>Ga0315336_1005056_pt1 | contig 14842 bp, 9 predicted proteins | sample ASW5metaG_FD_204512 | JGI IMG/M metagenome (GOLD analysis project Ga0315336, IMG submission 204512) | Ammonia-oxidizing marine archaeal communities from Monterey Bay, California, United States - ASW #5 | ecosystem: Environmental > Aquatic > Marine > Intertidal zone | place: USA: California...
GAGATGGTGACGTTGATGGGGCAGATTTTCACAGGTGGCAGCAAGAGTACACCGGTACGTTGCCACTTCTCGCCGCGGTGCCCGAGCCGACGACGTTGGCACTGCTCTTGATGAGCGGACTGTATGCCGGTTGTCTTCACAGGTCGCACAGATTCTGAATTCGCCAATTCGTGCACGCTGGCACGGCTCTAGCTGAAGTCTGTTGTTAGCAGTCTGATTAAATCTCCCTCCTACCCCCGACCTCCCGGAGGAAGGTGTGCCTCCGGCTGGTGGAGGACTGAGTGTCCACTTGCGGGGGTTGATGGAGTGCTATCAGCTGTCGGCCGGGAGTCCCCTCGCAGCTGCCCTTGACCTTGAGTCGGGCGATTCGGTACCTTTCCGCGACTTTCGGCCCGCTTTCTGCGCGCACTTGCGAGCCAGCGGAACCGAAATCCTGCTTTTCCCCCAGAGTGCTATGGATCGCAAAGCACCGCTGATGCTCCCGTTGTTGGCAGTTTCGTTGCTGTGTGGCGGCTGCGCGCAATTGGATCTGAATCCAACCAGCTGGCAACTGCCTACCTTTGCCAGCGAACACCAACCACCCGGGACTCCTGGTTGGTGGAAGAAGCAGAAGTATTCCAAGGAGCTCGTACCTGGCAAAGGTTGGCGGGTGGCGGGCGTGGAGGGTTATTTCGACGACGACGGTCGGCCGATTGACGCCAGAGTGGCCAAAGTTGTCCACCAAGAGGAAGACGAAGGTCTGCTCAGCGATGCAGGGGTAACGCAGTCGATCGACTCGATCAAGACACGGATGGGGCTAGGGCCCGATCAGCAAATGGCCGAGGAGGCCTACGCCTCCGGCCAAGACCTCTTCCGCCGGCAGGAATATGGCGACGCGGCCAAACAGTTCAAACAGGCGGCGGCGCGTTGGCCCGACTCTCGCGTGGAACAAGATTCGATGTTCTTCCTGGCGGAGTGCCAGTTTTTCAGTACCAAGTATCCCGAAGCGACGGAAGCGTACGAAGCACTGGTGAAAAAGTTCCCTAACTCGTCCCACCTCGATAACGTCATCCGGCGTCAGTTCGACATTGCCAGATACTGGGAGCAGCACCATCAGTACAAACCCCATTGGGCGACGACACCGAATCTGCTTGACAAAACGCGGCCTTTATTCGACACGCTAGGTCGCTCCTTGAAAACCTATGAAGGCATCTGGCTGAACGATCCGACCGGCCCGTTGGCAGACGACGCCCTGATGGCAACCGCCAATTCCCACTTCCTCCGTGGCCGTTACGGCGACGCCGATGACTATTACGAACAGATTCGCCGCGATCATCCCCGCAGCGAACACCAGTACGAAGCGCATGTTCTGGGGCTGCAATGCAAGCTGCGCGAGTATCAGGGCCCTGATTACGAGGGATCGCCCTTGGAAGAAGCTAAGCACTTGGCCAAACAGCTGAAGGTGCAGTTCGCCGGTGAACTGTCTGACGTAGAGCGCGAACGGCTGGAGACGATTCAGGCCAAGCTTAGCAAACAATTGGCGATGCGCGAGTATACGATGGCCAAGTATTACGATGACACGAAACACTACGGCAGTGCCAAGTACTACTATGCCCGGCTGGTTCGCGAATACCCCCAGACCGAGCTGGCTGAGCAGGCTCGAACGCGTTTGGCGGCGATAGGCGGCGAGCCCGATCACCCGGCAGTCCCGCTGGAATGGTTCGTCAAAGTGTTTCCGGAAAACGCCGAACGGACTGCCATCGAGCAGGTTCCGATGATCGGCCCTCAGGTGGAAACAGCCATTGCCTCCCGACCCGAAACCGACGGCGACGCGTCCCGTGGACAAACCATCCTCCGCTGATTGGGCCAACTGCCTGCAGGTCGGTCTGCTCGCTGCTGCCCTGGCGTTCTGTACGTTGCTGGGCGCGGGCTGTGCCAGCTATCGGGTAGGCGCCCGAACACTCTACGCCCCCGACATTCAGACAGTCTACGTCCCGATGATCGAGTCGCTCAGTTTCCGACGCGATCTGGGCGAGCGGCTCACCGAGGCAGTCGTCAAAGAGATTGAACTGAAAACTCCGTTTAAGGTGGTGGGGACGCCCGACGCCGACAGCATTCTCTCGGCGCGGGTTGTCAGCGATACCAAGAGCGTGCTTCAGGAAAATAGAAACGACGATCCTCGCGTCCTAGAACACGGCTTGTCCGCCGAGGTCACCTGGCTGAACCGTCGCCGCCAACCAATTCAGCCGCCGACCGTCGTGGCATTGCCGCCGGAGATGCTGTCGATCGGGCGGACTGCAGCGCTCCTTCCTGAACTAGGGCAGTCGACCGTCACCGCGCAACAACAGGCCATTGTCCGCCTGGCTGAGCAGATCGTCTCGACGATGGAAGAGCCTTGGTGACCGCCGAGTGCCGCCTTTCAGCGTGGCTAGATTCGCAAGAATTCAGCGTTGAGCCACAACCCCGGTACAAGCAACCTCGAAGTCTGTCGGCCCTCAGATCTCCTCGCTGCCGACCACGTCGGTCAGCACGTCTTCGGAAACGTAAATCGGCAGTTGCGGGTTGCAAGTGACGGCCACCGCGATGGCATCGCTAGGCCGGGAGTCGATTTCCATCAGCTCTCCCTCATGCCGAACGCGGAGCGTCGCAAAATAGGTGTGATCCTTCAACTCGCTGATCACCACGTCGTGAAACTCGGCGCCAAGCGAATCGACAAGCTCGACCAGCAAGTCATGCGTCAACGGACGTGGCGACTCGAACTGCTTCACCCGGCGATCGATGCTGGTCGCCTCGAAGATGCCGATCAGAATCGGGAAGGTCCGCTCGCCGTCGATCTCCTTGAGATAGATGACTTGCTCCTGATTGATCTCGCTGATAATGATCCGCGAGAGTTCCATTGCAACCGGCATGGATCGACACCCTGGTGAATGTTATGTGATGGCCTGCCAACATGCGACACTCTCACTGGTCGGCACGACCTATCGATTAGGTCCATTATAGAATCACCGAGGTACCAGAGGCTAGGGTTGCCATTGAGATTGGCCAAAGTAGGACGACCAGGTCAGAACTGGCGCTCTTAGGGCTGAGCGGGCGAATCGGTAGAATCGGCCCCATATCGGTAGGCGGGCATCTGAACGAGAGGTCGGCCTTGGCTAAAAAGCTGCTGGTGGTTTTCCAAGTCGGCCAGGAGCCCACTGGACGGTTTGCCGCGCAGCAGCAGCTTCGCCTGGCGGAGGTACTGCAGAGCCTGGTGAAAATCTCCTTTTGAGGCGAAGGCGCAAGCCAGGACGTCCAGCGCGGATACATTGCGATAGTCGCACAGCTCGCAGGCCCTAGTGGCGTAGGCGACTGCTTTGGCCGGGTCGCGCAACGATTCGGTCGGACAGACGGCATAGAACCGGGCCAGGTTGAAATGCCCATACAGATCGTCTTCCTCCACATACGCTTCGGCCAGGCTGGCGACTTGTCCTGCTGCTGTAAACTCACCGCGACGCTGCAACTGCGCCAGGCGATACGTATAGAACTGTGATCGGGCCCCGCTACTGAATACCGACAGCACCAACACTAGCGCCGCTAAAACCAGCGCGGCAAGAACGCGACCGTTGAGGATGTCTTGTCGTTCACGGATGCCAACGGCCAGTCCGACCAACAGCGCTACTGCAGCGATCAAGCACGCCGGCAAGGCCCCCGGCAGATCAACCCACCACCCAGCGGCTATCAAGATCCCCCCTGCCAAACATGCAGCCACGATCCATGGCGGACTAACCTTAGCTTGCTCAGCCGACGGCTCGCCACGACCGCAACATTGATCGAGCTGGTTGATTGCCGCGCCAATCACTTTGCCCAGCGGCCAAAGCCACCCTTCGGGGCAGAAGCTGATGCAGGCCAGGCCGATCATGTAGAAGCTGAACCAGCCGATCTTCAGCCCTGCCAACTCGAAGCCCAGATGCAAACCAACCGCCAGCAGACCACAAGCCCAGCAGAACCATCGCACCGACCGCTTCCCAGAGCGATCTTGCCAAGGGGCCAACAAGTAGCCGGCCGCGAGGAGCAATTCGACAACAATGGTGCCGCTGGCGACCAGTTGCCAGAACGTCTTCTTGTCCATTCCTAGTACGGCAAACGCCTCCTGGATCGGCACCATCAGCGATACTGCCCCGGACAACTGCTGCAGGCAAGCACCCGACAGCCAAACAGGCTCCAGCTTGGTCACCGAGGTCCAAAAGTAGACGATCGCCACGAACCAGCCCAACAACACCCAAGCCCAAGCGGAGACACAAGGTCGCCAAGGTTGACCGGATGCCTTGCGCTTGGAAAGTCGCGCACCCTCGGCACGCGATGGAAACAAGTCTGCCGAACGTAGCGGGGGAAAAAACACGATGCAGAGCAACACCCAGCTAAGCAGGTAATGGTGTTGATAACTGTCCAGCCTGCTCATCGCCCAGCAGTAGGTGTAGAGCAGAACCAACAAGCCCTTCCACCATCGTCCCAGCTCTGCCACAGCGATGGCCCATGCCAAGAATCCTACAAGAACGCAAACTCCTATATAGAGGGCCGCACTCGGCACGGGAAACCAGGCATCGAGCCAGGAGAAATGGGCGATACTCATCTCCTCCGGTTCGTACCGACTGGCAGATCCCAGCCGAAGCAGCCAGAGATCCAGTGCAACCAGCACTAACACGCCCTTTTCCACCAGGTAGGGCCGAATGGCGGGCACAGGATCAAAGAAGCCGCTTCCGATACGCTCAGCTAGGCCGGTGCTTGTTATAGGTTGATTACTCACGACACTGCACCGTTCGCTGGTAAACTTCAACCGGTGAACCGTCCGACCAGGTCCCTACGCGGTGATAGAGAACCTTCCGCGCCGACGTCTTCCGGCAATGTTCCCGCAATAGTTTTTCAACCACCGCCGGTTGATGGTACTTGATCAGGTGCTCGTTCCAGGCTGGTGAGACAATCGTAGGGAACGGCAGCGGCCGCTCGCGGAGCTGGCCCTCGCTCTCGACCGTTTCCCACAGCGAGATCTGGCAACGCTGCATACTCACTGCCGAGAACATCCGCCAGCAAAACCGCTCGTCAACCTCGGCTCCCACCGACCGGCCGACGTACCAGCGCAGCGGGATCAGCAGATGGACGATTAGAAACAACAGGATGAACCATTCCGTCCGCCGCCGGACCGAGCCCTCTGGTGGCGCGGCAATCAGAGGTCGCTCCGCTAAGCCGGCATGCTTCGTTCGCGATTTTTTTCGAGAAGACATCGCCTCTGCCGGTTCTCCTTGCCGTCACGACGACGTTATTTCGAAAGTTGCGCCAGAGACGCTTCGATCGACGCGAGTTGCTCTTTTACCTCGGCCAGTTTGTCGCGCTGTTGTTGGACCACCTCGGCAGGGGCCCGGCTGACGAAATTATCGTTGCCCAGCTTGCCTTCCATCGATCCGATGAACTTGCCGAGCTTGTCGCGTTCAGCCGCCAGGCGTTTCTGCTCGGCTTCGACGTCGAAATAAGCGCTGATGTCCACGTGCACCTTGGCTCCGGGCAGCGTGACGCTGGCGACCCGCTCGGGCGCAGCGACGTCGGGCCCCCAAGCGGTCGCCTCGGCTCGGGCCATCTGTGTGAAGTAAGGCTGCATTGGTTCGAGCAACGCGGCCGTCGCAGCATCGCACTGGACAGAAAAACGAATCGCTTCCTTCGGCGGAATGTTTTGGCTCTGCCGTGTTTCGCGTACCGCGCCTAACACTGCCTGGAATTGGGCAAACTGCTCTTCGATGGCCATATCGATCCGCTCGGCATCAACCTCCGGCCAGCTGGCAACGCAAACCGAGTTCGCTGCCTCAGCCGGAGTTTTCAGTCCGCGCTCCTCGGCGACTTGACCCAACAACTGCCAGACCTCCTCGGTCAAAAACGGAATCATTGGGTGCAGCAGTCTCAGTAGCGCATCCAGTGTGTAGGCCAATACCCGTTGGGCCGTGGCTAGCTGTTCGGGCACCGCGAATCGGGCCTTGGTCATCTCGATATAGAAACTACAAAAATCGTCCCAGGCAAAACCGTACAGCGCTCGGGCCGCGTCGGCGTAGCGGTATGACTCGAGCGCCTCGGTCACTTGCCCGGTAACTGTCGCCAACCGCGACAGGAGCCAACGGTCTTCGAGCAGCAAATCGTCGTCGGCCACCTCGGCCGGCTCGTAACCTTCGAGATTCATCAACGCGAACCGCGAAGCGTTCCAAAGCTTGTTGCAAAAGTTCCGCCCCAGCTCGAACCGTTCGCTGACCGCCGCTCCGCGAGGCAGTGCCTGGTCCTCGTCGCTCTGTGCCCATTGCGTCCCAAACGGCTTGCCGCACTCGCTGCAATCTACCCGCGGCAACGTGCGATTCTTCTTCGTCTGCTTGATGTGCGCCTGGCAATGGGGGCATTCAAACTCGACCGGCAGGCGGACGTCTTGCGTCTCGGTCGTCAGATAGGCGATCCCAAACCGCAAGGCGTCGGCCCCAAATTTTTCGATCACATCAAGCGGATCGACCCCGTTGCCCTTCGATTTGGACATCGTCTCGCCGTAACCGTCGAGAATTTTCGGGTGGATGTAGACCTCGCTAAACGGCACCTCGCCCATATTGTAGAGACCGGCAAGCACCATCCGCGCGACCCACAGCGTGATAATGTCCCGCGACGTGATGAGCGTACTGGTGGGATAAAACTTTTTCAGTTCCGGCGTCTGTTCCGGCCAACCGAGTGTTGAGTGTGGCCAGAGGGCACTGGAGAACCAGGTGTCTAGGACGTCTTCTTCTTGCTTCAAGAATTGGGCGCATTTGATCCCAAGTGCTGCACTCGTTGCTTCCTCAAATCCGGGAACCCGATTAAGTGCCACGGAGCTAGGCTCACCTGGTTTTACCAACTTGAATTCAAAGCTTTCATGAAACTCAATCAATGCTCGTAACGCTTCGTGCGCCCTCTTGTTCGATGAACAAATTCGAATTCTCCAGGGCTCAATTATCTGAATGCAGAAGTCCTTGTCCGGTATTCCACAAGCTTGGAAATAGACTTTGAAGCCTTCGATTGCTTCATTCTGTTCCTTCAGTTCCTTCGCCCTATAGTTCTCATCAACAATTCCTCCTGACGTCGTAGTCGCCTCCCACACCGGAATCCGATGCCCCCACCACAACTGTCGTCCCACTGGCCAGTCGCGCTTTTCGCCGAGCCAATCTTGATACCCTTTGGCGTAGCGGTCGGGGATGATCTTCACACGGCCGTCGCTCACCGCGTCCATCGCCGTTTGTGCCAGCTGGTCCATCTTCACAAACCACTGATCGGCCAAGTACGGCTCGATTGGTGTTTTGCTCCGATCGCTGTGGGCCAGGTCGATCTCGCGATCTTCCAGGTCGGACTCGGGATCGTACAGCCCGGCCGCTTCCATGTTTTCGACCACCGCCGCGCGTGCCTTTTTCATTGTCAAGCCGCGGTACTTTTCCGGAGCGCTGTCGTTGAGCGTGCCGTCGGGATTGAGGATATTGATCGCGCCGATCGAATCGTTCCGTTGCCAGACCTGGTAGTCATTTTCATCATGCGCGGGCGTGATCTTCACACAGCCCGAGCCGAGTTCCGGCTTCGCCCAGATGTCGGCAATTAGCGGGATCGTGCGGCCGGTCAGCGGTAGTTCGACTTGCACGCCGCGCTGGGCCATGTCGCGTAGCGTCTCCAGCTGTGGGAGGTTTGTTTGGCGGCGCGCGGCCAGTTCTTCTAGCGAAGACGCAAGCGGTGGTTTTTCTTTGGCTGGGGCGGCGGCCAGTTTTTCTTTGAGTTGGGCTTCCACCTTGTCGAGCTGCCGGGCCGGGTCGGGGTGGACGGCGACGGCCGTGTCGCCGAGCATCGTCTCGGGGCGCGTCGTGGCAATCGTTACAAACTCCGGCTCGCCCGGCTGCGGATCGACCACCGGATACTTAAAATGCCAGAAGTGGCCCTTGACCGGATCGTGAAACACTTCGTCGTCGCTCACGGCTGTCTGCAAAAACGTGTCCCAGTTCACTAGCCGCTTGCCGCGATAGATCTTGCCGTCGGCGAACAGCTTGAAAAACGTTTCCCGCACCGCCCCGGCACATTGCTCATCGAGCGTGAAACGTAGGCGCGACCAGTCGCAGCTACAGCCGAGCTGCTTGAGCTGTTCGAGAATTCGCTCTTCGTACTGGTCCTTCCATTTCCAGATTCGCTCGACCAGTCCCTCGCGACCGAGTTCGTGGCGCGAGAGTCCTTCGTCTTCCAACAATCGCCGCTCGACGACTGCCTGGGTGGCGATCCCCGCATGATCGGTCCCCGGCATCCACAGCACGTTAAAACCCTGCATCCGCTTCATGCGGCAGAGAATGTCCTGCAACGTGTTATTAAGTGCATGGCCCAGATGCAAGGCGCCAGTCACATTCGGAGGCGGAATGACAATCGTAAACGGCGGCCGCGCGTCGTCAGACTCCGCATGAAAATAGCCCTGCTGTTCCCAGTGGGGATACCACTTCGCTTGCGCAGCCGCGTGATCATACTGGGCAGGAAGGTCTTTTAAGTTGGACATCGTGTCGGTAGTCATGGAATTTGGGTTCTCTAACCACGGAGACACGGAGAGCACTGGGAAAAAAAGAACAAGAATGACGATCGACACACAGAATGACAATGCGTATCCTGCAAGTCTTGATATCCTGTCAATTCATTTTGTCCGACTCAGTGTCCTCCGTGTCTCCGTGGTTCAATAACGTTTCTGCAGTTCAATAACATCAGCTTGCATCTTTGCAAAGTTTATACTCAATACTGTCCACCAGCGCTTGCCAACTGGCTTCGATCACATTCTCATGCACGCCAACAGTTCCCCAGACGTCGGTCTCGTCGCGGCTTTCGATCACTACGCGTACGCTGGCCGCGGTGGCGGCGTCGGAGTTGATCACCCGTACCTTGTAATCAACTAGCTGCATTTGGTTCAAGCTCGGAAAATGCCCGTTGAGCGCTTTTCGCAAGGCGGCGTCCAGCGCGTTGACCGGTCCGTCGCCCTCGGACACCTCGTGGCGGAGCCGCTCGCCGATCCGCAGCTTGACGGTCGCCTCGGTCGTGTTGTGACCGCCGTCGTCGGTTTCGACGCTTACATGGTAGTGCAGCCGCTGGAAATGCGGCTCAAACGTGCCGGCCGCCCGCTTGACCAGCAGATCGAATGACGCCTCGGCCGCCTCAAACTGGTAGCCCTGGTTTTCCAGTTCGACGACTTCCCGCAGGACACGGTCCATCAGCTCGCGATTCTGTTCCAGGTTGTGCTTGGTGGCCATGGCGATGATGTTCGATCGGCCTGAAAGCTCGCTCACCAGCACTCGCCGCCGGTTGCCGACCGCGGCCGGGTCGACATGTTCGTAGCTGGAGGTGTCTTTGGCAATCGCGTGCACATGCATCCCTCCCTTGTGGGCGAACGCGCTGGGCCCGACAAATGGCTGCTCGCTGCGGAAGTGCATGTTGGCGATCTCGTAGACGTAACGCGACAGCTCGGTGAGGTGTTCGACGCCCGACGTCTCCGATCGTTCATTGCCCAATACCTGATACCCGCTTTTCTTCAGCGCCAGGTTGGCGATCACCGAGACGAGATCGGCGTTGCCACACCGTTCGCCCAGGCCGTTGATGGTGCCCTGCACGTGCACCGCCCCGGCATCGATCGAAGCGAGCGAATTGGCCACGGCCAGCTCGCAGTCGTTGTGTGTATGGATGCCCAGCGGCTTGTCGAGCTGTGTGGCCGCCTCGCGGGTGATGTCTGCGATCTCCTCGGGCATGCTGCCGCCGTTGGTGTCGCACATCACAATGGTCGAAGCACCAGCATCGGCCGCGGCGCGAACCGTCTGCAAGGCATATTCGGCGTTGGCCTTCCAGCCATCGAAAAAATGTTCGGCGTCGTAAATCACTTCGCGCCCCTGGCTGCACAGCCAGGCAACGGTGTCACCGATCATTGCCAAGTTCTCTTCCAGCGAAACGCCCAGCACGGTCGTGACGTGAAAATCGGACGTTTTGCCAACGATGGTAATCACAGGGGCTTGCGAGGCTACCAGCGCCTGCATTCCTGGGTCGTCGGCCGGCTGTTTGCCCCGGCGGCGGGTCATGCCGAACGCGCAGACCTTGCTGTTCTGCAACGGCTGTTGGGCCAACCGCTGAAAGAACTCGGCGTCTTTCGGATTGGAGAGCGGATAGCCCCCTTCGACAAAGTCGAACCCCACGTCGTCCAGCCGACGGGCGATCAGTAGCTTGTCTTCCAAAGAGAAGCTAACGCCTTCGCCCTGAGCCCCGTCGCGAAGCGTGGTGTCGTAGGTTTGGATGCGCATGGGAAGGGGGAAGGGTCGGAGGTCAGATGATATGTTTGGACTAGCCGCGACTCAACGAGTCGCAAGGAGCGTCGCAGCGTTGGTTTGTACTGCGCATTCTCTCGAACAACAAAAAAAGCCCTGAAACCGTTTTAGGCCTCAGGGCTGTGTGTGGTATCGGTGGTAACCGAACTCAACCCTCAGGCCGCCCTCCAATAATAATGCTGGGCGCAACGATTCCAAGGACGACGACGCTGACTTGCGCGAGGTTCGAGTTGTGAAATGAGGCCAGCATGGCTTGGTCAAAAGTGAAAGGGTGCTTGTACGGCCGGTCAAGTTCTGAACCAGTCTACCTGGCACGGCGGCGAGGGTCAACAATGCCAGGACGTTCCGCTCGCACCTGATTTGCAAGGATCCCAGGCACGCTTGCCCCGAGGTAGGTGCTCAGTCGTCGGTCGTGCAGGACCCTCCCCGGGACGGGCGAAATCGGTCCGATTAGTCCTGTTTCGCGGGCAAGATTCTCTCGTTTCCGACGAATTACCTGAGAAACCGCCTTACCCTGTCTCCAGGGGTCGGCTGCCCATGAGGGTATGCTACGCTGGTGCAGGGTTTGATAGAACGAATCTTGCGGGCAGCGGTCGGCAGTCGAATTGAGACCCTCTGCCGCGTTTCCAGTAGCCATATCCATATTTCTTCCAGGAGAAGAACCATGACGACCGTCTTTCTGTTTGTAGGGGTAGTGTTGGCGGGAATGATCATCGCCGGTTCGGTCCAGGTTCGCTCTACGCCTCTGCGAATCGCGGCTGCCGTTACGGCTGTTCTGGTGTTAGGCGTCTTCTTCACCCTGGCTTCGTTCCGCCACGTCGATGAGAACTCGATTGGGGTCGTGTCGAAAGAGGTTGGCTTTACATCGCTGCAGCCGGGACAGATCATCGCCACTAACGGTGAAAAAGGTCCCCAAGCAGAGATTCTTCCTCCAGGTTGGCATCCCTGGTTCTGGCCGTTCATCTACAACATCGAGATGGTACCGGTCATCGAGATCGAGCAAGGCACGGTCGGAATGCTAACGGCCGCCGACGGACTAGCTTTGCCAGACGGGTCGACCTATGCACCTGTATGGGAGCCAGGTACCAAAAAAGAGATGCTCGATGCACAGTTTTTCCTAACCGATGGCAACGGCTACAAGGGTCCACAAACCTCCGTACTCACACCTGGCAAGCATCGTTACAATCCAAGACTTTTTAAGTTGGAAACCGCCCCCTTGTTGACAATCGCCAAGGCGGAAGTGGGTGTAGTGAAATCAAACGTCGGTGAGATCCCGCCCAGTGGAGCCGGCGAGGCGGAAGCCGGGGCACGGAGACTGGTGGAGCGAGGTCAACGCGGCATTTGGAAATCTCCTCTCGTGCCCGATCAATACTACGATTACAGCCATACCAATGCTTACGAGGTTACCACGATTTCCACCAAGACGCACATCATTCGGTTCACGGCAGGCCAAGGGCAACGTACTGGAGGGGACGAGGAACGAGAAATCATGGTGCGGACCTCCGACGGTTTTACGTTTCCCGTGGATGTCCGTATCGAGTTCGAGATCGAGCCCAACCACGCCCCTCTGCTAGTGGCCAGCGTGGGGGACGATCAAGAGGGGATGCGCAGCGTGATGAACTCGGTCGTGCGGGCCATCTTCCGCAACAACGCCGAGGGCGTCAAAGCACTCGACTATGTGCAGCAGCGCTCCATCCAAGAATCGCAGTCCAAGAAGATGCTTCAGGAAGAAATGAGCAAGATCGGCGTTACCATTACCGGTGTGCGGATCGGCGACGTAGGCGATGAAAAAACGTTGGGCAATCTTCTGAAAACGCAGACCGATCGCGAAATCGCCCTGCAAGAGCAAGAAACCTTCCGCGAACAACAACGGGCTGCCGAGCAGAAAAAACAGCTTACCAAGACCGAGCAGGAAGCCGAGGAAGAAAAACGTCTGGCGACGGCCGCCTACGAAGTGCAGATTGCCGAGCAGAACAAGATGAAGGTCGTGATCGCTGCCGAGGCGGAGGCGGAGTCGGTGAAGATCAAGGCTGATGCGCAGGCCAATGCCTACAAATTGATCGCCGAGCAGATCGGCAGCGGCAATGCCGCCCTAGTCGAGCTGCTGAAGATCGTCGGCGAGCGCGGCATCTCCATCACGCCACGGGTGATGGTCGTCGGCCAAAGCAGCGGCAGTGGACAGAATGGCGAGACGACCGCGCTGATCGGCACGATGCTCGACACGATGATGAAAGACGGGCCGGAGAAATAGGGCCGCTTGTCTCGGGCAACCGGTTGGTGTAAAGGTATGCTAGTGCCACTTGCGCCAGCCTTCCTCCCGGCCGCTGCTGATGATCTCTTCTCGCCCTGCTCTTGATCACCACCCTGCTGAAATCTCCTTTGCGATTCGCTGGGTGTGCCACTTTCTAAGTGCCACGATCTTGGTGCCGATTCTATCTGCAGTGTCGCTGGCAGAACCGGCCACGGGACCATCATTCTGGATTCGCGTCAATCAGGTCGGTTATCTGCCCGGCGATCCGAAGATTGCTCTGCTTTCCAGCGCGGCACCGCTGACTGGTAATTTTTCAGTCGGCGAGATGACCGTCCCGATAGGCGCCGACTGCGGCGCATGGGGGCCTTTTGCCCATAACTATCGGCTCGATTTTAGTGAACTGAAAACGTCTGGCCGATATCAGATTCAGTTTCAGGACATTCGCTCGGCCGAGTTCTCCATTGGCGGCGACGCCTACCGGAACGTTCCGGACCAATTGTTGTCGTTCATGCAATTGCAGCGGTGCGGCAAGAATCCGGTGACCGGCAAGCTGTGCCACCAGCAAGATGGCATCGACACCGAGACGGGTAAGCAGGTCAACTTAGTAGGAGGCTGGCACGACGCGGCCGACCGGCTCAAGCACATGATCACAACGTCGTACTGCGTCGCCGCACTAAAGTTGGCGGGGGCCAGCGAGGAATCGGCCCACGGAGCCGAGCTGCTCCGCAAACTGCACCCGGACGCTGAGACGTTGTACGTGCAGATTGGCGACGATCGCGATCACGCCTCGCCCAATTCCCTGTGGCACGGCGATCAGACCGATTACGGCTGGGGGCCAGGCGGCGCCCGATCGGCCTGGCAAGCCACGGGCCAGCCCGAGGGGCCGAAACACAAGAACAAGTCGTCAGGCCTGGCGAGCCTGGCGGGACGTTGCGCCGCCGCTCTGGCGCTAGAAGGCGATCTGCAGCAAGCCGAGTCGCTCTACCGGCTGGCCCAGGCGCATCCGGGTTGCGCGATGTCGGTGCCGGTTCGGGCTCCCTACTACTACGGCGAGAGCACCTATTTCGACGACCTCCAGTGGGCAGCAATCGAACTTAATTTGGCCACCGGTCAGGAAAAGTATTTGCAGGAGGCTGTCGAGTATGCCCGCCAGGCTGGGCCGAGCCAGTGGATGGGTCGAGCCGAGCATGGCCATTACGAATTCTTCCCGTACGTCAATCTGGCTCACTGGCGGCTGTACCCCAAAGCCGACCGAGCGACTCAGCAGCAGTTGGCCGGTTACTACCGCCAAGGACTGGAGCGGGTCGAAGCCCGAGCACGGAAAAATCCCTACAGGCACGGCACGCCGCTAGTGTGGTGTTCAACGAACGACGTGATTGCCGTGGCAACGCAGGCAGTGCTGTATGAAAGCATGACGGGCGACACCCAGTTTCGGTCGCTTGCCGCCGAAGCCCGCGATTGGGTCTTTGGCCGCAATCCGTGGGGCGTTTCGTTTGTGATTGGCGTGCCCGTAGGAGGTGAGTTCGCCAAGGATCCGCACCACCCTTTTTCCAAAGTTGGCGGCATTCTGCCTGTGGGCGGCTTGGTCGACGGGCCGGTTACGAAGCAGATTAACGACAGTTTGAAGTATTCGGCGTTCGGTGAAGATCGTTACGCCCGATTCCAGTCGGACGTGGCTGTCTATCACGGTGTCTACGAAGATTTTTCGACAAACGAGCCGATCATCGACGGGACGGTCTCCCTGCTGTTGCTGCTGAGCTTGTGGAAATGAGTTTGCCATCCCCGCTGAATTGTGTTGCCGGGCTGCTAGCGCTGGTGCTGCATGTCGATGTCGTCTGTGCAGCGGACGAAACTTCTGAGAGAGGTTGGCAGTACGACCATGGGGCCATCGTACGGGGCGACCCAAGTGAGAAACAGTTGGCGCTGGTCTTCACCGGCAGTCGCTACGGAGAAGGCACGCAGCACATTCTCAAGGTGCTGCGGTGCAAAGACGTGAAGGCGTCGTTCTTTGTCACGGGTGAGTACCTGGCGGACAGATCACTCCGCGGGTTGGTAGGGCGGATGGTGGCCCAGGGGCACTATGTGGGACCCCATTCGCATGGCCATCTGTTGTATTGCCCTTGGGAAGAGCGGTCACGCTCCCTGGTCGAGCAAGCAGATTTCCTGCGAGACCTACAGAAGAATCTTGCCGAGTTGCGTTGCCTGGGTGCCTTGCAATCCGAGCAGCCCATTTTCTTCATTCCCCCGTTTGAATGGTTCAACC
>Ga0315336_1005057_pt1 | contig 14837 bp, 9 predicted proteins | sample ASW5metaG_FD_204512 | JGI IMG/M metagenome (GOLD analysis project Ga0315336, IMG submission 204512) | Ammonia-oxidizing marine archaeal communities from Monterey Bay, California, United States - ASW #5 | ecosystem: Environmental > Aquatic > Marine > Intertidal zone | place: USA: California...
CGCCATCGCGCGGGGGCTGAGCGTCGAAGGCGGTCCGGTGATTCTTGTCGAGGCGGCCGACTGTTGCGGTGGTGGCGCGGCCGGCGACAGCATCGCAACACTCGCCGCGCTGGTCGACGCCCAAGTCGATCAGCCGTGTCTGGTCCCCGTCGTCGATCCCGAAGCGGCAGCCGCCTGCCATGCCGCCGGAGCAGGCGCTGATTTGACCCTGGAGCTGGGCCATAAACTGGATCCGCACTGGGGGTCGTCCCGCAGTTTTGCGGGACGAGTCGAACAACTGCACGACGGAGACTTCGTGTATACCGGCGGTCAGTGGGAAGGTCATGTGACGCACATGGGACCCACAGCGGTGTTCGCCATTGGTTCGGTGCGTGTGATGATTACCAGTCGAGCGACCTATGATTGGTCTGACGAGCAGTTCCGCGCGGTGGGGCTGGTACCGCATGAAGCCAAGTTCATCGTGGCCAAGAATCCGATGAATTACCGAGTTGCCTACGGGGCGATTGCCCGGCAGGTCTTGATTCTGGACACTCCGGGCCCCACGCCGCCGACATTGCGGCACATCGCGTTCGAGAAACTCAAGCGTCCCTACTTTCCGGCGGACGCGGATGTGCCCGACCTGCAGCCAACGATCTTGACCTGATCATCCGGGCCAAAACCGATGTCGTCTTCCGTCATTTGGTCAGTGGTTTGAGTTTGATGTTGCGGAACCAGCAGTCGGAACCGTGATCCTGCAGACCGATGAAGCCCTGGCGGGGATGTTTGGCGTAGGCGATCTCTTGGAACTTGTGTTGCGTGCCGTCGGCTCGCAGTCCGGGTTTCGTCCAGCGGTCGAGGTTCATTTTCGAGACGTGTTGGCCATTCACCGAGACGTCGACGCGACTGCCCCGGCAAGTGAGTACGATCCGATTCCATTCCCCGACGGGCTTCATGGCGTTCTTGGCGGGTCTGACGAGGTCGTAGATGGCGCCCGTGTCGTGAAAGCCGTTGGTCCGCGTGTCGTCAATGGCGATCTCCATTCCATTCCAGCCAACGTCCTTACCCGGTTTTGCCTTCAATGGGAACGTGCGAAAAAAGACGCCGCTGTTGCATTTGGTTGAGATCTTGACGTCCAGCGACAGAATGAAATCTCCCCAGAGTTTTTCATGAACCAGCATGTAGTCGCAGGGATGCGGATTGAGCGCCCCCTGTTGCACGTGCCGCTTCGGCAGCGGACCGCGTTTGGGAGTCATCCAGCCCTTGGTGGTCTTGCCATCGAACAACAGGATCCAACCATCCTGTCTTTCTTGCTCGGAAAGACGATTCTGGTCGGCGATCGCTTGTGCGGGGCCCAGGCCGATTGTTGCCAGTAGCAGCAGTCGTGAAACACGGTTCATGAAACGCTCGCTTTCCGGCCGTTGAACGGGACGTCTGTTGAAGGTGGATTCGATTTCGGAGAGAAACGGCTCGCTCGCGGGAGGCGGTGGGAAATAACGACGTTGGTCGTTTCAATCTGCGGACGGCAGCAGTACGCACACAAGTTCCTTGTCGTCGCGGGCAAATACGCAGTTCCCCGAGTATGCGGGATGCGCCCACGTGCGGCCGATGATCTTGGCTCGGGACTGTTCCGTGTAGCCGGACGGATCGAGCTGGATCAGAATCAATTCGCCATCCGAATTGAGCACGATCGCCCGACCGGAATCGTTGATCCAGACCATGGTCGCCTGAGGGTTGCGGCCCTTGGGAGTCATGCGGTTGTCGTCGTCCCACAGTTTTTTTCCACTGGCCATCACGAAACAGGTCAGTCCATGCCGTTTGTCGATCAAGTAGGCGTGGCCATCCCGGTACAGGGGTTGAGACATCAGGCCGCGCAGATTGCGCCGATCGTGCCAGACCACTTCAGCGGTCTGCGAGTCCTCCGGGATACGAATGGCCTGGCTGCCGTCGTAATAACTGCTGACCAGGATCAGTCCCTCGTGAAAGATGGGGTTGGCGATCGATGTGCCGTAGTTGACCGAAAACGGGACTTGCCATTGCAGGTTACCGGAATGTGGGTCGAGTCCGCACACGTTTTGCGGTGTCCAGCCGACCAGTTGCTGGCGTCCACCGTGTTCAACGAGAATCGGAGTGGCGTAGCCCGCGGCGTCGGGTAGACTTCTCCAACGCTCTGTTCCGTCGCCACGTTCGAAGGCCAGAAAACAGCCATCAGGTTCCGACCCCGAGTGCACGATCAGCAGATCTTGAAACACCAAGGGCGAGGCACTCAAGCCCCAGATCGGGATCCGGGCTGCGAAATCACCAACCAGATCCTGGGACCAGATGACCTCGCCGGTCGCGGCGTCCAGGCAGTGCAAATGCCCGACCGCGCCCAGTGTGTAGACGTGTCCCTGGAATACGTTTGGAGTCGATCTCGGGCCGTTATCGTAGGCTACGTTCTGGTAGTCGACTTCGTAAGTGTGTGACCACAGCGGTTGACCGCTGACGGCGTCGAAACACAACACGCGTTCGCTATCCTGCGGAGTTCGCTGGCGGTCCATCAGGTACACTCGGCCGCCGGTCACAGCGACACCTCCGTAACCCCCGCCGACTTCCCGTTGCCAGACGCGCTGCAGTCCGTTGGCTGGCCACCTCTCCGGCAAGTTGGCAGCCCGCCAGCTACCGTCGCCGCGGCGCCCGCGCCAGCGTGGCCAGTCCTCACCTGCGGTCGGATCGGGTTTTTCAGCCAGTGGAGTCTGCCCGGTCTTTTCGGGAGCGTTGCCCTGCGGTGCTTTGACTGTGGCGATGATGGGGTGAATCGCGGCGCCTTCCGCAGACAGTTCGCACACCACACGCATCCCCAGGGCATAGAATCTGCCGTCGGGAATGTCCGCATAACGAAATGCGCTGCGGCAGTCGCGTCCATCGCTGTACCAGTCGCCGCCGCGGATGACCCTTGAATTACCGTACTTGGGTCCTTGCGGGTCCTGTTGGGATGAGACGCTGTAATAATCGCGGCTGAAGCGGTCGAGGCACCATTCGTGCAGGTTACCATGCATGTCGAACAGGCCGAACTTGTTGGGTTTGTAAGAACCGACCGCCGTCGTTCGATTCAGGAAGACGGCTGAGTTTGCATCACCGAACGGATGCTTTCCATTGAAATTGGCCTGCTGCGACGACAGAGAATCTCCGTAATGAAACGTGGTGCTGCTGCCGGCACGGCAGGCGTATTCCCATTCGGCTTCGGTCGGAAGACGATACACTCGACCGGCCTTCGCTTCTTCAGGCCGTTGCGACAGGCGGCGGCAGAATTCGACAGCGGCGTACCAGGTGACGTTGTCCACCGGATGCTGATTGGCATCGATGTCTGCCGGGGCATCCTTGAGCAGGCCGGAGCGTTGGAACGAGCTGGGATTGCTGTCCATGATGTCGACGTACTGCTTTTGCGTGACTTCGTGAACGCCCATGTAGAACGGTTTGCTGATGTGGACTGCATGTTGCGGTATTTCGTCGTCGCGAGCGCCGGGATCGGTGGTTGCCGAGCCCATGACAAAATTGCCGGCCGGGATTCGCACGAGTTGCATGTCGAGCGAATTGGTGATGCTCTGCGGCGGTTGTGTCGCGCGCGGCTCAGACGCCGACTCGTCCTCTCCCGTGGCGCCGTCGACAGCCGGTGTCGTCGGTTCGCTGGTGCCGGGAGCCGGCGGGTTGTCGCGACAGCCAGAGCTGCTCAGCAACACGACGGACAGGCCGAGCGTTGTCCAGATGCGCCGGATAGCGTTCTGCAACATGAATGCAGCCCTCCGTGATTGGAAACAGATCGGAGAGACACAGTGTATCGAGCGGAATCCCGTCAGTGCAAAGCGCCGGCTCACGATCCGGAAATCGAATGTCGGTTGTGCGTGGAGTATGTGGCCGCGGTCGGCGGCAGGCCGTCTCTCCACGTGGAAAGTGTAGGCTGTTCAACGCACGCCGGTCTGTTTCTGAAAACCGTACACATCCCACGCGGTTTTTCCCAGGATCCACTGCTTGTCTTCGCTGCTGAAGAACGGGATCAGTTCCTGCATGATCAACAGCTCATAGAAGTTGGCGTAAATCATCCGCCGTGGACCAAACGTGTCGTACACGCGTCGCAGGTAGGGCCACATGTCGCGGTAGGGGATGCCTGCCTTCGACGGATTGTGCAGCGACGTGCGAATGTAGACGTTGGGTAGCGTGTGCAGCGCCAGAATTTGATCGATGCCCTCGCCGTCCGGGCGCGCAATATCAATCATCGCGAAATGATCGATGACCACATTCACTCCGGGATAGCGTCGAGCCATGTCGGCCACCTGGGAAATCTGGTGGGGCGCCAGGAAGATATTGAAGACGGCTCCCAGCTGCTCCGCTTTCTTCCACAAGGGATAAGACACCGGGTCGTTGAGCCACACGTTGTGTTTGTCGTAAATCGGACTCAGCCGCAGCCCCGCCAGTCCGTCGCGTGTCATCAAACGTTCCAGCCGCCGGGGATTGTCGGCGTCGTCTGGCGGATGCAGACGATGACCGACGAGCAGGCCAATGGCGGCAAACCGGTCGGGGTGGGTTTTGACGCAGTGGATCGGGTACGAATTGTCCGTGCCGTAGTAGCAGACGTGACTGATCACCACCTTGTCGATCCCGTACACCTTCATCTGGGCCAACAGATGTTGCATGGAATAGTTGCGCGTGGGTTTGTTCGTGGGACAATTCGACAGCGCGGGGTTGATCGGGAATCGCGGATCGTCCAGCACCCAGGCGTGCTCGGCTCCGTTGACGATGGGAGTCGTCTGGGGTTGCTCTGGCCGCGCGGCAAGGCCCGCAGCCGTGGTTGCCGCGCCGTAGACTCCACCGATCAGGGTCTGCATACACTGTCTGCGGTCCATGATGAGTCCTTTGCCGGGTTGGGGGGTTGGCGGGCAACAAGGCAGGGGTGTCGAACTCTCCGTTGTCCCCCTGGCAGGCAACTTACAACAGTCGAGGCCGCCCTGTACAGTGACCGACGGTCGGCGCCGTGCTCGCACGAAGAGTCGCCGCTGGCGCAGAAAGTGTTTCGACCGTGTGCTACTCTGGCCAGGCTGTCGACTAAGTTTGCCTTCGGCACCCCGAGATTCCAGGGAGTCCAGTCCATGCTCGACCATTCCGTCCGTATCGCGACGATGTTGGTGCTGTTGATCACGTGTTCCGTTGCGGCCCAACACGACCCCGAGCGGAACGCGGTACGGCATGTGGCCGCCGGTATGTTTGCCAAGGCGGTCAAGGAACTGGGCAAAGGCGATTCGCAGGCTTCCGAGAACCAGTACGTGTTGATGCTCAACGCGTTGGCCGAGAGGCGGGTCACTGACGCGGTGCGGCACGCGCAGAAATCTCTGGACGCTGGCCTGCCCTTTGGTCGTCTCGTCGCCGGACCGCGTGCCGCTCTGGAACCTTTGTACGCTACGGGCGACTACACAGGTTGGCTGGAGAAACAATCCGGCCTCAAACTGCTGCATGGTCCGATGCTCGGCCGCGTGAAGTCTGACGGAGCATCGTTCTGGGTGCGTACGGCGGGCGAATCCAGCGTGCGGGTGCGCGTGTTTGACGAGTCGGCTCAAGAGATGGTGGCGCAATCGCCGGTGATGAAGTCCACGGCGGCAAGCGATTACACAGTCACAGTGGCGGTCAACGGCCTGAAACCTGCGTCGGGCTACCGCTACGAAACGCTGATCGACGGCCAGCCGGTCGCGACGGAAAATACGGTGTTTCGAACCTATCCCCAGCAGGGTGACCAGTCGCAGTTTGTGGTCGGCTTTGGTGGCGGAGCCGGCTTTGTCCCAAAATGGGAATACATGTGGGACACCATTCGAAACACCAAACCGCTGGCTTTTCTGATGTTGGGAGACAACGTCTACATCGACGATCCGAAACAGGATTTGACGATTAAGTACTGCTATTATCGGCGGCAGTCACGGCCCGAGTGGCGACGGTTTGTCGCCGCGACCAGCATGTACTCTATTTACGATGATCACGATTTCGGCACCAATGACTGCGTTCCGGGCCCCGAGATCGACCAGCCGCCCTGGAAGCGGTCGGTGTGGCAATTGTTCCGACAGAACTGGGTCAACCCATCCTACGGCGGTGGCGAGCGGCAACCCGGGTGCTGGCACGACTTTTATATCGGCGACGTGCATTTCATTCTGCTGGACGGCCGTTACTATCGCAGCCGCAAAGGCACGCCGAGCATGCTGGGACCGGTGCAGAAGCGGTGGTTGCTGAAAACGCTGAAGCAGTCCCAGGGGACATTCAAAGTGCTCGCGTCGCCGGTTCCCTGGACCGAGAATATCAAACCGGGCAGCCGCGATCCGTGGGATGGTTTTGCCGAAGAACGTGAAGAAATATTCTCGTTCCTCGAAACACAGCGGATCAACGGCGTGTTCCTGGTCGCCGCCGACCGGCACCGCACGGATCTGAGAATCACCAAGCGACCCGCCGGGTACGATCTTTATGAGTTCGAAAGCTCACGATTAACGAATCGTCATACGCACAAGATCGTGAAAACGCCCGGATTGGTCTGGGGCTATAATAAAACGTGTTCCTTCGCACTCATGCGGTTCGATACCAGCCGCGACGATCCGAGTGTCACGTTCGAAGCGCGGACCATCGACGGTGAGAAGGTGCATGAGTACACGCTGTCGCTGAGTCAGCTCAAGCATCGCAAGCAGGGCGATTGACGAGCTCGCGCGCGTTGTAGCGGTGAATGGACGGTCCGTGCAGCCGCCGGACAAGGCGCTACCAGTGCAGCCGGAGTCTGCGGTCACTGGCGGACTCACAGAGTTTTCAGGTACTCCAACACCGCTCGGCGTTCAGCCGGTGTCAATGCATTTGGAAACAGATGGCCTGCGTTACTTTTGCCGGGCTGTCGGGTATCGAAGAACCGGCGGCGTTCGGCTGGGTGAGTGACGGACTTGGGGATCTCTTGGTGGCTGTCGATTCTGAGACCGACGCGATCGGTATCGACGGAGCCCGCGTTGCGGTGCCAGATGACGGGACGTTGTTGCGGATGCAACAGGTGCCATAGCGTGGGAACGCTGCCGTTGTGCAGGTACGGCGCCGACGCCCAAATGCCGTCCAACGGTGGAGCAACATATCCTTTGGGCTCGATCACTGTTGGCTGGCGGCCGTAGTCGGTGAACCAGCTTTGAGCGTATTGCTGCCGGTGGCTGCGGGAGATGGAATCCAGCCGCACGCGGTCGGTCCCGATCTCGTCGATCGGTACCACGACTTCGGGCCACTCGGATTTGTCGCCGTAGGTCCCGTGGCAGCGGCTGCAGACGCGTCGAAATGCCTGGAGTCCCCGTGCTGCGAGCGGTCGATCGATGTCGAATGGATACGTGGGAGGCTGCAGTGAGTCGAGGTAGGCGCGGATGTGTCGGAAATCCGCTTCCCATTCACGAAACTTCTCCGGACCGTTGTGTTTCACCAGCAGAAACTGCATCAGGCCCCGGTGACCCTTGGGAGCGAATCCATCGATATAGATGTGGCTCTTGCGTTTGAAGTGCCACCAGGCTGGAGCATCCATGTCGTGATGCGCAATCTGCGGGCGGCGTCCCACGGCCAGTAGATTCAAATCGGCGTCGCGTTTGGCCAGCAGCACAACCCCAAACATCACCGCGTTTGTGGTCCCGACAGAGGTGCCCAGCGGCATGACCAGTGAGCCCAAATCGATGTTGGTCAGCGGCTTCTTCAGTTGCAGCTTGACCGTTCGCATGTCCTCGGTCAGCGTTTGCAATCCATACCGCGCGTTGGGCAGTCCGGGATAGACTCGTCCATCCAGGCTGCCGCTGTGGCAGGCGAGACAATTCATCGACCAATTTCCGTTCGAGTCGACCACGTACTGCAAGGGACGCTGGGCCGGGTCGTTGGGGCGAAGATCGAGGCCGTATCGGGCAAACGCCATTTGTCGACGTTGCTCGGCCGATGCGGCTTCGGCACGTGACCGCAGTGGTTGCGGCCAGACCCGCCACACGTTGTCAAATGTCTCTTGATCGAAATCGGGTGGCAAATAGGCTTTGTTGGTCAGCAGCTCGTATCCCCGCGCTGCATCGCCCGGTTCGCCGGCCACGGCGTCCCGGTTGAGGCCCGCCAATGGCAGCCAGACACAGAGAAGCCCGACACGCAGAATGCGCTGGATGCACCGGTGACTGCCGTTCATGTGGTTTTGGTCCAACGGTAGAATTCGACTGGTCTTGGTCTGCCCGGAAACGTTGCCTGTTGCCGGGATCTCCACAGACTGCAGGGTGTTTACAGGCTGGGAAGCCATACATCGCATTGTGACCGGTGGAACGCGGACGGGCAACACGGGAATTGTCGACTTGCCGTTCGATTTGACCAGTCGCTTGCCACGGACAGGCCGCCGCCACGGTTTGACAATGTCCAACCCCCGATTTATAAGGAGCGGATCGATGCTGGAGGGGGCCGAGATGCCGTTGGCCTCGCTCTGGATCGGCTGGCCGCCCGCTGTTTCGACCCCCCGACAGGAGCCCGTACCGATGCACGTTCACCATTTCACGGTCATCGCGCTGCTGATCACGTCGTCAATGATTGCAGCATTTGCGGACGACCAGACTCCGAAGAAATCTCCGACGGCGCCCATCTTGTGCCGTGGTCATTATCATTCCGAAGCCGAGGCGATCAAGCAACTGGAACGCATGGCGGCGACCTATGCGAATCTTGAACAGTGGCAGGCCCGGGCCCAGAAGATTCGACGACAAATTCTGGTGGGGGCCAGGTTGGACCCACTGCCCCAGCGGACTCCGCTCAAACCGGTGATTCACAGCAAGCGGACTTACGAGGGGTATACGGTGGAATCGGCGGCGATCGAGGCGCGTCCCGGATATTACGTGTACGGCAGTTTGTATCGCCCGCTGGGGAAACCCGGGCCGCATCCGGGTATTCTGTGTCCGCATGGACACGCGCGGGGGCCGAAGGGCGGACGCTATCGTCCCGATCAGCAGCATCGCTGCGCCACGCTGGCCCGCATGGGAGCCGTCGTGTTTTCATACGACATGATCGGATTCGGAGACTCGTTGTTTCTGGGTTGGGATCACCGGCACAAACAGGCCTTGACTCTACAGACTTGGAGCAGCATACGGGCGATCGATTTTCTGGAGTCACTGCCCGATGTGGATGCGAAGCGAATTGGAGTCACCGGATGTTCAGGCGGCGGCACTCAGACCTTTCTACTGACCGCGATCGACGATCGCGTGCGCGTGGCCGTTCCCGTGGTGATGGTCTCGGCACACTTTTTCGGTGGCTGCCATTGTGAGAGCGGCATGCCGATTCACAAAACGGCTGAGCTGGAAACGAACAACGCCGAGATCGCGGCCCTGGCGGCGCCGCGGCCCATGTTGCTGGTTTCCGTTGGCGGGGATTGGACCAAGAACACGCCGCGGGTCGAGCTGCCCTATATCCAAGGCGTTTACAAGTTGTTCGGTCGAAACGACAAGGTCGGGAATTCTCATTTCCCCAAAGAGGGGCACGGTTACCAGCTGTCGAAACGGCAGGCGATGTATCCCTTCATGGCCAAGCACCTGGGACTGGACCCCAGCGGTCTGCTCGACGAAAAGACCGGGCAGTTCGATGAGAGCGGGACGGTGCTGGAGACGCCCGAGGTGATGCGGGTTTTTGACGCGGAGCATCCGCTGCCGCAACACGCACTCAAACCGGGAGCGGCAGTCGCATTCTAATTCAAGGGACACGACGACCGCCGGTTGCAGGAGTCCCGCCGCATCGCGATCGGATCGTTTTTAGTGTCGCGCACGCATGTGATGGACAGACAAATGACCGAAAACCTGTTTGATCTGAAAGGCCGCACAGCGCTGGTGACCGGAGGCAGCAAGGGGCTGGGCCAGGCCATCGCCTGGGCATTTGCCGAGGCCGGCGCCGCCGTGATGATCTGTAGCCGTCACGAAGAGGAGCTGCGGCGAACGGCCGACGAGATCGAGCAAGGCACCGGCGGACGCGTGTTGTGGAGTGTCGCCGATATGACCGATCGCGGCAGTGTGGCAGCACTGGCTGAGTCGGCCATCGCGGAACTGCAACATGTGGATATCCTGGTCAACAACGCGGGCAGCAACACACCGCAGGTGATTGACGAGGTGCAGGACGACGATTGGGATCGAATTGTGGAGCTCAACTTGACCAGTTGCATGGCGTTGACGCGTGCGCTGTGTCCCGGAATGAAGGATCGTGGTTGGGGACGCATCATTCATGTTTCGTCGATTGTCGGCCTGTGCGGGGCTCCGGCGCGCAATGTGTACGCTGCGACCAAAGCCGGGTTGATTGGCATGTCACGCGCCTCGGCCCTCGATCTGGGCCGACATGGGATCACGGTCAACTGTCTGGCGCCGGGCCCGTTTCTCACGGAATTGCCGGCACAGTTGCTGACGCAGGAGCAGCGGGATCGGTTGGCCGAGCGGACGGCTGTGGGACGCTGGGGAGATCCGAAAGAACTGGCCGGTCCGGCCCTGCTGCTGGCCAGCGAGGCCGGGAGCTACATTACCGGCGCAGTGCTGGTCGTCGACGGAGGCATTCTGTCCAGTCTGGTGTGACTGATGGCAGTCACACCAGAGAACGCCATTCCACATCGTCTGGCCAGATCGCAGGTTTGACGTCGCGGCGTATCCCAGCGAGATCGTAACCGCGCCCGTCCGCGCTCTCGGTGGCGGGAGATTCGGGAGCGATCGGCAATCAGCGGCGAATTGAGGAACACTTGACACCAGCGGCATCGCTGCGACTACGAACCGATCGGGTGATCCGTTATCATCGCTCGTGCGCGAAGGACCGTATGTCGCGACATGATCACGGCGGTCGTTTCGGATGTTTCACAACAGTAGAGACTTCACGAGCCTCGGTGCCGAGGCGGGTGAAACGAGTACATAAATGCAGACAACTCAGACGCGGTCGGCTGGTTCACTGGTGCCGGTGGCCGATGATGTGCCGGGGAAGCCGCGGCGGATGTTTCCCGGCTGGACGATGGTCGGAGTCGCCGCCGCGGGGCAATACCTCTCGGCACCCGGTCAATCCTATTCCGTGGCCGCATTCAAAGACCCAATGCGTTCCGGGCTGGGCTTGTCTGAAACCGACTATTCGTTGGCCTATGGTTTTGCCACTGTTCTCAGCGCGTGCCTGTTGCCGGTCATCGGTCGCTTGGTGGATCGGTTGGGTGCGCGTGTCATGTTGCCGATGATTGCCACGGGACTCGGCTGCGGCTGCTTCTTGATGTCCACCGTCGACTCGCTCGGTAGCTTGTACCTGAGTTTCAGTCTGGTTCGCTGCCTGGGACAAGGCGCCCTTTCGTTGGCCTCCGTCTGGCTGGTCGGGGAGTGGTTTGAGCGACGGCGTGGGATGGCCACGGCCGTTGCCGGCCTGGGTGGTGGATTGTCGGTGATGACCGTGCCGTTGATCAACAACTGGTTGATCATGCACTACGGATGGGAATCGGCTTGGGTCGTGCTGGCCTTGGTTGTCTGGGCGGTTCTGATCATTCCGGCGGTGCTGATCGTACGGAACCGTCCCGAGGATCTGGGACTGCAGCCCGACGGGTGGGAGACGCTTCCACAGGCTGCGGACGGTGAAGTAGGCGAAGAAGATTCGTCCGAGACGTACGTCAGCGTGGAGTCCTGGACTCCGGGTGAGGTTTTGCGCGACGCGACGTTCTGGAAATTGTTGTCGGTGCCGGCCACCGCGGGCCTTGTCGGAACCGGACTCGTGTTTCACCAGGTGGCATTGCTGGGACAGCATGGGCTGTCGTCGATGAGTGCACTGGGAATGATGACGATTCAGGCTGGATTCGCCACGTTGATGACGTTTCCGGCCGGCTGGGCCACCGACCGGATCGGCAGCCGCTACCTGCTGGCCGCCGCGATGTCGGCTCTGGCCGTTGCCAATTTGCTGGTGTTGATCATGCCGGCCGCGTGGATGGCCGTGGTGTACGCGCTGCTGCTGGGTTTTCACGGCAGCATCATGCGCAGTACGGCCACAGTGGTCTGGATCAACTACTACGGCCGAGCCCATCAAGGAGCGGTTCGTGGGGTGGCCTGGTCGGCAATGATCCTGGCCTCGTCGCTGGGACCGCTGCCTTTGGCGCTGTCGATCGACTACTGGGGATCTTATACACCGGCGCTGACCGTGTTCTTGATTCTGCCTGTGTGTTCCGCCGCAATCGTCTGGACCGCCCGGACTCCAAAGCGGCCTGCGCCGGCAGCGGCCGAGTGAAATTGACGGCGTGGCCTGACCCGCGGCGGCATGGGACGGTTTTGCCGGTATCGCAATCACTCCGGAGTGCGCGTTTGCGCAACCGGACTGGATTCCCGCAACCGGATTGGGTCCCCGCGGTCCGCACGCTGGGAGTGAATGCCAATGTACCCTGGCTGCGGCGATTAGGGGATCCGGATGCAGGACGGACTGGTGATGTTCAGCGGGGTGCCGACCGATGTCAACTTGCCGGTCTTGTCGTCGATACGGAACACGGCCACGTTCTTGCCCGGCATGTTCGCGCAGAGCAACAACTCGCCACCGGCGGTGATGCACAAGTTTTGTGGCCCCTTGCCGAGACTGGGTACGATTGCCAACAGCGAGAGGCGGCCGTCGTCGGCGATGCGGTAGGCGGCAATGCTGTCGTGTCCCCGGTTGGTCCCGTACAAGAACTTTCCATCCGGAGTGATTTTGAGGTCGGCGCAATAGCTGGTGCCTTCGAAGTCTGCCGGCAACGTGGACAGAGTTTTCTGTTCGATCAGCATTCCGGATTGAGGATGGTAAGCGAAGCCAGTCACGGAGTTGGTCAATTCGTTGATGACATACATGTGCCGCCCGTTCGGATGGAATGTGAGATGTCGCGGTCCGCCGCCGGGCGGAGTTCTCACAAAGGTCTGAGTGTTGGGACGCAACATGGCCGTCTTCGGATCCAATCGATAGCCCAGGACCTGATCGAGTCCCAGGTCGGCGGCAAAGGCGAATCGGTTGTCGGGACTGATCACGATGCTGTGCGCGTGCGGGCCTATCTGCCTGTTCTTGTCGACACTTGAACCGGCGTGTTGCACAAACGATGCGGGCTTGCCCAGCGATCCATCTTTGTTGACTGGCAGCGCAACGACGCTGCCTGTGCTGTAATTGGCCACGACGACCGTTTTTCCGGTGTCGTCGACATCCAGATAGCAGGCCGCCGAACCACGTGCGGACTGCCGATTCAGCAGTTTCAGTTTTCCCGTCGGTTCGTGAATTTTGTAGGCGGCGACTTGTTCATCCTGATCCCCTCCAAATTGTCCGGGAGCGTGGATGGAATACAGGAATTGTTTGTTGGGCGAGACTGCGATAAAGAAGGGATGTTCGGCATCGCTGGTGCGGCTGACACGTTCCAGCTTCCCGGACTGCACATCCAGCCGACAGGCATGGATGGCCCCCTGCTCTCCCGGTGCGAAGGCGGAAATGAACACACGCACTTCTGCTCCATTTGCCGGCACGGTCGCCAACACAGCCAGCAGGCTGAAGGCACTCCAGATCACAACGCTCAAAATGCGACCGACCATGTTTCGCTCCTGTGCCAAATTCTGTGACCATCGGTCGTTAGCCGAGCGTCACGCGAGTTCTCGGAAAGGGGTTGCCGTGAGCGGGCGACGGGACTCCAAAACTTCGAGACCGAAGCCAGTTGGTGTCGCTGGTGGCGAACCGTGACCGGATCACGTGCCAAGCTCAAACCGACCTCAGCAGGCTAACCAGCGGGCACAATGGAATGCTAACGAAAAGCGATCCCTGTTGCATCTCTGCAGGCGTTCCGGTTTGAGCGTTGTGCTTTGCACGTGCGGCCGAACTCCGCGGGCCTCGGATCAAGCGGGTCGCGGGCGCTGTGTTCGGCTGTCGGATTTGTATAGACTGAGGCCGAGTGCTGCGACGGGCTCCGTCGACGACGGGGCCGGCAGGCTCTGTTTTCCTCAAAGCAAAGCACAGATCACAGGGGCGTTTCACATGATGTCATCCAGTTTGCTATCGATTCTGTGTTTGACGACGGCCGCACCCGTGTTTGATGTCACGGATGCGGGAGCCGTGGCCGACGGCAAGACAGACTGTACCGCCGCCATTCAACAGACGATTGACCGAGCCGTGGCGGCTGGCGGAGGAACGGTCAAGATTCCTGCCGCGCCGGCTGCGTACCTGGTCAGCAAGACGCTGAGAATTCGGGGCGACAACATCGTCGTGGCGGGCGCCGGAGCCACGATCCGCTTGGCCGACGGAGCCGCCAACGGGACGGCGTCCGGCCGGACGACTGCCAGCCAGGTTCACATGTTGCTGATCCACGGAACACCGCAACGAAAGATCGCCAAAATCGAGGTGGTCGGTCTGACATTAGACTGCAATATCGACGGGCAGAAAGACTACTACAATCCGCGGGGCCTGGTGGTCGAATACGCGCGCGACGTGCAGATCCGGGATGTGCGGATCGTGCGTCCCTTCGTCGGTCTGGACATCGGAGCCGGTTCACGCGACTGCGAAGTCCGCGACTGTGAAGTCACCGACTGGACCGAGGACGGATTCGATGCCAGCGGAGATGCCGACAAGGGGTCGGGCGCGATTACCGAGAACATCAAATTTGTCGGATGCCGCGCTCACAACGCGCCACGCGCTTCGGGCAATGCCTGGGAGATCGAGGACGGAGTCCGACATGTGCTCGTTCAGGATTGTGTGGTGGAAAACGTGCCGCGTGGTAATGGATTCGGCTTGCGTAATCACTGGAAGGCCGGCGTGGTCGACGTGTCGCGCGACGTTCAGTTGCGCCGCGTGACGATTCGCAACGTCGGCGGTGATTACGGTATCTACGCTCATTGTGCCCCGCG
>Ga0315336_1005058_pt1 | contig 14834 bp, 12 predicted proteins | sample ASW5metaG_FD_204512 | JGI IMG/M metagenome (GOLD analysis project Ga0315336, IMG submission 204512) | Ammonia-oxidizing marine archaeal communities from Monterey Bay, California, United States - ASW #5 | ecosystem: Environmental > Aquatic > Marine > Intertidal zone | place: USA: California...
GGCTGCTCTCAGAATAACGAGGCTCTCCTCTTTCAGCCCGCGCTCGAGGAGAAAGAGGCTGGCTGCCTCGCTACCCAGATCTCCAAGTCCGTTGACGATCGAGATAGGACAAGGGTCGAAGCGTCGCGCGATCGTTAGCAGTGTTTCTGGCGTTCGTGCGTCTTCTCTCCCGACCTTGAGCGCGACGGGAACTAGAACCGCGAACAAGGTCTCATCGTGCGACGCTTTTAACGCGGCCAGAATGGGGCCGACGTCGTCGGAGGTCTCCTTTTCCAACCGACTCCGAAGGCGCTCGATTTCCCTCTCGAGACTTCTATGAGCCGTCTGCAACTTGCGCACGTTGAAAGGTGCCGCCTGTTCATTGAGCTGGTCTTCCGCTCGCGACGGCCAGGCTTCTTCCTGTTCCTCCAGGTTCCGGTTTCGTGAAGCATGCGCCTCGAGAAGCTGCGCTAGCGTGGCGTCGGCCAAGGTCTGCCGCGCGGGCGCTTCCTTGGATTCCACCGGTAGAGCGATGGTAGGTGCCGCTGAGAGAAGTGCGGCCACGAACAGCTTCCGGAGAGCAAGCCTTGATTTGTCAGTTCGGGCCATGGCTCCTAACCTCTATAAATTGCGGATGCCAACAACTTCCTTTTTCACCATGGGCAAGTAATCATGCACCAGCCCGCCGGGTTGAAAAAGGGAGTTGGAGTACAGAACCCGGAAGTTGTTCTGGATGTTCATGATGATGGTGGCGCTATCGAGGCTGATCTCTCCTCCCGACTGGACGCTGTCTTCCCCGAAGAGGGCGCCGACAATGGTCGCATCGCCCGTAACGCTGATCGAGGGGGCCCAGCCTGCGACGATCACGAGGCCGGTCCACTCCAGGTTGCCCCTGATGTCGAGAATGGCTCTGGTACCCGGCGTGTTGTCCGCATCGACATTCGCGTCGTAGTTGTCCCGGATGACCAGGATGCCGCTGCCTTTGAAAGTGTCTCCCGAATCGACTTGGAGCCTGCCAGTTACGAAGGTGACGCCCGGGGTGCTGAGGTCCCCGTAGGTGCCGCTCTGACTCCCCGAGGAGAGCTTGGTCGTTCCGGGTGCATCCTTGAACTTGGTCCACAGCTGGGAGGCGAAGTCTTGAACGTCCGGGATTGTCGGATCGACTGGATACGCGTAATCGGGAGAGGTGGGATCACTCATGTCGTAGTAAGCGTTCGTCGGGGCGGGGGTCAGGTTGATGGTCGGGTCGAAGCCCACGCCCGCCGAGTTTGTGAACCAGGCCTCGGTGTTGAACTGGCCGATCGGGTTCTGGGAAGCCCAGATGTTGTACGGGTGTGGGTTGGCCGACGCTGGAGTGGGCGTTCCACCGTTGTAGAGATAGTCAAAGGGATGGTCGAGCGCGCTGCTCTCAAAGGGAACCGAGCTGTCCTGAGAGGAGGATGCGCCACTTGTGACCGGGATCCATGTGCTCGGATCCGTAGGGTCCACGCCCGCTCCCCATTCAAATCCGCCCATGGGCTTCTCGATGCCGCCGTTTCCGAAGTACACCGGAGCTCTCGGAATGTAGCGGGAGGCCTTGACGAAAATCTCTACGCCTCGCAGCATCCAGCCCGTTCCATCCCAGGAGAGAGAATCCGGAGCGGTCATGCAGCTGCTGGTAGTCTCGTCGGCGGGCACCCTGCCCCAGGCGCGGATCGTGCTGATCGCGAATGCGGGGTCATAGGTCGTGTAGTAGTAGTAACTCCCATTCGCGAAGTTCACCCAGCTGGCAGTGGCACCTCCACCGGACATGGGCGTCAGAACCTCGTTGGTCTTGACGTTGGCCAGCCCCTGGGCTGCGGCCGAGTCGCGGATCTGTGTTGCCTCGAAGACGCCTTGCTGGGTCGTCCGTGTATCGCTGTGAACAAGGGTCACCTGGAGGCTTATGACCGCGAGCATCATCAGGCCGATTCCCACGATGACGACCAGGATCATGGCCACTCCGCGTTGTCTCTGCCTGTGCTCCACTTGTTTTCGCGTGATAGGCATCTGCAACCTTGAGCTTTCTGTCAGTCGGCCGTCTTCGTGATGAGACGATCCAGGGTCACCGTCTGGGTTTGGTTGTCTTCCTGGAAGGTCAAGGTCAAGGTTATCGGGACGAGCCTCAAGTCCGTTCCGGAGGACAGGTTGCCGAGATCGTCCCCCGCGTCTCCGTCGAAGTTGAGATCTTGAATTCCGCCGAATTTGGTTGGCACCGTCTTTTCGTCGGGATAGCAGGTGACGGAGATTTGTCCCGACTTGAGATCGGCGATGGAGTAGCTCCTGGTGTTGTACTTCGTATAGATGGAGCCAATGCCTTCCTGTTTCTGCAGGTCTTCGGGCTTGTTGGCGGTCTCCTCCATCTGGGCAACCATGTCGCGCAAGGCACTCATGGCAACGTACCTCTGGAAGGACTGCCGGCCATGTTGCACACCACGCACCAGGGTCATGGAGACGGAGAGGACGAGGATGGCAAATATGCTGACGGAAGTAGCGACCTCCAGAAGCGTCAGTCCACTTTCCGGGTTTGCCGTTGTACTTGGTACCCTTGACGTCATCCACTTACCGTTTTGTATTTTCATTGTCGTAGCGCCACTTGCTCCGTGAGCACGAGGTCGTTCTCGAGGATAAAGGACCCATCCCGCGCTTGCGCGTTCAGGCGAAGTGTGAAGGTGAGAAGACGCCCGATGGGTGCGGGCGCAACGTTGATCGTGAACATGGTCCCGGTCCGAGGGGTAAACGTGCTCGGAACCAGAAGCTGGACGGCGGGGATACCCCCGGAGATGATAGCCGAGGTGTTGTCATCAGCGGTTCCCAGCAGGTTGTCCGCCCCTTTTCCTGCTGCGTGGATTGTCGCCAGATCGGGTCCGCGACCGATGATGAGCCCCCCCGACGGGTTTGCTCCAGCACTCGGTCCGTAGATAAAGACCTTGAGCTGATTGTCGTAGACGGGCTGTCCCAGGGCGTCGATGGACTGAAAGAGGCGGAACCGCAGACAGCGGGAGTTTACGCCAGAGGTTGTCTTCAACGGAGAAAAATCCGGGTCCGCGGTCAGAGCCTGGCTTGCCATATCGACAATGCTGTCCATGGCAATCTGAGCTCGTAGGTTCATCCGCGAGACGAGCTGGCTTTGCAGAAAGACATTCTGGGTTCCCAGCATGGCCATGGCGATGCTGCCAACGACAACGCTCATTATGCTGACGGTGGCCACGACCTCTACGAGCGTCAGTCCTGATCGAGAGGCAGAACCCTTGCAACTCTTGAACATGAGCAATCTTCCTTCTAACGCGGATGACAACCTCACGGCAGACGCGTTACCCTATGAAACAACAAGATTTCGGATGCGGCAAACGGGCACGCATTACGGGTCCTTGGTTATCGGCTTGCGGCGAGCAATCTTCGAGAGCTGCACACAGAGGTTGAAGATTTACGAGTGTCTTTACCGAGGTATGAGCCAGGTAGTGGATGGAAATCCATCGGCTAAAGGTTATGGGGGACAAGTTAACTAAGCCCCGGAGCAATCTTCATGGAACGCAGAAAACAAAGACTTATCCGTCACGACGTGCAACTCAGGGTCGTCTTTATTTCCCTGGCCGTTGCGAGCCTCGTTCTCCTGGTAAATTTCCAGCTGAGCCTTGCAGCCATCTGGAGTGAGTCCAGCAATGTAACCCCCAGCACCAACGCCACCGTGGCTCTGGAGGGTCTGCGCGCTGCGATTATCAACAAGTTCCTCGTCAGTATTGGTTTGTCGATCCCTCTGGCAGCCGTCATCGGCATTCTCTATTCTTTCAAATTCGCCGGGCCCCTTTACCGTTTCCAGTCGTACTTTTCCGGGTTGAAGGACGGCCGCTGGGATCGCCAGTGCGCGCTGCGCAAGGGAGACGACTTGTGGGATCTCTGTGACGCGATCAACGCAGGCATGGAGCCCATGCAAAAGCAGATCCAGGAGGAGCACGCCATCATCACGGAAATGCACGAATTGCTGACGCAGGGCAGTCTCTCTGCGAACGGGGACGCGCAAGAGAAGGTCAAGGCGTTGCAGGAACGCGTGGCAGGAGCCAACACGATCTACGCAGAGCGTTTCCCCAAGGCAATGGCGCCAGTTTCGGCGGAACCGGAAACCAGCGCGAGTGGACCCGCTCTTCAGAGCTCCAAGGAACTCGAGCCGCAGGTTTGAAGCATTGTGGCGCAGGCATCCCGCCTGCTAACCAGGAGCTTGACGCTGTTGTGGGGGCGGGTCGGGAGACCCACCCACAACAGGCGAGCCTGCTCCGCCATAGTACGCTTGCGCTCTCGCGGGCACCTGCGAGAAGTCGTGTATGCCTGCCTCCACGCGCTACCCGGAAATCGAGGTCAGCGGCGCACCCTCCGAGATGTGAGAGCAGATCGGCGAGGCCACGCGCGATCGCATCCGTGGTTTTGCTGAGATCTCCCTGGAACGTGTCAACAAGACAACTCGCGTTTCCCGGGCGAACGCCATGGCAGTGGCCGCCTCGAGTTTTGACTACGTCGAGACCTACAGGCTGAATTAGGCCTGGGCAGGCTTCCGCGACGATTTCTCTCGACGGAAAACCCGCTTTGCACTTAGACTACGGGCATACAGCATTTACCCGATTGCGGCGTCTCGGCTTCGGGGATTTTCACGACTCGTTTTTCAAGACCGGAGGGTAATCATGGCAACAGCATTGGCCGGCCAGATCAGTAAGGGGGCACAGAGTTTTCTTTCGTCTCCCAAGAAGATGCTTATCGACGGGAAGTGGGTGGCAGCCGCTTCGGGGAAGACCTTCCCGGTCTACGAGCCCTCCACCGGCGACGTGATCGCGCAGGTGGCCGAGGGTGACAAGGAAGACATCGAGCGTGCCGTCAAGGCCGCGCGCAAGGCTTTTGAGGCGGGGCCCTGGTCACAAATGACGCCCTCGGAGCGCGGCAAGCTTATCTGGAAGATCGGCGACCTGATCGACGCCAACGGAGACGAGCTCGCTGAGCTCGAGTCCATCGACAACGGCAAGCCCAGAAACGTCGCACGTGTTGCCGACATTCCCCTCGCAGTGGATCTGTTCCACTACATGGCGGGCTGGGCCACGAAGATCGAGGGAAACACGCTTCCGTTCAATGCCGCCTATCACACGTACACTTTACGGGAGCCCATTGGGGTGGTCGGCCAGATCATCCCCTGGAATTTTCCGCTACTGATGGCGGCCTGGAAGCTGGGACCGGCCCTGGCGACAGGGAACTGCGTTGTCCTGAAGCCAGCGGAGCAGACGCCCCTCACGGCGCTGCGGCTCGGTGAGCTTCTTCAAGAAGCGGGTCTTCCGGAAGGCGTGGTCAACATCGTTCCGGGCTACGGCGAGACGGCGGGTGCAGCGCTCGCTGCGCACGACGACGTCGATAAGGTTGCCTTCACGGGCTCGACGGAAGTCGGGAAGCTCATCGTCAAAGCCGCAGCAGGGAATCTCAAGAAGGTGAGCCTCGAGCTCGGCGGCAAGTCGCCGAATGTGATTTTCAAGGACGTCGGCGATGTGGACACAGCGATTACCCAGGCGGCGAGCGCCATCTTTTTCAACCACGGCCAGTGCTGCTGCGCGGGTTCGCGCCTCCTGGTAGAGAAGCCTATCTATGACCGGGTCGTCGAGGGTGTCTCTGAGCATGCCAAGAAGATCAAGCTGGGGCCGGGACTTGACGCGTCAACCGACATGGGTCCCCTCGTCTCGGAAGAGCAGTTCGAGCGCGTGACGGGTTTTCTGGCCTCAGGATCAAAGGAAGGGGCGAAGGCTGTCTGCGGGGGTAACCGTTTCGGCGACAAGGGCTACTTTGTCGAGCCGACGGTCTTGACGAACACTCGTGAGGACATGAAGGTCGTCCGCGAGGAGATCTTCGGTCCCGTGGTCGTCGCTGAGCCCTTTACCGATGTGGAGAAGGTTCTCCCGATCGCCAACGACACCGATTACGGACTCGCCGCGGGGATCTGGACCCGAGACGTGAGCAAGGCGCACACGGTGGCGCGCCGCATCCGTGCTGGCACCGTCTGGGTGAACTGCTACAACGTGTTCGATGCATCGCTCCCCTTCGGCGGGTACAAGCAGTCCGGATGGGGTCGTGAGATGGGCCACGAGGTTCTCGACGCCTACACGCACACCAAGGCCGTGGTGGTCGGGTTGTAGAGAGTTATCCGCAGTCAGTTGTCGGGGAGGGGTGTCGCCGACACCCCTCCCCGATTTATTGTGGTGCAGGCGTCTCGCCTGCTTTCTTTATAATCACGCTTCTGTTTTGCAGGCGGGACGCCCGCACCACAATGCTTCGGCTTAGCGCTGCCCGAAACGATTCAGCAGGATCCCTTCCCGTGCGTCGTAACTCAAGAACAGGGAGCTCTCACCACCACACTTGCGCATGATATCCCCGCACAGAGGTTGCTCATCGGGCCACGGGAAAGCGTACACCAGATCGAAATCGCGCAACTCCATGTCCAGCTCAGTGTAGCCGGGCTCTGCTTCCACGTCGGACCGGAAGGACTCGTCGCTGTATTCGGGATCCCACTCGTATTCACTGGGGATAAAACTTCCAGTGACAAACTGAGCACGCGGTCCATATTCCTCTGCGAGTTTGCGCGACCATTCGACGAGGCGCGGTTCACTCTCGATACCGTACGCTTCGAATCCGAGATTGCTGGCCATGATCGTGACGACCCCTAGCCCCGAACCCCACTCCAGGATGTTCACCACACGGCCCTGCAATCGAACCAGTGCGTCGTACACTTCCCGATAGTCAGCCGCAACGAACGCTCGGAACTCCCGCTCGTTTTGGTAACGCTCCCAGATGTCCTCAGCCTCGGTCCAGAGCGATTGGGTGCGCGGGCACGGCTCGCTCGGCTGTGTTTGGTCGAGGGGGATTTCGCTATTCATCACTGCAACCACACTTCTCGGTTGCGATATTCTCCGCGATCGAACGGTAGATTTCCACGGGGTATCCTGTCGTGCCCGAGCCCCTGCCCCTGCCCGAGCCCGATTCCACGGCACGACGCGCGATTTGGGCCAGAGTAATAGAGTTCGACTTGACCCCAGGAGGTTGCCAGGTTCCCATGGATCCCATGGACAACCAACTCCTCGAGACGCTGGATCTCGAACCAAAAGCTGCTCCGACGGCATCGATCATCTGGCTCCACGGCCTCGGAGCCAGCATGCATGACTTCGAACCCCTCGTGCCGGAGCTCCAGTTGCCAGAAGCGATGTCCGTTCGATTCGTGTTCCCGAACGCGCCGAACAGACCGGTGACCCTCAACGGCGGCATGGTGATGCGCGCGTGGTATGACATCCTCGACCTCGAGATGAACCGCACCGAGGATGCCGACGGCATCCGTTCGTCGGAAACGTCGGTGCGGAAGCTTATCGAGCGTGAACGCAGCTTCGGTGTACCGGCGGAGAGAATCGTTATCGCGGGCTTTTCTCAAGGCGGCGCCATCGCGCTGCAGACGGGGCTTCGCTACCCCGAGCGGTTGGCCGGGGTGATGGCACTGTCCACATACGTCCCGCTCGCCGAGTCCTTTAGAGACGAGGCATCGGAGGCGAACCGGAAAACGCCCGTTTTTATGGCGCACGGAGAGCACGACCCCATGATTCCGATCACCTACGCACAGGCGTCGCGCCGGCTCCTGGAGGACGAGGGCTACGCCGTCGAGTGGCACGACTATCCCATGCAACACGCGGTGTGTCTTGAGGAGGTCGCCGACATCGCGAACTGGCTTCGACGGACACTTGGGTAGCTACTTTTTACTCTTGAAGCGGGCGGCTCTCCTGCTGCTGGTGGCGCTCGTCGCCGGAGCCGCAGTCTGGTTTGCGCGCACCAAGCTCTTCTCCGAGCACTGGCCGAAGCAGGTCAGGAGCCGAGGAGCCGGCAACCTGTTCTTCGTCGCTGACGAAACGTGCGCCGAGTGTCACCCGAAGCAATACGAGGAGTGGACCGGTTCTCACCACGATCGTGCAATGCAAGTTGCTGAAGCGGCGACCGTCCTGGGTGATTTCGACGACGCCACACTTACCCATTTCGGGGTGACCTCACGGTTTTTCAAGAAAGACGGCAGGTTTTTCGTCAACACCGAGGGCCCGGACGGCAAGCTGGCCGACTTCGAGATCGAGTACACCTTTGGTGTCGCGCCCCTGCAGCAGTACCTGGTGGAGTTTCCGGGTGGCCGCCTTCAGGGTCTGACCACCGCCTGGGACACGGAAACGAAGCGCTGGTTTCACCTCTACCCGGACGAAAAGATCTCGCACGATGATCCGTTCCACTGGACAGGGCGCTATCAGAACTGGAATCACATGTGCGCCGAGTGCCATTCGACGCATCTGAGAAAGAACTACGATTTTTCCACGGACACGTATCGGACGGCCTGGGACGAGATCAACGTCGGCTGTCAGGCGTGTCACGGTGCCGGAGAAGCTCACGTGGCCTGGGCGCGGACCTTGCCGGAGGGCGAAGAGCCGGACCTCGACGAGAACAGCCTCGTGGTCAACTTCAAGAGCGGCGACCCTGGTCTCGAGGTGGATGCGTGTGGCAGGTGCCACTCCCGGCGACACCCCGTCAGTGTCGATGACGAGCACGGCCGGCCGTTCGCGGATGACTTCATGGTGGCAACCTTGCGCGAGGGACTGTACCACCCTGACGGGCAGATCCTCGAGGAGGTGTATGTCTACGGTTCCTTCCTGCAAAGCAAGATGCACCGAGCTGGCGTGCGTTGCACCCACTGCCACAACCCGCACACCGCAGAGCTCGTCGTCGAGGGAAACGAGCTCTGCGTGCGTTGCCACCAGGAGCACCCGACGCTTCAGTTGAAGTCGAACGCGCTCGAGTCGATCCAGCTCAAGGACTACGATTCGCCCAGCCACCACTTTCATGAGCCGGGCTCACCGGGCTCCCGCTGTATCAACTGTCACATGCTCGAGAAGACATACATGGTGGTGGATCCCAGGCGAGATCACAGCTTCAGGGTGCCACGTCCCGACCTTTCCGTGAAACTGGGAACTCCCAACACCTGTAACGCGTGCCACGAGGACCAATCGTCGCAGTGGGCGTCCGAGGCTGTCGAGAAGTGGTACGGACCGAGGCAGCCCTCCGAATCGGACTTCGCTGAAGCGTTTGCCCGAGGGTACGCGGGAGATCCCGACTCCGCCCCCGATTTCATCAGGATTGCGAGCGATCCGAGTCAGCCCGCAATCGTCCGCGCAACGGCTCTGGAACTGCTCGGGCGGTATGCCGGCGAAGACGCCCTGGCCGCAATGGTTGCTGGGACAAAGAGTGCAGATCCTCTCCTACGCGCCATCGCCGTCACGGGGTTGGCGCATTTGCCCCCCGAGTCTCGCCTCGCCACGGTGGCGCCCTTCCTGGGAGACCCCGTCCGCGCCGTTCGAATTCAGGCGGTGAGCACGTTGACCTCGGTTCCTCAGGGCCTCTTCGACCCGGAGCAAAAAAAGGCTTTCGCAGCCGCCCTGCGTGAGTATGAGGATTTGCAGATGGCGACGGCCGATCACCCCGGGGCCCATCTGAACCTGGGCTTGCTCCATGCGAACAGGGCACGGCCGGATCTTGCCGAACAGTCTTACAAGACAGCGATCCGCATGGACCCGAACTTCATGCCGGCTCGGGTCAACCTGGCCAACCTCTTCAACCAGATGGGCCGTAACCCAGAAGCCGAACGCCTCTTCCGGGAGACGATCGCGCTGTTTCCCAAAGAGGGCGAGCTCTATTACTCCCTCGGGCTTCTCCTGGCGGAGGAGCGACAGCTCGAAGAATCCACGGAAGCGCTGGCCAAAGCTGTCGAGTTGATGCCGGAGCGTTCGCGTGTCCGCTACAACTACAGCCTTGCACTACAGCACCTCGGGCACCAGGAAGAGGCCGAGACCGCGATGCGCGCAGCGCATCGCTTGAGCCCGGACGACCCCGGTATTCTCGAAGCCCTGGTCTCGTTCTACTCGGGCGCTGGGCGGTGGAACGAGGCGAAGACGTATGCCGAGCAGCTGGCGCGGATGTTTCCTGACGACCCGCGAGTGCAACAGCTACTGGAGAGGATTCAGAGGAATAGTGAATGAGGAATCTTACGCGGTTGTGGGGCGGTCTCCCGACCGCCCCACCGGTCGGACCCGTTGCGTGGGCGGGTCGGGAGACCCGCCCACAATACAGTCGTGAACAGGCTCCTCAGCTCCCAAACCCTCCGCAGGAGAGGCCGTCGGGCGTGGGATCGAGGCCCGGGGTCGAAGGCTGCGGAAGGACGTCTCCGCCAAGGAAAACGGTAGCCAGAATGGCCGTCGGATCGGAAACGTCCACGAGGCCATCATCATTGGCGTCGGCTGCGTCCAGGCAGTTGAGGGTCACGTTCCCGAGAAATAGGTAGCCGAGGATCGCGATAGGGTCCGAGACGTCAACCGCTCCGTCCTCGTTGGCGTCGCCACGCACAAAACTCTGGGGTGCTGTCAGAGCGGCGCTCTCACCAGCGCCGGCCGCTTCATCGCATTGCGTCCTGCGGGCCTCGCGGGCTGCTTCCCGCTCTGCATCGCTGAGGGTGCCGTCCTCGTCGGTGTCGTATTTCGCGAGGATCTCCGCTTTCCTGGCCTCCCGGGCCGCTTCCCGTTCTGCATCGCTGAGGGTGCCGTCCTCGTCGGTGTCGTATTTCGCGAGGATCTCCGCTTTCCTGGCCTCCCGGGCGGCTTCGCGCTCTTCGTCGCTGAGGGTGCCGTCGCCGTCGGCGTCGTATTGCTCGAGGAATTCCCCCGGGCACGGACCCAGGAGACGCCTGCCGAACCGACCGTGCCCGTGACGTCTGCGGTGCCGCGGCAAGTCGCCGGCCTCTCGGGCGGCTTCCCGCTCTGCATCGCTGAGGGTGCCGTCGCCGTCGGCGTCGTATTTTTCGAGAAGTTCGGCTCTGCGGGCTTCCCGTGCAGCCTGTCTGGCCTCCCGGGCTGCGTTTTGTTCTTCTTCGCTCAGCGTGCCATCACCGTCGGCGTCGAACTGCTCGAGAAGACGCTGTCGCTTTTCCATGTCGCCGCGTGCAAACACGGCGTTAACGAACACACCTGTGACCAGAACGACGAGACTGAGCAAGTGGACTGTACGCATGAAAGCGCCTCCTTTCTCCGGAACCATTCCTCACGCGGATCCTTAACGGGCTGTTATCTATCCCTGGGAGCCAGTTTACGCGTGGAAACCTTAACAGAAGGTTAAGATTAGCGAATTTCTATTTTTTAGGCAGCTGGACAGTAAAAGTCGTGCCCTGGTCAACTTCACTGGTGAACGAGATCGTGCCACCGTGCGCCTCGACAAGGACCTTCGAGATCGCGAGGCCCAGTCCGCTGCCGCCGAGTTTGCGGGAGCGGGCCTTGTCGACACGGTAGAAGCGTTGGAAAATTCCGGCCCGATCCTTTTCCGGAATCCCGAGCCCCGTGTCCGATACGCTCAGCACGGCCTCGTGGTCGTGCGATGTTAGCGAGACCTGCACGCTTCCCCCGTCCCGGTTGTAGTTGATGGCGTTGGACAGCAGGTTGGTGATGACCTGGCTCACGCGGTCAAAGTCGGCCGTCACTTCCGCGGGCTGCAAGTTCAACGCGGTTGTGATCCGTCTTTCTTCAGCGAGCGGCGCGAGAAGCGAGGTGCACTCCTCCACCAGGGTGCTCAGATCGAAGCTTCTCGTCTCGAGCTTCAGGTCTGCTGCATCCGTGCGGGCAAGAGTCAAGAGCCCATCGATAAGCCCTTTCATGCGCTTCGAGGCACGGAGACAAGCCTCGAGAACCTGCCGATATTCATCGCCTGTTCGCTCTTTCGCCAGGGCCAGCTCTGTCTGAGCGAGTACGATCGAGACCGGAGTCCGCAATTCGTGAGAGGCATCCGCGGTGAAACGGGTTTGCTGCTCGAATGCGGCCTGGAGGCGCGCAAACGTGGTATTCAAGATCTCAGCTAGCCTGCCGAGCTCGTTCTTCGTGGCCTCGATGTCGATTCTTTGTGACAGATTCGACGCGGAGATCGACTCCGCCGCCGTGCTGATCGCCTCGATGGGCCGGATGGCCCTCTTCGCGAGCAGCCAGCCACCGGCGAGACCCAGAACGAGCACGCCGACGCCGGATATCGCGAGCATCCAGGTCAGCTGCGTCAGCTCATCGAGTTCCTTCTGGATCGATCTGCCGACCAGTATCCGCAAGCCGGACGGGCCGGGCAGGATGACTTCTCGCAGGTCTTCTCTCTGGCGAACGTAGGAGGCTTCGGCAGGTACATCCTGCGGCTCTTGTGCCTCTTGTGGCCCGTCATCAGGACGCGGAATCTCGGGCGGCGCATTCTCTTCTCTGAGGACTTCACCGTCCGGCTTCCAGACGACGAAGTAAGGCGAACCCTCCATCTCTCCTCCAAAGCGGCGTAGAAGATTCTCGGGGAATCGCATCCGCCGCTCGAAGTCGGGCCGCCTGGGCCGCACCGTCCCTCGCCGGGGTTTCCGGACGGAACCGCCCTCCTGATCCCCCGGTCCGCCCGGGTCCTCCACGTCGAATTCCTCGAAATACTGTCTTCTCTGTGCTCGGGCGGTTGCGCGCTCCTCCCGGCTGAGCTCGCCATCGCCGTCGGCGTCGAACTGCTCGAGCATCTCCGCGCGTGCTCTTCGGCCCCGCCGTCCGTCCCGAGGCCGTCGCGAGCGCCCATGACGGAGGGCCAATGTCAGGACACGAGCCGACCCCTTCAACTCGGCGTCGATTTCCTCGAGCCTTGCATGCCGCACCAGCTGAAACGACGTGGCACCAAAACCGCACAGAACGAGAAGCAGAATGATGGTGTTCCATCCGAGAAAGGTCCATCGAATCGACCTAAACATCAATCACGTATCCCTGGCCGCGGCGTGTCGTAATGAAATCCTTTCCCAGCTTCTTGCGTACGTTCGAGATGTGCACATCGACGAGGTTCGATAGGCTGTCGTCATTCTCGTCAAAGAGATGCTCGTAGATCATGCTTCGAGTAATCAGCTTCCCGCGGTGGAGCGCAAGGAGCTCGACGAGAGAGTATTCCCTCGGCGTCAGGTTCACCGCCTGGCCGGACTTGCTGACGACGCGGGAGGCGGTGTCGATCTCAACGTCACCGACATTCAGAGTGGAATTGGCGTTTCCCGCCGACCTGCGGATGAGAGCGCGAAGACGGGCCAGGAGCTCCGAGAGCTGGAACGGTTTGACGAGGTAGTCGTCCGCGCCGGTATCCAGTCCCCTTACCCGGTCCCCAACGGCATCCCTGGCGGTGAGAACCAGAACCGGTGTTACTTTCGACCGTCTCAACTCGCCGAGGACGCTCCAGCCATCCAGCTTGGGCAACATGATATCCAGAATCAGAGCGTCGTATTCCCAGCTCGTCGCCTTGAAGAGCCCCTCCTGGCCGTCTTGAGCCGTATCCACGGCATAACCCTCTTCACGGAGGGCCTTTTCCAGAGCCTCCAGGAGATCAGGTTCGTCTTCTATAACCAGCACTCTCACGTTGTTTCGGGCTCCTGAGGAGGGCGGGATATGGCAGCCACCCGCGCCCTTCCATTGTACCTCGGCGAAGCTTAATGGAAGGTGAAGAGGGGCCGCACACGCACGTCGAATGTCGGATTGGGCGACATCCTGCAACGCCGGACAGGGTGCGTCAGCTCCTATCACTTTGCGACGTGGGTCTTTGTACCGCCTTTGGATTCTGGCGCGCGGGCCCTCGAATGCACTCCAGGGTGGTCCCCAGCCCCGGGGCTTGACGCGCCTGGCCTGAGGTGGCGGACGGGGGTGAAAGTGGCAACATGACGAAAAGCGCGACAGATCGTGCTCGGAGTCAGTCCTGCCCCGCTCCCCTTTGACGGCGCGGGATACCCGGAAAACCGGGAGGGGGTCCGGAAGAAGCGATTGGTTTTCCAGCAGCTCGTCCGTCACCGGTACACGCTCCCGTCCCCGAGTCTGTGCCCAAAGGGAATCCGAAGAAGCTCCTGACCGTCGAGCAAACGGAAGTCGGTTGGAGAAGGCCTTCTGCGCCGTGGTGGGCCCCGATTTTCTGCTCTGGACGCGCCCTGGTATGTTTTTTTCATGGTCCTGGACCCTCTTCAGGATCATGAAGCGCGGAAATCAGGACAAGAAGCCTCCAAAATCGGGCAGGACGACCGGCAAGAATGCTTCCTCACCCGAGGATATAAGCTTCGATCCGAAAGAGTTCGTCGGTAGTGGCACCACACTCTTTCGGGAAGTCTTGAATCTGAGGGAAGGCACCGACATTGAAGGCACCATCGCCGGAATCAAGAAGGACATTGACTTCAAAGGTCACACAGTTTGGATCCTGGTCTGCTCGATCCTCATTGCTTGTATCGGTTTGAACGTCAACAGCTCGGCCGTGATCATCGGGGCGATGTTGATTTCTCCACTCATGGGTCCGATACTCGGCATTGGATTGGCGGTGGGTATCAACGATTGGGCCACGTTGATCCGCTCCGTGAAGAGCTTGTGCATTGCAGTGGGCGTCAGCATTTTAACATCGCTCATCTATTTCCTGCTTTCCCCATTGAGCGAGTCACAGCCAGAGTTGCTCGCTCGTACCAAGCCAACGATTCTCGACGTGTTCCTGGCCATTTTCGGTGGGCTGGCCGGAATCATAGCGGCCTCGCGGAAAGAGAAAAGCAACGTGGTTCCGGGCGTCGCAATCGCGACCGCGCTCATGCCTCCGCTGTGTACTGCAGGCTATGGATTGGCGTCAGGTAACCTGGCATTTTTCTTCGGGGCATTTTACCTTTTCGTGCTCAATTCCGTCTTCATCTGCATCACGACGGTAGTTTTCGTCAAATCCCTCGACTTTCCAGTCGTGTCTTTCCTGAA
>Ga0315336_1005059_pt1 | contig 14833 bp, 13 predicted proteins | sample ASW5metaG_FD_204512 | JGI IMG/M metagenome (GOLD analysis project Ga0315336, IMG submission 204512) | Ammonia-oxidizing marine archaeal communities from Monterey Bay, California, United States - ASW #5 | ecosystem: Environmental > Aquatic > Marine > Intertidal zone | place: USA: California...
TTGTGATAGGATGTGAACGACTCTCCAACTACCGTGAAGTCCTCCACATTCTCAATTCCAGATAGCCAGGAAGTAGCCAGATTGTCTAAAACTTCCGTGGCCGTTTGAGCATTCACGAGCCGGAGCGCGGTGAAAAAAAGAAGTTGAATAACGAGGACCGTAGATCTCATGGTACCGATAGTGTTGGTTACCTCGAATAAGTTCGGCATTCCGAACGGAATAGAAAAGTGCGACAACTTCCCACGAACGGGATCTTGCTGCATTAGCTATCTGCTCGCGAATCCGTGGTATAGGCTCGGTCAGCAATATCTGAAAGGCTCGTAAATCCCGAAGCAGAAAATAACGGAATTACCTAAGACTCTGCTCTCTCCTCGCGCACTGCAGCTTTTTGGATTTCCTTCCTGAAATAAGCCAGAGTCTTTTTCAGTCCCTCTTCTCGAGTGATTTTAGGAGACCAACCTAGCTCGGTGCGGGCTTTCGTTATATCGGGACGCCGAACCTTGGGATCGTCTTGCGGAAGGGGATGAAACGAGAGCTCGGAGTCACTTCCAGACATCTCGATAATTTCTCGAGCAAGTGTTTCGACTGTGATTTCCTCCGGATTGCCAATGTTAACCGGTGTCGTAATATCACTGTTCAACAGTCTAAATAGTCCCTCAATAAGGTCATCAACGAAGCAAAAAGAACGCGTTTGCTGTCCGTCGCCGAAGAGAGAGAGCGGTTGGCCGGTCAGGGCCTGGCTCATAAAGTTTGGTAGCGCCCGTCCATCATTGAGTCTCATCCGAGGTCCAAACGTGTTGAATATCCGCACAATGCGAGTTTCAACTCCATGATATCGGTGATACGCCATGGTCATGGCTTCCGCATATCTCTTGGCCTCGTCATACACGCCCCGAACGCCGATTGAGTTTACGCTACCCCAGTAGTCTTCTGGCTGGGGGTGTACCTCGGGATCGCCATATACTTCACTCGTTGATGCCAGGAGGAAACGAGCGTTCTTGGCTTTTGCCAGCCCCAGAGCATTCAGCGTACCTAGCGCCCCGACTTTCAACGTTTGTATGGGATACTTGAGATAATCCAGTGGCGATGCTGGGCTTGCGAAGTGCAAGATGTAATCCAGGTCGCCTTCAACTTGCAGATAATTTGTTACATCGTAGTTGATAAACGAAAACGTATTTAACCCAATCAAATGCTCAATATTCTCCGCGTTTCCAGTGAGAAGATTGTCCATGCATATGACCTCATGACCTTCAAGAATGAAGCGGTCGCATAGATAGGAACCTAAGAATCCGGCTCCGCCAGTGATGAGCGTTTTTGGCACTTAATCCCTTTCGTTTGTTGGGACTGAATAATACGGTATTTCTTCGGAGCGATCGACCAAGTTCGCTCACTCGGAGCACTTCGCTCTAGAATCCAACCGTAAAGCCAACTTGAAATCTATTACGGGTTACCTCTTCGAGAACGTACGGGGCATCAATCACTTCATTGTACAAGTCGTATCGATCATCATACTGTTCAGCCATCCAGGCCACATCGATCTTGATATCGTCAGTCATAGAATATCCGAATCCGGCCGATGCGAAGGTTCGCTCTCTATCTGTATCAGGAAATCCATTCAGTGCGAATTGCGTCCCGTGTGCATCGGGATATACGCCGGCCCCGAGTCTGAACTGCCAAGCGTTAAAGTCATACGCGGCGCCGAGCCGCACATTGACTACTGATTCCAGATTTCGCTCTATCAGATCATTTTCGTATTCAAATGAAAAACCGTCTGAGCTCAAATTGGTCTGAGACCAGTTAATCACCTCTACATCGCCAAAAAAGGTGAAATTCGCCATGTTGAAAGCACCACCAGCACTGATTTTCCAGGGCGTGGTGATGTTATAGCTAAAAACACCTGAACCAGCCTGCTGGTCGTCTTCCAAACCGTAGGAGAAGAAATCACCATTGTCGAATTCTGTCTGGAGGACGGTATGGAAATCGTCGTCAATCGCATAATACGTTGGCGTTTCCACGCTCGCTCCAAGTCTCAAATTGTCGTTGACCTGAGCCGATACACCAAACCGTGCATTCACTCCAACCATCTCTGACTTGAAGTTTTCGGAGAAATAGAGATAGGAAAAATCTGTGGTACCGTTTGTGCCGTCATTATCGTCACGATAGTCTTCTTCTTCCAAGATCCGCTGATATTCGTAGGTACCGACCGGCACATTCAGCGAAACACCGACCATTACATTTTCGACGATCTCGGCAGCACCTCCAAAATTGAATTCAAGCAGCCGGCCCTTCTCTTCTACCAGCCCGTATTGAGCAACTGTACCGGCAGACACGGCGGCATTAAACGGGACCAGATCTCCAGCCGCGACGAGACCAGCATCCAAGTCGATCGCAAAAGTCTCAAAGGCGATAAAGGATATCGTCCTATCAAAGCTTGGAAATACTCCTCCATCCCCATCGTCTTCCAGAACAAATTCGGTTGAGAACGGAATGAAAAAATCAGTCACTGAATTCTGACTGTTGTCTCCATCAAAAAAGAGTGATCTGTCGAATCTAGCTACTTCAGAAACAGATGCGCCAACGATCATCGAGCCACGAGTGGTCGGGACTTTAAAGAGATAGGACAAATTCCCCAGGTTCGTGGACGAGAGTGACTTCTCAATGGCACTCGTGGGACCCTGAGTGTTGAATACTCCGAGGTCTGTCGAAAGTGCAGAGACAACAGCTCCGCCGAAGCTTGATCCCTCACTCCAGGCGAGGCCTGCTGGGTTGGTGAAAAACGCAGACGCATCTCCAATGCCAGCTACACCTGTGCCGCCGAGCGCAAGACTCTTTGCTGTCAAGCCCGGCGAACGTTGAGCGAAGCGAAGCGCGTCATCACCTGTTTGCGCCATCGCAGCGGTGTTGGATGATGCGATCAGTAAAAAAGTAGCTACTAGCAGGTACCTAATAGATGAGTGCATGGTCATTTTGACATATCCTGTTTATAGATTCCTAAATGTAACATTTATAGTTACATATGCCCTTCCCTTGAACGACAGAAGAAGACATAAAAAGGACCCGTGCTTTCCGTTTTTGTCGCAAACAGAGCATGTCTACGAACAGGTATTCAACACGGGCCCCAAGATCAACCAGCCGAGCTGGCTTCCCTCTCAATTGATTGATTCGCGCAATGCTTTATTTGCTACGTTTCCGACTACTCGAAGACGAACTGCTTCGCGATCCAGAAGAACGGCTGCTCGATCCCGAACTGCTACGCGTTCCTGAAGAGCGACTGCTCGATCCCGAACTGCTGCGCGTTCCAGAAGAGCGACTGCTCGATCCCGAACTGCTGCGCGTTCCAGAAGAGCGGCTGCTCGATCCCGAACTGCTGCGCGTTCCAGAAGAGCGGCTCGACCCCGAACTGCTGCGCGTTCCAGAAGAGCGGCTCGACCCCGAACTACTGCGCGTTCCAGAAGAGCGGCTTGATCCCGAACTAGTACGCGTTCCAGAAGAACGGCTCGATCCCGAACTAGTACGCGTTCCAGAAGAACGGCTCGATCCCGAACTTGTACGCGTTCCAGAAGAACGGCTCGATCCCGAACTTGTACGAGCCCCTGAAGACCGATTCGACGTTGCTCGAGACGGCGTACGAGATGAGGTACGTGTTGTCGTTGACCTTTCTCGTGATTCTCCTGGTTTAGAGTTTGTCGCTCTGGACACAGGTCTCGTTCTGCTGCCAGTTGCAGTTCTCGTAGTGCGATCACTTCCTCGCGCATCTCTCGCTGTGCTCAGCGTACCTCTTGTGGTTCGCGCTGGAGTTCCCTTCGACGCCGAACTGCTTGTCCGTCCAGTACTCACAATATTTCTGGTTCCGAGATCACCACTGCGTGCTGATGCCGTTCCTAGTGTACTCCTGGTACCTGCGATGCCTCCTTGAGTACGACCGCCTCTCGAACCACGCGTCCGGCCGGTGAGCGCACTTCTAGCCATTGTGCTACCTCTTGGGGTGTACTGTCCTCGAGCGACCGAAACGCCGCCGAGTCCACCACCGTAATACGCGTAGGTCGGATAGTAGGAGTACGGACGCGAGTAGCCGCCGTAATAGGAATTATATCCAAATCCGCCATATCCATGGCCATAGTAGTTGGAGCCATATCCATAGTTGCCAAACCCACCGTATCCGAAGGTCAGGCTAAATGTTGAATAACCGCGTCCCCAGTAGGGATTGCAGTAGAATGGATCGTTGCAGTAACTAGAAGGATAGAATCCTGAATAGAATGGGTCGTAAAAGCTAGTAAAATATCGGCCGTAGGTGTAAGGACGATGGTAGTACCAGTCGTACTCATCGTATACGTCTTCTTCAACGTATCCATCCTCGTAATATTTTCTGACCAAAACGTCGCCGTTATCATCGTAATCAGCAACCACCTGGTCGAGGCCGCCATGCGGCTTTTCCAAGACAGCCAACTGCGTGTAGCAGCCTGTCAGGCCAACTATGGCAATCAAGGCTACGGCAAGCATGGGTACCCGGTTCACGCGGGAGACTTGGCGCTCTTCTGTAGTTTTCAGTATCGCTGTCTGCATCTCGGTGTCCTCTCCGTTTTGCATTCTGATTTCCGCTGTGTGATCCACTTGCGAAAGATTATTGTAAGCAATCCGACCCTGGTTCGGTTCGATATCTATGAAATCCTGGAAAGTTTCCATTTCAACTCACGTTCTATCGACGGTTTGGAACACCTGCACCATCATGACTCCCACGTCTGAATTCGTCATTTCGAGTAGACGAATACCGACTCACGGGGGCTCGGCGTTTCAATGTGTGAAGCAATCACTTCGCGATCGTGCTTCGATGAAAACTGGGGCAAATACCCTGCCGAGTTGTGTTTGAGTGCAATTAGCGGTGTATATAGCCGCAAACTGACCCTTTTTGTGGGCGATTCAGGTATTATGTGTCGTTGCGTGTACACAGAACTGTGCAGCCCGCACGGCATTGAACTGAGACCCTTTCTACAAACGACTTTCAAGACATATACCTTCCAACATGGCTGAAGCTATTACGCCTCGCGAAAAAGATTATTCGCAATGGTATCTCGATGTGATCAAGAGTGCCAAACTGGCTGACTATTCTCCGGTGCGCGGATGCATGATCATTCGTCCGAACGGATATGCCCTCTGGGAAAATATGCAGGCAGGACTGGATGGAATGTTCAAAGAGACGGGGCATCAGAATGCCTACTTCCCAATCTTCATTCCCCAATCGTTTTTAGCTCGAGAAGCAGATCACGTTGAAGGATTCGCTAAAGAATGCGCAGTCGTAACGCATTCACGCTTGATGGTGGATGAGGAGAACGGCCTGGTGCCCGATCCCGATTCGAAGCTGGAGGAGAATTTAATTGTTCGCCCGACTTCTGAGACCATAATCTGGGATACATATAGTCGCTGGATTCGCTCTTGGCGCGACCTTCCAATCCTGATGAATCAGTGGGCCAACGTCGTGCGATGGGAAATGCGAACCCGCATGTTTTTGAGAACCATGGAATTTCTGTGGCAAGAAGGCCATACTGCGCACGCCACGGAGCAAGAGGCGATCGACGAGACCCTTACGATCCTAGACGTGTACGCGACGTTTGCGGAAGAATACATGGCGGTTCCAGTCATCCGAGGCGTCAAGACGGCATCTGAACGATTTGCCGGCGCAGTCGAAACGTACTGCATCGAGGCGCTTATGCAAGATGGAAAGGCGCTTCAAGCAGGTACAAGTCATTTCTTGGGGCAGAACTTTGCGAAAGCGTTTGATTGCCAGTTTCAGAACAAGAATAATGAACTGGAATATGTTTGGGCGACCTCTTGGGGTGTGTCAACGAGACTCATCGGTGCGCTCATCATGGTTCACTCGGATGATCAAGGGCTAATTTTGCCTCCTAAACTAGCCCCAACTCAGGTAGCGCTCGTACCCATTTACCGCAAGGACGAAGAGCGCGAGCTTGTACTCGAGACTGCCAGAAAAATTGAAGCAGAATTGAAAGCAGCCGGCATCCGCATTTTCGTAGATGACCGAGATGGCTTTCGTCCAGGCTGGAAATTCAATGAATATGAAGTCCAAGGTGTGCCAGTTCGCTTGGCACTCGGCCCGAGAGACGTTGCAGCGGGAACGGTTGAAGTCGCGCGTCGAGATACGAAAGAAAAGCAGACCGTCGAGCAAGATGGACTTGTAACACACATCCAACAGACGCTTGAAGATGTACAGCAAGGTTTGTTTGATCGCGCGCTAGCGAGCCAAAAAGAGAAAACTACGGTGGTCGATTCGTACGACGAACTAAAAAGTGTTCTCGACAATAAAGGCGGATTCGTTCTCATGCATTGGGATGGAACGGACGAAACCGAAGCTCAAATCAAAAAAGAAACGAAAGCCACAATCCGTTGCATCCCCCTCGAAGGATTCGAAGAAGCAGGTACGGATCCTGTCTCGGGAAAACCTTCAAAAGGACGTGTATACTTTGCTCGCTCCTACTGATCGTCTTCGAGAGTAGGCCAGACTTCTGTAATGAACTGGGGCGGTGTCGCTTCGCTGCCCACTCGATCTGTTAGTTCGTCTCCAATGTGAGCACGTGCAAATTCGATGTGCGTCATCAATTCGTGCACTACTTCCGGAAATTCATCCTTCAGATCTGTGACTTCGCCGGGATCAGTAGAGAGATCGTAAAGCGCTATTCCAATTTCACCTCTGCTGTACGTTCCGGGATGACCACCGCTTCCAGGGACGGCGCCTGTCTCTTCGGTCATTGAAACGTATCTGTGAGGGACGTGCATTTTCCACTTCCCTTTTCTCATAGATCGGAGTTGGCCGGATCTATAGAAAAACAGCGGCCGATCGGACTCGAGTTCGGCTTCGCCTTTCAGCGCAGAACTCATATCAATGCCGTCCAGATTGCCAGGGATTTCGATGCCAGACATGTTAAGCAGCGTCGGAAGGAGGTCCATCACAATTGACGGTTCGTCAATCTCAATGCCAGTTTCAATTCGGCCTGGAGCGCGGATGATGGCCGGCATTCGAATTCCGCCCTCAAATGTGGTTGCTTTACCCTCTCGAAATTCACCTCGTGTGCCGCCGTGGTCCCCCATAAGGAGCCAAGGGCCGTTGTCTGACGTGAACACCACAATAGTCTGCTGATCGAGACCCAATTCGACGAGCTTCCGCATGATTCGACCAGTCGATGCGTCAATCTCGGTCATGACATCACCGTAGAGGCCATCGCCACTCGCATCTTGGAACGGATCAGATACCCATAACGGAACGTGTGGCATGGAATGAGCCAGGTAGAGAAAGAACGGCGTTTCTCGATGTTGTTCAATGACTTGCAGCGCTTCCTGGGTATATCGCTCTGTCAGATATCGCTGGTCGGGTTCGCGTTCGACGATCGTCGTGTCTCTAATCAGCGGCAATCTGGGCCACTGGGCAGCGTGCGGCCGGGGATTATTGATCGAAGAGGGGCTGTAATCATTGGAGTATGGGAGGCCGAACCAAGTATCGAATCCGTTGTTGGTCGGAAAGTAAATAGGATTCGCACCCAGGTGCCATTTCCCAATCGCGGCAGTCGCGTATCCGGCATCTCGGAAAATTTCAGCCGCGGTCCGCTCAGATTCTGGAAGTCCCCGCAGTGTCCGAGGACTTATTACTTCGCGTACACCCGCTTTGAGAGGGTACCGCCCTGTCAGGATGGCAGCACGAGAAGGAGAACAAGCCGGGGTGGGAACGTAGAAATTGGTAAACCGAACGCCCTCGTCACCCAATCTGTCTAGGTTGGGTGTTTCCCACTGTGTCGCGCCGTACGACGATAAATCGGTGTACCCCATATCGTCCGCAAATATTATGATCACGTTGGGAGGGCGTGGCTCGGGAGAGGAGCAAGACACAAAAACGAGCGTGATTAAAATGGCGGCTGCTTGAAGACGAAGGAAGCGGTATTTCACGAGAAGCGTATGGTTTGCGGTGGGACCATCTAAAAAACTAATAACTCAGCGGAAGGCCAAACACAATCTTAGCCTTTCTCCATTTTGCTCTGCTTAGATTGCCCTATCTGAACTTCCGGGCTGAACATCATCTCCGGGCCGGTGGCCCCCATGCAAAAATCTGAAACTCAAAGCGGCGATTCTCGCATCAATATACCGTGGCTTCTAGCCATGGTATTCAATCCACTCATCCTCCCGCCCGCTCTATTTTCGCTGTTGGCGTTTCATTCCGGTGCACTTCCCGCGGAAGTGCGCCGAGTAACCTTGGTGGCCATGGTACTCTATTTCGTGATACCAGGTCTATACCTCATTGCCCTCCAGGCCTCGGGCCGAATTAGCACGATCGAAGCGAGGGATCGCGAACGTCGCTCGACGCCGCTGATGATTGGTGCAGTGTATCTGATCATCGTCGTGCCTTTAATGTGGGCTCAGGCAGAGACCTCTACGACCATCGTGACCTCGTTTGCCCTGATAACGGCAGCAAACGCTTTTATCATCGCGTTCATCACGCGCTGGTTTAAGATCTCAATGCATGTAGCCTCCGTTGCGGGCTTCTTTGCGGTATTGCAAACCGTTAATTGGATCACAGGTGAAGCAATGGCGGGGGGATTTTTTCTGTTGATTAGCGCTGCTGTACTCATCCCGATAATCATGTGGGCTCGCATTGCAGACGACGCGCATTCCAAGAAAGAAGTCTTCTCAGGACTTCTGTTTGGCATCATAATCCTTCCTTTGGAACTCGGTGCCTTGCACACTCTTGGGATCATTTTTTGACCCGAAAGCGAGGAACGAACCAGCTCTTTCAAGGTTGTTCGATAAGCCTTTAAACGAGCCTGCCCATTTAAATCGACCTGCCGATAAGAAACGGTTACGAACTAGTTTTTTCGACGTAGCTTTATTCACTTCGACACCACAGCGCACATGTCTATGCGCCTCAGGCAGCTTGTAGCGATTCTCTTGTTCAGCCTCCCGTTAGTTGCGGGTGCACAGGAATGGGGTGCGGTATCCGGAACAATTCGGGCCTCCGACACACAATTCCCCATACCGGGCGCTACCGTAATTGTAGACGGTACCAATTTCGGGACGGCAGCCGACACGGAAGGTCGGTACAACCTCAGATTGCCTATCGGTAATTTCGTGCTCAGATATTCCTCGATCGGATTCACCGCTCGACTTGATACCATCTTTGTCTCTGCCGGAAAAACGACCTATCTAAACATTCAGCTGGACTCGCGGGCGATCGAAATCGACGGAATTACGGTCGAAGCAGATGTACAAGCACAGGTCGGAGTTTTTCAGATTACACCCGAGCAGGCACAGGATATTCCCGCTCCCATGAGAGACGCGCTACGCGCTTTGCGGGTCTTGCCGGGCGTGGCTGCCAACAACGAATTGTCGAATCAATTCTCCGTTCGAGGAGGCGGCTTCAACGAGAATCTCTTTTATATCAATGGATTCGAAATTTTCCTGCCTTATCGACCCAGAACAGGCGAACAAGAAGGCCTTTCTCTAATCAACGCGGACCTGTCGAAGAGCCTGACTCTCTATTCTGGAGGCTTTCCCGTTCGATATGGCGGAAAGCTCTCTTCCGCTGTTGAAGCAGAATACATGAAACCACAGAGGAGCGGCCAGCCGTTATCTGTAAATGCTTATGCCTCGCTGCTGGACTTTGGTGTCTCCGGAGCGACATCTGCTCTGGACGGAAAGTTGGGCGTCCTTGTTGGATTGCGAAAGGCAAGAGCCCGGCGATTTTTCGAGACCCAGGACTTAAAAGGCGAATATCAGCCCGACTACACCGACTTCCAGACCTACCTCGGATACGAACTGAAACAGGGTCATGAATTAGAATTCCTCGGGATGTATGCTAATAACGAGTTTCGGCTCGATCCGAATTCGAGGAAAACCTTTTTCGGCACGCTCAGCCAGAACGAAGCGTTGGCTCCATCAAACTTGCAATCGTTGTGGATACGATTTGACGAAGGAAATAGTGAAACTGATGGATACTCGACCTCTTTTGCAGGACTTCGGCTCACAGACAGGCTCACCCCCTCCCTGAAAATCGAGCACGACATTTCCATTTATGACACTGAAGAGACGGAATCATTCGAACTCTCAGGAACGGCGGTGCTATTTCAGGTAGATCCAGGGTCCAGCAATCCACAAGATGGTGACGGACTCTTCCCCACTGGATCGAGTCGGCAAGAGGACGCAGCCGACAACCAGATCGATGTACGGACGATTTCTGGACAGGGCCGCTTGACGTACACCAAGGCGCGACATTCCACCGAATTGGGCTGGACGTTGAGGCAGCTCACCTTCGATGACCGGCTGAACGAAAAATCTGTAGTGGTGGGCCGCGCAACGAATGGAGAGGTCGTTCGGATTGTAGCAGACAGCCTGAACGACTCGGCATCATTTGATGCAAAACAGTCCGCTTTTTATGCTCAGGAGACTTTTGATGTCTTAAGAAGCGAACCCGGCCGATTACTCTTCACGGGTGGCGTGAGGGCAGATTATTATTCGTTCACAGACGAGTGGACGCTCTCCCCTCGAGCATCATTCTCGTACGCAGCCAACCCGATCACAAGCTATTTCGGGTCTGTGGGAATCTACCATCAGGCTCCGACCTATCGCGAACTGAGAGGCAAGCCTGAAGTCGGAGAGTCCATTCTGGGAGCCCTAAACAGTTCCCTCAAATCACAACGCTCCTTGCAGATCGTGCTCGGCGGTGAATACTTCATCCCATCGAAACGGTTCTATTTTAGAACTGAAGCCTACATAAAGCAGATCAGCAACCTGATTTCTTATGACATCGACAATGTCCGAGTCCGCTACTCGGGTGAAAACGATGCAAGCGGAAAGGCTATGGGAATTGATCTCCAATTGCGAGGTGAGATGGTGCCTGGAATGGAAAGTTGGATTAACTATTCCTATCTCAAGGCGACCGAAGAATTCAAAGATGCTTTCGTGACGTCTCGCAATGGCGGGCTCGTTTCTCGCCCCACCGATCAGCGCCACACCGTATCGATATTTGTTCAGGATTATATCCCGTCAGATCCCACCTGGAAATTACATCTCCGCACGCTTTACGGGTCCGGGCTGCCCTACACCCCACCTGTGCCCGGCGAACAGATCGGAAACCTCCTGGTTCAGGAGCCCGGAGACAGATATTCGGCTAAATACACCCGGTTTTTCCGTTTCGATATCGGTGCGACGAAGGAGATTCCTTCATCCAGCACAGGAACGGGAGTCTCATTTGAGCTGACAGCCGAAATCTTGAATCTATTCGACATGATCAACACGGTCAGCTACTCCTGGGTACCAAATGCTTCTGGCATATGGCAGCGTATTCCCACACGGCTCACGCCGAGAACGCTCAACGTTCGTATCGGCATGCGGTTTTAGGCCGCCCAAGACAGTGTTATCCTCAGCAATGCTGCCCTCGTTTATGTTATCCTCGCGTGATGTTGACTACCACACCCGTGTGTAGTTTGTTGAATTAAAGCCGTTTATTGAGTCGATTTGACGGAATGGAAAGAGAGCAGAACAAAATCTTAATCGTTGAAGATGATGCGGAAATCGCCGCTCTTCTTGAACTCCATATTTCTGATCGTGGCATACAGGTCACGCGGGTGGACAACGGTAAAGACGGACTTGAGGCAGCGCTTCGGGACGATTTCAGCCTCATCATCCTCGATTTGATGCTTCCCTTGATGGACGGCATGGAGGTGTGCAAAAGAATCCGTGCACAAGACAAAGCCGTTCCAATATTGATGCTGACCGCTCGAAGTGAGGAGATTGATAAAATCCTCGGCCTTGAACTCGGAGCAGATGACTACCTGACAAAACCCTTCAGCATCCGGGAACTATTAGCCAGAATTAACGCACTATTGCGCCGTTCCAGTCTCGTGTCTGCATCGGCAGATGAGCCAGACGAAATTCTAACGTTTGGCAGCCTTCAGGTCGACATGCAACGTCGCCGAGCGTTATTGCGCGACGCTGTCTTGGACCTGACCGCCAAAGAATGGGACCTGTTAGTGCTTTTTGCAAGAAACCCGGGTAGAACCTACTCACGGCAAGAATTATTGGATCTGGTCTGGGGCTATCAATACGATGGATACAGCCACACCGTCAATTCGCATATCAATAGACTCAGATCTAAGATCGAAGTCGATCCGGCGCGCCCGGAATATGTTCTCACAAAACGTGGACTTGGGTATCGATTCGTCGATCCGAGTGTGAAAGAAGAGGCAACGATATGAAATCGCTATACATCCGTCTCTCACTCGCCTTTTTGTTTCTAACGCTATCCCTCACCCTCATTATTGGGTGGCAGAGTCTTCAGTCAGTGACTCGATTTGTGGACGAGTCTGAACAAAAACTAAATCGAGACCTGGCGAACATTTTGGCCGTCGATTTCCAACCGTTTCTGGTCGACAGTATTGACCACGTTTCGATACAGGACAAAATTGAGTACTTCATCGGGATAAACCCGAGGATAGATATCTATCTGCTGGGCAACACGGGGATGATTAAGGCACTCTTCGTTCCTTCTGGCAGAGAACCCATCATGAGGGCACTCGATACAGAGCCGATGGATAACTTTCTGGCAGGCGCCGAGCTTCCGCTTTGGGGCCAGGATCCGCTGAGCGAGACAGGCATGAAGCCATTTTCGGTCGCGCCACTGGAAATTATGGGTGAGGAAGGCTGTTACCTCTACGTTGTGCTGGGTAGCGACGAATACGACACGACTGCCGCCATGATCGAGGACAGCTACATCGTTCGCTCGCTTATGCAGAACGTTAGTTTGGTGCTACTCATTACCGTGATTGTAGGACTGCTGCTTTTCGCCCTGTTTACCCGTCGAATCGAGCACATCTTGCGTTCGGTAAAAGCATTCGCACAAGGTGATTATTCCACCCGAATAGAGTTGAGGGGTGAAGATGAGGTAGCGCAGCTAGCTCAAACCGTCGATCACATGGCCGGTACCATCGAGGGAAACATCAGCCGACTTGAGAATGAGGACAAGCTTCGCCGAGAGTTGGTCGCAAATATATCTCACGATCTGCGTAGCCCTTTAGCCTCGATTCGTGGATATCTCGAGACGATTCTCATCAAAATGGATGATATCTCTCGTGATGAGCTCGTGCAGTTTGTCGAGACAGGAATTGCGGGTACTGAACGCCTCAATCGATTGGTAGAGGACCTGTTTGAGCTGTCAAAACTGGATGCCAATCAAGTGTCACTCGAGCCAGAGTCCTTCGCTCTCAGCGACCTGGTCCAAGATGTGGTGCTCCAGTTTCAACCCAAGGCAGATGAGGCGAAAATTTCCCTGATTGCGGAATTCCAAGACGATCCCGCTCTCGCTTACGGCGACATCGGACTAGTGGAAAGGGCCATGTCAAATCTCATCGACAACGCCATCAAATACACGCCTGAAGGTGGTGAGGTAAGGGTGATTCCTAAATGGGACGGCGAACACATCCACATCAACGTCGTGGATACCGGCAAGGGGATTCCCGAGGATGAGCTTCCCTTCATCTTCGACAGATTTTATACGGTTGATAAGAGTCGCAATCCGGTGGAAGGTGCGACGGGCCTGGGTCTTGCCATCACGAAGAAGATCGTTGAGTTGCACAAAAGCACACTTTCCGTTACAAGTCGGCTGAACGCCGGAACGACCTTCAGTTTTTGGCTACCCACCTCCAGCGCCGGTTTGAGCGCCTCAATTTAGAGGAGATGTTAGATCGTTTTTAAGTTCGCGTGATCCTGTCGTGATCTGAGCGGGGTAATGTTGGTCATCAAATGAAACCAACGTTCTTTTAACTCAATCACAGACAACAATGACTTCATTCTCTAGGCCACTTCTTGTGGTGCTATTCGCCGCTTCCACGCTTTTTCTTGCAGCGTGTGACAGCGATTCAGGATCCGAATCTGAAGAGGTCTCACTTTCGCTTTCTAACATGGACCCGCTAACGAATGGTTTTCACTACGAAGGCTGGCTCATTATCGGCGGCTCTCCCGTTAGCACTGGAAAATTCAACGTAACCGAAAGTGGGGCTCTCGTTGATTTGAGTGGCTCTTCCATCGGAAACGGACTCTTCGAGCTCGATGCGGACGTTGACAATGCTACCGCGTTTGTCCTTACAATCGAGCCAAGTGGCGATACCGACGCCCTTCCTGCCGCCACAAAGTACATGGGCGGAAATATCTCCAGTGGAACGGCTTCCTTATCCGTATCGCACAGCTCCTCGCTGAATGACTCCTATGGTACATCTACGGGCGAATATATTCTAGCTACGCCCACAAACGGCAGCGGCACAAACGAAAACAGTGGCATCTGGTGGCTTAACCCCACGAGCGGTACTCCCATGGCAGGCCTTAGCCTTCCAGCACTTCCGGACGGATGGAAGTACGAAGGATGGACAGTGATTTCGGGAATTCCTGTTACGACCGGGACATTCTCCACCGCTAGTGGATTTGACGAGTTCGACGGCTACTCCGGCACTATGGGAGGTCCACCATTCCCTGGTGAAGACTTCCTGAGTTCGGCACCGGCTGGACTCTCGTTCCCGACAGACATTCGCGGAGGGACTGCAGTGATCTCCATCGAGCCCTTTCCAGACTCTGACGCTGCTCCATTTACACTCAAGCCGCTTGTTGGCGCAATACCCGGGTCCGCGGTTGATCACACCGTGTATCAGATGAGCAATAACTCGGCCGCGTTTCCGACCGGGAGTGTTAGTCTAAACTAGGCTCGCACTCACGATGTGACCCTCCATCTAGGTCTGCGGGTACCTGAAAACATCATGCGGGATAAAGTCGTGCGGGCTGCTGTTTCAGC
>Ga0315336_1005060_pt1 | contig 14832 bp, 9 predicted proteins | sample ASW5metaG_FD_204512 | JGI IMG/M metagenome (GOLD analysis project Ga0315336, IMG submission 204512) | Ammonia-oxidizing marine archaeal communities from Monterey Bay, California, United States - ASW #5 | ecosystem: Environmental > Aquatic > Marine > Intertidal zone | place: USA: California...
CCCACTCCCCCAGGAAGCACCACGCCCGCCTGCGTTCCCATGGTCCCCAACGCCATGGACCCCAACCCCATCATCATGCCACCAAGCACATGACGACGCGTGGGCTCCAAAAACGAATAGTCGTGGCAGTCACACATGGCTCTACCGCTTCACCGCCGCTGCATCCGTACTCATGATCGTCGAACACGTCGCCGTCAACGCGGCGACATCAAACACATCCAAAGACTCATCCCGCGGCCACTGACCGATTGCTGCCAATAACGCGGCCGCTTCCGGATCCGCTTCCATTGCTGCACGCTGCCTCTGAAACAACTGAGCAAGCACGTCTCGCTCGTCATCACTCGGACGCCGTCCCGTCAACGAGCGAAAGGCGAACTCCACCTGCTCCGCTGCGGCCAAGCCGCCCTCACGCAATGCACGCTCGGCCAACACACGCGAAGCCTCAACAAACTGCACATCGTTCAACAACACCAGCGCCTGCAACGGCGTTGCTGTCGAACCGCGCTGCGCCACGCAGACATCACGCTTCGCCGCGTCGAACAACATCATGCTCGGCGGAGGTGATGTCCGCTTCCAATACGTGTACAGGCTCCGGCGATATAAGGACTCGCCCGTGCCCTGCGGATAGGTCGTGTTGCCCTTGTCCTTCCACAACCCTGCCGGCTGATACGGAAAGGCCCCCTCGCCACCAATCCGCTCGACCAGCAAACCGCTGGCCGCAAGAGCCTGATCACGCATCATCTCCGCCGACAACCGACGCGACGGCCCACGCGACAACCAACGATTGTCCGGATCCGCTCGCCAGATGTCGGACGACTCCGAAGCCACCTGCTGATAGGTCGCCGACAACACCATGCGCCGCACCATCGCCTTCACATCCCAACCCGACGCGATGAACTCCAACGCCAACGCATCGAGCAACGCGGGATGACTGGGCACGCCGCCCTGGCTGCCAAAGTCCCCGGGCGTCGCCACGAGCCCGGTCCCGAACACTATCTTCCAGAGTCGATTCACCGCCACCCGCGCCGTCAACGGATTCTCCGGATCGGTCACCCACTGCGCCAACCCAAGGCGATTGTCCGGCAGCGCCTCGTCGAAGGGCAACACTGCATCAGGCGTGCCTGGCTGCACAGCAGCCCCGCGATCACCGTAATGGCCACGCTTGAGCAGAAACGTCTGCCGTGGCGCCGTCTCCCGCATGGCCATGATCTCCTGCACACCATCTTGCGCCTGAGCCAAAGCACTGTGCGCCGCCTCCAACTGTGTGCTCGCCTCGGCACAAGGCTCGTCGACAGTGGCCGTGAAGTAGTCGAACAACGCTTCCGGGTTGGACTGCAACGCTTCATCCAGCGCCACGCCGTCGTGCAGGTGCGCCACTTCGATGGGCGTCAGGCAACGTGCAAAGACCTTGACCTCGTCGACCGTGCCATCCTTGAGCCCGATGTCGCGAAAGCGCTCGCCGATCGTCAACGCTCCCGGACCCCCGCCCGTGATGCCCTTGTGCAGGCTATCCCTGACGGTCTCGGTCTCGACCCGCGCTCCGTCGACATGGATCGCCAATCCGGCCGCAGTCGACGATCCATCAGACGTCACGATAATGTGGTTGAAGCGGTCCAACTCGAGAGGTTCTATCGCACGAATGCTGATCGCGTTCCCCGGCCAGAAGTGCACCAGCGACCAACTTGGACGGCCATGCTCCAGCAGCAACTGGTATCCCTGGCTGCCCGCGTCGGTCCACGAACGCGAGCGATGCATGACGACAGTCCGCTCGGGTCGCGCCGGCATACTGAGATGAAGCGACAACGTGAACGGCGCGCTTCGTATGAACGCACCAACGTCGGGCAACGCAATCTTGTTGTCACCGTTGAGTTGAATGCCGCCATCTTTGATGCCCTGGGCCTCCACCGGCGCACCGCTGACGCTGCCAGGCTTTCCACCTTCAACCAGATTGACGAGCGCGTTCTTGTCAATGGCATCCAGCGGGTAGTGCCCGACGAGACCCGGCACTGCCAAAGGCATGTCCAAGCGATCCTGTGCAAGCCACAACTCGAATGCCGCGCGAGCCTCGGTTTGACGTTTGCTCAACTCGGCACGGGCTGTCCCCACATCTGCGGCGAGCGTGACGAGTGCTGCACTCTGAGCATCGGTTGACAGCCGCAGCGTCGGCGTAGGGACTGAAGAGGTGAAGTGCGAGTACAGGCCGGACTCGTCGATGTTGTCGAAGAACGCAAACAGCTCGTAATACTCACGCTGGCTGATGGGGTCGAACTTGTGGTCGTGGCACCGGGCGCACTCGGTGGTCAATCCAAGCATGGCGTTGCCGAAGGTGTTGACACGGTCCGCGACGTACTCGACGCGATACTCCTCTTCCACGCTGCCGCCTTCGTTGGTCTGGCGGTGCAGCCGATTGAACGTGGTGGCCAGTTGCTGCTCGCGGGTTGGATCGGGCAACAGATCGCCGGCCAGTTGCCACGTCAGGAAGTCGTCAAACGGGAGATTCTCGTTGAACGCTTGAATCACCCAGTCACGCCAAGGCCAAACCCTTCGGCCGACATCGTTTTGGTATCCATAGGTGTCGGCGTAGCGGGCGAGATCCAGCCACGTGGTCGCCATGCGTTCACCGAACTGTGGGGACGCGAGCAGTGCGTCGACGGTACTGGCCCAGAGGGTTTCCACATCGTCTGTGGCGTTGCTGTCCGCCAGATACGCATCCAGCGCCTGTATCGTCGGCGGCAGCCCAGTGAGATCCAGCGTCACGCGACGAAGCAGTGTTTCGGCGTCGGCCTTGGGCGATGGTGCCAGCCCCTGTGCAACGAGCCGGGACTGAATGTACGGATCAATGTCGTTGTGGCTGGTCCACTGGGCATGAGGTTGCGGAACCGGCGTCGCAGCGGGTCGCACAAAGGCCCAGTGCTTCGACCATTGAGCGCCTTGTTCGACCCAAGCCGCGAGCAGGTCACGGTACTGTTGGGAAAGTTGGTGCAGGGCCGTAGCCGGCGGCATGCGGTCGTCGCGGTCGGGTGCGTTGATGCGCTGAATCAGCAGGCTGGCGGAGGCATTGCCTGGCGCGATGATGGGTTGACCGCGACGCCCGGCACCAAAAAGACCGTTGGCCAGGTCGAGCCGCAGGTCGGCTTTGCGTGCATCCGCATGCGGACCGTGGCAACTGAAGCACGTGCCCGACAAGATGGGTCGAATGTCCTGATTGAAGTCGATCGCCGTCGGTGCAGCGAAGCACGCCGCGGCCAGCGCCAAAGGACCGAGACCAGCAAGGTGCAGACGGCTGTTCACGTCACCCACCATACCCTGCCATTGGGCTCTGGAGCCCATGCACACCTATGCTTCGGCAGGCGTCAGACACCGTCCTGTTTCCAAGGCAGCTTCCCCCACCAATCCCCACCATCATTGGCCTCACGCTCGACGACCGCTCGCAGCAATGTGAGCATCCGTGCAACTTGCTGCGGATGCGACTTCGCCACGTTGTTCAACTCGCCGGGATCGACGCTCAAGTCATACAACTGCATCGCCGGCAGTCCCTCTGCAAGCGCCTTCTTCTCCGAGGTCGGCTGCGTCCATCCACCTGAACTGGCACAGCAACACAGCTTCCACGTGCCATCACGCACGGCGAATCGACCCTGCGATGAGTGATTCACGATCGCATCGTGCAGCCTTCCCGCGGCAATCTGCTGCTGGAAGCGCGGCATCAGGCTCACGCTGTCTTCGGCGGCATCTTTTTCGAGCTCCACATTCAGGGCCGCGGCCACCGTCGCCATGATGTCCGTCAACACGATGGGCTCATCGCTGGAACTGCCCTGTTGGACCACACCCGGCCAACGCACCAGGAACGGCACGCGGTGTCCGCCTTCGAAGACATCTGCCTTCATGCCACGCCAGTGGGCCCGCAAGTCCACGCCGCCGGCTTCAAGCGCGTCGAAGTTGCACTTGGGCGACGTCCCGTTATCGGCGGTGAAGATGACAAGCGTGTCATCGGCAACACCGTACTGATCGAGCGCCCGTAATACCTGCCCCACCGACCAGTCCGTCTCCAACAAGAAGTCGGCATAGGGACTCACACCGCTGATGCCGTCGAAGCTGTCGCTGGGTTCAATGGGCGTGTGCGGTGCAACCATCGAGTAATACAGAAGGAAGGGCTCGTCGGCCTGCGCCCGATCGCGGATGTAATTGACACAGCGGCGTGTCAACTCTGGCATGACGGCGTCCAGCGCCCAGTTCGGTGCCGAAGGGCCACCACGTACGCCGTCGGATACACCCGCAGGCATGGTCACGGTGGGTTCGATCAGGATGCGGTCGTCTTCAAACCATGTGTATGGCGGCCAGTTCGGTACGTCATCGCCGAAGTAGTGATCGAATCCTGCTTCCAGCGGACCACCATCGATGGGCTTGGAGAAGTCCACGTCTTCAGGCTTCGTCGTCGTACCGCCATCGGACGTAGGCCAGTGCCAGCCGAGATGCCACTTACCGATGCACGCGGTGTGCAGGCCCGCGGCATGCGCCACGTCCGCCAAGGTGACGCGGTCTTCGGCGATCAACGGCGGGCCCCACTTGTCCACGATGCCTGACTTCATCCGGGTGCGCCAGGCGTAGCGGCCCGTCAACAAGCCGTAGCGCGTTGGTGAACACACGGCCGAGCCGCTGTGCGCGTCAGTGAACGACATGCTCTGCGCATGCAGTGCATCGAGACTAGGCGTGGGCAGTCCGGAGTTCAGGTGCTCCGCGTGCAGCGAAGCAAAGCCCATGTCGTCGGCGAGAATGACGACGATGTTCTGCGGAGCCCCCGGCGCTTGGACATAGCCACAGACGGACAGCAACATGGTCGACAGTGTCAGGGCGAGCATGGATCGAGCATACCGCAGGCTCGTCGGTCATGGCAGCTCAACAATGGGGCTGGGCTTGAAGCCGATGCGATGGGCGAAGGCCTCGATGCGTATGCCCTCGTCCAGTTGAATGGGACCCACGAATACCTGCCATGCTTCGCTGCCCAAAGGACGCCACCCCACCGATGCGCCTGGCGTGGCACTCACTAGCCTAGATCCAAAACTGTCGGTACGTGCCCTCGGAGATGTGGTCGTCGGCTGCACACCGTCTGGCGGCCAGATGCGGGTGCGCACCAACTCGGACTCGGAAATGCCCCCCATGTCTCTCGTACGCTCCATCCAATCGCCGAGCGCTGTGCGCATCGATCCAATACGCTCCGCGTGCTCAATGTTGTCGATCAGATTGACGACCTCGTGCGGATCCCTGCGCGAATCGTAGAACTCCTCTGCAGGCTTCGTGGCGTTGACCATCTGCCATTGCTCCGCCGTGCCTTCCTTTGAACCGTCCAGCGCCCGGATGTCAGCCATCATCGGGATGTTGTCCGCATATGCGGTGAAGTACAGCCGGGGGCGTTCTGGCATGAAGTTGCGGATGTATCGAAACCGACCATCCGACACCGATCGCGTACGGTCCAACACCGAGTCCATGCGATCTGCATGCATGAATGCCAGCCCGGTCCCCGCCTCGGCGAAGGCGCCGTCAAAGGCCTTGCCCTCCGCCCACTTGGAGGGTTCCAAGCCCGCAAGTGACATCATGGTAGGCGCGAAGTCGATGAAACTGACAACCCGATTGGATACAGCAGCGTCACTTCCCGGGGTCGGATGCACCACGATCAGCGGCACACGCGTGCCAGAGTCGTACACGCACCGCTTGCCTCGCGGAAGACCCACGCCGTGATCGCTGAAGAAGATCACGATGGTGTCGTTCAGCTCGCCTGCCGCTTCCAACTCCGCGATCTTACGACCCACCCAAGCGTCCATGGCAGCGATGTTGTCGTACGTGCGGGCCATGTCGCGGCGCACACTCTGCGTGTCCGGGTAGTACGGAGGCACGTCGACGTCAGCAGGAGCCACGACCTGCGGCTTTCGCTTCGTCCCTGAAAACGTGCCGCTCTCATGCGTTCCGACATGATTGAAGACCGCAAAGAAGGGCTGATCAGCTCGGGCCCGGTGCTTCCAGTGCGCGGTGCGGCCAGACTCGTCCCACACCGTCAACGGAACTTTGAACTGGTAGTCCTGTTTGGCGTTGTTCGTGCACCAATACCCCGCGGCACGCAGGATTTCGGGAAAGCACTGCACGTTCTGCTCGGGCACAGCTTCGTAGTTGGGAATGTCATCGTAGGCGTTCGGATCTCGTGCGAGTCCTGCCCGGCTGGGGTTGCCATTGCGCATATGCAGGGCACCCGTGCCCGTGGCGTACTGCCCGGTGATCAGGGTCGATCGCGCAGGTGCACACACCGGCGTCGTGGCAAAGGCACTCGTGTACAGCGTGCCGCGGGCGGCCAGGGCGTCAATGTTGGGCGTGGGCACCGTGTCGTCGCCATAGCACCCCAGCCACGGACTCATGTCCTCGACGCTGAGCCACACGATATTCGGTCGATCATCTGCCCATGCAGTTGAAGCAAGCCCCAGCACAGTGCACAGCAGCAGTCGAAGCATGCATCAACTGTACGTCAAAGAGTGGTTGTAGGCTGTAGCGATGATCAACCCCCTCGCTCTCGCAGCGCTTGTCATGACGGTTTCCCTGAGCGCGTGCAGCACTGCACCGCAGATGCAGTCCAAGCCTGCAGCACCGCTGCACGTGCTGATCATCGGCGATTCGATCTCCATGAACTACACACCGCGGGTGCGGTCGTTGCTCGGTGACGGGGCTGTGGTCGTTCGCCCCACGCTGGCCAATGGCCGAGCGGAGAACTGTGCCGGCACGAACAACGGCATCAAGCACATCGACCGCTGGCTGCAACTCGACGGCGGGGATTGGGACGTGATCCACTTCAACTTTGGCTTGCACGACATCAAGCACATGCATCCGGAGACCGGCAAGGCTTCCCGCGATCCGTCGCATGGGCTGCAAGCTCCGTTGCCCCAATACACGGCGCAACTGACCACGATCACGGACAAGTTGCAGGCCACCGGCGCAACGTTGATCTTCGCGACGACAACACCGGTGCCAGAGGGTCATGTCTCGCCGTACCGCGAAGTCAACGACGCCGCTCGCTACAACGCCGCCGCCGTAGCCCTTATGGAGTCACGCGGCATCGCCGTCAACGACCTGTATGCCTTCGCCTTGCCTCGACTCGTCGAGCTGCAGAAGCCCGCAAATGTGCACTTCACCCGGGAAGGATCCAAGGCACTCGGGCAGGTTGTTGCTGAAACCATTCAGGCTGCAGTTCAGTGATGCCTCGGGTCACGGGCCCTGCTGTGCGGCCCATGCCCTGTGGAATGGATGCGTCGGCGACAACGGCACGTCCTCGTTCACGAGGAACGGCTGCATGTCGTCCCACCAGCGTTCGTACGCCTGCTGCAACCCGGCGGCGACGTCGCGGTGGTCTTCGATGACATTGTGCTGCTGCTGTGGATCCGCCAGCACGTCATAGAGCTCGCCCGTGCCGACCAGCCGCCAACGCTCATTGCGCACGGCGAATCGCTTGTGCCGCATCGACGCGGGACCATCACCGCCCCACCGCCCCTCCATGCCCGGCTTGCCCCAGCGACCCCCGTGAAAAAACGTCATGCGATCAGGCCAAGGCTTGGACGAGTCGACAAGCAACGGCAGCAGGCTGCGGCCGTCGAGTTCGCCCGGCATCTCCGCCCCGCCGATCGCGGCAAGCGTGGGCAACACGTCGACGTGCCGCGTGAGCGTGTCGATCTCGCGACCGGCCTCAAGATGCCCGGGCCAATACCAGAAGGCCGGAACACGGGTGCCGCCTTCGTGCAATGAACCCTTGGATCCCTTGAGGCCGGCGTTATAGATGCCACCGGCCGAGCCGTTGTCGGTCATGAAGATGAACAGCGTATTGTCGGCAAGGCCCTTGGCCTGCAGGTGCGCACGCAGCCGCCCGATGTTGTCATCGATATTGGTGACCATGCCGCAGAAGGCAGCTTTGGACGCGGTTGCCGCCAGCTGGGCATACCGCTCCTGATACGACGCCGGACAGATGTACGGCCCGTGCGGCGCGTTCGTTGAAATGTAGGCGAAGAAAGGCTCTTTGGCCTGAGCCTGCGCGTCGATCCACTGCGTCGCCTGATCGAAGAAGACGTCGGTGCAATACCCGTTCGTCTTGACGAACGTACCGTTGTGTCGGATGACCGGCCCCATGTAGCCGTCGCGTTTGTTGTTCCCAGCATTGGGCGATGCGTCGGCGCAGCTGCCTGGGTACGCCTGACCGATGCCGCCGCCGCCGTGCACGAAGACCTCGTCGAAGCCACGTTCGCCCGGCTGGTACGCGTCTTCATCACCCAGATGCCACTTGCCGAAGATGCCTGTGGTGTAGCCGGCGTCATGCAAGACATCGGCGATGGTCACCGCGTCGAGTGCCATTCGCTCACGTTCGAGAATGGTGTGCGTCACCCCGTTGCGAAACGGCAGGCGTCCACTGAGCAACGCCGAACGCGTCGGCGCACACGTCGGGCTGACGTGAAAGTCCGTCAGCCGCGTGCTCTGGGCGTGCAACGTGTCCAAGTGCGGCGTCTGCATAAACGGATGACCATGGCAGGCGAGGTCGCCGTAGCCCTGATCGTCGGTCATGACGAGCACGATGTTGGGGCGTGCTCCAGCCAAGGAGCCTGCCGCGGGTGTTGCAATCATCGTCGAAAGCAGCAGTACCGAGATCAAAGCGTCGACCTCATTGCCTGATCACTCCAGAGGCTCGTCAATGGCCCACCCTCAACTGTACCGGAGCAGGTGCCCGACACCGATTCTCAAGAAGACACTCTTGTTGAGAAAGGGTGTTCCACACCCTCTTGGTTCAGGCAAACAGGCGAGCAGGAGACCGCACACCGGCTGCGCCGGCGTGCTCTGTAGCCGCTGCGCGGCTACGGACAGACGTCGCCGTACACGCTCAGAATGGTCAACAGATCGTTGACGTCGACCACGTTGTTGCCGTCGACATCGCCCAGACAATCACTGCCGCCACCGCCTTCGCAGACGATGTCTGCGCAGGTCGAGCCCTCGCCGTACCACGTACCCGCGAATCGCAGACAGTCAGCCTCGGACGCTTGCGCGACACACTCCGTCGTACAGCACGCTCCGAGCGACGGACAGACATCGGTCACGATGTTGCCGATCACGTCGTCCCAGTCGCCGGAGGCAATCTGCTCACCGGAGTTGCCGCACACCGTGGTGAAACTCAAACTTGTGGGACAGCTACCAAGGAACAGGCCGCCGCCCTCGTTGCCCGCAGTATTGCCTTGGACGGTACAACTGGTGTAACTCATCGCCCCACTGCCTCCGCCTTTGACGGCCCCGCCATTGCCTGAGGCTGTGTTGTTGCGGACTGCGCAATTGGTCATCGTCAACGGTGACCATGTAGTAGTAAAGATGGCGCCGCCATCCCATGTGGCGGAGTTGTCTTCGAAGACGCAATTGTCGAGCGTGACAGCACTGTAGGCGAGCAGCCCAATGGCTCCGCCGTTGCCGTCAGCGGTGTTATTGATGAAGTGGCAGTTGGAAATGGTCACGTCGCCATAGATGATTGCCGCAGCGCCGCCACACTGGTCCCACCACTCCAGGGTTCCATTACCGTCAATGTCTACCGGATACGAGAAGCACCCCGAGAAGGTGAAGCCATCGATCACGGTGTCGGCAGTCTCGCCACCACGGCAGACAAAGCCACGATGAAAGCCCTGGCCATCGATGATGGTCTCTTCAGGTCCTTGCTCGGAGTGGACGGTGATCAACTTGCCCATCGTGTCGAAGACCCAGCCCAAGTCGACGCCCCAGTAGGTGCCGGGCATCACAAGCACGTCGTCCCCGTCGACGGCGGCGTCAATGGCATCTTGAATGTCCATGTAGTCGCCAGTGCCATCCAACGCCACGGTGATGGTGTCGGCCGCAGCCCCCGCTGCCAAAGCCAACGTCAGTCCTGCAATGCCGAATCGATACATGCGATGCATGTGTGTGGTCCCTTTCTCCGCACTGAGTATGCGCGGACGCTGTCGCCCATGCAATCACCAATCCGGCACAACAGACGGCTCTGGCGAGTATCAGCGTCTAGCGGGCCTCAATGAGCATGTGGTCAGCAGGTCATGCCCCATTGGCCGATCACTGCCAGCAGATCTACCGCGTCGGTATCGCCATCACCGTCGGCGTCACCGCCGCCTGTGCCATCACTCCAATGACTGATGACCAGCAGCAGATCATCAAGATTGACGTTGCAGTCGCCGTTGACATCACCGAGCAACTCGTCCGAACCCACCTCTATCGTGAGTTGCTCGAACACCACGCCAAGGGGCGAGTACGGACCATCTTCGACAACCCAGTTGTAGACCGAGAGGCCGGCGAAGTCGTATGTGCCCGTTGCATCGAGAATGTCCAGCGACGACAGCGTGTCACCGCCGTAGGTCACATAGGCAACGTGGACAAAGTCGCCGAAGGCCCCGGACTGTTCAAGCGGCACACCAAGCGCGTAGTAGACATCGTTCGTGCTGAGCATGAAGCCATCGACTGCCGGGTCATTGTCTCGCAGCACGAAGTAGGGCGTGCCCTGGAACGGCGTCTGGATATCGATCGGCGTGGAGCCCATCGTGCACGACCATGACACCGCATTAATGTTGTATCCACGGGTCGGGTAAGCGCTGCCATTCACATAGACGTCTGAGTCGACCTGAAACGTCAGTACGACCGCGTCGCCGGCGTTGACGTTACCCAGCGGAGGCGGGTTGATCTGATTCCACTCGACAGTCCCGGTGAAGGTGATGTCCACAAGATCCGCGTGCGACAACGAAGCGTTCGCCAGAGTGGCCAGCAACGTCGCCGTGATGATTCGAACGTGTCCCAAGTGTGCTCCTTGTGAAGCCGAGCTCGGCTCGAGGGCTCAGAGCCCTCACCCTATCTGCTTCGGGGCGCATCACAGCCGGAAAACACGTCAATCGAATATGCCGGAGTGTCAGCAGGGTCCCCAGCCGGCGATTAGCAGCAACAGGTCGTTGACCGTGACATCGCCCGAGTCGTCGACATCCTCCGGGCAGCCGGTGCAACTGGCCCCAAAGGCGCTCAGTACCTGCAGCAGATCATCCACATCGGTCGCACCGCTGCCGTTGATGTCAGTCACGCACGTGCCACAGGGCCCTTCGCCCGTCAGGGTGTCGGCGTCGTAACTCTGCCACTCCAAGCTGAACATCCCCAGACGAATGCTCGCATAGTTGCTGGTTTCGTAGAGCACGCCGATCGTCTCACAGTTGATGACCTGCGCCACGCTGTAGGCAAAGCCGCCCGGTACCAGCAGACGGCTGCTACCCCACGAATCGCCTTCGTCATAGGACACCCAGACGGTGCCTTCATCGCGACCACCGTTGGCGTGACCGGAATAGAGCAGACGTGCGGAATCAAAGCCGTCCAGCGGATCCGTGAGCCTGATGATGCTGGCCATGCACTGTGTGCCGGGCAGATCGGAGACGTAGGCCTGGGTCCACGTGGCCCCGCCATCACTGCTGTGCGCCTCGAGTCGATTGGGATCGCCGCCGTAGTGCCGTGTATTCATGAGCAGCCGTCCGTCAGTCAACTCGACGAGTTGATCTTCATTCATCATGCCCGAGACCTGGCTGTCATCGATGTTCTGACCGAACTGCCACGTATCGCCGCGGTCGTCCGACCAGGCCGCGTAAGCGTACCAGTGACCGCCGATACGCTCGGCAAGGGGCATGACCAGTCGACCCTCAAAGGGCGATCGACGCATCTCAATGCCCAAACCCGGACCAATCATCACATCGGCAGTGGTCTCCCGCTTGCATCCGGGTGTGGCGTCCACGGGTTCGGACCATGTCAAGCCGTCATCATCACTGTGCATCTTCATGATGCGAATGATGTTGTCGCCGCTGTAGCCGGAGCCGACGCACCCAAGATGACAGCCATCGGGAATGGTCAGGTACATCATGATGATGCGCCCGGCATTGAGCCCCCCCGACACCTGCACAAGCGTCGGGTTATTGGCACAGTTGCCCCCGGCGTCATCAAGGAGCATGTGATCGCCCCAAGTCAGGCCTCCATCAGTACTACGCCGCATCACGATGTCATTTTGCGCGTTGTCACTCATGCTGACGCGACCTTCGGTGAATGCCAGCACTGTGCCTTCCTGCGTCGTCAGCAGCGAGGGGATGCGGTACTGCGGCCAGCCGCCCTCGCCATTCTCGAAGACATTGACGAACTCCGGCTGGTCGGGAACTTCCGTCGCCGGGTATCGATCGTTAAGCCAGCTCTCGATCGCTTCGCGTTCACTGTCTGGCATTGTGCCGTTGAAGACGAGCAACGTACCGATGTCACCATTCAGACCATTCGCAAGATTGTATCGGCTGCCGACAACGATCCCGATCATGGAACCGTTCGTCGAATCACCTTCGCTGACCAACTCCCCGCCGATGCGATGTCGCATACCGGCGTCAGAGAACTCGACCGTGTGCACCCGCACCGCCTGCGAGGTGACAATGGACGAGCCCAGCACGGCCGCGCCGTCGTACAGGCACCACTCCTGTGGATTGGCGATCTGGCCGGCGAAGAATGCATTGCGGCCTGCATAGGTGTATGAGTCGAACACGTACCCGCCGTCAGCCACATCGCAGTGCAGGGCTACAAAGATCGTCTTGTCGCCATCCAGCGTGCCCCAAGTACTGTCGGGCTCGCACCAGATGTAGTCATTCCCGTCGAAAGAGACAGCTGGCGTGCCGTCCAGCGCGTCGCCGAACCACGTGGCGTGTCGATCCGCGTCGGCATCGGTCCGCACTAGATGGCGTTCATGGCCGGAGATGTCAAGCCAGTTGACGACGGCATCACCGTCGGCGGCCGTACCGTCGTTCACGCCCTCCCCCGCCTCGAACCAGGCGTGCAGCATGGGATGATCAGTATCAAAGGGCGGCGTGCCCGCCAGCATGGAAACAACAAGGACTGCTTGCAACATGTTCGCTCAATCTCCTGGAGTCGGATGGAACTTCTACTCGTGTGCGCCGTGCCCTTGATCGCCCAAGAAGAAGTGCACTCACTCAAACACCGGCGTGTCGCAGCAACGACACACCGTCAGGCATCAACCGCACTCGCCCCAGCCCGCAATGAGCAGGAGCAGATCTTCCACATCAACAGCGCCAGAGTCGTTCACGTCCGCAGGGCATCCCGTGCACGTTTCGCCATAGGCGCTCAGCATCAGCAGCAGATCCTCGACGTTGACGACACCGTTGCCATCGAGATCCGGGCACGTGGATGGGTTGTACCGATCATTGAGCCAATCCTCGATGTCCTGTCGTTCGTCCGAGGGGAGCACCTCACTGAAGACGATGAGCGAACCGATGTCGCCGCTCAGACCATTGGCCGTGTTGTAACGACTGCCCACCACGATGCCGGTCATCGGACCGTTGTTGGCGGTCCCTTCTCCAGCGAGTTCACCGTCGACCCAGTGTTTCATGCCCCCGTTGGAGAATTCCATACTGTGCACCTGAATGGTGGCGGTTGCAACCGAACCTGTGGTCACCACTGTGGAACCGTCATACAGGCACCAGACTTCAGGCGCAGAAATTTGGCCGGCGAATGCAGCGTTGCGAGCCGCACCGGTGTAGGAGTCAAAGATATACCCACCATCGGCGGCATTGACCTGCGAGACAAAGAAGAACGTCTTGTTGCCGCCCAATGTGCCCCATGTACTGTTGGGCTCACACCAGATGTAGTCATTCCCGTCGAAGGACACGGCCGGCTGACCGCTGAGCTCGTCTGCGCTCCACGTCGCCCAGCGATCGTCACTTGCGTCCACCCGCACGAGGTGTCGCTCGTGCCCGGACTGGTCGAGCCAGTTGTAGATCGCGTCGCCGTCGCCAGCGCCACCGTCATTCACGCCGGCGCCGGCTTCGAAGTAAGCGTGAAGACTAGGATGATCCATGTCGAATGGGGGCACTCCACCCACCATCGAACCCACAAGAAAAAATTCCAACATTGTCCTCTTCTCCCTTTCAAGCTTTTCAAGGCCGTACTCACCACAATCTAGATGGTTCCCAACGAGATGCCATAAGTAAGCGCCTGAAACCCACCAAATACCCCCTTCCACCACGCTTCAGGATCGCTTCTGGCCGGCGCTGACGTTGGCCAACGGCGACATGAAATGAGTTGACCGGCCCTGCCAAGCTCAGTGGGAGCAGTCGTGGCAAGGCAGGGCCGCTGCACCTGTCAATCCCAGTCGCTCGTTGATCGCCCGCAGGTCATCGTCCACGGGAATCTCGTTGTCGGGCACGAAGCCCGGCACGGCCAGCACGTGCACTAGCACGCCGCCGAAGCCGCGATGCACCGTACCCCGCGGAAGCAACACCAGATCACCTGTTTCAAGCGGCAACCACTCCAACAGGTCGCCTGCCTCTTGAGCCGTGACTTCATCCGGCGAAGTAATGCGGTCAGTCTCCCGGCTCACCCAGATCCCGCCGCCGTCGCGTACATCCTGCACCAGATAGAACTCATCCCAGCCGGTGTCCACCGGGTGGTAATGCGTAAATGAATCGGTGATCAACACCCGATGCGCATTCAAGCCGTGGTAGACGTACGGCCCCTTCTCCGGCATCCAGGTCAACGCCACGCGCCGGTACGCATCAGCATCGGTCGCGCAACCGCCGGGCATGTCGCTGATCTGCGTGTCATTGTCGGGACGCACGAAGATCGGTAGCCCTTCCGGCAATGGCTGCGTCAGATCGAACACCAGCAGATCAACGGGTGCACCGTTGGTCTCCAGCGGCATGCCGGCCCTCAACAACACCAGATCGCCAACCGTGTATGCAACGCGCATCGGAAGCAGAAAGCGACCCTGCTGCACAC
>Ga0315336_1005061_pt1 | contig 14831 bp, 13 predicted proteins | sample ASW5metaG_FD_204512 | JGI IMG/M metagenome (GOLD analysis project Ga0315336, IMG submission 204512) | Ammonia-oxidizing marine archaeal communities from Monterey Bay, California, United States - ASW #5 | ecosystem: Environmental > Aquatic > Marine > Intertidal zone | place: USA: California...
ATCAGCCCTTGCTTTCAGCACAGGGCCTAGGGCGGCAATTGCGGTACCCCCGCAGATGGAAGTACCAACTGCAATGAGCTGGGTCAGAACGCTGTCAACTCTTAAAAGTTTTCCTAAAACGATACCCACTACCAAAGACACGAGTACATATACTGCAATGATGCCAGCAAAATCTTGGCTGATTTCCCAAAGATTCAGGACATCCAATGTAAAACCTAATAAAACAATTGCGGACTGCAGCGCAAGTGTACTGACCTTATTGCCATCACCTATAAGTGGGCGATTGAGGATCAAGGAGAGGCTTGCTCCTATCAATATGGCGAGCAAGGGAGTACCCAAAAAAATCAAGGGCACAAGGATGAGTGGAATTAGCCAAGGCAACCAATCGAAGTGGTTAGGACCTGAAGCCCCTTCTTGGTTTTCTTCTGGCATAGCTACCCGTTATGGCGCGCCTCTATGCGCTGCGATACAGCTTTGTCATGACGAATTCTTTGTGTCCCAATGCTTCAGCAGCCGTTAGACGACCGTTGGCGGTTTGCACAATCATTTCGATTAAGGCGTCACCTGCTTCGGATATAGTCATTTCTCTGCGTACCACTCCAGATACATCTACATCCACATGCTCAGACATGGTTCTCACTGTTCTCGGATTTCCTGTGATCTTTACCACGGGCATAATTGGATTGCCTATGATGTTGCCCTGACCTGTAGGAAACACATGAACCACGTAACCGGCTGCTGCCTGTATTGTGCAACACTCAGCAGCAGCAGAAGAGGTATCCATAAAATAGAGCCCTGGTCCTTTTGCGGGCGCCTCGGCTGGCTCCAGAACATCTATGTAGCTAATTTTTTTACCAATTTTTTCTAAATTACCTAGCGCTTTTTCTTCTATTGTCGTTAGCCCCCCTTCAATATTACCTCTGGTTGGCTGGCTGTCAGATAGATCAGAAGTTTTATGGGGCTCAACCACCTCATCCTGATAGGCTTGCCATACTCGCAGAAATTTGTCACCAATTTCTGGTGTTATTGCTCTCTTTGCACACAGATGCTCTGCCCCTGTGATTTCAGTGGTTTCACCAAAACAACCAAAAATACCCTCTGGTATCCATTTGTCATACATATTTCCAACAGCTGGGCACGAAGCAAGCCCGGTAGTGGTATCTGATTCTCCACATTTAGCTGCTACCCAAAGATCAGAAATGCTATGTTCTTCCCGTTGTTGGCCTGATGTCATATGAACAAATTCCTTGGCCTGACGAGAAGCCATGGCAACAGTCGCGATATCACCATTTTTTTCGATAGAAAACCCAGCTACGGGTTTGCCGGTCTCAGCGATACCATCAACAATTTTCTGAGTCCAGCCTGGCTCTATACCTACTACAATACAGGCAGCAACATTTGGGTTACTGCCTGTACCGATCATTGTCCGGAAATGAAGTTCCAAGTCTTCCCCAAACTGCAATCGTCCATAGGCATGCGGCAAAGCGATGGTTCCCTGAATATTTGCAGCAATCGATTCACACGCAGCATTTGAAATGTCATCTACTGGAAGAATGGCTACATAGTTACGAACGCCAACGCGACCGTTTTCTCTCTTAAAACCGTAGAATGTTGTGTTTGTGGACATGGATCAGAATCTCCTTACCATCTTTTAGTTTTTAGGTTGTGAGTATGTACATGCTCACCCTTGGAAACGGCTTTAACTATTTTGCCTATGTCGTACCCGTACTTAATGGCAGTGTCGCCTTCAGATAAATTTGTTAAAGCAATTTTATGGCCAATTGGTACATCATTTTTGCTTTTAATTGTAAAGTCACTATTGTCTTCTGTAACAACACAGAATAATTCATCTCCCGCTGTTACACCTTCGACAACCACTACAGCGACATTGTCATCGTTGTGGTGAGCTAGTAATTGTGGAATTTTCACAAATGCGCCTCCTTGTTCATTTGTTTTACCCCCCATGAGTCAACTTAATGCGATATCTACAGGTTCGTCAACAGAATTGTAGGCGAGTAATCGCATTACTTCTGCTGCTGCTTGGTTGGCTTCCTCTCGCACTACTTTTTCTGCTGTATCCGCATCTCCTTTCTCAATTGCATTCATGATGAGTTTGAGGTTTTTGATACTTTCATGGGAGCGTGCACCAGATCTTTGGGGGTGCGTTAGCCCCAAGGACCTCCATTGCCAGATTCGTGCGTGCAGCGTTGAGAGCATTGAACTCAATGTTTCACTTTCTGCACCATTGTACAGCTCGTCATAAAATCGGGTTTTGGCACTCAGTACCTGACTGGTGTCACCTTTCTCGTAAGAAACCACCACAGACTGAACTGCTTTTTGGAGCCGATTTACCGTTTCACGGCTTGCTTGCTCAACGAAAATTCGTGCGGCAAGGCCTTCAAGTACAGCTCGAATCCGGTACAGGTCCTTCGCCTCATCTTGTCTGAGTTCCCGCACCACTGGTCCCTTGTGAGGAATGACATCTACGAGGCCTTCTGCTTCAAGCTGGCGGAGTGCCTCCCGAACAACAGTTCGGGACACGCTCATCATCTGCGTCAGTTCACGTTCTGTGAGCCGCTTTTTCGGCTCAAGCTTCCCCGTTATGATCGCTTCCCGGAGACTTTCCAGTACCTGCTGGCGTAATGATGCAGCCTGTCTCCGGATCTTTGTTAATGGCATTTGGTCCATAAGACATATTGTAATACAATAATACAATCTTCGTTAACCCCTTCTCAGCTAGGAGAAAATTTGATGGAATCAGGCCCCACAAAGGTTGGCATCGTCGGGCTTGGTCGCTGGGCACGAGTCCTAACTCGGGCTGCATCCAGATCCACGAAAATTGAGATTGTAGCGGGCTACAGTCGATCAGAAGAAAAACGCCAGGCCTTTGAGCAGGAAATGGGCATTCCAAGTGTGCCGGATATGCAGGCACTACTTTCTAACCCCGACATCAAGGGCGTTATTTTGACAGTACCAAATGAGCAGCATCTCCCAGTAGCAGAGATGGTCGCAAAAGCGGGTAAACAAGTTTATACAGAAAAGCCTATAGCTAATACATTGGAATCAGCTTTAGAGATTGAGGCCCTCGAAAGTCGATACGGGATTCAGGTGATGGTGGGACATAGCGCTAGACTTTTAAAGGGCACACGCCTCATGAAGGAAGCAATCGATAACGATGAATTGGGAACCATCGTCTTTATGGAAGCCAATTTTTCCAATGAGAGAGCACTCGAGATCACACCAGACACTTGGCGCTGGTACAGGGATAAGGCACCCGGTGGACCGTTATCACAGCTTGCGATACATCAGTTTGACAGCTTGCATTATCTTGGAGGCACCATTACCGAAGTTTCCTCTATTGCCTCTAAGTTGTCACCGGTGGGAGCTGAGGTGGATGATCAATCCATGACGCTTTTACGATATGCCGACGGAAAGATCGCCTACGTTGGTGCGAGCTGGACTTCTCCGGGCATCTATTCCATTCGGGTTTTCGGTCAAAAAGGGCTCATGCACTACGAATTGGATTTTAGTGCTTGGGATACACCGGATCGGTTACACGAAACTTCGCTGCTCTATATCCAGCGCGGGAAGGACGGATATGGTAAGCGTGAAGTGTTAGATCTACCCTCTGGAAATATGTTTCAAGATGAACTTGAAATGTTTGCTGACGTATGTGCGTCCTCGACCCCATGTGAGTTGAGTGCGCGAAGCGGCACGGTTGCCCTTGGGGTAGTTTATGCCGCTCTTCGCTCAATTGATAAAAATGGAGCGTGCGTTAAATTGGAAGACATACTTCAAGAAGCACGTGCAAAATTATGCCGACCCACAATGAATAATGGGGGATAAAGGAATGACAGACTTACCTAGCCGTTACTTTATAGATCTAACTCAACCTGAGATTGCTTTACAGCTAAAGAAAAATCCATTGGTTATTCTCCCCGCAGGCAGCGTAGAACAGCATGGACCCCATTTACCAACCGGTACTGACATTTACGCGGCGAATGTAATAGGGCATGCGGTTGCACAGCAAATGGATGGATTGGTATTGCCTGGAGGCCCGCTTGGTGTTACTCCGATGCACATGCCTTTTGAAGGTACTCTTAGTTTAACCCCGGAAACGTACATGAATGTTGTGCGCGAGACGTGCGTCTCAACAGCACAACATGGCGCATCCCAATTGCTGATACTCAACTGGCACGAGGGAAACATACCCTCCCTTTCCATTGCCGCCGATGCACTACATCGGGAACACGGAATGACTGTTGTGACAGTCCAGGCATGCTATATAGCAGCTGATCTGTACGGGGATCAGTGTGGGGGTCTCACACATGGAGGAGAAATCGAAGCCTTGGCTGTGCTCGCTCACCGGCCTGAATTAGTGCATCTTGACCGTATTGATTACTCGTCGGACCAAATGCACGGCCGTAAGATGGATAAACTACGAAGAACCAGGACCTTTCAACCAGTTTTGTCTGATATACGCTCAATCGCAGCTACTGGCTGGTACGGGAGCCCGGAACATGCAACTCTGGAAAAAGCACAGGCTATGCTGAGCGATATCGCAACAGCTATTGCAAAGGAAGCCATTGAAATCTTTTCTCAGCTTGAATCTGTTCAGGGGGGGCTGGCAGAAGTCAGGCACCTGCAGGAAGCAGGTTGAAATAATATGGCTCAGTTAATTAAAGCCGGTGATGCTAAAGATCTTCAGCTCCCTGGGAGGCGCTCTCTTGAGATTCTGTCAAGTAAGCTTGGCTCCGATGCGGTTTCTTTGCGGCTCGTAGAGATACCGGCACCATCCCCCGATACCTCACCTAGAAAACATCACTTTCACAATGACCATGAGGAATGCATCTACATTCTTTCGGGAAAGGGCCGAACGATGGCCGATAGTGGGGAATATGCTCTTGGGCCAGGTGATACTATTTTAATTCCACCTAAGGAAAAGCATGTAACCCTCAATACAGGTAACGATCCATTACTCATGCTCTGTTTTTTTCCAACGGGATGTGTTTCGGAGACCAAAGCTTGACGGCGAAGGTGCTTTGTCTGCGTCCGGAGCAGGATTTTCTGAAGGTAGGTGTCACTCCACCAACCGATCTTTCTATTTGCTATGGGGCCCCCAGCGATATCGATCTAAGTGAAGCTATAAAGAATGTGCGGGCTTTAGTGATACCAGCGGTTGGACCCAAACTCCCATCGTCCCTTTTCACGGGCAGTGACATTGAACTCATTCAGGTAACTGGAGCAGGGGTAGATCGACTTGACGAAGCGGCCGTGAGGAGCCTGGAGATTCCGGTAGCGAATGTACCTGGTGGTTCTAATGCTGCTGTTGCTGAATACACCGTTGCCTCTGTGCTTTTTTTGCTCCGCCGTATTGGTTGGGCACAGCATGAAATTCACCATGACCGGTATATAGAGTGCAGGACGCAGATGATTTCTGAGTGCGTCCCAGGGCTTGTGGGGCTCACGGCGGGGATCATTGGCTTTGGCAACATCGGACTGGCTGTTGCAAAAGCTTTTCAGGGAATGGGTAGCAATATCGTTTTCTATGATCCCCAACCAGCTGATCCAACGGCAGCTGAACACCTTGGTGCCCGTCGCGTGACTTTAGATGAATTACTGCAAACGGCAGACATTGTAACGTTGCATGTTCCACTGATACCAGCCACCGAGGGCTTGATCTCTGGGGCTGAGCTGGCCCAGATGAAATCGACAGCCATCCTTATTAATGCAGCACGAGGTGGAATCGTGGACGAGGCGGCCCTCGCAGAAGCCTTGGCTTCAGGGACCCTGGGTGGTGCAGTAGTTGATGTCTACTCCGAAGAGCCACCACTCACATCTAACCCCCTCCTTCAGCTGGACAAGGAGGTTGCTCAACGAGTTTTACTCACTCCCCACATTGCCGGGGTAACCCGCCAAGCTTGGGCCTATCTATTTCGTACTGCTTGGGAAAATGTGCTCCGCGTATTGAATGACGGCGAACAACCTTTGAACAGGGTATATTGAGTGTAGGTTTCCGGATTGACGCAAACAAAACGAGGAGCTTTTGAGTGATCGGACCTACCAGGCTGATGTTACCGAAGATTATGCTGCTGATAGTTGGATTGGCTGGAGCTTTTACCGCGTACGGTCAAGAAGATCCCTATTATGACGGTAAGACTGTTACCTTGTACGTCGGTAGAACCCCGGGCAGTGGGGCAGATTTGCATGTCCGTGTATTTGCTGAATTTTGGCGGAGATTTATACCCGGCGAACCAACCATAGTGGTAAGAAACATGCCTGGTGGTGGGGGAACCCGGGTCTGGAACTTTGGTACCGAAGTAGCTGCTGCAGACGGCCTTCATATTCTTTATTCACCTACCTCAGGAGCTGCTGCAATACTGAAGCAGCCTGGCCTGCGGGCGAATTTTTCGGAGATGCCTTTTATAGGTGGTTTATCAAGCCCAAATATGGCTTATGTACGAACGGATAAAATTAAAGGTGCGGAGGATTTGTTGACAGCAGAAGGCCTGAAATTTGCAGGCCAGAATCCGGCCCATCGGTTTGATCTTCTGGGCCGCTTGGCATTAGATGCAGTTGGAGCTGATTATCAGTACGTGACAGGTTTCCAGGGGGCAGCTGATGTTTTTAACGCGGTACGGAGGGGAGAGGTCGACCTTCAGGTAGCATCCCTCGGGCTATACCGCTTCTCTATTGAGCCTACCCTGGTTGAGCAGGGATTAGCTATCCCGTTATGGCACAACCCAATATCGGATTCAGACGGAAACCTACGCCCATTAACGGTTGCACCGGACATTCCAAGTTACATGGAGTTTTATAGAAGTCTCACGGGCACTGAACCCTCCGGTGAAGAATTTGAAATTTACAAATGGCTGTTACCGCGGGTAAACGACATCGTATACGCAGCGTTTTTACCTCCAGGAACACCTGAGGAGTATCTAGATATATTGCGTAACAGTTTTGTAAGGGTCACAGAAGATGCAGCCTATCAATCAGAGGAAGAAAAGATGTACGGGTTCCATTTACCTTTAATAAACTGGGTGGATGGAACTGAGATTATCAAGAGCCTCTATGAGGTGCCCGAGAATGTGTCAGCCTTTTTGGAAAGCTACATTGCAGAAGGGCGCTAATCTTCTCGCGACAATAACAGGGAACAAGCGGCATGATTGAAGGGATGCTGGGCGGATTGGCGCTCGCGTTCAGCTGGCCAGCTGTCGGTTACTTGGGGCTTGGTGTTTTTCTCGGAATGTGGATAGGTGCAGTACCCGGCCTAGGCGGAGCCGTGGGTTTAGCGCTAATGCTTCCTTTCACGTTTGGCATGGACCCGGTACCTGCTTTCGCATTGTTGTTGGGCATGTATGCCGTAACTTCTACTAGCGACAGTATTCCATCGATCATGCTGGGTATCCCGGGTACCGTCGCTTCCCAGGCTACAATTTTGGATGGTTATCCTTTGGCTAAGAAAGGGCAAGCGGCCCGGGCCTTTGGTGCAACATACACTGTATCCGCCTTTGGCGGGGTCCTAGGAGCACTACTTCTTGCGTTTTCACTACCGGTAATTCTTCCGGTTATTTTTGCATTTGGGGTACCCGAATTCTTTATGCTTGCCGTTCTTGGTTTAACTATGATCGGTGTTTTGTCAGGCCAGTCAGTGGTGAAGGGGCTTTCTGTCGCATTGCTGGGCTTGCTTTTAACGACAGTCGGTTATGCTGATGCAACTGGGGTTCCACGTTTCTACTTTGGTGTTAACTACCTTCTGGATGGTATTCCGATTATTCCCATTGTCCTTGGTTTGTTCGGAATACCTGAGCTTATGGAACTGGCGGTAAAGAATACCTCTATTTCACGGGTTAGCCGAGAAGAGTCTGGTGATAATCAAATGTTGCGGGGTATTAAGGATGCCTTTCGTCATCGGTGGCTTGCTTTGCGTTCGGCGCTGCTCGGAACCTACATTGGCATGATTCCCGGATTGGGGGCCACCATTGTGGATTGGATCGCCTACGGGCATGCGGTCCAGAGCGCGCGGGATAGCTCTAAATTCGGGAGTGGAGATATTCGTGGTGTGATTGCTCCGGAAACTGCCAACAATGCTCATAAAGCAGGTGCGCTTATTCCCACTGTTGCGTTTGGTATTCCGGGAAGTATTGGTACGGCTATCCTACTTGGTGCATTAGTCATTAAGGGGCTTCGGCCAGGGCCTGATATGCTGACCGTCAACCTTCCGATTACCTTCAGCATGGTCTGGGCAATTGCGGTTGCCAATGTTATTGCGGCCGGATTGTTAATGCTTTTTAGTCGGCAAATTCAAAAGATGGCTTTTGTTCCTGGTCACCTTATCGTGCCGGGTGTGATGGTCGTGCTTTTAATGGGCACCTGGGTTGCCACCAGTTCGATTGGCGATTGGTGGACCTGTTTAGCCATGGGTGCACTGGGTTACCTTATGAAGCAGGGTGGTTGGCCTCGGCCACCATTGATTTTAGCCCTTGTGCTGGGGGGGCTGATGGAAAATAACCTGCAATTGAGCACACAAATATATGCAGGTTACGACTGGTTGTTTAACCGCCCGGTTGTCATTGTGATTGAAATCTTGATTGCTCTCACCATTTTTTTTGCTGTGCGAGGCGCCCTAAGGCCAAAACCCGGGAAACGCCCACAGGGTGGTGAAGGGGCAGCACAGAACCCCCTGGTTTCCCTGCCTTTAGCCATCGGCATGGCTTTCATTTTTGTTTTTGCATATTTAGTCTCGATGGATTTTCAAGAAGCAGCCACGGCTCAGTTTCCTCGTGCTGTCTTGATGGTGGCAATCCCACTGGCTGCTCTGGTGGTTTTAAAAGATGCTAGGGCCTGCTTAATAACAATTAAATCTTCAGCAGGGTTTGGCCCGGCGTTGATAACAGCGCTTAGTGAAGCAGAAATTTATCGGAGCCTACAGTTCGCTGCTTACCTGTTAGGAATTGTTGGGATTACTTACCTGGCGGGTCAATTAGTCGCTCTTCCGTTGTTTGTCATTGTTTATCTACGCACCTGGGGTCAATACCGGTGGTCTGTTGCGCTTGCCTATGCGGCAATGACATTTTTGATGGTCTGGGGATTCTATAGTCAGTTGATGAATTTGTTACTTCACCCTTCCTTATTATTTTAATTTCATCTGCATGGGACCCTGGAGAAAAAATTGGTTTAGGAATTGAAAAAATCTTGAAAGATCTCAGATTTTAAAATTTTTGATTCCTATAACATCATTAGGTACCAATTTTTAAGCGGTGCTAAATGCTGGCCAAAAGCTTGTAAGTAAGTACCCAATGGTCACAACCACGACCAATGCGATCAGGCAGGCCCAAAATCCTTTGACTGCCATTGTTTTTAGATTGATTCCATAGCCGGCTGCTACTGCGGGGCCCCCTGCAGATGTCGGCAACATGAATCCGCAATTACCGATGGCCGCAACGATATAAACAAAAGGCAACGGGTTTAGACCTAGGCTATCAAAGGTGCTAATGGTGATCGGTACAGTGATAGCAATAGCGGCGGTGTTACTTGTAATTTGTGTCATTATTAATGTGAGAGCTGCAAACACCAGAACTGCGACAAAACCTCCATTACTAGCATAAGGGAGCAGCATATCTGCGATGTAGGCAGCCGTACCGGTCTCACTGAGGATTCGCCCAAGCGCGGTCCCTCCGGCAAAGAGATAAAACAGTCCCCACATCATTTTTTTCTGGGCATACTCCCAGGTCATGAGGTTCTCGCCCCGCGCCCGAACCAGAAAACACAAAAGTGCGAACGTCAGAAAAGCATAGGCCGGACTGAATGCAGGAAGTAGGCTGGCATAGAGTGGACGGGTAAAAGCTAATAGTGCCGGAATTAAAAATAACCAAAACCCCCATTTTTCATGAATATTCATTGGGCCCAGTGATTTAAGCTCACTGGTAAAAAATGCCCGGGTTCCTTTGATCTGTGTAATTTCAGGTTTAAAAGCAAAACGAACATAGAGGAACGTAGCAACCATGAGGCACAGGCTAAGGGGTAAAAAGCGTGTAACCCATGTGGTGAAAAGGAACTCCTCATGCGTAACCATTTCTTGAATAAATTCCACGGTTAATAGATTGGGGGCACCACCTAATGGCGTGGTAGCCCCGCCAGCGCTGGTTCCCCAGGCCACTGCAATGACCAGTGCAGTTCCCAGATTACTCTCCCACAGATCCTCGATTCCGATGAACTTGAGCATAGCTACCACGATAGGAATCATGGTTGCCGCAACAATGGTATTAGGTAGGAAGGCACTTAGAATCATGCCGATCGCAAACCAGGCCAGTATTTGGCGAGTAGTGTTGGTTCCCACGCCAATCAGAGAAACAAGAGCGATTCGACGATCCAGACCCCATAGGCTCCAGCAAGTTGTAAGTACATTTGCTGACAGGAGCAGAATGACCAATTCCGATGCATATGCGGGCAAAATACGGGAGAGTGGAACGAAATCGAACAATGCAGCTGTTGCTAATGGTAGGAAGCCAGTAACTGCCAAGTGCACGGGCCTAGTGATCCACCACCAGGCCATCCACAGGAGCAGCCCGATGCTGCACCGCACTTCGTAGGCCATAAAATCTGCTGGAAGCAGGATCATAAGCCCAAATATGGCTGGTCCCGCGAGACTATGGATTACTTTCCGGTTACCCAAATCGGCTATCCCTTATGACTGTGGGGGCGCTTTAAGGTAACACGAGGATACTGCGTGCAGTACCAGTCAATTCCACTATGTGAAGCCCTGTATTTGCACGATCAACGGCGTAGATGAATCCTCGGTCATCAATATTCACATTATTGGTTTGTATAGCACGATTACAGTGCTCTGTTTCGTTGATTGTTATGCAATCCTCTACAGTACTGCTCGTGGTCTCCGGAATAAAATAACCTACCTCAACCGGCTGAAACGGATCACGGATATCAACCACTCGAATCCCAGCATTAAAATAAGACAGAATTACTAAGGTTTTATCAAATTTTGGGTGAAATGCATCATGGACGGAGTGAGGCCCGAATCGTCCTCCGCGCTCACAAAAATCTCCGGATTGCGCGGGCACCTGAAAACTAGAAATAGGAAAAGGCGTAGCCTCTTCCGTAATATCAATTAAGAACATGACATCTGGCGTTGCCTGGCATCGGCGAGCGTCTCTCCCAGCTTCTGAAACTACAATCAACAAGTCTTTTATTCCAAGCCGCTCATGATGGCTGCCTTCCGGTACTGGGATGTCATAAATTGGCTTGGCAGTGTGCACACCCCAATAACTTGGCATATCAAGTCTTGCGATCTGGGGATAGAGGAGATTTTCCGGAGTCGGTTCAAATGGATCACCGGAAGAAGGGTTGCCCTTAAGAAATTTTTCGGTATTAAGAATTTGTAAAACACCATTGTTTCCGCTTCCGTAACCCAGAAACATTCTATTACCCACAATAAATGGTTGATGTAGTCCCGAAATTTCGTAATCAGGAAATGCGCCTTGTGCACCGGGCTCCCAACCGATTAGCCCAAAATCACGGATATGGTGCGGATTATTGGGATTACTAAGATCAAATGCCTGCAGTAGTCGGGTGACACGCCACCCTTTCGGGGTTCCATTGAAGTAAGCTATTCCAGTTATGCACTCCCACTGGAATTTGTGTGTTTCCCTTGTCCCGCGGCTTGATTCAGGGCGAGAGGAGTGGCCTGTTTCAGCGATAGTGCTTAAGAATTTTGGTTCAGCAGGATCCGTTACATCAAATAGTTCGTAACTCAGCAGACCATTGGTACGCAAGAGATAGGTTTTATCCGGATTACCTTCGGGCAAACTTGACCCATCACAAACTTGTACGTGTTGGGTTCCGCTTGCTGGGCTCGTAGGTGGCACATGGCTCAATAATTCTGGTTTGGTGGCATCGGTAATATCCAGAACAGACATCCCGTTGACCTCTAGTTCACCCGTCTGAGTATTCAGGCTCTCCCCAGCATGATGCCCTACGAAAAGTATCCACCGATCACCATATTTATGGGGAGTTGGTTGATACGATGAGCGTCCCTGAAGGGGATGTTTGCCGACAAGTTGCACATTAAAAGATTCACTTTCATCGCCCCAAGCACCCGTATTACTAACGAACAGTACAATAATGCTGAAAATCCAAAAGGGCAGGCAGAAGGCTCTGATCGTCATATTCATTTCGGGTCTCCTGGGGATGACAGCACATATATCTTCACTCTGGAGCATTTCTTGCATCAGATCATTCTTAGGGTATTTTATTTTTTTCAAGAATTGCAGTCATAGCTTCCTTTGTTTCTTTTGATTGAAGACATTCGGTAAAAATTAAACTTTCACGGTGAATTCTCTCCAAAATAGACTCATTAGGCATCCTCAGTAACTTTTTCGTCTGACCGATAGCCGACCTAGGCTTTGTCGCTAATTGATAGGCTGTTTTTCGTGCTTGGTCTAGCAAGGCTGTGGGCTCAAATACCTTAGAAACCAAACCCAGTTGGCCCGCTACATTGGCATCAAATGGCTCGCCAAGCATTAATAACTCTGCGGCTCGCATATGACCAACCAAACGAGGTAGCAGCATAGTTGCGCCTGCTTCCGGAATTAGGCCTAGATTCACAAAAGGGAGTCGGAAAATTGTTCGTGGCGTCGCATAGACAAAATCACAATGAAGCAACATGGTAGTTCCAATACCAATAGACATACCGTCAACTGCAGCTATCAGCGGTACAGTCAGTTGTGCGATGCACCTCAGAAATTTATAAGGCGCTGCGTTTTCATCTGTAGGCGGTGACTCAATAAAATCCTGTAGATCATTTCCGGAGGTGAAATTCCCATGCGATCCGGTGATAACGGCAACCTTAATCCCCTCGTCTTCCTCAGACCGAGTCAATGCATCAGTCATGTCCTGATACATCTCGGTAGTAATAGCATTTTTCTTTTCGGGGCGACTAAACGTAATTGTGAGAACGCCATTCTCCAATTCCGTCAAGATATGCTTAACAGTCATCATCCATACTCCCAATTATCACAATACCGCCTACACCAAGATTCAAATAGAAATATAAATTGACAACCTTTTTAGCTTAAGAAAAATGGCAGTCAATCCTTAATAGAATGCTTTATCCTATGCAGAGTCTACGTCAGGGACTCAAAGTTCACCAAACCAATGGGATACAGGTTATAAAAAATTCAAACACTACCCTGAAAGATATCGTTCATGCTGCACCAGCGGCTACGGTGATTCTGGTTCAGGAAAAAAACGGGGTGCCTGAAATATTCATGGCACAACGGGGAAAAAGAACCCACTGGGGCAGTCAATTCGTATTCCCAGGAGGAACAGTCACCAATGAAGACATGGCAGTTCATGCCTTTCAACACAAAAACATGAGCCCAAAAAAAGCCAACGCCCGGCTGGGAATAAAGTCTGGTGGCTTAGGTATTTATAGTGCTGCCATCCGTGAATTGACTGAGGAAGCCGGGGTACTATTGGCCCAGAAACCTAGCGGCACCTGGATGACACCAGGAAGTGTAAAAAGGATACGGGCGGCATTGTCCACGGGCAACCCCTGGAGTGAGCTCTTGTCCACACATGATTTGAGGCTGGCCACAGATACCCTGCATTATATTGGACACTGGGAGACGCCTTTAGTAGCAAACCCGCGCTTTTCAAATCGCTTTTTTCTAGCAAAATCCCCGCCAAACCACTCAGCGAGACACGATGGAAAAGAGCTGATCGACAGCCGCTGGTTAGCAGCCGAGGAGGCACTGCGACTTGAAGCCAATGGGGAAATTCAGATTCCAAGACCTCATCTGAAGCACCTCGAGATGCTGGCCGATTTTTTAACGATCGATAGCCTGCAGAGCTGGGCAAAAACCCGGTATCAGCAGGGAATCACCAAAGTACGGCCTTGGATAGAAGTAAAGGATGGACGGCAACGCGTCCTTCTTCCGGGCGATCCGGATTACCCGGAAGACAAAGCCTAAGTCCCGCTCTTAACTAGCATGGCTGGTCTGAGCAGGCTTCGGGCAAGTCACAGACATCGGTGAATTAAAAGTCGTTCGAGCTTCCGGGCATTCATTAGATACAGGAAACTGTCGTCCAATCAGAAAACCAACTACCAACGCTACAACTACATGGACTACCAATACAATTACCCTTTTTTTCATCAAATTCCCCTGACTAGCATCAGTAGTTGATAACAGCACCGGTGACAGGATTCACACCGCCATGAAATCCCCCTTGGTCACGTACAACTTTTGAGCGCCCTTCACTATCATAGTGTACCCAGATGAGTCCATGCGCATCACCATACTCTGGCATATCAATCACATGAGTCTGCTCTCGAGTTGCAGCGTCGTACACTAAAATCCGGCCCTCACCATTACTGGTTGCCCAAATCTCTTTACCATTAGGAGACAACAACACGTGATCCATCTCGTATGCGGCAAATAAAGTTGCCAAAATACGTCCCGCCCCAGTTTCCAGTACCGTGATTGTGCGGCCGAACTCACCCATACCCTCACCCTTAGAAGCAACCCAAATCTCCTCCTCGTTAGCAGTAAGCGTGCTCCCGAAGGGGCCTGGGCCCGTAGCACTAGTCCACACAACAGCACCTGTCTCGATATTAATCTTGGTGACGTTGGAAGATCCCGACATGGTGACATAGATGAATTGTTTTTTTGAATCTATGGTACCCCAGGTTCCCCGATAACCCGGCAAAGGATATTCTTTCACGACCTCCCATGTTTCAGGGTCAATTTTCGCCATCCAGAAAGGCCTTAGTGCCATCAATGTACCCTGATAAAGGTTAGCCGCGGCTCTGGCTC
>Ga0315336_1005063_pt1 | contig 14830 bp, 11 predicted proteins | sample ASW5metaG_FD_204512 | JGI IMG/M metagenome (GOLD analysis project Ga0315336, IMG submission 204512) | Ammonia-oxidizing marine archaeal communities from Monterey Bay, California, United States - ASW #5 | ecosystem: Environmental > Aquatic > Marine > Intertidal zone | place: USA: California...
GGGATCGGTGTCGTTGGCGGCCACATCGATGAGGACGGCGCCGCCCTCGTCGGCCACCGCGGCGTCATCGACGGCCGTGGGCGGGTCGTTGACTGGGCTGATGGTGAGGTCGACCGTCGCAATATTGGAGATGTTCCCGGCCAGATCTCCGACGGTGTAGGTGAAGCTGTCGGCCGGATCTTCGGAGCCGTCATGGCGGTAGCCGAAGGTGCCATCGGGGCGAACCTGCACCTCGCCGAAGAGCGGTTGGTCGACGACGATGGCGCTGCTCGGGTCGAGATCGCCGTCGGCATCGAGGTCGTTCACCAGCTGGTCGATGGCGCAATCTCCGCCTTCGTCGCAGATCGCCGCGTCATCAACCGCGAGGGGTGCCCCGGGAAGGACGACGTCGGTATCCGTATCGGTGTCCGTATCGGTGTCGGTGTCGGTGTCGGTGTCGGCGTCGGCGTCGCCGAGATCACCGGCGTCCTTGGTGTCCACGTCGTCACAACCGGCGACGAGCAGAGCAAACAGAAAGAGGGTCGAATTGCGCGGCATAGTGCCTCCCAGCCCCCCTTATCCTCCCACGGACCGGGAAGCCGAACGTCGTGTGGCGCCGTCCGAGTTGTCGGGGCGCACGCCAAGGCCCAGGCGGGTCCGCAAAGGCGCAGGGGGGTCCGCAAAGGCGCAGGGGGTTCGCAAAGGGGGGGCGACACGAAGACAATGGCGGCCCGGACAGGCGTCGCTGTCGCCCCCCCTTCGCCAATCCGACGCGGGGCCGCTTCTGGATCCGCGCGCTCTGCCGAACAAACGCCGTCGGCCCGCTCGGATTGTCCGGGGGGGATGCAACGGGTCTCCCCTTGCCGAGCGATAGCGAGCTAATGGATCTTTTCCACGCTCGAACCTGCCGATTCGCTCCACCCGCCGACCGCTCCTCGCCGGCCGCCTCCTATTCCGACCGGCGCTACCGGTGGTCGAGCGCGAGGGTGTACAAGACCCCACCAAATCCGCTGACGGTTCCTTCCGGATCTCCGTAAAACGCCGCGTTGTCCCCGGAAGCGGCGACCACTGGCTTCTTCACCACTGTGAGGCCGCGAGGCTGGAACTTGCGACTCAGATTGGCGGGCTGCAGATCTGCGAGGGGGATCTTGGTGGGCGACGCCACCACATAGACCACCTCCGCCCGCCCGGCGTTTCCGTCCACCTGGAACTCGAAGCCGGCCAATGGAAGGGGCGCCCAGGAGTTCGCCGCCACGCGAACCGCCGAACCATCATCGGGAATCAGCGCCTTTTCCCCTGCCGAATTCTCATAGAGAACATACAGGTAGGCGTCGGTCGTCATCTTCGCCCGGAGTTCGAAGCGGTCGCCCTTGGTGACGACGTCGCCACTGGAGAGCTTGTCGCCATTGCTCCGCATGGCCTCGACCTCGAGGGTGAGCTTCTCCGACGTAGCCACATCTTTGCGCACCGCGCCGCCGGCGAGGATCTGGCCCTGAACCTCACGGGCCCACCGAGCCAGCTCATCGCTGCGTTGCGCGTAGGCCTCAGTGCCGATGGCAAACCGCTCGTATTGGGAGCAGAGCTTGCTGGCGTCGGCCCGATAGGTGGCGATCAGGGTGCCGATCCGGCCGCGTTCATCCGCTGAACTCATAGCGTTGGCGGCCATGAGCGCGGAGTCGAAGTCGTCGTTTTCACAGCTGCCGATCCAGTGGGTCTCGACCCGCTCGACGCCACCGACGACGACCGTTCCGGTGGCAGGCCAGGGGCGGGGAGGACCGTCATCGGAGCACAGCGGGTCGGGCATCCGCGGGATCCCGAGCACATCGAGAGGCACCTCGAAACCCGGCAGCGCCTTCTCTCCGATGGTGGCGGTAACGGTGATCTTCTCTCCGCTAGGAGCCATGGTCATGCCGACGTCCAGCGCCGCCGCCTTGCGGTCGACGAGCAGGATGCCCCCGCGATCGACGACGGCGTTGCGAACCTGGGACCGCAACACGGCGCCGACGGTTCCGCCCTCGCAGTAGCGGGACGCCCAGACTGGCAGCTTCACGGCCACGGTCTGTTCGCCGGCAGCGGCGGCAATGGCCTTGGTGAGCTTCGCCAGGGAGGACTTGAGGGCGGCGGTGTCGCGCTCGAGCTGCTCGACGTGTTTCCGGGCGACGGCCGCGGTGGCGCACACCGACCCAGATTCGGCCGCATAGGTGCCGCTCTTCCAGTCGCGCACGTGGCGGGCAACGCCGTCACACCGGGCTTCAGCGAGCCCGGCACAGGCCTGGGCGACCATCCGCGAGCGGGCGTTTTCCCTGGCTTGTCGCAGCGCTGTCGCCTCGTCGCCGCCTCCGTGGCCGACCGCGAGCACAAAGCCCTCTGGCGGAACGGTGGAACACTCCTGGTCCGCCGCGGAAGCAGAACAGCACAACCCGAGCCCAAGGACGACCGACAACCTCATCGCGCCCATCGTAGACCATGTGGACGGGCCGATCTCTATCGAATGCGCGCAGCCCGGCGATCGTCACCTGGCGGACGAAGCGCCGTAGACGGCAGAAATCCCGTCCCGCGTGACGACTTCTACGGACGGTCGTAGACATAGTCCCGGTCATTGATGCAAAAGCCACCGTCGAGAAACACGTTGGTGTAGTCGATGCGGGCGGCGACCTCGTTCATGAGGAGCGTGCTCAGAAACTCCCCTCCGACGCTGGGCATGGCCAACTCGGTCCACCGCGCCGTGAGCCAGACGGTCGCCGTGGGATCGGCGGGGTCCTCGTACCAGATGTCGACACCGAATCCCTGCCGGTACTCGTTCCCTTCGACGTCGGCCACCGCGATCTCCTCGTTCCAGGTCCGGGCCACCATCGCAATGCGGCCATCGGGCAGAGGGACGACGGCGAAGTCCACGAACTCGTCGCGCCAGAACGGCATGGCCAGGATAGCGATTCTGATCTCGGCGGAGGTGCGGAGCTCACTGCAGGCCCCGCTGGAGAAACACAATGCGTCGCTGAGGAAGGACCGACCGTAGTAGACGGACCAGACCGACTGCATACAGACCTGGTTCGGATCCAGCGCCGCCTGCAGGTGCACGCCGACGTCATGGGGGCTCGCGGCGACCACCATCCACCCGACCTGGTTCTCGGGATCGACGCCGGCCGGGGTCGAGACCACCAGGTCCTCGGGGTACAGCGGGCTCAGCGCGGTCGAGCGCTCGTCATGCATCGCGGAGAGGTCGAACGCCAACGCCGTGGACTCGAGGGCTGCCACCACCTCGCCGCGACATCTGGGAAGATCGTAATTACGAAGGAGATCGGCCAGTAATTCGTCGGCCCCTTTGGATTCCAGGGTGGTGACGTCGAAGTCGCAGTCATCGAGGTCTGTGCTGTAGACGACCTCGGTGTCGGTGTCCTCCTGGGTGTCCTCGACGTTCTCCTTCGAGTTGCCGTTGCCGTCCCCCGCACAGGAGCACAGTAGGGTCGCAACTCCGACCGCCACGGCCCATCCGAATCTCATCGTCACCTCGCCAAGCACCCGTAACTCCGCCACCAGGGCCGCGTCAGCACGCCCTTGGCACTCGACACCGGCACGCTACCCACCCAGCTTGGCCTGGAGCGCCGCGACCGCTTGGCGATCGTCGTACTGGCCCTCCAATCCGGGAGCGAGGGCGCTGCAGCCATCGAGGTGGAGCGTCTCGATAGTCCCCAGGCCCGCCAGCCCGTCCAGGTTCTTCAGCGAACGGCAGCCACTGAGGTAGAGCGTCTCCAGGCGCGGCGATCCCGCCAGTCCGTCCACGTTCTTCAGGGAGGTGCACCCCTCGAGCTCGAGCGTGTCGAGGTTGACCAGCTTCGAGAGCCCGGCCAGGTCCTTCAGCGACGTGCATTCCTGGAGGGAGAGATCTTCCAGGTTCGTCAGCCCAGCGAGACCGTCCAACCTTGTGAGTGCGCTGCTCTCATCCAGGGTCAGGGACTTCAGCTTCGGCAACCCCACGAGCCCGTCCAGGTTCTTCAGGGCGCTGCAGGAGGCGAGGTAGACCGTCTCCAGGTTCGGCAGTCCAGACATCCCGTCCAAGCTTGTCAGTGACTCGCACTCGGACCCTCTGACCTCCTTCAGGGAAGGCAAGCCCGCGAGCCCGTTCAGGTTTGCCAGCGCGGTGCCCCCAAGCTCGAGCTTCTGGAGGCTCGCCAGCCCAGCGAGACCCTTCAGGTTCGTCAAGGAGGTGCACCCTTCGAGGTTGAGCCACTCGAGGCCCGTCAGCCCAGTGAGCCCGTCCACGTTCGTCAGGGCGCTGCACCCGTCGAGGTCGAGCTCCCGCAGGCGCGTCAGCCCAGCGAGCCCGTCCACGTTCGCCAGCGACCCGCATTCCGCGAGGCCGAGGGACTCGAGGGTCGCCATTCCCGCGAGCCCGTCCACGTTCGTCAGGGGACCATAGAAGGTGAGGCGCGTCAGGGCCTTGAGTCCGACGAGCGCGTCCGCATTTCTCAGGCAAGCGGGCTGTTCATCCCCGTCGTGGGTCTCGAACATGCGGAGGTCGAGCCACGTGACATCGTCCAACTGCCCCAATGCCCGCAGCGTCCAGAGCGCCACGGTGTGACGGTGGGAGGCCTTGGCGCGGCGGCTGATCTCCTGGCCGACCACCACATAGTTGCCATCGCCGAGGGCTCGGGGGCCGGTTGTGCCCTCGGCCAGCTCCTCGACGACGGGCCGCATCTCCGGGTCACTGGCGAGTTCCTGCAGCAGCGCGCATCCTTGATCGACGTCGTCTACGCCGGTCGCTGCCATGAGCTTCCGGAGTTGGGACCTGGCTTTTTTAGCTTCCTCTGTGAGCGGGATGGACATGCTGCAGCTCCGAAGTGGGGGTTATCTCAAACGAGGGGGCAGACAGCGTATGGCGCGGAGCGCGGTCAGGCTCAGCCGAAGCGCTTGAACAGCCGCTGCAGGGTGCCTTGCGTCCGGGTCGTCCGGAGGCCCAGCGCGCGATCGATGGGCCGGTGGTTCAGCTCGCTGTCGCTCATCTTGCCGAGCGGGAGCCAATACAGCTCCCGACCGACGATGCGCAGGCGGTCCTCGTCGCTCTCCAGGGAGAGCACGGTCTCCACGGCTGCGGGGTTCGGCGCTGTCGCCAGCAGCGACACCTGGATCTTCCCGGTGCTCGCCTCCAGCTCCGCCGCCGAAAACGGAGCACAGTTGGCGACCTCACCGACCTCGGTGAGGCTTCGGATCAGGACGGGCACCTCGTAGCCCAGCGCCTCGGTGAGGCCGGCGGCGAGGGCCTGTTCGCCGATGTCCCCCGTGAAGATCAGGTTCCCGGCCGCCTGATAGGCAGCCACCTCTTCGAGGCCGAGTCCCTCGAGAATCTCAATGAGCTCGGCGTTCTTCACCCGCCTGCCCCCGACATTGATGCTCCTCAGGAATGCGACCTGTCGCGCGCTCATGGGCTCTCCGGTATTCAGGTGCATCCTAGCCCGACTCGAGGATGCGACCGAGACCCGGAGTGTTGCCGAGCAAGGCGATGTCGAAACCACGAATACGCGCTACCGCCGGCGCGACTTCGTCTGGGTATCGACCGACGAACGCGAGAGTGGTGCTCACATGGGGCGACCAGTCGTGCTGGGTCTCCAGCCCAGCGAACCAGCGTGCCCAGACACCCGCCAATTTCGCGACCTGTGCACGCTGCCTCGGCGTCAGTTCGTCGAACGATGTGTTCAAGGCCTCAGCAGCGCAGCGCACTGCACGGATCCACCGATGCCGCGTGGTGTCGACTGCTGACGCCCCGTCGACGGCTACACGCAGCCACTCGATCATGCGTAGCCGGGCGTGTGCACGATGCTCTGGCGTTACCCACCTGCCACCCACACCCCTCAGCAGATCGGTCAAGGCCTCCGGACCCGGTCCATCCGCGACCAGCCGGTCAATCTCGGCTGAAACGTCGTTCGGAGGACACGCACGAATCAACCAGCCCAGCTCTGGGGATTCGCCCTCGGAGGCGCTGGCCCGACGGGCCCATTCTCGCATTACGGGCCACCAGTTCGCCCGCTGCTCGTCGCTCCAACAGGCGTTTATCTCGGCGAGGTCTGACAGCTCCTCCGCATTGAGCAGACCGACCGCCAATCCCGCCCGTTTGTGGAGCCATCGCGCCGCATCGACGGTGCGTCCGACCTTCGCGTAGCAGAGCGCCAGCTCGACGATCGGCAACACCTGACCGTAGGGATAGTCGAGCTGGTCATAATAGCCCCGGTCGCTGTCACTGCCGACACGGGTTTCGAGCCACGCCAACAGAACATCCCCGTCGGAGCTCGGAAGTCGGTGAACGTACGCCTTCACGCAAAGTACGTCGACGCTCCAATACTCCACGCTCGGATCGTCGTGCGGAAGTGTGGCAAGGAGGCCCACGGCGAGCTGGGCGAACTCTGCTGAAGATCCGCCCATCTCCTGCAACACGGCGCCGATCTCCGGCCACACCCGGGGTGACCAATCGCCATCGAGCACCTCTGCAAAGGCGCCCGCTCTAATCAGGGCGATCGCAGTCTGGGTCTCACTCATGCGGTGGATGCTACCAAGACAGCGTCGGACCACTTCACGCAGGACGCCGGTCATCTCGAGTCGCATCCTGTCGATGGACGCAACGCTACGGCTCTGGCACACTTCAACGCGACATTTTGCCGCCACGTCCGCCCCGGAGTGACCTTGAATTCGTTTGCAGGACGGGCGGATCCCGCCGTCGTCGCCGCTGCCCAGAAGGGCGACCCTCAGGCGCTCACCGAGATCGTCGAGCGACATCGACCCTGGGTCTACAACATCGCGCTGCGCATGTTGGGCGACCCCGGCAGCGCCGAGGACGCCGTCCAGGACATCTTCATCAAGGTCCTGGATCGGATCGGCAGCTTCGAGGGCCGCAGCAAGTTTCGGACGTGGCTCTACCGGGTCGCATTCCACCACCTCCTGAACGTCAAACGCAGCCCTGGCGAGTCCCACGTCTCGAGCTTCGACGAGTACGGCGCCAACCTCCAGGCGGCTCCCGATCAGGAGCTCGACGACATCCCTCCGCCCGAGCGAGCGGTGCTGGTCGAAGAGGCCAAGGTGCTCTGCATGACCGGCATGTTGATGTGTCTGAGTCGCGAACAGCGACTGGCGTATGTGCTCGGCGCCCTCTTCGAGCTGCCCGACACATTGGTGGCCGAGATCCTGGACATCAAGCCAGCCACGTTTCGCAAGCGCCTCCAGCGGGCACGCGCGGATCTGCACGGCTTCATGAGGAACCAGTGCGGCCTCATCAACACCGACAACCCGTGTCGCTGCGCCCGCAAGACCAAGACGTTCATGAACTACGGCTTTCTCGACCGCAACAACCTCACCTTCCAGCGAGACCGTATCGCCTCGATCGGAGAGGTCGCCTCCCGGGACGCCGGTGTGGTGTTCGAGAAGGTGACCGGCGACTACCCGGCGCTGTACCGCGAGCACCCGTTCCTGGATCCAACCCAGCTGAAGGAACGCCTGTCGACGCTGCTGGACGACACGCCGTTGGGAGATCTACTGGACTCGTAGCCGGAGATGCGAACGCCCCCGCGATTTATTTGATCTTGCAAAATCAAGCAGTCACCTGGACTATTGGCGCATCGCCGAAAAAAGTACTGAGCTACGGTCACAGTCGGGGTTCGGGGTGTGTCTCCGTGGTGAATGACAAACAGCCACTGGAGAATTCTCATGAATCAGGTCACCTCAACAGCCATCGTCAACGCCCCCATCGCCCGCGTCTGGGAGACCATCGCCGATGTCGGCACTATCGCCGACTGGCATCCCGGAGTCGCGAAGTCGCCGGTCCTGACGGGCCATCGCACTGGCATGGGCGCCGCCCGCCGCGTCGAGCTCTACGACGGCGGCTCCTCTGTGGAGACCGTCACGTCTCTGAAGGAAGGCCACTCGGTCTCGGTCACGATGACCGACCACACCATGCCGATGTCGGTGGGGATCGCCACGTTCGCCGTCGAGGCCGACGGTGACGAGCGCACCCGGGTGAGCATGACCTTCGCCTATGAGATGAAGTACGGACCCCTGGGCTGGATGCTCAATGTGCTGATGCTGCGAGGCATCATGGTCAAGGTCACCTCGAACACGCTGGCCGGCCTCGACCACCACCTCCTGACCGGCGAGCAGATCGGCAAGGACTTCAAGCCCCAAGCGGCCTGATGCTCACGGTCCGGATGCGGACCAACCGATGTCGTAGTGGGAGCCATCGCAGAACGGCTTGTTCTTCGAGTGGCCACAGCGACAGAGGACGTACTTCTCCGGATTCGCGCCCTGAGCCAGTGGCGTGGATTCCAAGGGCACGCCAGCGACGCGGTAGGGGCCGTCCTTCTGGACCGTGATGCCCTTGAAGTCCCCTTGCGAGAACGCCGGGGCTTCGCCGGGTCGACTCAGGCGGAGCGCTCCGGATGGGCAGGCCTTGACCACCTCCGCGAGGCCGTCTGCCGGGGCGTTGTCGGGCACGATCCAGGGCGTGCGCGAGGTGTCGAAAGCGGCCTTCTGTCGCCGGCCACACTCCGCCGCGTGGGAGCAGAGCAGGCGGTTGTAGTGAATCGTGACCTCCTCGCCCTCGTAGGTCAGGATCTCGTCCTTGCTCCGGTCGTCCGAAGGGGCGCTGTCGAACCCGATCAAGCCGTGCGAACCGTCGCAGAAGGGCTTGTTCTTCGATGCGCCGCAGCGGCACAGGGCCAGCACGCTTCTGTTCGGCAACTCCTTGCCGTCCGAGCTCGCCAGTGCGGGCAGGTCCGTGACAATCAGCGGGCCCCCGTCGCGCGGGTTGACAGAGGGCCCCCTGGCACCGGGCATTCGGATGCGGCCCCGCAGGCTCAGTCCGTCTCGAATGTTCAGGCCAATCATCACGAGACAGAACGCCTGAAGGGCCAGCTCGAGGCCCTGAGCGCCGTAGTACAGGGTATCGAAGGTTCCCGCCGAGGCCCGGAACCAGAGGAACCCCGCCGTCGGCACCCCAATCAGGAGGGTGGACATGAAGGCTCTGGGGCCGCGGACCTGCTTCGTCAGTGCCACCGGGTCCTGGCGTTTTCCCAAGAGGGACATGCCGGTTGCGCCCGCCCCCGCCAGGGCCGGCAGCAGGACAAACAGGCCACCGAAGATCGCGGTCTTGACCGTGGCAATGACCTCCGGGCTTCCGATGAGCCCAGAGATCACCGTAGACGTGCTGAAGGTCGCTACCAGGATGAAGCCGAGTACGCCTGCGGCTGCGTGCACCATGCCTTTCATGAGTCTGTCTCCGTTGGGAACTCAGGATATAATCCGCCTCCTCAGGATGAATATGCCGAATGGTCCATGTTTTCGTGCTGATCGTCCACACTTCGAGGAGAATGAGGGACGATTGGCCTATGCAGGATGGGTGAACTGCCCGAACCGGCTTCCCCTTGGAGCGAACCGTGGATGTCTTGTCCGATGTGCTGAGTTGGATTCGTGTGGAGGGCACCCTCAGTCGGCGCTCTGAGCTGCTGGCTCCGTGGGGATTTTCCTATCCACCCGTCGCCCACGTCTCGTTCCTGGTCGTAGAGACTGGAAGTTGCTTCATGATGCAGGAGGGAGAGGATCACAGGGTGCTGGAGACCGGCGACCTGGTCATGTTCTCTCCGGGCAGCCAGGTGTCCTTGGCGGACCACCCCGCCACGCCCACCCTCCCCTACGCTCAGGTCCTCGAAGAAAACGCCCCACCGCAGGTCGAGAGGTACGCCCTCAACCGCGATAGCTACCCGACCCTTCGATACGGCGGCGACGGTCGCATGACGGCCATTCGCGGATGGGGGCTTCTCTTCGAGGGACACCAGCGGCACCCGTTGCTCGCGCTGCTACCCCCGATCATCCAGCTCACCTATGAACAGCGCACTGCCCTTCCGTGGCTCGAGACCACCCTGCGCTTCCTCCTGCACGAGACCCATCACGGGAGCGATGGCTCGGACATGATGAGCGTGCGGCTGGTCGATCTGCTCTTTGTGCAGGTCATTCGGGCCTGGTTTCAGGAACAGCCGGACGGCGAGGCCGGTTGGTTGGGCGCGTTGCGGGACCCCTCCATCGGGCACGCGCTCCGGCTGATTCATCAGTACCCGGCCGACCCGTGGAAGGTGCAGAGCCTGGCGAGGGCCGTCGGCATGTCGCGTTCCGGCTTCTCCGCTCGGTTTCAATCCCTGGTGGGCTCACCGCCGCTGACGTATCTCACGCAGGTCCGCATGAACCTGGCTTCGGTTGCGCTCACAGGGGACGCACACATGGGCCTCACCGAGGTCGCCCGCCAGGTGGGGTACGAGAGCGAGTCCTCCTTTGGCCGGGCCTTCAAGCGCTACTTCGGAATGTCACCCGGGACCTACAGGAGACGACTCTCAACGTAGGCCTTCGGGACGTGGCCGGTGCGAGGAGCGGCCGGCGGGTGGGCCGGATCGGAAGCCTCGGGCGTGGAAAAGATCCATTAGCTCGCTCCGCTCGGCAGGGGAGACCCCTTGCATCCCTCAATCCGGAGCGGGCCGACGACGCTGGTTTGGCTGAGGCGGCGATCTGGATGCGGTCCCGCTCGCCCATCGGGAGATCTGGCGCTGCTGATCCGGCCTTGTGCATTGAACCGAAAGTGCCGGCTATTGGTCGGAGATGTGCTTCTTACCCGGCACGCCGACGTAGAACTCCCACAGCTCGCCCCGACTCAGCGCGTACAGGTGCCCCTCCTGGAACCCGCCGACGCCGTACCCCCAGCGCAGGTTCGGCATGTACTGGAACCCAGGTGCGGTGCCGACATCCCCCGACTGCGCCCCATCCGCCGTCCGCCGACGAACCGTGTCCAGCGCCTCCCAGTAGAGGGTGCCGCAGATGTCCGTCGTCACCGACTGCGCGGATCCGGGGCTGTTGTGGAAGATCGAAGGAGGCCCCCAGTCGCCGTTCACGTCCTTCTCCATCTTCCAGATCTCGTTGCTCCAGTTCAGGGCGACGTGGAGGGTGTTGCCGTCGGGAGACAACACCACGCCGTTCGGGCGGGCGACGTTGTTGATCAGGATCTCGTTGTCCGTCGGATCGTAGGCGTTGATCCTCGTAACCGAGCCGATATCTGCGAAGTCGGTGAGGTAGATATTGTCGTCGCGGTCGACGTCGATTCCGTTGGGCCAGTTCCGGTTGATGAGGATGACCTTGGCTCCCGTCTGGCGGTCGACGCGGACCACATTGCCGTTGGCGCTGTCGGCGACGACGATGTCTCCGTTGCGGAGGACGCGGGTCCCCGACGCCGACCAGGTCAGGTTGGGGGCGATGACGGTGACGGTGTTGGTGACCGAGTCGCGGACCACGAGGTTGCCGCTCTCGACGTGGATCAGGTTGCCGTCGGCGTCGATGTCGAAGTCTTCCGACGCCGGAACGGGGCCGATGACAACCGGGTCCGTGGTTGCCGGCCACGGCGTGGTGCAGTCGTAGTCGGTGGTCGGCCCAGTGGTTTCGGTGTCGGTGTCCGTGTCGTCGGTGTCGGTGGGAGCGGTGGTGTCGGTGTCGGAGTCGGTCGTGGTCTCGGTGTCGGAGTCGCTGTCCCGCACGCCCGGGTCCTCGACCGGCGCACAAGCCAACAAGCCCAGACACAGCAAACTCGCCCGCATGTTCCCCCAGCCGTTCCAGGTGGTCCCGGCCAGAGGATACAGTCGACCGTCGGGTTCCTGTAGTTGTTTTCGGAGAGTGAATGCGTCTTTGCGGGTTGATGCTTCTGTTGGCGACGCTGTCGACATCGGCCCGTGCCGCGGATCCGGCCAGCGAGCTCGAGGCTTTGAACGACCGGGTCGCAGAGCTCTTCAACTCCCAACGCTACGAAGAAGCTGCGGAGGCGGCCACGGCGAGACTCGCGCACCAACGGGCGAGACTCGGTGACGAACATCCCGATGTCGCCGACAGCATCAGTACCCTGGCAGACATTCTCCGCGTGACCGGAGACCTCGAGAGCGCCCGCCCGCTGTATGTCGAGAGTCTGGCCATCCGGCGGTCGACCCTGGGTGACGAACACCCCGATGTCGCCCGGGCCCTCAACGATCTAGCGCTCCTGGCACACATGCAGGGACGCTACGAAGACGCCCGTCCACTGTACGAGGAGAGCATTGCCATCCGGAGGATCGCTCTCGGCGAGAACCACCCCAAGGTGGCGCAGAGCCTGAACAACCTCGCCGGACTGGCCCGAATGCAAGGGGACTATCGCGCCGCTGTGGACCTGCTGGAGCAGAGCCTCGCCATCAAGCGAGCCCATCCAGACACCAAACCCGTGGCCATCGCAACCAGCCTGGGAAACCTGGGGGTCATGCTCAAGACCCTGGGCGAATACGACGACGCCCTGCCGCTCTACAAGGAGAACCTTGCGATCCTCCGCGAGACCCTTGGCGAAGGTCATCCGGATGTAGCGGGCAGTCTGGTCAACCTGGCGACGTTGCTCAAGACCCAGGGGGACTACGCCGCAGCACGGCCCCTGTACGAACGCGGCCTCGAGATCTGGCGGGAGGTGCATGGAGAGGACCATCCCAACGTGGCGCACGGCCTGAACAACCTCGCGGTGCTGCTCCGCAGGCAGGGAGACTACGCTGCGGCGAAGCCGATGTACGAACGGAGCCTGGAGATCCGCCGGGCAACGGTCGGAGACGACCACCCAGATGTAGCGACGAATCTGAATAACCTGGCGTTGTTGCTCCGATTGCAGGAAGACTGGGATGGGGCACTGGCGCTGTATGAGGAGAGCCTGGCGATCTCCCGGGCCGCGTTTGGTGACGAGCACGCGGATGTCGCCAGCACCATGAGCAATATGGCTGTTTTGTTTGGGGCAAAGGGAGACTACGCCGGGGCGATCCACTTCTTCACCACTAGCCTCGCCATCCAGCGCCAGGTCCTCGGCGAGGGGCACATAGACGTGGCGCGCACCCTGATCGGCCTGTCCTCCGTTTTTCAGGAACAGGGAGACCTGGCCGCCGCAGAACCGCCAGCCGCGGAGAGCCTGGCCATCTATCGGGCAGCCCTCGGCGACGGTCATCCCGCCGTGGCGGCCAGCCTCGACAGCCTGGCCAGGGTGCTCCAGGCCCAGGGGAAAAAGGAGGCCGCCCAACCCCTGCGCACCGAGGCTCTGGCCATCGTCGAGCAGCGGCTCTCATTGCTGGACGCACTGTCCGAGCGGGAGGCCCTCGCCCACGTCCCCCGGGTACGGGAGATCCTCGACGGCTGGTTGCAGTCTTTCGACGCGCCGGAGCACAACGCCGCCGCATGGAGCCATGCACTCCAGTTCAAGGGCGCCATCGCCTCTCGTCTCAGCGCGGCGCGAGTGTCGGCGATGCACGATCCAGAAGCGTCGGCCATCGCCGCCGAGCTCCGCGGGGTTCGTCGGGAGATCGCCCGCCTGGCCCTCTCCAATGACTCCGAGGGCCGACGCACACGACTCGTTGACCTCTCCGACGCCCGAGACCGCCTCGAGCGGGAGCTGCTCCAATTGAGCGCCTCCCATCGCGCCGACCGCGCGGCATCGAACGCTGGCCCCGCCGAGCTCTGCGCTGCGCTTCCCGACGGCGGCGCCCTGGTGGACTTCCTTCGCTACACGGTCAATGGCACGGACGTCTACGTCGCATTCACCGCCAAGGCCGGCGATTGCGCGCCGCGGCGAACGGAGCTCGGATCGGCCGAGAGCCTGGACGACGCCATCGCAGCCTGGCGAAAGGTCATGGACGACGCGAGCGCGGTCGCCACTCGGGTGGACGTTCGCGGAGCTCGAGTGACGGAACTGCTCTGGACTCCCCTCGAAGCGGTAGTGGGCGACGAGACCCACCTGTTCGTAGTGCCGGACGGGGCCATCGCCTCGGCGCCACTGTCCGCATTGCCCCTGACGAACGGGCGCTACCTCCTCGAGGACCGCTCCATCACCTGGCTGGACCGCGCCGCCGACCTGCTGCTACCTCCTTCCGAGGGCGCCCGCGGCGCGCTGGTTGTCGGCGGTGTCGACTACGATGCGACTTCGGGCGGCGAACCTGGCAAACGTGGCGCATTGGCCCCTTGCAACGAGGGTCGATTCGAAGCGCTACCCGGGGCCGCCGCCGAAGCCGCAGCCATCTCCGAACGCTGGAAGAGATCCCGACGCAAGGAGCCGCTGACCCATCTCGGCGGTGTCGAGGCCACCGAGGCCGCGGTCACCAAGGCGCTGAGCGGCAAGGAGGTCGTGCATCTGGCCACTCACGGCTTCTTCGCCACCGGCCGATGCAAGTCCGCCCTCGAGGGTGACGGAGGCATCGGCTTCGATCCGATGGTCCTGTCCGGCTTGGTGCTCTCCGGTGCCAACCAACCCGCCGATCCTCTCGCCGCCGACGACGGCATCCTGACCGCCGCCGAGGTGGCCGCCCTCGACTTGTCGGGAACTGCACTGGTGGTCCTGTCGGCCTGTGAGACCGGGCTCGGCGAAGTTCGGTCCGGGGAGGGCGTTCTCGGCTTGCGTCGCGCTTTCAGTGTCGCCGGCGCCGGCACGCTGCTGATGTCGCTCTGGTCGGTGCCCGACGAGGACACGCGATCGCTGATGGACCAGGTCTATCGACTATATCTGCACAAACATCGACCCGTGGGCGCCGCCGAGGCACTGCGAACGGCGCAGCTGCAGACGCTGGACCGACAGCGGAATGACGGCGCGGTGCGGCCGGGAAGTTGGGCCGGCTTCATCTCGGCCGGCGATTGGCGTTGAGCAGCCGTCGGTCAACAGACGCCCTCGCGTAGTAGGATGGTGTCTACGGAGCGTTGTATGTCGTTGAAATTCTGGTTTGCCGCCATCGTGCTCTTTGGATTCGCATCGGCTGCAACTGCCGCGCCCAAGAAGAAGCAGATGAAGTTTGAGATT
>Ga0315336_1005064_pt1 | contig 14828 bp, 13 predicted proteins | sample ASW5metaG_FD_204512 | JGI IMG/M metagenome (GOLD analysis project Ga0315336, IMG submission 204512) | Ammonia-oxidizing marine archaeal communities from Monterey Bay, California, United States - ASW #5 | ecosystem: Environmental > Aquatic > Marine > Intertidal zone | place: USA: California...
TTTCGGCGCCGTCGTCGACGTGAAGTTCGACGGCTATCTCCCGGCCATTCTCAACGCGATCGAGACCACCAACCAGGGCAACCGCCTTGTGCTGGAAGTCGCGCAGCATCTCGGTGAATCCACCGTGCGCGCCATCGCGATGGACACCACCGAAGGTCTGGTGCGCGGTCAGGAAGTGAAAGACACGGGCGCGCCGATCACGGTGCCGGTCGGAGCCGGAACGCTCGGCCGCATCATGAACGTCATCGGCGAGCCGGTTGACGAACAGGGGCCGGTGAAAGCGGAAACCACCCGCGCGATCCATCAGGAAGCGCCGCTCTACACCGACCAGTCCACCGAAGCTGAAATTCTCGTCACCGGCATCAAGGTCGTCGACCTGCTCGCGCCTTACGCCAAGGGCGGCAAGATCGGCCTGTTCGGCGGCGCCGGCGTCGGCAAGACCGTTCTCATTCAGGAACTGATCAACAACGTCGCCAAGGCGCACGGCGGTTATTCGGTGTTCGCCGGCGTCGGCGAGCGTACCCGCGAAGGCAACGACCTTTATCACGAGTTCATCGAATCCGGCGTCAACAAGAAGGGCGGCGGCGAAGGTTCGAAGTGCGCTCTCGTGTACGGCCAGATGAACGAGCCTCCGGGCGCACGTGCGCGCGTCGGCCTCACCGGCCTGACTGTCGCTGAGCACTTCCGCGATCAGGGTCAGGACGTGCTGTTCTTCGTCGATAACATCTTCCGCTTCACGCAGGCGGGTTCGGAAGTGTCGGCTCTCCTGGGCCGTATTCCTTCGGCCGTGGGTTATCAGCCGACGCTGGCGACCGACATGGGCGCGCTGCAGGAGCGCATCACCACCACCCACAAGGGTTCGATCACCTCGGTGCAAGCCATTTACGTTCCGGCCGACGACTTGACCGACCCGGCGCCGGCAACGTCGTTTGCCCACTTGGACGCGACGACCGTGCTGAACCGCGCGATTTCGGAAAAGGGAATTTATCCGGCGGTCGACCCGCTCGACTCGACCTCGCGCATGCTCTCCCCGCTGATCGTTGGCGAAGAGCATTACCTCACTGCGCGTATGGTTCAGCAGGTGCTGCAGAAGTACAAGTCGCTGCAGGACATCATCGCCATTCTCGGCATGGACGAACTGTCGGAAGAGGACAAGATCGCCGTGGCCCGCGCCCGTAAGATCGAGCGCTTCCTGTCGCAGCCGTTCTTCGTCGCTGAAATCTTCACCGGTTCGCCGGGCAAGTTCGTCGACCTCGCCGACACCATCAAGGGCTTCAAGGGTCTTTGCGAAGGGAAGTACGATCACCTGCCGGAAGCCGCCTTCTACATGGTCGGCACGATCGAAGAAGCCGTCGAGAAGGGCAAGAAGCTCGCAGCGGAAGCGGCCTAAGCATCATGGCTACCTTTCACTTCGATCTTGTTTCTCCGGAAAAGATCGCCTTCTCGGGTGAAGTCGAGCAGGTCGATATTCCAGGCGTTGAAGGCGATCTCGGCGTGATGGCAGGGCATGCGCCGCTGGTGGCGACCATTCGTCCGGGCATCATGACGGTCACCATTGGCGGCAAGCACGAGAAGATCATTGTGCTTGGCGGTCTGGCTGAAATTTCCGAGAAGGGCCTGACAGTTCTGGCCGACACCGCAACATCGGTGGCTGAACTTGATGCGATTGCCTTCGCCGACAAGATTGCCCAGATGGAAGAAGATCTGAAAGAAAAGGAAGGCTCGGTTCTCGATCAGGCGATCGAGCGACTCGATCACTTCAAGACCATCCAGCGGCAGATCGTCAATTCCACCGCGATGCATTAAACGCAGATGTAACGAAATTTAAAAAAGCCCTGCACTGCAGGGCTTTTTTGCATTTTGAGGCAGATTATTTTCCGGCGAACCTGGTGAATTCTTCAACCACCCGTTCGTAGACCGGACGCTTGAAGGGCACGATCAACTCGGGAAGATTCTTCATCGGCTCCCAGCGCCAGTCGATGAACTCCGCCTTGTGACCGGCAGGGGAGGCGACATCGATCTCGCTGTCCTTGCCGGTGAAACGCATCGCGTACCATTTCTGCTTTTGGCCACGGAAGCGGCCCTTCCATGCGCGGCCTGCAACTGTGCGCGGAATATCGTAAGTGAGCCATTCCGGCACTTCGCCCAGCTTCTCCACCGAGCGGGCATTGGTCTCTTCATAGAGCTCGCGCTTGGCCGCAGCCCATGTGTCTTCGCCGCTGTCGACGCCGCCCTGAGGCATTTGCCAGACATGGGTTTGATCGACGTGTTCCGGTCCGCCGACGCGGCGGCCGATGAACACAAGTCCCTCAGGATTGATCAGGGTAATCCCGACGCAGGTCCGGTAGGGCAGATCGTCGTAACGCGCCATACTGCTAAAGCCTTTGATTCCCGACCCGCCCAAGCGCCAGCCGCACTCAATTTACTCACCACGCGCCAGGAAGCCGGTTCCGCCTTCCGGGCGCGTCTAGCTTGATTTTGGTTTCAGCATCGCCGTTGTCAACGGCACCAGTGCGATGCCGCGGCCTTCCAGCTGCTTTGCCCAGATTCCGATCCGTTCGATGGAAATGGGCAATGCGGATGCGACGCCGACGGCCGATCCACGCTCCTTTGCCAAAGTCTCCAGCCGCGCCAGCGCCCGGTCGATCTCGGCCGGCGTCGGCACGGTGTCGATGCTGACATCGGCTTTCGCGAACGGCATCGCCTGTCCCTCCGCGATCACGCCTGCAACACTGCGCGGCGCACTGCCGTCATCGAGATAGGCGAGACCGCGCCGGGCCGCTTCCTTGATCAGCGGCTGCATCGCAGCGTCAGTCGCAACGAAACGCGATCCCATGAAATTGGCGATGCCGACATAGCCCTGGAACCGGCTCATGTGCCAAGCGAAGCGATCGGCGTTCTGCTCGGCGGACAGGGTGGTGAGCAGGGTTTGCGGGCCGGGATCGTTATCCGGATAATCGAACGGCTCCATCGGTACCTGCAACAGCACCTCGTGCTTTTGCGCGCGGGCGCGCTCGACAAGTTTTCCGGGGTCCGAACCGTAAGGCGTGAACGCGAGCGTTACCGCGCCGGGAAGCCTGGTGATGGCATCTGCGGTTTTCGCAGCACCAACGCCGAGGCCGGCGACCACGATGGCAATCGTGGGCTTCTTGGCGGCGCTGGCTCGCTCGGCGTCGCTGCCCGCCGCATAAACGCGAAACGATTTCAATCCATCGGCGGCCACGGGAATCATGCCGTAGCGCGAAGACTCCAGCAGCTTCGGATTGACCCCTGCCATCACAGCAGGCGGCGCATCCGTCTTCGCCGGGGTGTCCGCACCCGCGCCGACGATCACGTTTTGCCGTGAGCCGCTGGAACCGTCGATGATGGTCACGGTCTGCTGACCGCTGGCGGGTTCCCTAGCGGCGGCGACGGCCTCTTTGGGCATCGCTGCTGTGCCGGCCGCTTTCGCCGGCGCCTCGCCGGGCAGCGTGGCGGGATCGTAGGACACCCGTGCGAGCGGCTCGCCGCCCATCGGATTATGACCGAAGATCGCGAAGCCGAGGAAGGTCGCCAGGAACAGCCCGCACAGCCCCGCAATGGCTTGCGGTGCGCTGAACGGGAGCCTGTATCGCCGCTTTCGCGGCCGATCTTGCCCGAGCGGTGTGCTGAGATCGTCGGTTGTCACTGCGTTCAACCCCGCGAATCAATCCGCGAATCCTACCACGGCCCCGGCGGCGCGGGACGCCAAGGCTTAGGCTTCAAGGCTTGAGTTCCAAAGCCTCGGGTTCCAAAGCCCCAAAACCTGGCCGGTTCAACAGCACCCGGCGCACGAAAAAGGGCGGCCCGAAGGCCGCCCCGATCCGATGAGGATATGTATCCGCCGCTTTAGTTTGCGGCTTTGTTCGAGGCCTTGTCGGTGGGAGCCGGAGCCGACGTGGTCTGCTTGATGCCGTGCAGAAGATCGGTCGCCATCTTGAGGGCCTTGTCGTTCTTGGCGTCCGGCGGCACATAAGATTGCGATCCGGTCTCTTCCTGGCCTTCGGCTTTGAGGTGTCCGCGCAGCGAAGCTTCGCCCTTTGTGTTGGTGTCGGACTTCGCCTTCACGTCATCCGGCAGATCCTGCAACACTTCGATGTCCGGAATAATGCCCTTGGCCTGAATCGATTTGCCCGACGGCGTGAAATAACGCGCGGTGGTGAGACGAAGTGCGCCATTACCCGAACCGAGCGGGATGATGGTCTGCACCGATCCCTTACCGAACGAGCGGGTGCCGATCATCGTTGCACGCTTGTGATCCTGCAATGCGCCGGCGACGATTTCCGATGCCGATGCCGAGCCACCGTTGATCAGCACCATCACCGGTTTGCCCTTGGCAAGATCGCCGGGCTTTGCGGTGCGGCGCTGGGTTTCCTCGGCGTTGCGGCCGCGGGTCGAAACGATTTCGCCGCGATCGAGAAACGCATCGGACACCGACACGGCTTCTTCGAGCAGGCCGCCCGGATTGTTGCGCAGGTCGAGGATGTAGCCCTTGATCTTGTCCGGACCGATCTGCGTGGTCAGGTTCGCCATCTCGCGCTTCAGGCCCTCGGTGGTCTGCTCGTTGAAGGTGGTGATGCGGATATAGGCGATGTCGTCGCTTTCGACACGCGCGCGCACCGAGCGGACACGAATGTTGTCGCGCATCAGCGTGACTTCAATCGGCTTGTCCTGGCCCTTGCGGATGATCTTGAGCTTGATCTTGGTGTTGACCGGCCCGCGCATTTTCTCGACGGCCTGATTCAGGGTCAGGCCCTGCACCGCTTCATCGTCGAGATACGAAATGATGTCGTTGGCGAGGATGCCTGCCTTGGAGGCGGGTGTCTCGTCGATCGGCGACACGACCTTGATGAGGCCGTCTTCCATCGTGACCTCGATGCCGAGGCCGCCGAATTCGCCACGCGTCTGCACCTGCATGTCGCGGAAGCTTTTCGCATCCATGTAGCTGGAGTGCGGATCGAGGCCGGTGAGCATGCCGCTGATGGCGGTCTCAACCAGTTTGCTGTCGTCAGGCTTTTCGACGTAGTCGCTGCGAACGCGTTCGAACACATCGCCGAACAGATTGAGCTGACGGTAAGTGTCGGACGACGCAGCGCGCGCCGTCGATCCCACCAATGCCGAGCGCGGCTGGGTGAGGAAGAGTGTAGCCGCCGCGCCTGCCGCGACGCTCAGGAGAACCAGGGAAGTCTTGCGCATCATCCGCGAACCTTTTGGCCTTCACTTGCGGCCCACCATGGACCAGAATCGATTGGAGCGCCGTCTTTACGGAACTCGATATAGAGCACAGGCTGGCTGGACGTTGCCGCCAGAATTGACGCGACCTGAGACGTGGTCCCCATGGTCGCGACCGGTTCTCCCGTTAGAACAAACTGCCCGATCGTGACCGAAATACGTTCCATCCCGGCGATGAGGACATGATACCCGCCGCCCGCATTCAGGATCAAGAGTTGTCCGTAGCTCCGGAACGGACCTGAGTAAACAACCCAGCCATCACAAGGAGTTGTGACCTGCGCGCCGGGCCTCGTGGCGATGGAAATGCCCTTTTCTTGGCCCCCGGTGCCGTCGGAACCGCCAAAACTGCGAATCCGGGTGCCGTTAACCGGAATCGGCAAAAGGCCTTTGGCGGAAGCAAAGGCGATCGCCGGGCTTAATCGCGCGGGGTCCTTGAGTGCGCCGAGATTGGGTTTGCCGTTCAAGGATGCCGGCGTGCCCTTCAGCTCGGCAGCAGCGGCGGCTTTTGCGGCCGCCTTCACGTCCAGCTCCATCTTGGCAATCAGGTCCTGAAGGTTTTCAGTCTGTTTGGACAACGCGATGGCGCGCTGACGTTCCGCCTCCATGTCCTTCTCGGTATCCGTCTGTTTTTTTTGCCGCTCCTGCACCAACGCTGCGAGCCGCGTCCGGTCGTCATTGAGCTTGTCGCGGTCGACCGCAAGCCGGTCGCGTTCTTCGGCGATATTCTTGCGCAGGCTCACCAGTTCGCCGAGATCGCTGGCGAGTTTGGCGGCACGCGCGCGCATCTCCGGGACGACTGAACTGAGCAGCATCGCCGTGCGCAGCGATTGCAGCGCGTCTTCCGGTCTCACGAACAGAGCAGGTGGCGCGCGGCGTCCGGCGCGCTGCAAGGCGGCGAGCACTTCGGAAATTTCGTCGCGGCGGGATTCCAACGAAGCCCGAATCTGAAGCTCGCGCGCATCGAGCGGCCGGATACGGCCCTCGGTGTCGGTCATCTTGTTTTCAACGTCGCGAACCTGTCCGGCGATGCCGATCAGTTGCTGGTTGAGCTTGGTGCGATCCTGGCCGATGGCCGCGATATCGGCCTTGAGTTTCTTTTCAAGCTCGGCAGCTTTCTTCTGCTGCTCGCGCGCGGCTTCGAGCTCCTGCGTGCGCTGCTTGATCGCTTCGGGGTCAGGTGCTGCGACTTGCTTGACGGCATTCTGCGCGCGAACCGGCGCAGTCCAGCCCGCAACGTGAAGCGTAGAGATCACCAGCGACAGCGGAAATGCCGCTCCACGCGTGAGCCGGCGCATCGTCAGCGAACTTTCATGGCCTGTCGCGTCGGTCACGGGCAGCTTGATCTTTCAAGATCCTGGGTGGGCATGATCCCGGATTGCGCGCCTTACGCGCGATGATACGGGTGGCCGGATAAAATCGTCGCGGCCCGGTAAATCTGTTCCAGCAGCATGACGCGCACCATTTGATGCGGCCAGGTCGCTTTGCCAAACGCAACGCTGAGTTTTACCTTGCGCCGCAATTCAGGCGAAAGTCCGTCCGCCCCGCCGATCAAAAAAACAGCAGTTGGAACCGATTCGTCGCGCCAGCGACCAAGATGCCGCGCGAAGGTGGCGCTGTCGATGGTTTCGCCGCGCTCATCGAGCGCGATGATGGACGATTTGTCAGGAATCAACGCGGAAATCGCGGCGGCTTCATCGGCCATACGCGCAGCCACATCGCGTGCGCGGCTTTCCGGAATTTCATGAATCTCAAGACCGCGAAAACCAAGCTTTCGGCCGATGTCGTCGAACCGCTCGCGGTAGCGTTCCGCAAGCTCCCGTTCCGGACCTTGCTTTAACCGGCCGATGGCGATGACGACGATGCGCATGACGCGCAAACTAGCATGCGTGCGCGCGCATGAATATGCACCGGCTCAACCGGCGCGCCCTTAGCGCGCCGTCCCAACGTGCCGCCTTAACGCGCCTTGGCCGCCGGCTTGTCCGAGGTCCACATCTTTTCAAGATTGTAGAACTCGCGGACTTCCGGCCTGAACACATGAACGATCACGTCGCCGGAATCGATCAGCACCCAGTCGCAATTGGGCAATCCCTCAACGTGAGGGGCAGCGATTCCGTTTTCCTTGAGACCTTTCGCGACATTCTCCGCGATCGCGCCGACGTGGCGGTTGGCCCGCCCGGAGGTGACGATCATGTAGTCGGAGATGGAGGATTTGCCGCGGAGGTCGATGGTGACCGTTTCTTCCGCCTTCATATCGTCAAGGCGGGAGAGGATCAGGTTCAGCGTTTCGTCGGCGTCAGGTCGCGCCTTGATGGCGGGGCCAGTGTCGACGGGAGCACGCATCGCTTTGGCACGAGGCTTTGACGAAACAGCCTTGGCTGGCTTGGCCGTGTCAGTCTTGGACAATACAGATGTGGTCAGGGACCATTCCTTTCACTGTATCGCGAGCGCCGAATCCTGACGCCCGCATTAATAATACGCATGTGGGGTTAACGGTTTCAATCTTCCAGATGCCGCCACGGTGATTTGCGCCGGTGCTGTTGCTGGAAAACGTCATTGTCGAGCGGCGTCCTTCCAGCTTCCATCCGGGTTCCTGAGGCGGGTGGACGACAGGCTGGATTTCAGGCCGGTGAGGAATGTCCAGGCCGGCGCCCGGCGGCTCGCTAGCGTCCCTGCGTCGCGCTCATCGACGCGATAGGGCATCAGCGTTTGTGCGGCAATCGATGACAAGGCGCGGAAGCTGTCAGGCGGGCGATCGACCACGGCAATCGGGATCATGCTGGCGATGTGTTGCCAGTTTTCCCAGCGGTTGAACTGCGTGAGGTTGTCGGCGCCCATGATCCAGACAAAGCGCACACCGGCGCAGCGGCGGCGCAAATACGAAATCGTATCGGCAGTGTAGCGGGTGCCGATGACGGTTTCGAGACAACTGACGGCGATGCGCGGGTGATGCGCGACCTTTTCGGCAGCGTCCATGCGCTCGCGCAAGGCGTGCAGCGATCCGTTGTCCTTGAGCGGATTGCCCGGCGACACCAGCCACCAGATGCCGCTGAGTTGCAGCCGCTTCATCGCAAACAGGCTGATGGCGCGATGCGCTTCATGCGGCGGGTTGAACGATCCGCCAAGCAAACCGATCCGCATGCCGTCGGCGTAGCGCGGAATCGCACGCGGCAAATGAACGGGATCGCTCACGGGCGCGGAATTCACGGACGTGTCTGTCCGGTGCCGTGAACGCGATATTTGAAGCTCGTCAATTGCTCAGCGCCGACAGGGCCGCGGGCGTGGAATTTGCCGGTAGCAATGCCGATTTCCGCACCGAAGCCGAACTCACCGCCATCGGCAAATTGCGTCGAGGCATTGTGCAGCACGATGGCGGAATCGACTTCGTTGAGAAACTTCTCGGCGGCTTTGGTGTCTTCGGTCACGATGGCGTCGGTGTGGTGCGAGCCGTAATGCTCGATATGCGCGATGGCTTCATCGAGGCCGCCCACGAGCTTCACCGAGATGATGGCGTCTTCGTATTCGGTGGACCAGTCTTCCTCAGACGCGGGCTTCACGCGCGCATCCGCGCGCTGAATGTCCGCATCGCCGCGCACTTCGCAGCCGGCGTCGAGCAGCATCGTCACCAGCGGCTTGAGTTGGGTCGCCGCGGCGGCCCTGTCGATCAGCAGCGTTTCGGCAGCACCACAAACGCCGGTACGGCGCATCTTGGCGTTGAGCACGACGGTCTTGGCCATGTCAGCGGAAGCGGCCTTGTCGATATAGACGTGATTGACGCCTTCGAGATGCGCGAACACCGGCACGCGCGCCTCATCCTGCACACGCGCGACAAGGTTCTTGCCGCCGCGCGGCACGATGACGTCGATGGTGTTGTTCAATCCGCCGAGCATCAAGCCAACCGCCGCGCGGTCGCGGGTCGGCACCAGCGCGATCGATTCTTCGGGAAGTCCCGCTTTGCGCAAGCCGTCAGTGAGGCAGTGATGGATCGCGCGGCAGGAGCGGAAACTGTCCGAACCACCGCGCAGGATCACGGCGTTGCCGGACTTGAGGCAAAGTGCGCCCGCATCCGCTGCAACATTGGGGCGGCTTTCGAAGATTACGCCGATGACGCCGAGCGGCACACGGACGCGCTCGATGGTCATGCCGTTGGGTCGCGTCCAGGTTTCGGTGACGATGCCGACAGGATCGGGAATCGCGCGCACCACGTCGATGCCGTCGGCCATCGCATTGACGCGTGCCTCGTTGAGCGCCAGCCGGTCGACGAAAGCGCTGCTCATGCCGCCAGCTTTTGCCTCAGAAACATCCTCGGCGTTGGCGGCCAGAATCTCTTTGGCGTGGGCGCGGATGGAGACTGCCATCGCGGCCAGTGCAGCGTCCTTCTGCTCGCTCGAGGCGAGCGCCAGCACGCGCGCGGCATGGCGCGCACCGGCACCGAGGCCGGTCATCAGCGCGGTCAGGTCGGGTGCGCTATCGAGTGCTTTCAGCGGGACGGACATATCGGTCTATGTGGGGTTGAATGCGGTTAAGGCCATGCTCTAGCACAGAAATTCTGACCCGGCGAGACACAGGGAACATGGCTGACCGGCAGGATCGGCCCAAGGTCGCCCAATGGCCGACCGGGTTGGCGGCTAGGCCATTGGCCGGGCTTGTGCTTTGCCCGGCGGCACTATTTGGCGCTGTCGGTGCCGCGCGGCCCGCCGACCACGAGATCGTCGCGATGGATCATTTCCGCGCGCCCGCTGATACCCAGGATCTGTGCCGCATCCGAGGAGGAGCGGCCCTTGATCTGTTCGGCATGGTCCGCGTCATAGGCAACAAGACCGCGGCCGATCTCATGGGTGTCCGGCCCGCGCACCACCACGGCGTCGCCGCGCGCGAACTGACCGTCCACGCGGATAACGCCAGCCGGCAAGAGGCTTTTTCCGGCGCGCAGGGCGGCGACCGCGCCTGCATCGATGGTCAGCGTGCCCTTCGGCTCCAGCGATCCCGCGATCCAGCGCTTGCGCGCTGTGACGGGATTGGCCGGGGTCAGAAACCATGTGCACGGTCCGCCGTCGGCGATGGCTTGCAACGGATGTTCGATCTTGCCGGACGCAATCAGCATGTGCGTGCCGGCGCTGGTTGCGATCTTCGCGGCTTCGATCTTGGTGCGCATGCCGCCGCGCGACAGCTCAGACTCGGCAGCACCCGCCATTGCCTCAATGTCGGCGGTGACGGATTCGACCACGGGAATGAGCTTCGCATTCGGATTGGCTGACGGCGGCGCGGTGTAGAGTCCGTTGATGTCCGAAAGCAGGATCAGCAGATCAGCGCTGGTCATGGTGGCGACGCGCGCGGCGAGGCGATCATTGTCGCCGTAACGGATTTCGTTGGTGGCGACAGTATCGTTCTCGTTGATCACCGGCACCGCGCGCCACTCAAGAAGCTTGGTGATGGTCGAGCGCGCGTTGAGATAACGCCGCCGCTCTTCGGTGTCCTGCAGCGTGACCAGAATTTGTCCAGCGCCAATGCCGTGATCGCCGAGCACACCGGACCAGATGCGCGCCAGTTCGATCTGGCCGACGGCTGCCGCCGCCTGGCTTTCTTCAAGCTTGAGCAGGCCGCTTGGTAATTTCAGGCGGCTTCGTCCAAGCGCGATCGAGCCCGATGAGACGACGAGCACGTCCTTGCCGGCCTGATGCAACTTCGCGATATCGGCTGCGAGGGCGGCGAGCCAGGACGCGCGAACTTCGCCGGCGGCGGAGTCGATCAGCAGCGACGATCCAACCTTGACGACGATGCGGCGAAAGTTTTTGAGCTTGGGGTTCGACATCTGAAAAATCAGCGTAAAATGGGCATAAGTTGAAACTGCGAGCAGGGTATCAGCGGCTAAGCGGTGTCCAGCCCGACGGCTCCGGCTCTGCTTCGGGCGCGCTCTCTGTTGCCTTTCTGGCTTTGGTCGATACCGGCGCTTCGCCGATTACGGCCATCAACGCGCGCAGCGCCTCTGGCACACCGGCGCGTGAAACCCCGGAGATCAGCAGCGGCGTTTTTTTCGCCGCACGCTTGAGCCGCGCTTTCTGGTCCTTGAGATGCTCGGGCGACACGGCGTCGATCTTGTTGAGCGCGACGATCTCGATCTTGTCGGCGAGGTTGCCGTCATAGGCTTCCAGTTCGCCGCGCACGGTCTTGTAGTCCTTGCCGGCATGTTCGCCCGTCGCATCCACAAGATGCAGCAACACGCGGCAACGCTCGACGTGCCCCAAAAATCTGTCGCCGAGACCAACGCCTTCATGTGCGCCTTCGATCAGGCCCGGAATATCGGCAAGCACGAATTCGCTGCTGTCGACGCCGACGACGCCGAGTTGGGGATGCAGGGTCGTGAACGGATAATCTGCGATCTTCGGTTTTGCAGCGCTGACCACCGAGAGGAAGGTGGACTTGCCGGCGTTGGGCAATCCCACCAGACCGGCGTCGGCGATCAGTTTCAGCCGCAACCAGATCCAGCGTTCCTCACCCGGCAATCCGGGATTGGCATTGCGCGGCGCGCGATTGGTCGAGGTCTTGAAGTGGGCGTTGCCGAAGCCGCCATTGCCGCCTGTGGCCAGCACAAATTTTTCGCCGACTTCGGTGAAGTCGTGAATCAGCGTCTCGCGGTCGTCGTCGAAAATCTGCGTGCCGAGCGGCACCTTCATCACGATGTTCTTGCCGTTGGCGCCATGGCGGTCCGAGCCCATGCCATTGACGCCCTTCGGAGCCTTGAAGTGCTGCTGGTAGCGATAGTCGATCAGCGTATTGAGGCCGTCCGCGACCTCAACGATGACGTCGCCACCACGGCCGCCATTGCCGCCGCTTGGTCCGCCGAACTCGATGAACTTCTCGCGGCGAAATGCCACGCAGCCGCTACCGCCGTCGCCGGAGCGGATATAGACCTTGGCTTCGTCGAGAAACTTCATCGGTTGTCCATCGCGCCGGGCTGGCGAAAGCCCGGCTTTATGCGTCCAAATAGATACGGGATCTGCCGCAATGTATGCGCCATGGGTGCCCGAGCGGCAACCCATTCATGCGGAATAACGCCATAAAGGCTGCATTTGCGGCGGTTGCGGTAAACGCCTTAGCCTCCTAAAGAGCGACTCCAGCCGTAATTTGGTCCCAATCACGCCCGGCGATGACCCATGACGATGTTTGCGAAAATCTCGGTCACTGCCGACAACCGCTCGGCGACGCTCATGGGCATCGCGCTGATGCTGCTGGCTGTCTGGCTGTTTTCGTTTGGCGACGCGCTGGGCAAATTCATCGTCGCGACCTATTCGGTTGGCCAACTTCTGCTGCTGCGCGCAGCCTTCAGTCTCGTTCTGTTATCGCCGGCGATCTGGATTCATCGCTCAGCGTTTCGCACCATTCAGAGACCAGGATTGCAGGTCGTCCGGGTGGCGCTGTCGACGCTGGAGGTCGCGGCGTTTTTCGCAGCGTCTGTCTATCTGCCGCTTGCCGACGTGATCACCTATTATCTTGCGGCGCCGATTTTTGTCACCGCGGCGTCGGCCATCTTCCTCGGCGAGCATGTCGGCTGGCGGCGCTGGAGCGCGATTATCGTCGGGTTCGTCGGTGTCATCATCGCATTGCGGCCATCCACTCAAGCTATCAGCTGGCCGGCGATGATTGCCTTGGCGGGCAGCGCGTCGTTCGCAGCCCTCATGATCATCACGCGTTCGTTGCGCGGGACGCCGGACATAGTGCTGACTTCCGCGCAGTTCGTAGGCACGCTTCTTTTCGGTCTGATTGCCGCTCCGTTCGGCTGGGTGACGCCGACCCTGTCGGACCTCGGCCTGTTCGCGGTGGCGGGCTGCATTTCCATCGCAGCAGCCCTCGGCGTCAATCGTTCGCTCAAGCTTGCGCCGGCCAGCGTGGTGACGCCCTATCAGTACACCATGATTATCTGGGCGGTGATCTTCGGCTATGTCGTATTCGGCGACGTGCCGTCTGTTGCGATGCTCGCCGGGGCTGCGGTCATTATTCTCGCCGGGCTGTACATCTTTCTTCGCGAGCGCGATCTCGTTCGTGAAGAGCCTGTCGTGGTGCCGCCGCCCGGCTGAAACCCATGACCCCTTCGATCAAGCGCATCAGCGGCATGGCACCGCGCTCATCCACCCTGAGCGGCATCCTTTTCATGTTGGCTGCGATCACCATTTTCTCGCTGGTCAATGTGTTCAGCAAGATGATGGTTGTGACCTATCCGCCGGCACAACTTTTCTTCATTCGCGGGTTCGCTGCGATTGCGACCCTGATGCCGTTTCTTGCGCGCGACAATTTCGCCGCGGTCCGCAGCGTGCCGCGTCCCGGATTGCAGGTGTTGCGAATGATGCTTTCCGTGGCCGACGGCATGTTGTTTTTTACGGCGATCAAGTACATCCCGCTGGCGGATGCAACGACCTGCTATCTCGCAGCGCCGATTTTCGTGACGGCATTCTCCGCCATTTTTCTGCGCGAACAGGTCGGCTGGCGGCGCTGGACGGCGGTGGTTGTGGGATTCGTCGGAGTGGTGATTGCGCTGCGCCCGACGGGTGCCGCGATTTCGTGGCCTGCGCTGATTGCGTTAACGGGGTGTCTTTGCCAGTCGATTTTTATGATCGTCACCCGCTACGTCCGCGGAACGTCGAACATTTTTCTCGCAACGACCCAGGTGGTCGGGTCGTTCGTGTTTGGCGGTCTGGTATCTGCATTTCTGTTCGTGCCCCCGACATGGCTTCTGATTGGTCTGCTGCTGATCAGCGGCATGGTCAATGTCGCGGCGGTGCTTTGTCTAAACCGTTCGCTGATCCTTGCGCCGGCCAGCGTGGTCGCGCCGTTCCAATACACCATGATTGTGTGGGCGATCGTGCTGGGATTTCTCGTGTTCGGCGATGTGCCGCCGCCCAACACCATGATCGGAGCGGCCATCGTCGCCAGCGCCGGAATTTACATTTTCCTGCGCGAGCGGAAGGTGACGCACCGCGAGCCGGAACCCAATCCGCCTACAGTTGTGTAGAGCATGATCCGGTTGCGGATCATGCTCCAAGACATCAGCGACGTGTCGAACTGCTCCAGTTCTTCAACGAAGCCCACACGGCGCGCTCCAGCTTGAAGCGATCGACCGGAGTCGAAGACCCTAGCGCCAGAAAACGGTGCAACTCGACGCCGGTCCACTGGAAGCCGCACTTCTCCAGCACATGACGCGAGGCCGGATTTAGCACTCGCGCTCCGGACAGCAACTCGTCGATGGCGAATTCCTCGAAGGCGTAATCGATGACGGCGCGTGCGGCTTCGGTCGCATAGCCCTTGCCCCAGTGATCGGCACCGAAGCAGTAGCCGAGTTCAGGTGCGTTTTCGTTTTCCCAACTCACGCCGACAAGTCCGATCGCGGCACGCTCGCGCTCGACCAGAAAAACCGTATCGATGGTGCCTGCGATGGTGCTTACGAAACTGATCGCGTCATCCTGCGTATAGGGATGCGGGACGCGGCGCAGATTAATCGACACGCGCTTGTCCCCCACGACATGCGCAATGGCTTTTACGTCCGCGAGCGTCGGCTGACGCAAAACCAGCCGATCGGTCTCGAGGAC
>Ga0315336_1005065_pt1 | contig 14826 bp, 7 predicted proteins | sample ASW5metaG_FD_204512 | JGI IMG/M metagenome (GOLD analysis project Ga0315336, IMG submission 204512) | Ammonia-oxidizing marine archaeal communities from Monterey Bay, California, United States - ASW #5 | ecosystem: Environmental > Aquatic > Marine > Intertidal zone | place: USA: California...
CAGCTGATGGCGTTGTCTCCGAGCCGGAGCGACCTCCTGCGCGGGCCGGATAGGCACACCGAATGCGTCTAGGAACCCGCAACGAGCCAAGTCGGATAGAGGCGGAGTAGACCGCGTGCACGGACAGGTGTGCGAACATGTGACTGGCTCTTCGGATCGTCGCTAAAGCGCGGAGGTTGCCCCGCTGATCCGTAATCGCCCCGAAGATCCGGTTTTCGCCATGATCATCAGCACGATGCCTCCCCCTGATCCGCAATCGCCGCGAAAGTCCGGTTTTCGACGTGATCATCAGCACTTTGCCCCGATCGGTGGAGCCGCAGCGGTCGCATCGGGACGGTTTGCCATTCTGTCCCGATGCGGACAAAAACGGCAAACTGCATCGCAACAGGACAGACACCCCTTTACTACGTAAAGGGGGGTGTCCTGTTTCTGATGCGTTAGCAACAGGACGGTTTTGTCCGGGTGCGATGTCCCGTTGCGTCCGGGTGCAATTCTCAGGCAAGTTTGTAACCGTCGTACGGACGGTTGTTTCCCTTTTTGATGGTAGTTTGCGTAACGTGCCCCGCACTGATTGCTTCCGCAAGTGCCGGATCAAAACGAGTCGAGCGGATGCCCGTCGCATCACGAATACCGGTCTTGGTTCCCTCACGGTTTGGTAGCGCCGCCAGAGCCTTGAGGATCGCGGCAACGTCGGCCTCCAACTGCTCGGCTTGCTGCTGCTGCTTGATGTCGGCCTTACGTTGCTCGGCTTCTCCGTGGGCCTCAGTGGCCGAGTTGAGGGTCACGGACCAGTACCGACCGCCTGGCGTCTGGGCTGTGCCCTCTTCAATATTCACCGCATACAAGCCACCATGGCCTGCTGAGCCGCCCACCGACAGCCAAAGTCGATGGACGCCGCTACCCGGCTCATATCGCTCACGTCGGCCAACCAAGAGCCACTGCCGCGCGAATTCTTGGAAACCTGCCCACGCGATGTCTTCCAACTCAGGCACGTCGAATGCGTCGCGACCCGTGTTCCGTTTCGTGTGGTGACAAAGAATTAACGTGATGCCCAATCGCTGGCAGAGTTGAGAGATGCCCAGCAGCACCGCGCCTTGAGCAAATAAATTTCCGCTGTTGTCCGCCCCCATGCAGAGGTAGGCCGGATCGATCCCAACGACTTCGGCTTCCTGCCGTTCAAGAAACGACTCGAATTCGGCTAGGTCATCGAGAGAGTCGAGGCGTGGCAGGTCCGCTGTGATTGCGAAGTTTGGAACGTCGCGCAGTTCCCATTCCATCGCCCGCGCGATACGTCGCGCCGTCTCTTGCAGGGTCGCCATCCCAGATTCGCCAGAGCAGAACAGTACGCGCCGAGCTTTGCGGATCGCGAACTTACCAAGGAACTCGTTGCCGGTAGCCAGCGCCAACATCAACGCCAGCAGTAACGACGTCTTGAGTGTCTTTTTTGGCCCCGCCAAGATACAAGGTTGCCCTTCAACCAGCAGCCAATCGATCAGCCACGCCAATGAAAAATTACCGCCGTCCAACTCGGCCGCGCTGATTGCGGCGAATCTCTCGGACGGTTCGATTTCGCTACGCAGATCCTCGACGCCTGCCAACAGATCGGCGAGCACTTCCGAGGAACCTTGCCCGTTGAGGGTGTGCTCAGCCGCTGTTGACGCCAGGTCGTGCAACCGGCGCTTGCGACCAGCCTCTTGCACTAGCTCAGCGTGATGCTGAACATGCGCGACCGTCGAGACAGCAACTCCCGTTCCAGCCAAGTATCCGGCCGCCGAGATGTCCGGCCCGGCGAACATGTCCGACGTTTTGAGGTGACGCGATACGGCCACCACGTCAATCGGCTCACGCCGACCGTGCATGGCTGTTATTGTCGCGAACATCAGCCGATGGTATGGGTCGACAAAATCGGCCGGGCGCAACAACTTCGCGATGTCGCCAATTCGTGTCGGGTCGATCATCAGCGCACCGATGACTTGACCTTCGGCGTCAATCGCGCTGGGCAGAGTTCTGTTCATGCTGTCCTCCCTGACACAGTGATGAGGGCTCGTGCTTCTCTCCACCGCCTGCGTGCTGCGATGTACAACAATTTAGAGACATAGCGCCCCGCCCCGGCGTGATCGCCAGCCATAACGATCGGCAGGCCCATAGCGGACCAGCCCAAAAGTGATCCAATGGCTGCCGATGGCTTGATGCGCGAAAGCCAGTCCCCGGCCTCGAAACTTGCCCAGCTAGATTCGATAACCAGAGCCCGCACCGGGTACGCCAGTAAGCGTTGAACTTCTCGGTCAAACCGCCCGCGCTCTCCACCGACACAGGACAACAAGTCGCTTTCAGATTTCCGCTCTATGGAAATAACCGATTCCAAACCGAGAACCGAGTAGTCCCCGGTTGCCAATGTTCCCGACGTAGTCTGGAGCGGTGACAAATCGAGCGGCGCTTGCTCCCGCGTGTCGACGACAGCAATAATCTGATCAGGCTTCGGCTCAGCGAGAATGTGCGGGGCGATCATTATCCCATTCCTCGCTCGTAAGCAATCCGGAGGGCGGTCTGCCAGTCGTGCCTCCGCAGCCGCACGCTAGGAGAATCCTGAGATTGGTGGCTGACCAGCACGTTAAGCTCGTCGAGCAAGTATTGCTGAAACCGCGGAAACGATCTCAGCACGCTCGCCTTGAGCTCCAGGGTACGGTTGCGTTGGCCATCGGTGAGGATGACAAAGAGCTGGGCTTTTTCGATGATGATGCCCAAAAGGGTGATTTCGACCGGGTCTTGCAGTGCTGAAAGTGAAAAGGGATTTGCAGCTTTGTGGGAAATTAGGGTACTATTCATGTTGTTAACTCCATTTACATGGCCCGTTTTTGCCCTGCCAGGCAGCGGGCCGCTTTTTTTGCGACCCTGGGCCGTAGTAAAAATTGGTTAGAGGCCGGCGCGATCCAGTTCGCGTTCGGTCGCCTCAAGATCTCGCTCGCGCTGACGCGGCGTCCTTGCCTGCGGCGACTCGCCGTCGGCTGCGCGAGTGACCGCCTCGTTGAATCTGCGGACGGCCTCGACCGATGCCAATCGCTTGCCGCCAACCCTGACGGTTTCCAAGCGGACACCGTGGCAGCCCCTGATCCTGTGTCTGTGACACGTCGAAGGGCTGGGTCGGAAGCCGGTCGCCTGCTCGTAGGCTTCAGGAATCGGGAAGAGCTTTTCCCTCATTATCGCACCTCGCTTTCGCGCATGCCCTTGTGCGGCGGTTGTCGATCCCGCAGTGATGTCACAACGTCAGCCAGGTTGTAGCGGATCACCTTTGGCGTCAGACGCGTTGCAGGGATTAGCCCGGCACGAGACCATTCCCGCACGGTGCGGGGCGTCACTGTCAGCTTGCTGGCCAACTGCTCGGCAGTTAGCAGGTCGATTTCCATGGCTTGAACCTCGGTATGAGAAAAAACGGGGAAAACGGTCCCCCCCCATTTCCTGGCGCATATGCGCTGAGAAGCGCGCATAACGCGCGCATACCGTTAGAAGAGAAGCACTTAAGGCGCGCATAATAATGACCGCGAAGAATTTCTAGCGGTCGTCTGGATTTCGACGCTCGCGCTGCCGTGGCGTCCGTTTGTCTTGTCGCTTACCCATATCGATGAGAGCGGGGTCAATCGAATCGGGCTTAGAGATTAGCGGCTTGATTTCCGGCAGTATGTTACCCGCCTCAAGATAGTCTTCTACCTTTCTCAACCGACGGGACACCTGTCCCTGCGTCGAAGGGACGCCCAGCTCGGCCAGTCTCTTAGCTAACTTAGTCTGATTGTTGATTCCCTCCAGATCGCGAAGCCGCCAAGTCTTGAGTGCGATTTCCGATGGGCGTTTTATTTCTGAGGTTTGCCCCTCCGCCGCGTCTCCATCGCCGCCCTGATTGCCAGCGTCCTCGGTTCCCAGCGGTTCGGCCGGGACCCTAGGCTCCGGTTCCGGAGGTGCACTAGATTCAGCTAGTTGAATACCATGACCTATGTGTCTCCACGCCTCCCAAAGTCGATTGCGTAACGCGGGTAATCGCTCGTGCATTTCCGAATGGATTCTCCGCAAGTCAGGCGTTTTCTCAGGTTCGTTAGGCTTCATGCAATGAACGAACCTGAGCAGTTGCCAGGCGTTTTCCAAATCGTCGAGAATGCCGATTACAAACTGGTTGGAAGTCTGGTTAGCGGGTGGGACGAGCGACGCTTTGACGCGGGGGGCCAAAGCAAGAATTTGCTCTCTGGCATCAGATGCGATTTCCCGGTATCGCAGCGCCTCGTCGAGAGCTGTATCTCCGATGGGAACCTTATGAGCACCATCGGGAGAAGTCAGCGAACTGCGTTGCCAATAAATCTTGGCATAGTCGAGGGCAGTAAAAAATATGCGAAGCTGATTATTGAATTCAATAATGTCAGCTAATCCTTCCGGTGGTTCGGATTGGCTCATCGTCACCTGGCCTTTCGGATCATTGTCGGACCGTCACGCTCGATTTCATCGCGGCGGAGGGCGGCGGTGATCGTCGATTTGAGGGTTCTTCTAATTCGTTTGCCGGTACGACGGAAGCCGAGATAGCGGACCGTAGCGATCATCGCCTCGTCGCGGGTGTGCCAGGTACGGCCGATGGCGGCGACAAGGCATCTGAAAAATCCTTTCCGGGCTAAAGCCCGGGCTGGATTCTCTCACATGCACTGGTACTTTTCACGGGGGTAAGGTCAAAGCGGCGGCTGCGAGCATGTAGCGGTTCCAGGTACATCCAGATGGGGGATTAACGGGCAGATGATCAAGTGTGCGCTGGTCATTTGTGCGCTGGACACCTGTGAGCTGCCCCCAGAGGCCCGTAGGCGGTATCCCGCGGGCTAGGGCGTCACTTTAGTAGTCTTGTGCTCCCATCGCGTTAGGATCTGCCTGAGGGCCTCGTTTTTCGTCACCCCCGCCCTCGGTCTTGGAGCCGAATGTGGACAGTGCATCAGTCGGCGGATTCGCCCTCGGTTTTCGAGGAGTTCCGGCGAGTCTTCGGGATGAAGACCCCCAGCTTCCCGACCCCGCGTCCGGAATTGCCACCTTCGGCAGGCGCGATACACCCCGCCGAGGTCGGCGGGCTTTGTAAGTCGATCGGGACGTATGCCGCTGCGATCGATCACCTTCCGAGCCAGGAGCGTTTCCTTGTGAGTTTGCATGGGAAACCCCCGGTTGAGAAGTGACCATCTGCTTCAATCTGGGCAGGCTTTTCGACTCCAATGGCCTACATTTCTGTGTTTTCTTCGCCAACCTGTCGTAACGCCAGCAAATCAATCGCCAATACCCCCCATTCGGCTTATACTCAGCCTGTCTCTTGTGACGCTCTGATCGGGGAGGGTTTGGATTGTCTCGCCAGGACCGTTTCAGTTGGTTTGCTGCGCAACGTCATCGACGTCGTCGATCGAAGTCTTCCTCCGTCTCTCCAGGCTGCGGCACTACTCTTAACCGGCGTCTGCGAGTTGAGTTATTAGAAGACCGACGGTTGCTGGCGGTCATCACCGTCGACTCGCTTCTCGACAACACGACCGACGACGGCCTGATCACGCTTCGCGAAGCAATCATCGCGGCCAACAACGATGCGGTAGCAGATCCTACGGAAGGCACTCAAGCGGGTAGCGGTGCCGACACGATCAACTTCGATGCGACGCTCAACGGCGGCACGATCCTGCTCACCTCCGGTGACCTCGATATCACCGAATGGCTTACCATCGATGCCACCAGTCTTGCCAGCGGACTGACGATCGATGCTCAGCAGAACTCGCGGATCGCGAACATCACCGCCACCACCGGTGATTTTACATTCACCGGGCTCACGCTTACTGGCGGCAAGACGACAGGGAACAATGCGGGACCCGCTGACAACACGTACAGCGGCGGCGCAATCCGCTCAACGACCAGCGGCAACCTGACTTTCGACCAGAGCACCATCACCGACAACAGCACTGAGGGCGACGATGCCCGCGGCGGTGGGATTCATGCCGATGGAAACGTGACGCTCACGGACTCCACCGTCCTCGACAATAGTACCATGGGCGGAGAGGCCCACGGCGGCGGGATCTCTGTCCTGGGCACTGTGACACTCACGGACTCCACCGTCAGCGGCAATAGCACCGCGGGCTTCGAAGCCTTTGGTGGCGGGATTTACGCCTATGGCGACCAAAACGATGCCTTTAGCCACGTGACACTCGCCGGTTCCACCGTCAGCGGCAACAGCACAGTGGGCGAGGGCGCCTGGGGCGGTGGGATTTATACTCGTGGCAACGCGACGATCAACGATTCCACCATCATTGGCAACAACACCGCGGGCTTCGACGCCTGGGCCGGCGGGATTGCTGCTAGTGGATATCTGACGCTCACCAATAGCACGGTCAGTGGCAACAGCACCTCAGGTGACGAAGCCTGGGCGGGCGGGATTGCTGCTGATGGATATCTAACGCTCACCAATAGTACGGTCAGTGGCAATAGCACCTCAGGTTACGGTGCCGACGGCGGTGGGATTAGTGCCTTTGGCGAAATGATGCTCATCAACAGTACGGTCAGTGGCAACAGCACCTCAGGTGACGATGCCAACGGCGGTGGGATTCGTACCTCTCGCGACTTGACGCTCACTTACAGCACCGTCACGAACAACCATGCGTTTTACTCGACTGCCACGGGCGGAGGCATCTGGAACAACAACGACGAGATCACCATCGTCGGTTCGATCGTGGCGGGAAATACAGCGGGTGGTGGCAGCCCCGATCTGCGGCCCGGCACCGGTACGCTCTCGGTCGATTACAGTCTGATCGGTGACAACTTGGGGACCGTCCTGGTCGAAGCGCCAGTCGGGTTGCCCGACGCCAACGGGAACCTGATCGGCAGCAGCACGGGTGGCGGCATCATCAATCCACTGTTGGCCGGATTGGCCGACAACGGGGGACTGACTGAGACGCACGCGCTTGAGCCTCTCAGCCCGGCCCTGGACGCGGGCGATCCGGCGTTTGTGGGTCCGCCCAATTTTGATCAACGGAGCTTGCCGTACGTTCGTGTTTTTGACGGCGACGCAACGGGCGGTGCGCGGATCGACATGGGTGCGTTTGAAGTGCAAGACATCGGCGTGACTGTGCCGGCGGTAACGGTCGACGTGCTATTGACCACAGATTCGACACCCGAGCTGACCGGCACGATCGATGATCTGACCGCTACGATCACGGTCGACGTGGGTGGCCAGGTGGGACTCGTGGCGACGAACATCGGTGACGGCACCTGGATACTGCCGGACAATACGATTTCGCCCGCACTGGCCGACGATACGTACGATGTGGTGGTGATGGCCACCAATGCTGCTTTGAATGTGGGCACTGACGCCAGCAGCGATGAACTGACGATCGATACCACGCCACCGGTGGTGACGGTTGATTTTCTTCTGCTCACCAACGACCCCACTCCGCAATTGACCGGTACGGTTGATGACCCCAGCGCCACGATCACGGTCGACGTAGGTGGGCAGACCGGGCTGGCTGTGAACAACGGCGACGGCACCTGGACGCTGCCGGACAATACGATTTCACCCGCACTGGCCGACGATACGTACGACGTGGTGGTGACGGCCACCGATGCGGCGCTGAACGTGGGCTCCGATGCCAGCAGCGACGAACTGACCATCGATACCACAGCGCCGGTGGTGACGGTTGACGTGCTGGTGACCACAGACACGACACCCGAGCTGACCGGCACGATCGATGATCTGACCGCCACGATTATGGTCGACGTAGGCGGGCAGACCGGGCTGGCGACAGTGAACAACGGCGACGGCACCTGGACGTTGCCGAATAATACGATTTCACCCGCTCTGGCCGACGACGATAAGTACAACGTGGTGGTGACAGCCACCGATGCTGCTCAGAATGTGGGCACCGATGCCGACATCTTCAGGGAACTGACCATCGAGCCGGTGGTGACGGTTGATTTCCTGTTCACCACCGACACCACGCCGCAATTGACCGGCACGGTTGAATACCCCAGCACCACGATCACGATCGACGTGGGTGGCCAGCTCTCCCTGGTAGCTGTGAACAACGGCGACGGCACCTGGACACTGCCGGACGATACGCTTGCCGCCTTAACAGACGGTATCTACGACGTGGTGGTAACCACGACCGATGCGGAACTGAACGAGCGCAATGACGCGACCGTCAGCGAGTTGATGATTGGAACGACCGGAGTGCTATTGGTCGATACTTTGGCCGACGAGAATGACGGGAACTTCTCGGCGGGTGACTTGTCGCTCCGTGAAGCGATTGAGCTCTCTGACCTCTACCCCGATCCACAGACCATCACGTTCGACGGGGCGCTCTCCGGCCAGACGATCACGCTTGACAATCTACTGGTTATCGACGAAGTGGTCACGATCGATGCCACAGCACTCGCCCTCCCGGTGACGGTCGACGCCAACCAGCAGTCGAGCGTCATGTCCATCGTGGCCAGGGAAAATGGGGTGATTACTGGAACTGGAAATGTTACCCTTGCCGGCCTCACGCTAACCGGTGGAATGGAGGTGTCAGTTTGTTCGAATTGTCCCGGTGGCGGCGGCGCGATTTATTTCGGCGGTGGTGGCACGCTTACCCTCTACCAGACCACCGTCAGCGGGAATATTTCAACAGGTCCAGCGTCCAAGGGCGGCGGGATTTTTGCCACCGGTAAAGTGACGCTCATTCAGAGCACGGTGAGCGGAAATAGCACGGATGGTGAGGGCGGCCACGGCGGCGGGATAGCAGCCTGGGGTGATGTAACGCTCATCGAGAGCACGGTCAGCGGCAATAGCACGACAGGAGATGGTGCTGTTGGCGGCGGGATTTCGTCCTATCGCAGTGTAACGCTCATCGAGAGCACGGTTAGCGGGAATAGTACTGCGGGAGATGAGGAGCCTAGTACTTTTGGTGCAAGAGCCTTCGGCGGTGGGATTATTGCGGGTCTCGATGTGACGCTTACCAACTCAACCGTCAGTGGCAACAGTACAGCCGGTTTTGGTGCAGCGGGCGGCGGGATCGCTTCACGAAGCAACCTCAGTCTGCATACCCTTACTCTCATCCAAAGCACGGTCAGCGGAAATAGTACCGCGGGAGATGGTGCTGTTGGCGGCGGGATTCTTTGGTCCAATGGCGATGTAACGCTCATCGAGAGCACGGTCAGCGGAAATAGTACCGCGGGAGATAGTGCTGTTGGCGGCGGGATTCGGGTCTTTGGCGGCTTGACGCTCACCCAGAGCACCGTAAGCGGCAATAGTACGGCGGGTGAGAATGCCTCGGGCGGCGGGATTCATTCCAATGGTGGTGGCTTGACGCTCACCCAGAGCACCGTCACGGATAATCACGCGTATTACCTGAATTCAACCGGTGGCGGTATTTGGAGCTATAGTGACTTTGCGGAGATCAGCGGTTCGATCATCGCCGGCAACACAGCCGGCGGAGGAAGTCCGGACCTCTATCCTGGCACCGGCACGCTTTCTGTCGAATACAGTCTGATCGGTGACAACATGGGGACCGTCCTGGTCGAAGCGCCAGTCGGGTTGCCCGACGCCAACGGGAACCTGATCGGCAGCAGCACGGGTGGCGGCATCATCAATCCACTGTTGGCCGGATTGGCCGACAACGAGGGACCGACCGAGACGCATGCGCTCTTGCACGGCGGCCCTGCGATCAACACGGGCGATCCGGCTTTCACCACGCCACCCGATTTCGACCAGCGGGGAATAGGTTTTCCGCGGGTGCTGAATGGCCGGGTCGACATCGGGGCCTACGAATTTGCTTTGATCGTTGACAACGCCTCCGATATCGTCGATGGCGATTACAGCGCCGGGAATCTCTCGCTTCGCGAGGCGGTGGAGTTGTCCAACGCCAACCTGGGCACCGATTTGATCATGTTTGCCAGCGGGCTTTCCGGCCAGATAATCACTCTCGATGGCAGCCACATCGACATCACCGAAGCACTCACGATCGACGCCAGAACACTCGCTGACCCCATCACGATCGATGGCAACCAGCAGTGGAGGCTGTTTGACATCACCGCCACAACAGGCGACTTTACGTTTGTCGGCCTCACGCTGACCGGCGGAAAAACAACCGCCGACTTTGCAGGGGGCGGCGCGATTCGCTCCGCGACCAGTGGCACGCTCACTTTCACCCAGAGCACTGTCAGCGGGAATAGCACGGCAGGACTTGGTGCTGTTGGCGGCGGGGTTTTTGCCCTCGGTGCGGTAACGCTCAGCGACAGCACCGTCAGCGGCAACAGCACCGCGGGCGATAATTCCTACGGCGGTGGGATTTATGTCGCCGGCGATGTGAATCTCACCCAAAGCACGTTGAGCGGGAATAGTACAGATGGAGCCGGTGCCCATGCCGGCGGGATTTATGTCAATGGAGCCCTGATAATCACGCAAAGCACGGTCACGGATAATCACGCACATTACCTTACCTCGACTGGTGGCGGTATCTGGAACGATGATGACGCGATCGAAATCAGCGGTTCGATCCTCTCCGATAACACGGCCGGGGGCGGCAACCCAGATCTGTCTCCAGGGACCGGTGCGCTCACGGTCAACTACAGCCTGATCGGCACGGGAATCACGCCCACCGGTGGTGCCAACAATATCTCTTCTGACGCCCCAATGGTCGGTCCACTTGCCAACAACCTCGGGCCAACCCCGACCCATGTGCTGTTGCTTGGCAGTCCTGCGATTGATGCGGGCGATCCAACGGTGGTCTTCGATGCGAATGAATTTGATCAGCGGGGAAATCCATTTGTACGATTTTTTGACGTTCCTGTCGTTCCTGGTACAGGCATCGACATTGGCGCTTACGAGTTACAAAACTTGACGTTAGTGGTCGACAGCAGCTCCGATATTTCCGATGGTAACTTCTCTACGGGCGAACTCAGTCTTCGCGAGGCGGTGGAGTTGGCCAACGGCAATCCGCGTGCCGATACGATCACGTTCTCCGATGGGCTTGCCGGCCAAACGATTACACTCGGCGGCACCGAAATGGTGATCACCGATGCACTCACGATCGACGCCACGGCACTCGCTGTCCCCGTCACGATTGATGGCAACCAGCAGTCGCGGCTCTTTAACATCACCGCCACGACGGGCGACTTTACGTTTGTAGGGCTCACGCTGACCGGCGGAAAGACGACTGCCGACTTTGCAGGGGGCGGGGCGATTCACTCCGCGACTAGTGGCACGCTCACTTTCACCCAGAGCACCGTCAGCGGGAATAGCACGACAGGAGACGATGCCCCAGGCGGTGGAATCTTTGCCCTCGGCGATGTGACGTTCTCCCAGAGTACTGTCAGCGAGAATAGTACGGATGGAGATGACGCCCACGGCGGCGGGATGCACGTCACCGGCGATATAACGCTCACCAACAGCACGTTGAGCGGCAACAGTACAGGTGGAATCGATGCCCATGGCGGCGGGATGTATGCCGTTGGCAACGTAGTGCTCACCGAGAGCACGGTCACGGACAATAATACGGGAGAAACTAACGCTCACGGCGGCGGGATTCATGCCGGCGGCGATGTGACGCTCACCCGAAGCACGGTTAGCAACAATAGTACGGCAGGATCTGGTGCCGATGGCGGCGGGATTCATGCCCTCGGCACGGTGATGCTCTCACAGAGCACGGTAAGCGCCAATAGTACGGCAGGGCCCGGTGCTGATGGCGGTGGAATCTATGCCTTGAGCGTCGTGACGCTTACGCAGAGCACGTTGAGCGACAATAGTACGGCGGGGTCTGGAGCCGATGGCGGCGGGGTTTATGCACTGGGAGCCGTGACACTTAACCAGAGCACCATTACGGCTAACCACGCGAACGCAACTGGTGGTGGTATTTGGAACGATGACGATCCGATCGAGATCAGCAGTTCGATTCTGTCCGACAATACGGCCGGTGGCGGCAACCCAGATATGGCTCCAGGCGCAGGCACACTCACAGTCGATTACAGCCTCATCGGCACCGGCATTCCCACCGGTGGTACGAACAACGTACCCAGCGACGCACCTCTATTGGCCCTTCTGACTGACAACGGCGGACCGACGCTGACGCATGCGCTTCTGCCTGGCAGTCTCGCGATCGATTCAGGCGATGATTCCGTCAGCGAATTCTACGACCAACGGGGGGCGCCTTTCGTGCGAGATGACGGCAATGGCGTCGACATCGGCGCTTTCGAGTTGTATATGGTGGAGCCAGCCCTCTTCGTCGTCAATACTCCCCTAGATGAGTTCGACGACTCAAACACGAGTGTTAGCCTTCGCGAAGCAATCCATACTGCCAATGCCGTACCGGGGACCGATACGATCACTTTCGCCAACGGACTTGCCGGCCAAACGATCACTCTCGGCGGCACGGAACTGGTTCTCACAGAGGCAGTTCACATCGACGCCACAGCACTCGCCCTCCCCGTCACGGTCGACGCTAACCAGCAGTCGCGGATCTTCAATATTTTCAAACCTAACCCTTTCTCTGAACACTTCGATGTGACACTCGCCGGCCTCACGCTGACCGGCGGCTCTCACCAAGGAGGCGGCGGGGCGATTCGCTCCGCGACCAGCGGCACGCTCACTTTAACCCAGAGCACGGTGAGTGAGAATAGTACGGCGGGAAGTCATCACGTAGGCGGCGGGATTGAAGCAAGAGGCAATGTGACTCTCATTCGCAGCACGGTCAGCGGCAATAGTACGCATGGAGTCCACAGCGACGGCGGTGGAATCTTTGCTTTCGGCCATGTGACACTCTCTCAGAGCACGGTCAGTGGCAACAGTACGGCGGGAGATTATAGCGCCGGCGGTGGGATTTATTCTCGTAAAAGCGGCGTGACGCTCACCCAAAGCACTGTCAGTGGAAATAGCACAACGGGAAATTATGCCTCCGGCGGTGGGATTGTTTCCAAAGAATTTGCGTTTTTCGGCATCCCAATTGATACTTCGATCGAGATCAGCGGTTCGATCGTCGCTGGCAACATGGCCGGAGGCGGCAACTCAGATCTGGCTCAGCCCTCAGGTACGCTCACGGTCAACTACAGTCTTATCGGAGACAAAACTGGCACGTTCCTTGTTGAAGCCCAATCTCCCGATGCCAACGGCAACCTCATTGGCAGTGCCGCCGGTAGCGGTATTATCGTTCCTCTGCTCGCACCGCTTGCCGACAACGGCGGCCCGACCCAAACACGTGCCCTCATGCCCGGTAGCCCGGCGATTGAAGCTGGCGATCCGTCGATCACTCTGAGTCCGACCGAGTTCGATCAACGGGGTAGCCCATTTCTACGAGTGTCCAACGGGGATTCCCTCGGCGGTGCGCGGATTGACATCGGCGCCTTTGAGCTAGTAGACATCATTGCTCCGACCGCAGACATCACTCGGGCCGAGGGGAATCCAACCAATTCGACTTCCGTCGTGTTTGATGTAATTCTCAACGAAGACGTCACTGGCGTTGACGCTGCCGACTTTGTACTAGCGCTGACCGGCACCGCGACCGGCAACAGCACGGTTGTGGTGGGCAACGCTGGCGATGCCGATCCGGCGACCTTTACTGTGACAGTCGACGCGATCTCGGGCGACGGCACATTGGGCCTGGACTTCGCCGGCGGCACAGACATCCAGGACCTTGCCGGCAACGACCTGATCGCCACGCCGACTAGCGACGAGGTCTACACCGTCGACAACACCCCGCCGACCCTATTGAGCTTCACCCGCCTGACTCCACCTACCAGCCCGACAAATGCTGACACCTTGGTGTTCCTGGCCACGTTCGATGAGGACGTGATAAACGTCGACACGTCGGACTTTGCGGCCAACGGCTTGTCCGCCAATGTGTCTAACGTCGCGCAGATGACCGCCAGCACGTACGAAGTAACCCTCTCGGGTGGCGACTTGGGTTCCTTCGAGGGTGTGGTTGGCTTGAACCTAGACGGGTTGCAGGATATCGCCGACTTGGCCGGCAACTCGCTGCCGGCGGGTGAACCGGCGATTGATGAACTCTACACCGTCGACAATATCCCGCCGAAGCTCTTGAGCTTCGCTCGCCAGAATCCACTAATCAGCCTGACCAATGCTAACACCCTGGTGTTCCTGGCCACGTTCGACGAAGACGTGATGGACGTCGACATGTCGGACTTTGCGGTCATTGGCTCCTCAGCCATGGTGACCGACGTTTCGCCGATGAGCGGCCTTGAGTACGAAGTAACCGTCTCGGGTGGCAACTTGGATTCCTTTGACGGAGTAGTTCGCTTGGACCTGGACGACGCGCAGGACATCGCAGATCTGGCCGGCAATTCGTTGCCGCTGGTTGAGCCGGCTACCGATGAGATCTATACCCTCGACAATACCGCGCCGACCGTAGACATCACTCGGGCCGAGGGGAATCCAACGAATTCGACTTCTGTCGTGTTTGATGTGACTTTCAGCGAAGAGGTCACCATTGTCGACGCTGATGATTTTGTCTTAGAACTGTTCGGCACCGCGACAGGCAACAGCACGGTCGTGGTGGGGGACGCCAGTGATGCCAATCCGGCGACCTATACCGTGACGGTCGACACAATCTCGGGTGACGGCACGTTGGGCTTGGACATCGCCGGCGGCACAGACATCCAAGATATTGTCGGCAACGATCTGAACACCACGCCGACCAGTGACCAGATCTACGCCGTCGACAACACCCCGCCGACCCTATTGAGCTTCACCCGCCATGATCCACCGGGCAGCCCAACCAATGCTGACACCTTGGTGTTCCTGGCCACGTTCGACGAGGACGTGATGGACGTCGACACGTTTGATTTTGCGGTCCA
>Ga0315336_1005066_pt1 | contig 14816 bp, 9 predicted proteins | sample ASW5metaG_FD_204512 | JGI IMG/M metagenome (GOLD analysis project Ga0315336, IMG submission 204512) | Ammonia-oxidizing marine archaeal communities from Monterey Bay, California, United States - ASW #5 | ecosystem: Environmental > Aquatic > Marine > Intertidal zone | place: USA: California...
GAGCTTCTTTTTGTCGCCTCGGCGTAAGGTAAGAGCAGGTGCATTTTTCATCATGCCCCACCATAATATACCAACTACTAACTGTACACTTATTTATTGAACGATGTACTAGGCTCAGCGGATGAACAATCCTTCGACATTCGTTATTGAATATTCGATATTTCCGAACCGGGAACAAATGTCCAATATCGAACACTCAATGTCGAATATCCAAGTAGTGGAGACGTATACCATGGGGCGAAGTTAACGATGACGGGAATTACACAGGTCACCCGCAGTCCGGCCGTCATCACCACGCCGCCGGACGGCGATCAGTTCCGCTACGGACTCGGCACGCCTTTCCAGGCCGGACCGACAACCGCCGGACTCATTCTCAATCTCCGTTTCGAGGGATTTCCGGTCGGCGATTTCGAGGCGGGCGCGGATGTTGTTCTGATCGACGCGCTCGATGAAATCTTGTCCGCCGAACCGGTGAAGGTTTCGCGGACACACTATTCCGATCACCCGGAAACCGGAAAACCGCGGGTGACCGTGAAGCACACGCACTGCGGGGGGTTCGTTCCCTTTGGCGCGTTGCGCTCGGACGGTACGCCGCATCCGGGCGCGGGCACCGGGTTTCTCTTCGGCGATGCGCTCAATTTTCCTTCGTACGGGAACGGGTATTACAAGAAAGAAGACAAGACGCGGGACATGATCCGATTTCACGAGCTGACGGACGTTGCCTACGACGGAACCACGTTTTCCGTCGTGGAGCAGAAGTTGCGTCAGGTGGATGACGAGCCGCTGCAGCCTTCGGCATCGGAGTGGAAGATTGCTTCCCCTGGATTGCGCAACGCCATTCCCGACGGCGACGATCTTCTGTTTGGCGTGACGATAACGCGGGACAAGGTCGGGGTATGGGCGCCGAAGAACTCGGCCAGCGGGATGTCGCGGTGGCAATACCGGGAGGGACGCTGGCGGCCGGTCTCGGTCGTTCCGGTTGTTCACAGCAAGCCTTCGTCGGACCCACCCACGGTCTACGGCGTGACGCTGGACGCTCTGACCTGCGAATCATCCATCGCACGCGCCAAAGACGGATCTCTTCTCTTCACTGTCCGCTGGTCCTACAGCCCGGAGGAGGCGCATATGATATGGATCGCCCGCTCCACGGATAGCGGGGAAACCTGGAATGAAGTCATTGCCGAATACGAGATGAAAGGCGAAGCGCCGATCACCATCAACGAAGCCGCGGACGGGACCTTGTATGTCGTGACCAACAAGCTCGGTCACGAGCGCGACTGGATCATTCTCTATCCGGTGGACGAAGACTGCAAGGGACTCGGCGAACCGATCACGGTGCGAAACGGCCTCGAGGAATTCGGCCCGCCCCCGAGCGGCCTGGTCTGGTTCATGGATCACCCGACCGGCGCCGTCGTTCGGCTTGGAGACGGGAAATGGCACGGATTGCTCGGCTATCGCGTGCTCGACCGGGGAGAACACGGCGGCGGCGCTCCGACGCCGTTTACGGGGGCGTACGTGGAGGAAGTCATGTCGTCCGGTCCGTCGGTGCCGCCCTGGCGGTTCGAAGCATGATTCCTTCGACACTCTATATTGAATGCTCAGTATTTGTCATCGAATAGCGAATACCCAATACCGAGTTTCCAATACCCAATATCGCAGTGACTTCATCTCAACTACGCCAAGCCATTCTCGGCCAACCCTCCGCGGTAAAGGAAGTTTTTCGTCCGACGGATCACTTCGTCAATGGCCACAACATTGTAAGGGGACCGGATTGCTGGCACCTGTTCTATTCCGGTGCCGGCGGCGCGGACAATTCGTTCAAACGACACGCTACCTCCGATGACCTCCTGACCTGGACCATCCAGGAACCGATTCTTCATGCGGGCGGACCCGGCTGTTGCGACGAATTCGAGGTAGGCGACGCCACGATTGTCCGGCACGAGGGTCGTTGGATCATGCTGTACACGGCAGGCCCAAAACGTCCCGCCAGTCGCGTGTTGGCCGGAGCGGTTTCCGAAGACTTGTGGCGCTGGGAGAAACTTCCCGGCGACGGGACGGAGATCTTTCGCCCCGATCCATCGTGGTCGGCGTGGAAACCGGTCGACGATTCTCAGTCGTGCAAGGATCCGTGGATCCTGCCCCACGAGGACCGATTCTTCATGGTCTACATCTCGCAGACTCCCGATGACCAGTCATGCGTAGCGTTGGCGGTGTCCACGGACCTCGTCACCTGGGAGGACCGGGGCCCGATCGTGCAGCGGCCGTGGCAGCGGCACGACCAGCTTGGACCGGGCGGGTTTGAAGTGCCGCGGCTCTTCTTCCGAAACGGCCGATTTATCCTCATGGCCCTGTGGGTGAGCGGAACCGTCTATGCCGTGAGCGATACCCCCTCTCATTTCGACGAACTGCGGGTTCTGGGGCCGCATCATGCCGCCACCCTTATCGAGCATGAGGATTGCTGGTTTATCACCCATTCCTTCCGTCCCTTCGGGCAGCCTTCCTTGCGGGGAGAGCTGAGCGGGCCGCATCGCGGCCTCTACATCGGCGGGTTGATCTGGGTCGACGACCAGCCGGTGCCGGTCGATTTGAGTCATGTGGTTTAACCCGGATGGTGTATGAATGAGGGGTAGTCCCAATCTCGAACTAAATCAATTGGGATTGCGATGAGGAATGCGATTAGGATAAACCGAGCACCGAAAACCGAAAACCAACAACCGAAAACAATGCACCAAGTTTGCGATTTTTCCCGCTCTTACTACGTCTGGCAGATCAACCTGGAGTCTCGTCCCCTGGTTACGGTGAGCCAGAAGCAACCGTTTCGTATCAACTACGTCCGTGCTCCCCTTGAGTGCCGTTGCTATCTCGATGGCACGGAGTACGTGCTGGGCACGGAGTGCAAGACGGAGAAGGTCAACGTCCAGCGCGACATCTGGATGGCGCCCAACGCGGGATATCATCCGGTCGCGTCCGGCACCGAATACCTTCGCATCAAGCACTGGGACCGGTGCGACAAGGGAGTCATGCTCGATCCGCCGTCGCGCGGGCCGCAGCCGGAGCGAGGCATCGGCAAAGCGGACGACGCCTTCGATTTTCATCGAATCGACGTGCAGACGGTCCAGGCACACGAGCTCACCACCACGGAAGCGGTGGTGGAAGCCGCCATGGGAAACAGCCCCCTGGTGGCGAACACGGAGTTCACGATCGATGACGGAACCAACGTGCTGCTCGAGTACCCTGTAAAATCAATCAACGTCAGCAACCTGGACGGATACTACCAAGTCGACACGGGACCGGTGCTGTTTCCAAAGAATGGCGGAATCGATGGTCTGCAACTTGCATTCGTAGCGCACAACGCGCCGGACTGGGCCGAGTTCCTGGTCAACGAGCCGACGGCCCTTACGAATGGGATCTCTGTGCATCATTATTCGAATCCGATTCGGGTGGATGCGCGCAACCGGATGTTTGCCGCTACCTGAAGCTTCGTGGTTCTCAGTTGAGTGAAATCCACATGGTCTGAGAATCCCAATCGCAATCTTAATCGATTTGGATTGCGATTAAGATTGGGGTTAGGATGGGGATTGGGAGTAGGATACATGTCCAATTTATTGATACAATTCCCATGGAGATAGAAAATGCAGGTTTGTGACTTTCCAAATTCCTACTTCACCTGGTGCGTTGATCTGGATCAGAAGATGTCCGGGACGATTACCCACATCCCGCCCCACCCAAAAAACATGGCCCGGGTCCCGATCGAGGCGCGGTGTCGCATTACTGATCCCGGGGGAGAGTCCACCGACTATACGCTGGGGGGAAACTGCAAAACGGAGAAAGTAGGCGTGGATCGGGATATCTGGGTTCTTCCCAATGCCGATTTCAATCCGATCTACTCGTCGAAGGAGGAATTCCTGATCATCAAGTATTTCCAGAAAAATGATCTCCACATCGAACACGAGATCAAGAAGGGCGCCTCCCAACTCGAGCGCCAGACCGGCGAAGCGTCGGATGCGTGGACCTGGCACCGGCTGGACCTCGCCATGACGGAGGGCCGGGAGTTGTCCGTGAAGGAGGTCGTAGGCGCGGTGCTCAACAACCGCCGGCTTGTGGTCCAAACGGAATATGATACGCCGTCCGGACATCACGTGTGGCTTGAATATCCCGCGAAAACAACCAACGTGAACGACGACGTCCCGTACTACCAGGTCGATACGGGCCCGGTGCCGTTTCCCCTGGATCTGGACGCGGTCTCGAATCCCCTTGAGTCCTTTCACCTCGCATTTGTTGCCCACTGGATGAGCGATTGGGCCGAATTCGTCGTGAATGTGCCGACCGATGTGGGGGAGGGCGTCACGGTAAATCATTATTCGAAGTCCGTGAGGGTGGAGGGGACCGTGAACAGATTGCTTGAAGTGGGGACCCATGAATGAAAATCGAAATGTGTGAATTCAAAGACGCAAGGAAGTGACTATGTGTAAGTTTTCATTCGCAACCACCGTGTTGCTTGCGATCGCGATTCTCCCTTCCGGTGCCGCGGAGGAATGGAAGATTCGAGGCGCCTATGTCGGGCTCTCCAACGATCTCACTATGCTTGAATCGATAGCGAAGAACGGAATGAATTCGCTCATTACCGGAGGCGCCAGTCACCTGTGTGATTTCAACGAACCGGAAAAGGTCAAGGAACGCGAGACACTTGGCGAGCGACAGATTTCCGGCCTCGATACCATCCAGGCCGCCACCGCGAAGCACGGGCTGAAGTTCTGGCCCGGGAGCGAGTTGTACGGCTCCGGGGACCGGAAACGCTGGAGCCTCGACCGCACCTACGTGCAGCGGGACGGCAAACACCTGCCGAACACGCCCTGTCCCCTCGATCCTGCGTTCTGGCAGGATAAAATTGGGAAAACGTACCGTGAACTCGCCAAGTGGGCCGTCACCAAACCCAACATACCGGGCATCATCATGGACGCGGAAATGTACGGCGCGGACCGGACCGCAATCGGGGACGCCTGCTTTTGTGAGCCCTGTAAGAGCGAGATTGCGGGCGACTTGGGCCTTTCCGTGAACGAGCTGGATCTGACGGACGAAACGCTTGTCGAACAATACCGGGAGCACTCCTACCGCCGGACCTACGATTTCCTGGTCGCGATTCGCGAAACGGTTCACGGGATCTGGCCCGCCTGTCAGTTTGGCGGGCTCATCTTCGATCACGTGGGACACGACGGCTTCGTACCGCCGATCAACAAGGCTTTCATGATGGCATGGGGAACGCCCGGGATTCCGGTGTTGGTATTCTCCGAGTCCACCTACAGCACGGGTTTTCATGCCGCTCACGATCGTCCGGGCAAGCCCCTTATTCGGACGACCGGTTCGTTTGTTGCGGGCAAAACGAGTCCATTCGGGGTGAGTGATCATCCGGGATACATCGATGAGTGGTATGGGCGGTGGGCGGAGTGGGGCGCTCATGCGGAGATGATGGGGGGACTTTGGATCGATCGGATCCCGCCCGAGAATCTTGCCGAGAATCTTTATCACATGGCAAAGCGGGGCCGCGGGTATTGGCTCTATGATTGCTTGCAGCTCGGCGACAACCCTCGCACCCGCCTTCCCGGAAGAGGCGCCCCCGAATATTGGGAAGCCACGGCCCTCGCCAACCGGGAGTTGGACCAGTGGGAGGCCTCGCAGGGATCCTACGCATCCTCTTTGCGGGTTCGGCCCTTTACGCTGCCCGCACCCGGGATTGATTTTTCCGCGTGGAAGAATCCGGCGTTGCCAATGACCGGCCTTCCCGGCACGCCCGCAACGTTCTATTTCCGCGGTGTGCAGCAGCCCTTCTATATCCCCGCGGAAGCCGGCGATGAAGTCCGGCTTACGCTCATCGCGGACAGTGCCCACCCGTTCAAACTGAAGGAAGATTCCGCCGCAGTTGTGGTTGTCGACGCAGAGAAGAACGTCATTTTCAAAGACAAGCTGACACAGCAGGATTTCGACCGCACCCCGCGCGATGACCGGAGATACAGCGGCAGCAAGGCGATCTCGTTCCGGGCGCCCGAAACAGGAACCTATGTTCTCTACCTGAGCGGAAAAAGGCATGCGTACGCGATTGGGGAGTCATCCCATGCGTGGATCACCAGCCTGGAACGGGACATGGTTCTGTTCGGGCCGACGGGGTGGTATTTCCAGACTTCGGGGGAGGAGATGGAAGTGCGGTACCTTTTCAGTTCACCGGTTGTCGCGTCTGCAATGGACGATCAGGGGCAGTCACTCGACGTGAAAATCGAAAAAACCGCCGACGGACTGCACGACATGCGCATTACTCTCTTGAAGCCTGGAGTGCAGGTGGTCCGACTGACGTTGAACGAGAGTGGTGCCCAATTTTCGATTAAAGCGAACAATGGGCTGAGGCCCTGGTTCGCCTCTTCCGCGAAGGCCCCGTTTCCGGAGTGAACCAACCCAACATTCTTCTTGTTTGCACGGATCACTGGCCGGCGTCGTTGACCCGGATGGCGGGCCACCCATCGGTGATGACGCCGACTCTCGCTCAACTTGCACGATCCGGAACCTGGTTTTCCAACGCCTACACTCCGTGTCCTTCCTGTATTCCCGCCCGCCGGTCGTTGATGACCGGACTTACACCCCGGACCCACGGCGACCGGGTATTCAATGAGCAGCTCGAGATGCCGGATGTCCCGACGCTGGCGGATTGTTTCCGGAATGCAGGCTACCAGGCGCGCGCGGTCGGCAAGTTGCACGTCTACCCGCAAAAAAGCAGGATCGGATTCGATCACGTGGTTCACCAGGAGGAAGGACGCCACCAGTTCGACGGCATACCGGATGATTGGGAAAACTTTCTCGCCGGGGAAGGTTTTCCCGGGCAGGAGTATGCCGGTGGCCAGGGCAGCAACGACTACCACGTGCGTGCGTGGCACCTCCCCGACTCCTGTCATCCCACGGAGTGGGCCACGCGCGAAATGAGCCGGATCCTCCATGACCGTGATCCGGATCATCCGGGCTTCTGGTATCTCAGCTACATGGCGCCGCATCCACCCCTCTGGCCGTTGCGGGAATACCTGGATCTCTATCGCGATGTTCCGATCGATTCGCCGGCGATGGGTGACTGGGCCGGGGATTTCGAGTCGCTGCCGTATGCGCTGCGGGTCCGAAGCGATCAGGGTGGAGCGATTAATGGCGCACTGCCTCACGAAATCGATCTCGCCCGTCGTGCGTTCTATGCTCTTTGCACCCACATCGATCATCAGCTCCGGGTCGTCATCGGGACCCTGCGCGAAGAAGGCATCCTTGACGACACCATCATTGCGTTTACCAGCGACCACGGAGACATGCTGGGCGACCATGGGCTCTGGGCCAAAACGGTGATGTATGAGCCGTCGGCAAATGTTCCCTTGTTGATCCTGCCGCGCGAAGGCGACAAGCGCTTGGGGCCGGGCGAAACCGACGATCGTCTGGCAGCGCTGCAGGATGTCCCCGCTACCCTGCTGGACCTCGCGGATCTACCCGTTCCGGAACACATGGAAGGACTTTCCCTGGCGGGAAGCGAGCGCCGGGAGATGCTTTACTGCGAGCACTGGGAAGGCGACATCGCCACGCGCATGGTGCGCGATGGCCGCTACAAGCTGATTTACTACCCCGTAGGCAACCGCCGGCAGCTTTTCGATCTGAGGGAGGACCGAAGAGAAACGCACGATTTGAGTGCATCGGCGGAGCACGCCGGGATCCAGGATCGGCTAACGACGGCGCTGATTACGAATCTTTACGGTGAAGACACCGACTGGATTCGGGACGGCAAACTGGCCGGATACCCGGACAAGCGTGCCGCCCCCTTCCGCAGCCGCGGCCTGGGGGGCCAGCGAGGTTTGCGGATCAGGGAATGAAGAATGGAAACGGGTCGACGGTAATCGATCGCGGTCGATTGCAGTCGAATTGCGGCTGCCGACAACGTGATCACCGCTACTGAGATCGAGCGGGTGCCAGACGTCGTCCCAACATCCACCTTGAGCGAAACAAGGTTGGCGGCCAATCGGCTTGCCCCCGAAATTCTTGTCACATTTAAGTATAAGAAGATTCGCCATCCGGCGGTGCCCATGTATTATGGTCTGCAATGAAACGACTAAAGATTGCCCTGATTAACCCGAAGTTCGCCCCTTCCTATTGGGGATTCGATTATGCCCTGCCGCTTTATCCGGGCGATCGAAAATGCACCATGATTACCGGTGCCATGCCGCATCTGGCCGGGCTCGTCCCCGACCATGAGGTCGTGATCGTTGATGAAAACATCGAAGAGATCGATTTCGAAGCGCTCAAGGAATTCGATATCGTCGGGGTGACGGGCATGATTGTGCAAAAGGAACGCATGCGCGAGATTCTGGAACGCGTGCGGGAACTCAAGATATTCACCGTCGTGGGCGGGGCTTATGCCTCCGTCAATGAGGGCTTCTTTGACGGCTTGTGTGACGTGCTTTTCACGGGGGAAGCCGACGAGACCTGGCCGGAATTTATCGAGTGCTTTGCCACCGGCAAAGAGTATAAGACCTTCTACAAACAAGCTACTCCCACCGATATGAAGACGGTGCCCAAACCGCGTTCTGACCTCCTCAAGGCCAACCGGTATGCGTCCGGTGCGCTGCAATTCTCACGGGGCTGCCCCTATCGATGTGAGTTCTGCGACATTATCGTCACCTTTGGCCGCCGCCCCCGCACCAAGGATCCGAAGCAGGTGATCGAGGAACTGGAGGACATCCGCAGGGCCGGCTTTTTCTCCTGCTTCATCGTGGACGACAATTTCATAGGGAACAAGAAGGAGGCCAAGGGCCTGCTTCGGCTCATCATTCCGTGGCAGGAAGAAAACGGTTACCCGCTACGGCTGACCACCGAGGCCAGCATCAACCTGGCGGACGACCCGGAACTGCTCGAGCTGCTTTACCAGGCGAATTTCCGATCGGTTTTCATCGGGATCGAGACGCCCCGGTTGGCCTCGCTCAAGGAGACCAAGAAATTCCAGAATACCACGGGTGATTCCATCGACGCCAAGCTCAGCCGTATTCAGAAGGCCGGATTGGACATCAGCGCTGGATTTATTGTCGGTTTCGACAACGACGATTCGGAGATCTTTGAGGATCAGTTCCGGTTCATTCAGGATAATGGGGTGCTGCTGGCGATGGTGGGTATGCTCTCGGCTATTCCCAAGACGCCCCTCTATATACGTCTGGATGAGGAGGAGCGCCTGCGGCTGGATGATCCCAATTGTAACTTTGAGCCCAAGCAAATGACTCGGGACGAGCTCAAGAAGGGATATTGGGAACTCCTCGATCGCCTCTACACTCCGCAAGCCTTCCTGGACCGTTACTTCCAGATATTCCGGTTTCCCGAATACACGAGTCGACGCCGGGAAATCTGCAAAAAAGCCGATGAAGGAAAAACGATTCCCACCCTCGGATACGGACTGGTCCTGATGTGGAATCTGTTCTGGACCCTGTTGAAGAACCGCAGCCTGCTATCGGTGGGAGGGGTCTACTTTCGGTATTTCTTCACGCGTAATCTCAAGTTCCGTCGCGATGTGGTCGGCTTTGCCCAGTTCATGAACCGATGTGTCACCCACTGGCATTTCTACCGCTACACCCGGGAAGGCACCGCCGGCAGGCTGCGCCTCTTCAATTCCGGTTAGGCGGTCGATAGCAGTGGACCGCAGTCGACGGATTCGATTCGCACAGAGCGTTTCCGATGGCGCCGGGAGGCCGCCGTTTTCAGCGCATCGGCTGAACGTCGGCTGAAATCTCCAAGGTCGTTATGTATGCGGCCACATCTTTCATGGCCTGTTCGTCATGTAGGGGCTCTACGGCTATTTGCATCAACTTTCCGGGTAAGTCACCCTTCGCACCGCCTCGCGAGCCTTCCTTGAATTTCAATAATTGGTTGACGACATAGACGTCGGAAAGCCCACCGAGACTCGGCGCCTGGAGCGCTTGGCTGCCCTGGGCATTCTCTTGATGACAGGCGATGCAGCTCACGTAGAGCGCCTTGCCCTTCTCCGGGTCTCCACCGAGGGCGATCGTTTGAGGCTTCGCCTGGTGGGTCTTGATGTAGGCGACGATATCCGCAATCTGTTGATGGCTGTAGCTGCCCATCAAGGTACGCATGAGAAAACCGTCCGCGTCGGATACATCATTCCCGCGAATCTGATGCTTGTACTTCTGCAACTGGGTCTGCAGGTACCACGTGGAGAATTGTGGCAGGGATGGGGTACGCTGTGCCGGGACGCCGGAAAAATCAGACCCGTGGCAAACAATGCAACTCGTGCTGAGCTCCTTCCCGCGCGCTGCGTCACCTTCGAAAATCTTCGCTTCAAAGCCTTTGATTCGATTTGCAAGGTCGCTCAAGCCCAGATCAATCTCTTGATTGAGCGCGAAAATGGCCAGGTGCTCCCGGTTTTTGGGCGATGCATCTGCAGCGAGGGTCTTCAGCTTTTCAATCTGTGACTCATGGAATGCTACGTCTTTCACGTATGTGAGGCCCTCCATGAAATCTGTCGTGGATCGCTCACTTTTCGTGGCGACCAGCCCGGTGATTCGAATGATCGCATCCGCACCTTCGGAAAAGGCCTGCTTCGCCAACAGCGTGTCAACGCCGGCGGGGTCGGGAACGACATTTTTTTCGGATGAAAGTTGAAAGAGGCTGATATCGTCAAACCAGGCCGTTCCGGTCGTTTCGGCCCAGGCTCCGAAGAGACAAAAAATAAGTACCCCGCCTTCCTCCTTAACCCGAAAGTTCATTTGCAATTGCTGCCAGTCGTCATGCGTGCCTTTCAGCCCTCGCGTTTGTTTGTCCTCCAGGCCATGCCCTGCCGCTTTGAAGAGCACGCCATGTGGACCCTTTACGTCTTTCGTCCTGGTCCAGCCGGTCAAAAGATATTCCCCCGGTTCCAGCCGGGGGATGACCAGGAACTCGCCGCCTCCACCCTTCGAGGAATCAATGCGCCCGGAGTTCATGCCGGTCCGTGCGATCGTGGAATCCACGCTGAGATTTGCCGTGCCGTTATGCACCTTGGCGATCCAGTGGAGGGGCATGCCGTCTTCCAGTTCCTCGAACGATGCGTTCTTCACCAGGTTCTGCATCTCCACCACGTTCTCTTCTTCAGCGGTCTCTTGCTGACGATCGCGCTCCGGACACTGGGAGATCAGTGGTTCCACGAGTCCCGAACCATGGCGGATCAAGGCTAGATGGAAGGGGGCGACAAGGGGTGCCTTGTCTAGGATGCTCTCCCTCATGGAATAGAGACGCTCTCCCAAGGGGTTCGATGCGGGCATCGTGGAGAGTGCAAGGAAGATATAGCGCAGGGTATTGGCGTTCTCTTCGTCCAGCATGTCCGCCAGGAGCCGGCTGCTTTGCTTGTTGATCGGCAGGACGCGTACCGCATTCTTGCGCACCGCAGCAGAGCGGTGATTCAAGGCTTCATGCGCAACGGCTAATGCCGAGGCATTCCGCCCGTCAAACTGCCCCAGTCCATGCAATGTCCACAGGGCGTGAATCACGGCCGGGTTGGAGCCAATCGCATCGAGGCTCTCATCCTCTACCATTTCGACCAGGAGAGGAATGGCGTCCATTTGCTTTTGCTGGACCAGTTTCTGCTGAGCCATCACCCGCCAGAACATGTTGTCGTGATGCAGGGCGTCGGCGAGTTCGGTGGTATTTGCATTGTGGAGGTCGAGTACGGAAGACGGCTCGCCTTCCCGGTGGACGATGCGATAAATGCGCCCGTGGAATCTGTCGCGCAGAGGATTGTGAAGTTCTCCGCCGTGCATCATGATCAGGTTGTTCCAGTCCAGCATGTACACATGACCATCCGGCCCTGTCTTCCCTTGAATAGGAGCAGTGTATTCGTCGAAGCTGGCCAGCAAGCTGCCCCCATTCTTCGCCGTGTAACTGCCATTCCCGTCGGGATGGAGAAAAAACTGGCCCAACAGTTTTCCCGTTGGCGCGCCGATGAAAGCGGATCGATTCCAGTATTCTTCAGGAAAGCTTCTGGCCGTGTAGAGGTCAAAACCCGTGCCTGAAGTATAGGATCCGAAATGATCTCCCTGGCGTGTGACGGTGAGGGGATAAATGGTAGCAAAATCAAATATGCTGAGGGCTGGAACCTTCTCTAGCCCGATGGCTTCAAAGTAGGGGTAGGGCGCGTGAATAAATTTGGCGGGACCACGATTGGCAGAGGAAGCAAACAGTTCAAAGTCCTCTGATATACCCAAGCCCCAGCTGTTGTCCCCCAAATTGCTGATGGGGGTGAAGTTGCTGCCGTCGACCTCCATGCGCCAGATTCCCGCACTGAAGCGACCGCGTTTACCCGAATGGCCACCCCCGCCAAGGCAACCGTAGATCTTGTTGTCCAGGCCATACTTTAGATTGGAAGGGCCGCCATGCAGATCCCCGGTCCCCCAGCCCGTATTGATCTTCTTGATGATGTCCGCCTTGTCATCGCCGTCGGTATCCTTCAGGAAGTACATGTCCGGGGCCTGGGCCAGGATGATTCCGCCATTAACCCAGCACATACCGGTGTGAAGACTGAAGCCCTCGGCAAAGACGGTGAACGTGTCGGCCTTGCCGTCGCGATCGGTGTCTTCGCACAGAATGATGCGGTCACCTCCATTTTCCTTGATGAACGGGTAGTCGACCGTTTCCGCGACATACATACGCCCGCGATCATCCCAAACGATGTCGATGGGGTTTACGATGTCGGGTTCATGAGCGACGAGTTGTGCCTCGAATCCCTCTGGTAACACCACGCACCTGGCAGAATCTTCCGGTGAAAGTTGATCCTGTATTCTTTGAGAGCCACGCCGATTTTCATGATTGTGCAGGTCGTCGTTTGTATCATCCCGATAGGTGAATACAGGAATGTCAGCGGACTTGTCGGGGGTGCGGTTCGCAGTCCAGATCGTTGCTGCAGTGATCATCTTCTGAAAGTGTGAATTCTCCCATACCCGACCGTCATGTCCGTGAGCCGTGTAGAAAACCCGGCCGTTCCCTTGGGTGCGAATCCATGTCCACGGCTCCGGGAGTCCTTTTTCATCACGAACCTGTAAATCGATTCGATCATCGTTCAGGCTTTTGTGAATATAGGTTTCGTCCCACGTTTCAAATTCCGGGATGCCGCCCAGGGCCGGGTGTCCGGATTGCCCTTCGGCGTGCTTTGCGCTGAACCACCCGCTTCCATGACTGGAAAACTCACCCCCGACCAGGGAGACGAAGCCTTTGTCTCCCTCAAATGCGCCACAGGTATGGTGTAGAGCGACAAGACCGCCACCTTTTTCAACGAAAGCGGCGAGCGCACGTATTCTTTCGGGTTGTTCATTTTTCGCACCGAAGTACAGGATCACAACTTCATAATTTGCCAGGGTCTGAGGGTTCAAATCGTTCAGATTATCGCTGTACGTCATTTCGATGCCTGAACGCAGAAACTCCGGAATGAGTTTGTGATGGTTAATCCTCCCGTTGTGAGCTGTGTCAGGCCCACCGCCGCCGCCCCCCAGGAAGAGGGCGTTCAGGGGGGCGGCCTGAAGGCCATGTGCAACGGTCATGAATGTGAGGATGAGAACGGAAAGACGTTTCATAAATTTATCTTCTCTCTTGTTTCGCTCGGGCGGCCGACCCCGGGTTGGTGCAGAGGTTAAACAACGTATGCGCCGCCGTGTCCATCCCGGTGTACGAAGACACCAGATGATTGACAGATACTCGCAATACGATCCGTCACGAGAAAACGTCAAGCGTGTGCAGTGCGCAACGGCGCGTCTGTCACTATGCACTTATCATGCCTCTCCTGTTTGGTTTTCAAAGCAAAGCTCGTATCCGTCAGGGTCCGAAATGAAAGTCTGCTTCATCCCATAGAACGCAACCGTCGGTTTGCTCGCCTTCATTCCACGAGCACTGATTTCAAGGTAGATCGCTTCGGCGTCCTCGCAAATGAAGTAGAAGGTAACGCCCTTTCCTCGTGTCCCTCCGGAAGCGTGATCGGCGCCGGCCCGCTGTAACATCAGGCCTGCCCCGCCATGCTGCAGCCAGCACCAGGTGAGATGGCCTTCGGGCTCCCACTTCTTTGTGATTTCAAAACCCAATCCATCGCAATAGAAGTCGCGCGACCTGTTGATGTCGGCAACGAGCAATAGAGGTACGGTTTGCTGGGCATGGTTCATCTTGCGGCCTTCCTTTTCTTCGTTCTTTGTACCGGGTTCTTAAAGGCTCACCACGTCGCTCACCGGTCGGGACGCAGGGCCGCAGAAGCGCGCGGATCGATCGGCATGTGCTCCGCACCCTGGTGCATGGACACAATGCCCTGGTTGGCTGATCGTTTCCTCGTCATCCATTCACCAGTGCGGTGATTCCGGCAATCCCCAAGAGTGCAATCTCGATACAGATTCCGCCAGAAGCAAAGAACCACCAAACTCCCGGGCCCTCGAACGAGTCGGTAAGGTAGAATGGCGCGGTAATCAGAAAAACGAGAGAAACAAGAACTGTGACGCCAAAGATTTGCTGCCGGATCCTCCTCTTAACACCTCGATCGGATCCTGACCTGCGACGCGCAAGACCGCCGGCCGCAAAAGGTAGGGCAACCAAGAGTAACAGTATAAGCCACAGCGGAAAGATGTCGATCGGGTCTTTCATGCCAGTTTAGCAGCCAGCGTGGAGCTCTCGTTGCCCTCAGACGTCGACTCGGAGGCGGTAATGGGTTAGCCCGCATCGTTCACACTTTTTCTACTGCGCGGATGGATGTCACACCAAATCAAGGAGTTATCCCGATTGGTCGACCTCTACATGTG
>Ga0315336_1005067_pt1 | contig 14814 bp, 11 predicted proteins | sample ASW5metaG_FD_204512 | JGI IMG/M metagenome (GOLD analysis project Ga0315336, IMG submission 204512) | Ammonia-oxidizing marine archaeal communities from Monterey Bay, California, United States - ASW #5 | ecosystem: Environmental > Aquatic > Marine > Intertidal zone | place: USA: California...
TCAAGGTCTGGCCGGTCAGACCGCCAGTGGCTGCCGCACCGGTGTTGGTTGCGACGGTGACACCGGTCGAACCGGAAGCGGTACCGGCGGAGGTGACCGCGGACGTCGCGACGCTGGACGTTGCGCCGGTCGTGCTTGACGTGAAGGTCAGCGCGCCGCCGACGACCGAAGCAACCGCACCGGTGATCTGGCTGTTGATGACCGCAGCAACGTCGGCTGCACTCAAGCTCGCCGCGTTGACCGGAGTACCCGGATTTGCCGTGTTGTAGGTACCGATGGCGGCCGCGCTGAGCGTGACCGTCTGAGCGGCAGCACCGTCAACCGCAACAGTGAAGGTCTGCGACGCAGGAGGAACCAAAGGAACCAGAGCGGTACCGGTGCTGGTGGTGTTGGCAAGACCGGTCACGCCGCCGGCAGCGGTGTTGGCGTAGTTCGCGATGGTGACTTCCGAACCCGTGCCGGTCGTGGCCGACGCGATCTGTAGCTGACCGCCGGAAACAGTGATGGCGGTGCTACCGAACTGGCTATTCGCGATGTCCGCAACGTCCTGCGCGGTCAGCGCAGCAGCCGTACCGGCCAGCGTACCGCCGCCGCCCGTGTAGGCGGTGACAGCCGCAGCATCGATCAGGATCGACTGCGTGGTGCCGTCGATGGTCAGATCGAAGGCAACCGAACCAGAGGTCGTGTCGATCGCGGTGAAGCCGGTACCAGTGAAGGTCGTGGCCGCAGTCGCCGGGACAGCAGCCGAACCCGCACCCGAAACGTCGACGGTCGAGAATGCACCAGCGGTCAGAGCGCCGGCGGTGCCGGGTGTGACCGTACCGAGAATGTTCGAGCCGTTCGCGCCTGGGTTGGCGAGGGTTTTCACGATGGATTTGGTGTAACCGACCTGCGTCTGCAGCGCCTGATTGGCGATCGACTTCGCGCTGTCGATCAGCTTTTGCAGCGAGGAGATGCCGGTGTTGGCAGCCTGCAGAACCTGCACGCCGTTGCCGATGCCATCGAGAAGGTTGTTGATGTCGCTGGCGCGGCTGTCGAGGTTGGCCGCGGTGAAGAAATTCGTCGGGTTATCGAGAGCGGTGTTCACCTTCTTGCCCGTTGCAAGGCGGTTCTGGGTGGTCGCGAGCAGATCGGCGGTCGACTGAAGCGACAGCAGATTCTGACGAACTGACGCCGAGAGAACGATATCGGACATGAGAGTACCTTCCTTGATAAGCAAAAAAGCCGGCTACCGATTCGGCAGACTGCACCCTGGAGAACGGCGTCTTTCCCCAAGTCTTACAGGAGGCACGTTTAAATTATGGTTAAGGCGACCTTAAATTGTTTCCTTAACGAAACGTTAAGATCGATAAAGCGGGAAAATGCCCCGGATCGACACGAAAAAAGGCGGCGGGGTTTCCCCCGCCGCCTGATTTTAGTTCGGTATATGGATCAGCGCAGGAGCTGAAGAACGCTCTGCTGCGACTGGTTGGCCAGAGCCAGCGCGGAGACCGCAATCGACTGGCGGGTCGACAGCGCCTGGCTGTTTGCCGCTTCCTCGTTGGTGTCGGCCAGCGTCAGGTTCGACGAACCGGTCTGCAGGACGTTGATCAGGCTCTTCGAGAAATCCTGACGGATCTGCACGATCGACAGGTTCGAACCGAGGGTCGAAGCCTGCGAGCGCAGCGTGCTGGAGGCATCGTTCAGCGACGACAGCACCTTGTTGGTGGCTGAGTTGTCGATGAAATCGGTGCCGGAGGTCAGCGTGGACAGACCCAGACCAGCCGGGTTGAAGTTCACGCCCGTGATGTTCAGGGTGGACTTACCGGTTTCGTTGAAGGTCAGCTTGAGCTGGTCGCCGCCGAGCAGGTTGACGCCGTTGAACGAAGCATCCTGCGCGGTCGTGGTGATCTGCTGGATGATGTTGTTGTACTGCGACACGAGGTTCGCACGGGTTGCCTGAGCCACCGGATCAACAACCGGAACGCCACCCGCTGCACCAACGAACGCCTTGCCGGCGCCAGTTGCTGTACCGGTGATCGCACCGATCTGCGACGAAGCCGCGTCGTTCGACGTGGTGATCGAGATCTTGCCGTCCGTGCTGATCGACGCCTGCAGATTGTTGGCTGCAAGAGCGGAGTTCAACTGGTTCAGGGTCTTGACGGTGCCGCCGGTGCCATCACCGAAGGTGATCGCGGAGGCAACACCACCGCCGGTCGAAGCGATGTTCAGCGTCAGACCGTCGAGCGCCGAGGTGCTCGGAACGAGAGCCGCACCGGCAGTACCCGTAGCGGAGGTCACACCGGTCGAACCGGTTGCACCACCAGCCGTCGTCACCGCAGAGGTCACAACGTTGGAGGTCGTGCCGGTCGAGCTGGACGTGAAGGTCAGCGCGCCGCCGACAACCGAAGCAACCGCACCGGTGATCTGGCTGTTGATGACCGCAGCAACGTCAGTGGCGCTGAGGCTGGCTGCGTTCACGGTAGCTGTTGGGTTCGCCGTGTTGTAGGTGCCGATGGTGGCCGCGCTGAGCGTGACCGTCTGAGCGGCAGCACCGTCAACTGCAACGGTGAAGGTCTGCGACGCAGGAGGAACCAAAGGAACCAGAGCCGTACCGGTGCTGGTCGTGTTGGCAAGACCCGTCACGCCGCCAGCCGCTGTGTTGGCATAGTTCGCGATGGTGACTTCCGAACCGGTGCCGGTCGTGGCCGACGCGATCTGGAGCTGACCACCGGAAACGGTGATCGGAGTCAAGGTGCCCGTGTTGTCGAACTGGTCGTTGGCAATGTCGGCAATGTCCTGCGCGGTCAACGCGGAAGCCGTACCGGCGAGTGTACCGCCGCCGCCTGTGTAGGCGGTGACAGCAGCAGCGTCGATCGAGATCGACTGCGTGGTGCCGTCGACAGTCAGATCGAACGCGATCGAACCGGAGGTCACGTCAACGGCAGTGAAGCCGGTGCCGGTGAAGGTCGTTGCAGCAGTTGCCGGAACAGCAGCCGAACCCGCACCCGAAACGTCGATGGTCGTGAACGCACCAGCGGTCAGAGCGCCAGAGGTCGCAGGAACCACAGCGCTAGCCGTGCCGAGCAGATTGTCAGCGGTCGCGCCGGAAACGGCGGTACCGGTGACCGTCGACTTGCTGGAATAGCCAACAGTGGTCTGGAGCGCCTGGTTGGCGATCGACTTCGCGGTATCGACCAGCTTCTGCAGCGAGGTGATGCCGGTGTTGGCAGCCTGCAGGACCTGCACGCCGTTGCCGATGCCATCGAGAAGGTTGTTGATGTCGCTGGCGCGGGAATCGAGGCCGGCGGCAGTGAAGAAGTTGGTCGGATTGTCGAGAGCCGAGTTGACCTTTTTGCCGGTGGCAAGGCGGGTCTGGGTGGTCGAGAGAAGATCAGCGGTCGACTGAAGCGACAGAAGGTTCTGGCGAACCGATGCCGAAAGAACGATGGAGGACATGGAAACTACCTTTCTGGTGTGAACGCAACGTGTGTAAGCGTGTCGCCGATTTCGATCAGCGAGCCGGTGCACATTGAAAGCAACAATCTAAAAAGGTGTGAACCAAGCCCGTCCAAGTGTCCGGATCGGGCAACCGCGCGTGCAGCGCGGCAATTCACGATTATACTGATGTGACAAGGATATTTCTTGAATCCAGTCGCGGCTTAGTGTGTCCGCCGTTTACTCCGCGTTAACCATAACGCGAAAGGATCACGCCACTTGCCGGATCGAATTGAAACCGGCGCGCACGGAGAACCGCCATGGCTTTGAAAGTCGAACTCAAGCCGCACGAGAAGATCATTGTCGGGTCGTGCGTCATCACAAATACCGATCAGCGGGCGAAATTCCTGATCGAAGGAGAGAGGCTGCCAGTCTTGCGCGAGAAAGATATCCTGACGCCGGCTACCGCCGACACGCCGGCCAAACTGATCTATCTGGCAGTCCAGCTGATGTACATTTCGCACGACCCGCAGGACCACCACGCCGTGTACTTCGACGTGATGCGCGATTTCCTGAGTACCGTGCCGAGCGCGGCCGGCATGGTTGAGGAAATCAATAACCACATCTTAAGCGGCGACTATTATAGAGCGTTGAAGGAATCGAAGAAGCTGATCGCTTATGAGAAGCAACTGATCGATCAAGCCCGAGGCAATGGATCGGGAATGACCGAAGCCGCTTAGCAGCAGCGCTGAACACCACACGCAGACGAAAGTGCGAACAGGCTTCCAGAAGGAAGCCTTTCTCGTTTTTGGGATAGGTGTGAGACGGCCGCGCCCGGCGGCCGCAGGAATCGCGGGCGAATCCTACAGGAACTTCACCAGGCTCATTTGATAGAGCGATGCGGTCGTCTGATACGACGCCTGCAAGCTGGTCTGCAGCGCGAGGATTTTGGCAGCGACCTCGTTGTCATCGATGCCCTGGATCGAATCCAGCATTGACTGGGCGACCGACCCGGTCTGCTTCTGCCGATCCGTCGCCGTCTTGATGGCCGCCTGCGCGCCGGCAAAGTCAGCCTGGATTTCCTGGATCGATTGCGTTCCCGGATGCACCGCGAGGTTGTCGACAATGCGCGAGTTCAGCGCCGTCACCTGACCGTTGGCGTTGGGGTTGCTCGCATTCGTCGTCACTGCGGCGTAGATGGCGATATTCTTCAATTGCCTTACGAACGCATCTTCGTTGGCGCGTGCGCCATATTGAACCGAGATCGACTGGTCGATACCCGCGACTGCGGTGCCGCGCGCGGGATCGGTGCCGCTTTCTCCGGTGTACCAGGAAACGGTGTTAGCTGACGTACCGTTGACGAGCTGGGTGGCGGTGTTGAACGGTGGACCATCGACGCGCAACGGCGGCGATCCGAAGAAGTTGTCCGACGCTGTGATCGCCGAGGCTGCAACCAGCGACGTGTTAGCGAGTGTGCCGATCGCCGTATTGACTGCTGCATTAAGATTAGCCGCCGTGGCCGTCGAATCTGCTCCGATCGCGAAGCTGCCCGTTGGCGGCGGCGTCGCAGATGACGCCGTGAGTTCGATCGTCTCCGAGGTGCCGTCGGGAAGACTGAATGTGAATCTGACCTTATCGCCGTCGTTCGGGTTTGTCGCACCGAGATCGACCGAGACTTCCGACGGCGCACCGGGAGGCGCTGCCGGTGGTGCAGGCCCGGTGACCGTCGCACCCGTCAGTGTCGAGGTGATGGCGCTCAGTTTCAAACCAAACGGAGATCCGGCGACATCCTCACCGACCGTAACGGACGTCGGTGTCGGCGACGTGATCACCAGCCGTCCAAGTCCGGTGGTGCCGTCAGCCTGACCGCGTTCGTCGATCAACTGATTCAATCCGGCCTGCGTTCCGCTGCCGTTGAGAATGACATCGGCCGGCTGCGTCGCCGGCGTGTCGGTGGCGCGCCCCGAAAAAAGATAGCGTCCGCCGACTTCGGTGTTGAGCAACGCGATCACTTGCGTGAACGACGCCATCGCGGTTTTCTGTCCAGCGGTCTTGCCCGCACTGTCTAGCGTCAGTGTCGAACCCGCCGCCGCGCCCTTGACCTGACTGCCCGCGTCGCTGATGCCTTGCAACGACAGGTTTGCAATGTTGATGCGCGTGTTGAGCACTGTTGCCGTGTTGGAAAAGCTGGCGATGCCCGAGATCTGCGCGCGCAAGCCGGTCGCGACACCTGCATCGACGCCAAGACCCGCATAGGTATTCGTCTTCTTCCCGGATGCAAGCTGATCCGTCAGTGTGTCGAGCTGCGTCTTGATATTGATGATCGACGAACCGAGATACGATGTCCGGCCGCTAACGCCTTCGATTGTCATGAGAGCCTCACAGTACCTGCATCAGCGATTGGAACATCGAATTCACGGTGGACATCACGCGGGCGTTGGCCGAATAGGCGTTTTGCAGCGCCAGCAGATTTGCCATCTCCGTGTCGATATCGACGCCCGACACAGAGTCCATTTTATTCTGCAACGTGCTGAGGACGACATCCTGACCGTCAGCGAGTTGCTTCGCTGAAGCAGCCGCATTGCCCTGCATGCTGGTGAACTGCTGGGTGTAGCTCAGCAGCGTGCCTTTATAGGGCGAGGTCTTCGATCCGATGCCGGTGTCTGCCGAGTAGCTGTAGGTGCCCGATGTCAGTTTCGAGAGAATGAAATCCGAGCGTGTGGTGTCGCCCGCGGGCGTCGTCGGGCTGGTGTTGTAAACGATCAGCCTAGATGAATCCGCGAGCAGCGCGGAATTGATGGTGATACGTCCGGCGAGACCGATCTGTTGGGAGCCGCTCGCTGTGATCGCGCCGCTGTAGACATAGCCGCCATCCGTGAACAGCGGAATCTCCGGTCCGCCGCTGGTCAGCGACGTCGTGGTGGTCGTGACCGATGCAGCGTTGATGTCGGACTGGCCGCCGGCGCCGTCATCGAGCACACGCAGCGTCGAGCCCGATGGATTCGAGAACTGCACACCGGTGCCGCCAAACGCCGCGTTGAGCTGCGACAACACCGACGACATACCGCCGGAGAAGTCGATGCCGATGACATGGTCGTTGGGATCGACGGTCGAAGTATCCGGCAACGGCAGCACGCTCGGATCGTCAACGCGAACGATCGAGATGTTGCGCTGGGTGCCCGTGATGTTGTCGGTATAAGTCAGATGAACGACGTTGCCGGATTGCAGACCCGACAGATCGAGATCGAATCCGGTTTGCGCGCCGGTTGTTGCGGCCGTGCCGTTCGTTGTCTTGTCGGACAGCGCGCTCGCCATCGATGCCGCGAGCTGATCGACCTGCGTCTGGGCCTGCACCAGCGTGTTATCGCGCAATTCGAGATATGCGGCCATCGCGCCTGAGCGGATCGCGCCGCTGGAGACGAGATCGACGCTTCCGCCGTTCGCGTAGTTGATCGTGATCGAGCCGAGCGTGCTTTTTGCTGGGTCCGCATCCCACTTCGAGTCCGGCGTCACCGTGCCTTGTGCATTGAAGGACAGTTGCGCCGCATCGGAGCCGCCGACAAGCTGCACGCCGGATGTCGTGTAAACGGAAACCTGATCGCCGTTGCCGGCGACGACGCGAACGTCCATCTGCTGCGACAGTTCGGTGATGTACTGATCGCGCTGATCGAGCAGTGCTGCCGTCGACGCATCCTGCCCGGTGCTGTTTTGCAACTGCCTGTTGATCTTTGCGATCTGGGTCAGCGCGTTGTTCGCCACCGAAACCGAATTGCTCAATCCGAGTTCAGCGCTGTTACGCAAACCCTGGATGCCCTGCGACGTCGTATTCAACTGCTGCGCCATCGACTGCGCGGCATTCATCACGCCGATTCGCGCCGACTGCGAGTCCGGACTGGTCGAGAGCGCCTGAAGTGCCGTGGTCAGCGCGTTGAATGACGCCTCCAGCGTCGCCGACGAATCCGGATCGCCGTACACGCTTTGCAGATTGCTCAGAAAGTTCGAGCGCGTGGTGGCATAAGACGCGCCCGATGTTTCTGTCCGCAACTGGGTCTGGATGTATTCGTCGAGCGTGCGATTGACGCCGATGGTCTGAACGCCGTTGCCGGTCGCCATCTGCACCTGGTTGGACGTCTTGCGGACGTAACCCGGCGTTTCCGCGTTGGCCACGTTGGACGAAACCAGCGACAGCGCCGCCTGGTTCGCCCTCAGGCCTGACATCGCGGTTGAAAGAGCTTGGCTCAGACCCATAACATACTGCCCATCTCAGGTCGCATCACGCGACGATACGCTTAAGCGACTATCGCAGTACGTTCAGCAGATCCTGCGCCATCTGGTTTGCGGTCGTGATGACCTTGGTGTTTGCCGAATAGGCCTGCTGCGTCACGATCAGCTTGGTGAACTCGTCGGCGATATCGCTGTTCGAACCTTCAAGCGCCGAACCGGTGATCGTGCCGCTCTTGCCGAAGATCGCGGGGCCGGACTGGTCGGTCACCTCGAATGCGCCGCCATCGATGCGCTTGAGGAAATTCGTGCCGTTGAATGTCGCAAGCGTGATCTGTGCAAGATCGATGTTGCGTCCGTTCGAGTAGTTACCGACCACGCGACCGTTGTCGCCAATCGCAACCGTCTGCAACGAACCGGCCGGGAAGCCGTCCTGATGAATGTCGTTGACCTGCGCGTTGCCGTTGGCATCGGCGAACGACGTCAGGCCGCTGACGCCGAAGTTAATGGCGACGTCGCCAAGCGTGATGCCGCTGATGGTCGGGCTGGTGAGGGTGACCGAGGCAACCGCCGGCGCAAGCTGGCCGTTCGCACTGAAGGTGAAATCGGTGCCGACATTCTGCCATGCCGTCGCACCGCCGGTCGCGTTCGGATCGACCTGATAGAACAGATTCCACTTATCGGTATGGCCCGCGCCAAGTGTCGACGAGTCCATCTTCGCCCAGCGGAACTGGATGCTCACCGGCGAACCGGAGATATCGTAGCCGGTGGTGGCGCCGCCGGAAATCGACTCGGTAATGAACGTCGCGGCGTCAGAGCCGATCACCGTTCCAACACCCGCTGTGCCGCCGCCCAGCCGGTTCACGGCTACGGGACCGGAGAAACCGAGCGCTGCGAACGCGGTTGCGTTGCTCGAACTGACCGCGAGGTTGTTAGTCAGGCCGGTATGCAGCACGACGGAGCCTGTTGTCACCGTCGAAGACAGCGCCGCGTTGCCGCTCAGTCCATCGATCTTGTCGAGCAAATTATCGATGGTGCTATCGACAGGAATGTTCGTTGCGTCATCGAGTCCGCCCGAGGCGGTGAAGGTGATGTCGACGCCATTCACCGTGATGGTATCGCCGGCCGCGAAGCCGGCGGCGAGCGAGTTGGTGTTCGCAAGGCCAGACAGCGCCGTCGAACCGTTGATCTTGGTCGGCGTGGTCAGCGCACTGTTGACCGACGTGCCGCTGGCCGCGTTGTCAAGGTAAGGGAGCGGCGGCGTACCGACCGTGCTCGGGTTGGCGGTGAAGTCACCGACATTGAGCAGTTCGGAGCCAGGCAATGACGTGTCGTGCTTGGTCGTCAGCGGATAGGACGCCAGGTTGGCGCGATAGGTCACGGTGGTGGTGGGCTGCGCCGGAAGGAAGTCGCTGCCGAATTTCAGAACTTGCGGGTTACTGCCGGAGACGTTGCCCGTGGTCGGATCGATCGGAATACCTTCGAGATAGTATCCGGCGCCGTTCACCAGATAGCCGTTCTTGTCGAGCGTGAAGTCGCCGCGCCGCGTGTAGTTGTCGACGCCGTTGAAGATCGGCGAGTTGTCGGTGAAGCTGCCCGGCTTCTGCACGACGAAGAAGCCGTCGCCGCTGATGGCCATGTAAGTGGAGACCGCGGCGCTCTGAACGTCGCCCTGCACGGTGTTGGTTTCGCGCGAGGCGGTCGAGACACTGCCCGCCTTCTGGTCGTTCACACCGGTCTCGGGAATGAGGTCGAGGAAGCTCGTGTCGATGCGCTTGAACGCTGTCGTTTGCGAGTTCGCGATGTTGCCGGAGATATTTTCCAGCGCGTAAGATTGAGCACGAAGACCCGCGACGGACGTGGTGAGAGCCCCAAAGATACCCATTACATTGTCTCCAGCTTCGATCCGGGCGGCCTACCGGTGCCCAACGTTCATGGCCGCAGTCGAAGAAGAGATCGCAAGTGCTGTGCCAACAGCGTTTCTTGAATAAAATCAGATCTTTAAAAGAAATGCCCCGGCCAAAAGACCGGGGCACAATTGCCTAGCGGGCAAGAATTGCCGTGCGTTTCAGGTTGTCGAGCCGTCCGCGGCTTTGAACGACAGCGCCAGCCCGTTCATGCAGTAGCGCAGTCCGGTCGGCTTCGGGCCGTCATCGAACACATGGCCGAGATGGCCGCCGCATCGCCGGCACAAGGTTTCCGTCCGCACCATCATGAAGGTGCGGTCGCTCTTCTCGACAATGGCGTTGGGCATCGCCTGATAGAAGCTCGGCCAGCCGGTGCCACTCTCAAACTTGGTCTCCGACGCAAACAGCGGCAGATCGCAACCGGCGCAGGCGAAAGTTCCCTTTCGCTTTTCCTTGTTCAGCGGGCTGGTGAACGGGCGCTCGGTCCCGGCTTCCCGCAGCACATTATACTGTGCAGCGCTGAGTTGTTTGCGCCACTCCTCCGGCGTCTTCTCGATCTCGAATTTTTCGGCGGATTTCTCGCCCGCATTGGCAGTGCCGCCCAAACCGAGCCAGCGGAAGGCCGAAAACGCTGCGAGACTCATCGCGGATGCGAGCAGGATACGGCGGTCGATCATCGTCAAAGCTCCGTGCAAATCGGGAATCAGGCTGTCCATCACGATCTACGGTCCATTTCGCGAAAAGTTACAGCATAGCCCCTGAGGCAGGCTCACTTTCGCGCGAGGCCGATGCCGTCAAGCGCGCCCTCATGTTCCAATAACCCCGCCGCGGAGGGGTTATTTCGCCTGCGCCAATGCCCTATGCGCCCGGACCGCGGCGATCCTCGTGCATCGCCGCAGATGCCCGCTGCCGCGCAACCGCAGCCTGCGCCTTGGCCGACGCGATTCGCGCCTCTCTGGCATATTCCCGCGCCTGTTCCCGGCCTCGGGCGCGCTCCCGGAACCGCGACAACGCACCGGTCGCCGCCGAATGCCCACGCGACCACGTATCGAGCGCCTGCCCCGCGACACGCCCCACCGATCCGCCGGCCCAAACAAGCTCGAACGGCGAGAACAGTCGCCAGCGGTCGTCGCCCGCCAGAATGCTTTGCGCCAGAAGCTGACCGCCCATGGCCGTCGTATTCAGCCCCTGACGGCCGAAGCCGCTCAGAACCCAAAGCCCCGGTTGCAGTTCGCCGATTTGCGGCATCCCGTGAACGGTCTGACCGAACATCCCGCTCCAGGCTTCGGCGATCTTGACCGGGCCGAGTCTTGGAAAAATCGCAGCGATCCGGCTCTGGATGCGTTTGGCGTAACGCTGCGGATCGCCCTGCCACATCGTTTCCGGACTGCACCACAACAGCCGGTCGCCCTCGACGACGCGAAAATGATCGATGCCGTGGGTATCGGTCACCGAACCTTGAAACGCGATCGCGTCGGATAGCCGCTCGCCGAGCGGCTCCGTCAATGCAACGTAGCGCCAGGTCGGCAGCAGCGTCGCGGTGAGCCGCCGCGCCGGTGCGCCGAGATGCGCGTTACCCGCGAGCACAATGTGAGAACAGCGCAATTTCGCCGACGGCGTGAACACGCGCTTGCGAATACCCGCAGGGTCAAGACCGACCACCGGCGTGTCCTCGAAAATCCGCACGCCCGCGCTCTCCGCAAGCGCCGCAAGGCCGTGGATATATTTCCGTCCGTCGATCTGGAATGCCTTGGGGAAATGAATCGCATGAAAGTAGCGATCCGTCTTCAACGCTTCGCGCACGCGATCGGTCTGCCAGCCTTCGATCTCGGTGCCGAAATCCTCGCCGAGTGTCTGCAACCGGCTGATGAGTTCATCGCCAGCATCGACCCTGGACACTTCGAGCGCGCCTTCAGTCAGCGCAATGCCCGGCATACCGCTCGCTGTGGCACGGACATAGTCTGCCCCTCCCTGCGCCAGCGACCACAGCGCGCGCGCATTGTCGAAGCCGACGCGATCGATCAGGCCGGAAACCGCGACGCCGTATCCGGGCATGACGGTGCCGAGATGATGGCCGGACGCGTTCCAGCCGATGCTGCGGCCTTCCAGCAGCGCGACAGTCGCGCCGCTCCGGGCGGATTCAAGCGCCATGGTCAGGCCGGCCAGCCCTCCTCCGACGACGCAGATATCGACATCGAGATCGAACGTCAGCCCTTGGCGGATGGGCATATCCGCAGGGGTATTCTGATGGGAAGCCGCAGACAATTCTTCCATACCCATTGTTCCGGAAATCGCAGGCCGTGACGCATCTGTTTTCTGGGTGTAACGACGCTCGCGCCCGTCACATTGTTTCGCGTAAGCTTGTACACTATTCCCGGTCGTGCCCTAGTGTCCGAACTTTGAAGCCGACGTTTTTTTCGAAACGAGAATGCGAGATGCGCCGTCTGATCCTGCTGCGCCACGCCAAAACCGAGCGGGATGCTCCTTCGGGCAAGGATCAGGATCGCCGCCTCGACGAACGCGGCCGGCTGGACGGCGCGGAGATCGGACGCTGGCTCGCGCTCAACAACTACCGGCCCGATCTCGCGCTGGTGTCAGCCGCGACACGAACCCAGCAAACCTGGGAGCTACTTCACGCCGCGATGCCGTCCGTGCGCGTCAAACATATGCCGGAACTGTACGGAGCCGATCCGTCTGAACTTCTGAAAATTATTCGCGGTGCCGCAAAAGCAAACCCGCAATGCCTGATGATCCTTGCGCACAATCCGGGCCTGCATGAACTGGCGCTGGCGCTGTCCGGAAGCGGCGATGCCGCAGGACGGCACGCACTCTCCGCCAACCTGCCGACGGCCGGCGTCGCCGTGATCGATTTCAAAACCGACGACTGGGACGATATCGGTTTCCGCGGCGGACGGCTCGAACGCTTCGCCAGCCCCAAGCTGTTGCGCGAATGGTCTGACGAGACATAAGGCTTTGCAAAAATCGGCTGGCCTTGCATCCTGCCGTAAAGAATTTCATCGTAAGCGATCCACCGAGCGGAGAGACCGATGTTTCAGTCCATCCTCGTCCCCATCGACCTTGCCGATACCGATCTCGCAAAACCGGCTATCGAGACCGCTGCGTCCTTGTCGAAATCCTCCGGCGGCACCGTGCGGCTGGTCAATGTGATGCCGATGACACCGGTGATGCTCGCGGAATACGTCCCGCCCGACTTCGATGTCCAGCAACGGCAATCGTCGGAAGAAGCGCTGGCGATCGTGGCGCGCGAATCCGGTATCGAAAGCAGACGCATCTCGGTGACCGTGCGGCAGGGCGGTATTTATCATGAGGTGCTGGAAGAGGCCGCCGACATCGGCGCCGATCTGATCGTGATGACGTCACATCGCCCGTCGATGCAGAGTTATTTTCTCGGCTCGAATGCGGGACATGTCGTCCGCTATGCAAAATGCTCAGTGCTCGTGGTGCGACACTAACGAATCATCGACACGCACAAAGCGATTTTCGTATCGCGACTGACTTCTCTGCGACACCATCCTGAGCTATGGTCCCTCTGCCGCCGGAAGGTGATCCCCATCATCGGGCGGCTGAGGTTTGGCCGGGCCGGCCAACGACGCCCGGCCGAGCTGACCGCGTTTTTCAGCTAAGACAAAACGCGGCGACGGATTCCTTACGATAACATCACGGTAAAACATCGGGGGGCAGCGCGTCGAACGTATAACCGCGCGGCTTGTTACGGCGCAAAAAGCCGCCGATCTGCCAGCCGAACAGCAACGCAAAGCCGATCAGAAACAATGTTCCGGCAAATGCACCCGTGATCAGCGAGCGGATCAACAATCCCAGCATCGCGACGCCGACGAGGCCCACCAGAATCAGTCCCGCCAGATAGATCGTCCGATTGATGCCTGCGACGAGCACAGCTTTGCTTCCGATCGCCGCAAGGCGACGGTGGAGCTCCACGACAAATGCGCGGTAACCGTCATCCTGCAGCGACATCAGCGCGACGGTGTGCCAGGTCGTCGAATACAGCGTGACGCGCTCGCCCCGCGTGTCTTCAATATCGGTGCGAAATCGCCGCGACTGCATCGACACCGGCCGGTACGACAGGCGGATGGCCGCGATCTTTTCCAGCGGCCACACGCCGTGTTTTCCGCGTTGCTGCCACGACAGCCCCTCGTCGGTCAGATCGAACTGCGAAGCTCCTCCGACCAGCGACGGTTTGAAGATGTATTGCGTGCCATCTCCGGGCGACTCGGTCCCGCTGGCCCCGCCGCGCGGCCCGGTTTTGAACATTTGCGAGAGCATGAAATTCCTTCGATTGGTGCCGTGACGGCCCGCCATTGGGGCGAGCCATCTTGCGCGGCAACCAGCCATCATTCTACAAGTCATAGCAGCCCGCCGCATCCGGACGAAACACTTCGATGGCCAAGCCCGCCTATTTCTCCCGCCACATCGTTCTCGCCGGATCGGTGCTATTCGGCGTGCTGCTGGCGCTTGGCATCCACATCATCATCCAGCGCTTTAATCTCAATCTCGGCGACCTGTGGCGATCGGACATTCCCGAGTTGATCCCCGCGCGTGCGGCACTCGCGTGGTGGTTGATCGGCGCTGTGACGTTTCTGGCCGGCTTCATCGCGGCGGCGCTGATGAACAGCGCGGTATCAGGCCAGATCTCGCTGCGCCTGCGCCAATTCCTGATCGCGGTCGGCGTCATTATGCTGGCAGCCGCGGGTCAGGCCGCTTCCGCGCCGAGCCAGATCCCGACATTGTCCGGAGCGCTGGCGGGTCTTGCTGCACTTGGTCTTGGCGCGGTGATGTCGCTCTGCGGCGCGCAGTTCGCCTTGCGCCAAAGCTGATACTCACAGCGCAAACGCCGCGCGGCATGCACCGACGCGGCGTTTTGTCTCACGAGTTCTCAATCAAGCATCGACGGCCTAACTGGCAGCCTTCAGGTTGATGCCGGATTCGGCCAGCTGTGTGAGCTTCTGGTCGGTGGCCTTTTCCTCGTCGAGAGTCTTTTGCAGCACCGCCGCGCAATCGTTGCGCCCAAGCCGCTTCGCCCAGGTCACCAGCGTGCCATAACGCGTGATCTCGTAATGCTCGGCCGCTTGCGCCGCATTGATCAGCGCGGCATCGAGCACCTCCTTGTCGGCGACCTCACCGGTGACCTCGTCGGCCTCCTTGATGATGCCGTCGATAGCCGGACACGTCACGGCCTTCGGTTCGGCACCGTGCATCTGGAACACCTGCTCCAATCGCGTGACGTGAGTTT
>Ga0315336_1005068_pt1 | contig 14813 bp, 11 predicted proteins | sample ASW5metaG_FD_204512 | JGI IMG/M metagenome (GOLD analysis project Ga0315336, IMG submission 204512) | Ammonia-oxidizing marine archaeal communities from Monterey Bay, California, United States - ASW #5 | ecosystem: Environmental > Aquatic > Marine > Intertidal zone | place: USA: California...
GCCGCGTTTGTGGCATCTGGCGCCCCTTCGTCCGGGAGGTAGGTACACTGCCGGCGATGATGGACCCCGCCCTCCTCCGATTCGCCGAGCTCCACGGTGTCGATGTGGAGGCGTTGGCCGAGCTCCTCAAGGCCGTGCAGACGATTCCCGATCTCGACAGCCGTCCATCGAACCCGACCCACGAGACCTGGGCTCCGGCTGGACAGACGCCGGCGCCGGTGGGCCGCCGGGTCGTGCGCGCTCCGCTGCGGTACGAGGACCGGGGCCCGCTGGGGCGAGGCGGAATGGGCGAGGTCCGTCGGGTCTACGACACCGAGCTCCGCCGAACGGTCGCCATGAAGACGCTCAAGGACAGTCTTGCAGTTCAGACCCCGGCCATGGAGCGGTTCCTCGAGGAGGCGCAGACCTCCGCCCAGCTTCAGCATCCCGGCATCATCCCAGTCCACGATCTGGGGCGGCTCCCCGACGGCACCGTCTACTTCACGATGCAGGAGATCCGAGGGATAACCCTGGCTTCCTGCATCGGCGCCCTACACCGGGAGGCTTCGGATTCGGCCAGTCTGCACCGGCTGATCGACATCTTTCGACAGGTCTGTGACGCGGTCGGCTACGCCCATCGACGTGGGGTCGTCCATCGCGACATCAAGCCGAGCAATGTGATGGTCGGTGAGGACGGAGAGGTTCTGGTGGTCGATTGGGGCATCGCCCTCTTGACGCGACCCGAGCCCGGCACCGATCCGGTCGACACCGACACGAGCTTCAGCGAGTCTTCCCATTCGATAGCTGGAACACCCAAGTTCATGGCGCCCGAACAAGCCGAGGGAAGGGCGGATGCGCGCAGTGATGTGTGGTCTCTGGGCGCCGTGTTGTACGACATCCTCTGCGGCGCCGCGCCCTATTCCGGAGAGCCGCTTCTGGTTCTGGCCCAGCTGACCAACCAGACGCCGATTCCCACGCCGGCGTCGCGTACCGAGCGCAAGGTGCCCGACGTGCTGGCAAAGATCGCCATGCGAGCCCTGGCCCACGACCGCGAGGACCGCTTCCCCAACGCGGTGGAGCTCGGAAACGCTGTCGCGTCGTGGCTCGAAGGAGAGGGGCGCCGCACGCGTTCCGAGGAACTGGTCGAGGAAGCCCGGGGCCTGGTCGTGCGCAGCGACGCGCTCGAGGCCGAGGTGGTCGCCTTGCGAGGGCGGGCTGCGGGCCTTCTCGAGGGGGTCGCCGGCTGGGCTCCCGAGAGCGCCAAACAACCCGCCTGGGCGCTGCAAGACCGGGCGAATCACATCGCCAGGCAGGCCCAACTCGCGGGGTTGGAGGCGGAGACTCGCCTGCACTCCGCGCTGTCCTACTACGACACCGAGGATGCCCATCTGGCCCTGGCGGCTCGTTTTCGACACCAACACGAGCGCGCGGTGGAGGAACGCGACGACGATGGTCAGACGCGGGCCGAGGTCTTCCTGCAGGCGGAGATCAACGCGCTATCGGAGGGGACGACGCGGGCCGGATTCGCCCGGTATCTGGAGGGACTGGGCGCGCTGACGCTGCATACCGATCCCCCTGGCGTCGAAGCGATCTTGAGTCGATATGTCCTGCAGAATCGGCGGCTGGTGCCGGAGCGGGTTCGGGCATTGGGACCGACCCCGCTGGTCGAGCTTCCCATCGAGGCCGGGTCCTACGTCATCACCCTGCTGCATCCGGACTTCGAACCGGTGCGCTATCCGGTGCTCATCGAGCGCTTGACCCACTGGGATGGGGTCCCGCCCGAGCAGTCCCACCCGGCCCCGATCCGCCTCCCGCGGAGGGGTAGTCTCGGTGCGAACGAGATCTTCGTGCCGGCCGGATGGTTCATCGCCGGAGGCGACGAGGCCGCGATGGGGAGCCTGCCCCGCACGCGTTTGTGGGCGGACAGCTTCGTCGTCGATCGCTACTCGGCCACGAACCGGGTGTGGATGCACTGGCTGGACACCCTGGCGAAGGGGGGCCGAGGGGAGGATGCCTGGCGGTGGTGCCCCCGCGACGATCGCGGTCAGGCCGGGGGCGAGAGCGAGCCCATCTACGGTCACGACGGCACGCGTTTCCAGCTCGTGCCCGATCTCGACGGCGATCTGTGGGATCCCGAGTGGCCGGTGTGCATGATCGACCTGGTCTCCTCACTGGGGTGGGCGCAATGGCGATCCGAACAAACGGGACAACCGTGGCGGCTTCTCAGCGAATGGGAGTGGGAGAAGGCGGCCCGCGGAGTCGACGGGAGGTGCTTCCCATGGGGCGACCAGTTCGATCCCAGCTGGTGCATGATGCGCGACAGCCTGGAGACGGTCGCCCTGGCCAAGGTCGACGACTTCCCGGTCGATGAGAGTCCATACGGCGTGCGCGGGACCGCTGGAAACATCGCGACCTACTGCCTGGAGAGCTTCGTAGAGAAGACTGAGCCGCCGGGCCCCCGTCTGGTCATCCCGCCACAGGGGCGTGGAGCGCGGCAGATCGGGCGAGGGGGCATGTGGATGAGCCCGCCAACCCACTGCCGCACGGCGTCGCGGGGCTTCACGTCTCCGACCCGGACGCTCTACAGTCAAGGGGTTCGGCTGGCCCGTTCTATCGACAGTCCAACTGCAAAGTAGGGTGCCCCGTCACTCGATGCGGACCAGCTGCATCATGCCCGAGTCCTCGTGGTTCAGCTTGTGGCAGTGGAGCACGAAGTCACCCGTGAACATCGGGTACTCCATATGCAGCTCGCGAGCCGTTGAATCGAGGAGCAGTGTGTCGCGCCAGTGAGGCGCCGGCGGCTCGTCCGGCATGCTGTCGCACACCGTGAACGGGTTCACGTGGATGTGGAAGGGATGGGTCGCCACGCCCGCTTCGGCCGTCCACTCCTCAGTGGTGTCGACCGGCAGGATTCGGGGAGCGAGCAGCGTGTCGTCGAAGGTCTGGCAGTCGACGTTCAGCGGCGGACATCCGGGCGTCGGGTCGTCGAGCACGATGCTCTGGTTGGCGTCTGGTGGCGCAGCGCAGTCCAGGGTCGCAGGGGAGACCGTAGCCAGGTCGCCGTCGCTGGGCATGGCCGTCGCTGTGGCCGCTCCCGCACCGCTGTCCACGACCCAGTTGAGCAGGACATCGAAGTTTGGAGGTCCGATCGGCAGGGCCGAGGGTCTCTCGGCGATCAGGCAGTAGCGACCCTCAAGGGTCGGGGCCTGGGCCATCAGGTCGATCCGGTATCCCGGGGCCATCATGACGTCGGTCCGGTCAAAGCCAGCAGACAGGGCAATCCCGTCGGCGGCCACCTGCTTCAGGGAGATGGGGCTGGTGTTGTCGTAGGAGCTGCAATCGTCCAGAATGGCAGGGTACAGGCTGATGTTCATCTGGTCGGTGACACCCGAGTGGATCATGCGCCAGTGCTCGACCTGATCGGGTGGGGTGACGATCACCGGCGCGAGCACGCCGTTGACGACTGCGGGTGAGTACCCGGTGGCGTCGTTGAAGGCGTTGACCGTGAGGTTGTTCTCGTCGCAGACATCGCCCGGATTGAGGGGCGTCGCGGACTCCCATGGGACGTGCTGGATGACCATGACCCGCTCGGTGGCGTCGTCGATCGCGGCGATCGCATCGAAGTCGCCCTCGATGATGATTGCGCCGGCCATGCCGCCCCCGACCTGGATAGCTGTCGCGCCGTGCACGTGTGGGTGGTACCAGAAGGTGCCGGGGTTGTGGGTCACCCGCTCGTCGATGTCGAAGCGGAACTCGGTCGTCGTGGCCGGGTCCATCTCCAGCAGCACGTTGTCGGACATGTACATCCCGTCAGTGGTCATGACGGGAGAGACGTGCAGCCCGTGGGTGTGCAGGTTGGTGATGTTGAAGTTGTACTGGGAGAGTCCGACCGCCTGGATGTCGTCACCCGAGAAGGTGTTCTCGTAGTCGACCCGGACCTCGCGGGCGGCCCCGGCGGCGATGCGGAGGGTCGGGCCGGGGATGGCGCCGTTGTAGCCGCGGACGCAATGCCGGTTGCCGTCGATGGTGAACTCTGTGGGCTCCATACGCAGCTCGTAGACGCCGCCTACGGCGTTCCAGACCGGCGGGTCTTGCCAGGTCTGGGCGGCCAATGGGTTGCCGGTATCGGTATCGGTATCGGTATCGGTGTCGGTGTCGGTGTCGGTGTCGGTATCCGAGTCCGTATCGGAGTCGGTGTCCGAATCGGAGTCGCTGTCTGTGTCCGAATCGGTATCGGAGTCGGTGTCCGAATCGGTATCGGAGTCCGAATCGGAATCGGAGTCCGAATCAGAATCCGAGTCGCTATCGGAGTCCGTATCGGCGTCGGTGTCCGTGTCCGAGTCCACATCGGTGTCGGCGTCGGCCAAAGTGCCCGAGTCCACGTCTTTGGAGCCCCCGCCGCAGGAAGCCAACACCAAAGCCAGAATCATCGATGCCCGCATGATCGCCTCCTTCGCAGACAGTACCCCAGGCGGAATGGACGATGTGGGTTTCACATGCGATAGTCACTCGAAGATGCCTCTCGAACCCATGCAACGCGCGCTTCTCGAGCGACGCGCCAAGCAGCTCCGCAAGGCCATTCAGGGTCTCGAACGGGGCGCCCCCCGAGATGTGCCCAAGACGCGCAAACTCATGGTGGACGTCGGCGGCAGCGCGTTGGCGATGGGCATTCCCGAGCTCGCGCACTTCGCAGACATCGGCCACGACGTCGCCGCCAACAAACTCGTCGTCTACGCCCGCATGTTCGTCGAGCAGATCGAAGAGATCCTCGCCCAGGACTGAAAGATCACCAACAGCTGAAGATGCGCTCCCAGTGCTCGTCGATGACCCCGTCGTGGTCGCCGTCCCAGTCGTACGTGAGCCATCGACCCAGGTCGTCTCGTGAATAGAAGAACTGGTTGTCTCGGACGCCGTCGGCCTGCAGGTCCTCCTGCCCGGTCATGACATTGCCCCAGTAATCGAAGGTCTTGATGGCGATGTAGTCGATGACCCCGTCGTTGTTGTCGTCTTCCTCGAAGCGGTTCTCGTTGCCGTTGACGTCCAGGGTCCGGTAGTACACGTAGTTGTACGAACCATCCATGGTCTCGTCGCGCCAATACTCGACGACGTGGCCGCTGACGTCGTTGATCAGGTCGGCGACCTGGTCTACTGCCCCGTCGAGGTTCAGGTCGCTCTCGATCTGGATGGTGAAGCCCTCTTCGTCGGAGGTGTAGACGTGGGACTCGTCGATTTCGCCGTCGCCGGTGTCGTCGATCTCGAGGAGCTCCAGGTTGTCATCGGAATCGTAGGAGTACCACCAGGTCTCCTCGTAGACCCCGTCGCCGTTCCGGTCCTGGGAATAGGTCAGCAGATAGCCGCCTGTATCGTAGGTATAGACGATCGCCTCGTCGAAGGTGCCCCTTGCGTGGCGGTCGAATTCCACACTCAGGAGCCGCCCGCTGATGTCATAGCTGTACGCCGTGATTTGGGGATGGCCGTCGCTGTTCTCCTCGAAGATCGTCTCTGCGGGGTATCCGGCGGCGTTGTACCGATATTCGTACTCGATGTCGGCCAGCATGTCTCCGTCGTTGTCGTACCAGCCGATGCCGGCAGCCGGCAGGCCCCCGTCGTCAACCGCGTCGTTGCAGTCGTTGTCCTGCTGGTCGCAGATCTCTTCGGCGTCGGGGTTGGTGTCCGGATCGCTGTCGTTGCAGTCGCCGTCGTTCTCGGAGTAGCCGTCGCCGTCGTCGTCGACATCGAGAGGGTCCACGGGCTCTTCGACCGGGTCGACCGGGGTCCGAGGGGGGCCGCCACACGCAACGAGGCAGCCGATGAAGGCGACCGCCGCGAGCATATTCAGTACACGTATCGACATGTCTTACCGGAGTAGGGGTCGATCGATACTATGACACCGACCCAGGGGTTTGACCCTACTTCGTCTTGATGCCCGCCGCGACGTCGTCGTAGCTCATCGAGCTGGCCGGATCGAAAGCTCCCGGAAGGCCCGAGACGTCGAAGGTGGCCGCCGGCTTCTTGTCCAGCTTGGTCGAGAACAAGTGCATGGCGACGGTGTTGTCGGCCTCGTTGGGAATCAACAGGGTCCACACCGCGCCAGCGACCGTGGGCGTGGTGTAGGTGCCGTCCTTCTCAGTCCACTTGTAGCCCCAGAGGTACTGGGCCCTGGTCTTCTTTCCGATCATCTCGTTGGCTGCGGCGGCGGTCTGTTTTGCGACGGCTCGAGCCATGTGCACACCGTCTTTGCTGCCCTCGAGCACCGACATGTAGTCGGTGCCGCCAGTGGCGCCGTACAGGTAGTCCTGTTGGGCGTCCACGACGTGGGCGACGTCGCCCTCGAACCAGGTCTGCAGCAGCGGGTTCTTCGAGGTGTCGTTGGTGGGTGCCTCGCCGCCGATCAGGCCCCAGCTCTGCATGGGTTTCTTGGATGAACCCTTGATCTCGCCGAGACGGTACTGTGCCATGTGAGCGTAGTGGTTGCGGACTGCGGAGGCGTCGCTAGCGAGGATGTACTCGAGGACCGCGGGGGCGATCCCGCCAGCCTCGCCCTTGGGGCAGCCACCACAGTTGTTGCTGATAGAGAAGGCGCCGGGGAGTTTGGCTCCATTGTCCGCCGCAACCTCGTACGAGTAGTAGGGGCCGGCCTCGGCCTCGGTGGTCGGGAAGAGGCAGAGGATGGCGACGCAGACGGAAAGGGTTCTGATGAGCATGGGATTCTCCTGGGAGTGTGACGAACAGGAGAAATGCAAGGGCAGTGCCAGCCTGCATCAACGGTAGAAGCTGGTTGATTCTGCGGTCTCGGGGCTGTGTCACGTGACGCGCGTCACACAGTTTGCGCGATCGGCGTGAGACAGATCGCCGCTTCCAATCGTGTTTGGGATGAACCGAACAACAGGAGCCCCCATGTGGCCCATCCTCTCTCTCGCCCTCACATTCACCCCAACCGCCGACGCCATTGAGGTGGACACCGATGTCGACATCGTCGCGTCCGACGGCGACTGTTCCCTCCGAGAGGCGCTCGAGAACGCCAATCTCGACTGGGACCGCAACCCCGACTGCGGGATCATCGATCCAGATCGCATCACCTTCTTCATTCCGCTCAAGGCGAGCAAGGTCGTCTTCCTCGATCCGGGGCTTGGACAGTTGAGAATCAATGATGACCTGATCATCGAGGGCTTCAACCGGGGGTTCTTCACCAGTCGGATTACCGTCGACGGACAGAGCGCCAGCCGCGTCTTCGACATTGCCGACCTCATCACCGTGACCATCGAGGATCTGGTGGTGCGCAATGCCCAGACCACCAGCACCGGGGGCGGGATCAACATCGGACGCGACGCGGTCACGTCCCTCGACAATGTGAGACTGGCCGGCAACACGGCCCAGTTTGGCGGCGGCGTATTCTCCAGGGGCCAGCTCACGGTCGTCGACTGTGAGTTCTCGGACAACAACGCCGTTCTTCACGGTGGCGGCCTCGACGTGATCGAGGGCACGGCGGACGTGACGACCTCGGACTTCACAGACAACAGCGCCGCGGAGGGCGGTGGCATCCACGTGCACGTCAACACCGAGTTCTTCCTGAGAATGAGCACGGTGGACAACAACGAAGCGACAAGTGGTGGCGGCATCGCCTTCCAGTCCGCGGCGGCGCCCTTTGGCGGTGACCACCGCATCTGGAGGAGCACCATCAGCAACAACGTCGCAATCGACGGTGGGGGACTGCACATCGCCCAGGGCACCGTCGAGCTCTCCGCCTCGACGGTCTCCAACAACGACGCCGAGACGAAGGGTGGCGGAGCCTTTGTCGACACCCACGGCGTTCTCGTGAACCTGAACAGCACCTACACCCAGAACCACGCCGACGATGGCGGCGGGATCTGGGCCGTGACCGCGTTCTCGACCACGCTGAAGAGCACCGTCGTCGCCTTCAACACCTCGGTCGGTTTCGGCAGCACCGACTGGGATCTCGGCGGCAGCACCGTCCCGTCACTGGGCTTCAACTTCATAGGTTCGGAGGGCACATTGTCGTCTACCGCCACCGATCAATACGGCCCGTGGTACGCGCCCCTCAACCCCATGCTTCACCCGCTGCAGCGCTGGCAGCCCTCCGATCCGACCGAGACCCACATGCCCATGAACACCAGCCAGGTGATCGACCAGGGCACCAGCGTCGGCGGCCTCGCTCCGGATCAGCGCAATGCGACCCGAACCGTGATCATGACCTCGACTCCAGCGGATGACGGTACGGACGTGGGTGCCGTCGAGGCCAACCGCCAGCCGGCGTAGAGGCTACGTGAACTGCATCTCCACAGTCACCGACTCGCCATCCCGATCCGTCAGATACAAGATGCCGTCGGCATTCTCGACGAATCCCTCGGCGGTGATCTGCAGGAACAGATCCTCGCTCACCCGGCCCTGGAGCCAGTAGCCCTCGCCGAGCAGGTGGTCGGGCATCTCCTCTTCGTCGTCGCAGCCGCACAGCGTGTTGATCCACGTCTGGGCCTCGCCCAACGTCTCGGCGTCGGCGTCGCTCAGCGACCACTGTTCGCCGATCTCGTGGGCCTCGGACGCCGGTAGCGTGAAGAACTCGAAGAAGCGCATTCCGCGCTGCTTGGAGATGAACCCGAGCTCGTCGACATTGTCGGCGTGCTCCAGCTCTTCGGGCAGGGGGTGTCGCGCGAGCTGGTCGGCGGGGGCGTCGGAGTAGAGGACGACCCCCTCCTCGCAGATGTCGGAGCTCATGGTCACGAAGACGTAGAACCGGCCGCTCGCTGGGAGCTGGTTCGCATAGTCGAGCGCCTTGAAGTCGCTCACGTTGAACTGGGCGATGAAGGCGAACTTTCCTTCGTCTCCCTCGGGCCATTCGCGGTCCTTGGGCAGGTCGGGAAGCCCGCCGACCCGGGAGGCACCGATGGGGTGGTCCTCGCTGGGTTCGAGCTGCTCGAAGCCGATGGCGTGGCGGAGGGTGCCCACCAACTTCTCGACATCGGCGGTCTCCCACTGGATGGTGCGCAGGTGTGCCACGACCTCGCCGCGTCGGTGGCCAGCGGGCAGAGCACCGCCATCGACGGTCGCCTCTTCGGCTGCGTCCACGTCGACGGTGTCGGTGTCATCGTCGTCCTCGTCCTCGTCCTCGTCTGGAGACAGGCCACCGGGCGTGCGTCGGAAGACCTGGCTGACGCTCTCGACTCCGGCACTCACCGCCTCCTTGGCGGTGACGTCCTTCTTGCCGCGGCGGCGGAGCAGGACGACACCGAGCACGAACAGGAAGAAGAAGATGGCCAGGGCGCCACAGAGCAGTCCCGAGAGCAGCATGCAGACAATGGACATGATCAGAGAAAAAGACAGGGCAGCCTCCAGCCTGGTGAGTGTATCGAACGCCGATAAGATCTAACACCTAACGTCCTGACCCCTCCTAGCTCCTAGCGGACCAGGTGGAGTCGGGTCGGCAAGGGGAGCGAGGTCTCGTCGGATGGCCACATCGCCTCGTCGGCCTTCAGCGTCATGTGATCGAGGTCGTAGGGGCCGACATCGAAGACCGCCTCGAACCCCTCGAGCTCCAGCGAGTAGGTCTCGTCTTTGGTGCGGTAGGCCTCGAAGCCTTCGGGCGGGCTCGCGTCGTGGGCGAGATACTGCAGGTCGGGCTGGGCGTCGGGCACGAATCCGTCTTCGGTCCAGGCGTACCGGAGCAGGGTCGCCGCGCTCCCGTTGCGCTGGATGTCCATGTAGCCGGCGTCTTCCTGCTCGATGCCATCCCGCTCCAGCGAGGTGATGGTCCAGGCGCCAAAGAGGCTGGGATCCCGGACACAGCCGCCGAGCAGAACCAGAAACGGGAGGATGAATCTGGGGTTGAATCTCATTTCTCCCCCAGGCTGCCGGTGATCTCGAAGTTCAGTCCGACCGCGTTGTAGGCGTAGGGGAAGATCACGAGGAGCTCGGGATCGTTGACCCGCACCGACACCCGCACGTCGCCCTTCACGTCGCCAAAGGAGTAGGCCTTGAAGTCGGCGTGAACCGTCGGTCGGATGCCGCCGTTCACGCCCATTGTAGGCAGGTCGGGCAGGTTGACTATGCCGCCGCGGAGGTAGAGCTGGGGCTCGTCGGGATCCCGGTCGAGGCGCTTGATGTATTGGCGCGTGTGCACGGCGATGGAGGCCTCGTGCAGGCGCGCCTGATCGCCAAACTGCCAGGCCGCCCGGAGGTCGACGAGGCCGCCCAGATCCTCCTGCTGGAGGTGCCCGGTTCGGAGTTGCTCGACCAGGTCCGGTTCTACGGAGTCGATGAGCGTCTTCCGCCTGTAGAACGCGGATGTGACGCCGACTTCTTCGGGCAGGATGTTTTCCTTCGCCGGATCGAACCCCTGGATGCCGGTCATCAGATAATTGGCGTCCTCCAAGCTCAGCCCGTCGTCGAAGAGGGTGTTCACGAACAGCGCGATCTTCTCCTGAGTGACGTCCAGGTAGAGGCCCTGGCCACCGGTGTACCCAGCCTGAACCGAGATGACGTCGCTGCCGAAGTAGGCCCCACCGATCCAGTCGACCGTGTAGGCGTCGACACCCGTTCCGGTGTGGGAACGGCCCACTACGGGTGCGAAGGCCAACGTGTACAGACTGAAGATCGGCGCGGTCCACATCACCGCTCGGGGCATAGTGGTGGTCTGGGTGACGCTCGCGGCGTAGAAGACCTTGAAGCGGCTATTCAGCGGTCCATCGCGAAAGAGCACGCCTCCGAGGCCGAGGTTGGCGGCGGATAAGTCGACGGGCTGGAGGTACATCTCCTGAGCGATGCGACCCTCGCTGTCCCGGCACCAGGACGGAACCCGGGTGACGCCGGCGACCACGTGCTGGTCGAAGGCCGCTACCGAGAGTCCACGCAGGCGGCGGCGGGCGAAGGTGCCGGCGCTGTAGGTGCTGGCGTTGGTCCGGGTGGCGTGCAGGGCGTTGTCGTGACCCGCCGTGCCGCCGATGGGGTCGAAGATGTCGCAGGCGACGACGGGCCCTGAGGCATGGGCCGCCAGTGCCAGGAGGAGGCCGATCATCGCGGGGCCACCAGCAGCTCACAGGTCTCGGAGCTCGTCATCCACATCGACAGGTCGGCGTCGTAGACCTCGACCAGCTCGCAGGCGAGATTGCGGACCGCAAAGGCGCAGTCGTACAGGTCGACCCCGGCCGGAGCCAGCTGTTTTTCGACCGCCGGGTCCTCGAGCAGGCACTCCCACTGGGACTCGAAGTCCTCTGCCAGAGCGACAGCGCGGGTGGTGTTTCCGGTGCAGTCCTCGGTCCTCGCCGCCAGGGCGAATGCGATCTCGTCGCAGGGGTGGTCGGCGGGCAGCTCTTCAGCGCATCCCATGAGGACCAGGAAGGGGAGTGCTCGACTCATCGGATGATGTGCGTCCATTCCACCGAAATCCCCTCGGGAAGCTGGAAGACATCGACGAGTTGTCCGTCAGCTGCACGCACGGTCCAGGTCAGATGGCTGCCACTGGTGAACTCGAGGGTGGTCAGCTCGAGGATGCCGTCCACCGCGACCTCTTCGCAGGTCTCCGGGTCGACCGTGGCGAGCTCCATTGTCTCGAGGCGCAGGTTGACGACCTCGACGCTGGAGATGACCCCGGCGTCGCTGCGGCTGCAGGGGATGTCCTGCGGAACGTCGGTGTCGACCACGCCGAGGTTGCCAATCTCGTGGGGCTCCAGGTCGGGGTAGCTGGTCTCGTACCCGCAGCCCTGGAGCAGGAGCAGTAGCGGGAAGAGGGGGCGCACCGACCCACTCTACACCGCAGCTCTATAGAAAGACCGGGACCGGCAGCAACGTGACTTCGAGGCCGTTGCTCGCGCTGGAGCTGCCCGCTCCTCCACAGGTTGCGGTGTTGTTCATGACCGCCTGGGCGTAGAACTTGGTGTTCTCCGGCACGCCGGCCGTGGGAAAAATGATCGATGCCGTGCCATAGGCGTCTGAGACAAAGGGCACATTGCCAAAGACGGTACCCACGTTGAGGAAGTGCCAGATGCCGAGACCGGGGTCGTAGGTCCCCGGTTCATCGGCGCCCCAGGCGAGCCAGAGATTGCCCGTGGCCATCGGCGGTGCGTTGGTCACCATGATGGTCATTTCGGCGAAGGTGAGGTTGTTCTGCGCGTCTGTAGACAGGTACATGTCCTGGAGACCGCAGGCCGGGTTGTTAGCGGTGCCGAAGGTGCGGGTGCCGCCGGTCTGCATGTCGATGGCGCCGACCGTGCCATCGGTGAATCCGCCGTTGAAGCTGGTGTCGTAGGCGCCGGTCGTCGCCGTGAGCGTGCCGTTTGCGACGCCGGCGAACTCCACCGCGGCGTAGGGCCCGGCGCCGTCGAACAGGGACATCTGGTAGGGCGTGCTCGCGGGAATAAGAGTGGAGTAGTAGAGCTTCGTCATGTCCCGCGAGAGCCGAGAGGCGTAGCCGTTGAACCAGAACTGCGGCGGTCCACTCATCGAGTAGGTGGTGAAGGGGAAGTTCGCCGAAGGATGTGGTCCGATCACGGTGACTGTCCCCGAGGACTCGACGGCGACATCGTACAGCTGTTCCAGGCTGCTGCCCCCGAGGTAGGTCGAGGCCAGAAGGGCGCCGCCGGTGGCATCCAGTCGGCTCACGAAGGCGTCGTTGAAGTTGAAGATCAGGCCCTGAGCCAGGGTGGGCTGAAACGCGTTCGGCGTCACCGGGAAGTTGGCCGAGACCGTCTCGCCAGCGACGACAACGACGCCGGTGGGGTCGTGGGTTCCGTCGGGTTCGAGGGCAACCGCCCTGCAGATGTCAGAGGAGAGCCCGCCGAGGTAGGTCGACCAATTCAAGGCGGCGAACGACTTGTTCAGATCGACGACGAAGCAGTCTTTGTCGCCCTGTGCCAGCTTCTGATAGGCAAAGGCCGTCGTGGGGAAGCCGGAGTCCGCCTCGCCCGTCGCAACGACGTCTCCGTTCGCTCGCAACGCGATGTCGTGGATCTGTTCGCTCTTGTTGCCGCCAATGAAAGTAGACTTGAGGAGGGTCTTTCCGTCGGCGGCGACGTGCACGACGATGCCGTCCTCGCTGCCTGTCGCGGTGGTCTTCAGGGCGCCATTTGTGGTCGGGAACGGGTTGGTTCCCCACGAATTCGGGCTGTGGACTCCGGCGGCCACGACGGTGCCATCGGCCTTTAGTGCGACTGCCTCGAGCCACTCGCCTCCGTCGCTTCCCAAGAAGGTGCTGTAGGTCAGCGCAGTCATGTTCACGTCGAGCACGAGGGCGAAGGCGTCGCCAGAGCCCCCGTTGTGGGACCTGTCGTAGGCGCCGGTCGTGACGGGGAAGTTCGAGGAGGCAGTCTGTCCCACGACCGCGATCTTCGCGCCGTCGGAGTCGATGGCCATCGGATAGTCGTGGTCGGAGCCACCGATGATGACGGATCGGAGCAGGAGGGATCCCGCGATCAACCAGCTGACGGTGATGTCTGTCTTTGCGGTGGTGCTGCCATACGTCCACCCGGGTCCGGGCGCGAACGGGAAGTTCGACGAGACGGAGTACCCGAGAACCATGGTGCCGGAGCGCGTGTTCACCATGTCGATCGCTTCGTCGTCTCCATTGCCGCCGAGGAAGGTCGACCACAGGAAGCCCGGGTCGACGACGAGCTCGCTGTCTTCTGGGCGGGTCGGCGCGGCGAAGCCGAAGCGCTGGTCGTCGAGCACGACGAAACGCGTAGGCACCGGGGTCGTCTCACCTTCCTCGCCGACTGCCCAGGTCTTGGGAGCGGGCTGCCGCACGTCGCCATCGGCCGTCGTCATCAGCAGGCTTCCATCGGCGGTGACTCTCAGGTTCGAGGCGCCCTCCACTCTCACGGAGAAGGACGACACGTCGGCCGAGGCATCGAAGAGCACGTCGTACTCGAGGCCGCTGTCGCCGGAGCGAAAGACCACGTCGATTCCCGGGTAGACCTCATCGTAGGTGACCCTTCCAGAGACGTTTGCCCGCATCTTCCAGTCCGCGGGGTCGTCACCCACGAGGAAGGAGGTGTCACCGAGGGGTTCGGTGCCCTCAATCGCCCGGGTGTTTGATCCCTCGAAGGAGAAGATGAGCGGTTGTTCCAGGCGATCTCGACCGTTCGGGTCGACGACGAACTGGTCCTTGGTGAGCCAGACCCTGGCTTCGGGGCCCACTCCCATGAACTCGACCTGATCCGGCCACTGCCCGAGGTTCTCGGTGAATTGCAGGGGTGCGGCCGACGCGACGACGGGTATGGCTCCCCAGAGGAGCGACGAGATTGCGAGACCAATTGGGGACTTCTTCATGACGGGCTCCTGGATTGCCAGCAACCTCGCTCGACGGGTCATCACACGCCTGTTGCAGATTGGTGCAGCGTCTGACGGGCCCGCAAGATCTAACACCTAACGTCCTGACCCCTCCTTGACGGCGGGAATGGCGCCCCACTGGGCGGATGAAATCTCGAGACCGATCGGGGACTTCTTCATGATGAGCTCCTGAACTGGCGCCAACCATGGACGACGACACCTCGTGGAGCGTGATGCAGATTGGTGCAGCCGTTGCACCCGTTGTTTCAGGCCTTCATCGTCGCCAGCAGGATCTCGAAGGAACGTAGGTATATCGCCTCGAATGCGTCCCTGTCACCGGCCAGCTGTCCGCTGAGATACAGGCCCACCAACCCCTGTGCTGCCGACAGGAAGATCAAGCTGATCTCCTCGGCCGAGGCGACGCGGCGCAGGGTGCCATCTTCGAGGCACTCGGCGACCCGGTCGACGAGGAACTGAAAGGTCTCGCGTCGCCGCACCGCAAACGTCTGCAGCGCCTCGTGCTCGATCCCGTCGGGCCGATGGAGGAAGAACACCTC
>Ga0315336_1005069_pt1 | contig 14811 bp, 13 predicted proteins | sample ASW5metaG_FD_204512 | JGI IMG/M metagenome (GOLD analysis project Ga0315336, IMG submission 204512) | Ammonia-oxidizing marine archaeal communities from Monterey Bay, California, United States - ASW #5 | ecosystem: Environmental > Aquatic > Marine > Intertidal zone | place: USA: California...
CGTTCTATTCTTCCACTCCTCCATGGTGGAAGTACAACCGACATAGGGAAACCAGTCAGTGTATCTATTAATTTATTTTCAGCAAGGAAATCTTTGTTTATATCTTTAAATTTCGATTCTACTCTGTCCTGAAAATCTGCGGCTGCTAATGTAACAGCTTCTTGTAACTCCTTAAGTGTTATAGTTACAGTTCCTTTTGTAATTATCAATTCACCTAAGACTGTTAAAATAAATTTGATCGGTAAAATTCTATTCTGCCAGTAATAGATCAGGTCTGCGTGATGGAACCCAGAAATATCAAACTGACTAAAGTTTTCTATCTTGATGTATTCATCAATTTTATATTTTCCTTGACTTATTATAGCGTCATTCAAATGGCGCTGGCGCAAATATTTCAGATTCCTTTTTGTTTTAGTATCACTTGTTGTCAGTGGCTTTTTTCCCGCATTATCAGCATTTTCTTTTCCTGTTTTCAAAAAGAAATCAAACTGTGATTCAGCATTATAGTTTTTGATTAGATGGTCTATGAAGTCCTGTTCGTTTTTGAATTTGCCACTTGACATTGCATCAAGTATTGCTGCTTCAATCTCATCTTTTGCTACGAATTTGTATAGCCGCATAATGTTTTAGTATATTTTTACTAGAATATGAAATTTGCGTACTTTTCTATGGTTAGCGCTATTTCTAGAGCTGCAAAGAACAAACTAATGGGTAGAATACTAGGTTAGCGCGTACCAAAAAGGATATATTATGTAGTTTTGTAAGAATTTCATGGCATTTAACAAAATCCCAGAAACTGAATCTGACCTGTGGCGTAAACAGATAGGCGATCTATTAAAGTCAGGTAAATACATCCTGAAGCGTGACGGATGGTCAATGCCACCGCCTGAATATTTTATTGCAGCTGGCTTTCCAGCAGACTTCATTGAACCGTTGGTAGAAACTATAAAAAGTGACGGCACGTGGAAAGGGAGTTTATGGAAAGACCAAGTAAGGGCTTTAAATGTAATTTCAAAAATGCAAGCATTGCCCCAGGACACGAAACTAGATGACATACCATATGATCTTGTCAGGGAATTTTCTCAAGTCTACATAGCCGAACAGGAAGGCATCTACTACCTAACCTTTTTACGAGGACTCGAACAGCTATTTGGTCTAAAAGCTAGAGGTTGTCTTGGCAGGGGCAGTCAGGCAAGCGAAATAATAAAAGTAATTCACGAGCATCTTGGAATGGAACAGAGGTACTAAAATGCAAAACAATTTCAACAATAACATTTGCAAGCTCTGCACCCACTCCCTGTCATTTCACACTAAAATGTATGTAAGCGATAAAATTGGCGAACGTATTGCATGTCAGCACAGGATTGGTGTGATACCAAACCAAGAGTTCAAAGGTTGTGTACAAGGTTATGCTGCACACAGGATTGGTATAATACCAAAAACTGACGTACATATACACGAGGCGTGTGCATGTGATGGCACAGCAAAATTCTGGAAACGATTAGTAAGTACACGATTTTTCGGCTCTGATCGTGTTCGTGAATTTACAATACAACTAACGCCTGATGACTCCTTTATCTTTTATCCAATAAATTTGAGAAAAAAAGCATTATCGGGAAAAGGAAATGGTGTGTTTGGACTGCGGGTGTGACTCCTGGTTTGAAATTAAAAACAATGTGCAGGTTACAACATCTGCCTCATGTGAGTGTCATTGCCATAAAATTCGGAGGAGTCTAATAAATTGAGTAGTGTAAATCATTATGAGAATTGCAGAAAGATTGTAAAATCACAGCAGTGTAATGACTGCTGTGATCATGAAAATCGTGGTGGAAGCAATAGCAGAAAACGTAGATTATCTAAGATCAGGTATATAGGAATAGAATTTGATCCCACAAAGATTGACAGTTGTGAAAAAGAGGTGAATGATGCTCTATCACAAGGGTACGAGCCAATAAGGGATGTTGATACTCCACGCGGCCTGATTATGGTGCTTGGCATGTGGGAATTTAGTGAGAAAACATGATTGGAATAGATCATACCAACGACCACGTCCGTGAACAGGCGTTAGAATTCTTGATTCAGGCACTGGCAGGTAATGATGATAGAGCTCACGAGCTTGCTGACAATGCAATATTCACTGGAGTTGATTTTGTTCATGATTTCTACGGTGCCCTCTATGCCCACATTGTTATTCTTGTAAAGATGTTGAAAAGTGCGCATCCAAATTCTGTTAAACTCATTACGAAATTATCTGCTGATCTAAAGGTAGGCAAAGGAACTAATTTTTGGGATATTTACGCGATTCGCACGAAGCATCCACTTTATAAAATTAATGAAAAGAGCAAAACTGCCGGTCGAAAAGATGATCCCACTTCATACTGGAAAGGTGAGTGGCGGTAATGGCTAAAAATTTGTTTGTCAAGAGTCCAAAACAGGCTTATGTTGTTAGATGCAAGGAATGCAAGTCCGAGTTTTGGAGCAAAAAGAAATCCGGTCTCATGTCATCACTTTATCCAAAAAACACATGCCCCAGCTGTGAAACCAAATCATCGCTTTTCGTTCCAGACAACGTGCCAACGATCAAGCGTGAGAGAATGTACAGGTTCTTCGAGGATGAAGATAAAGCAAGATCTGTTGATCTAATGCATTATGAGTTAATGGAAGAATGGGTTGACGAAATGGACTACCAGGGACATTGGGGTGACACTAATCCAGGATTTGTATTTGAAATTTCAGAAAAATTACAAGAGGAGCTAAAATAATGCGCTGTAAACTTTGCTACAGAGTAATTGGGCACCCAAGCAAAAAAACTAAGGCTTTACAGGTTTGCGGCGCCTGTAACACTACTTGTTTCACACATTTGACATGTCCTGACATTCCTGCCATAAAGCAAGTCAACGCCAACGGCAAGCGTCACTATGAAACACCAGCCGGACCATTTGTGTCTATTACAACCATAACACATCACTTTACACCAGATGGAATAAAAGAATGGCGTAAAGACATTGGCGAAGACGTTGCAAATTATGTGATGCGTACAGCTTCCATTAGAGGTACACGTGTGCATAAACTCGTTGATTCTTTTCTATGTAACGAATCTATAGATAACATGACAAGTGAATATGGCGTTACAGCGGCTGGACTGTTTAATTTGATGCGTCCTGCACTTGAGAAAATAAATAATATTATAACGATTGAAAAAGCAATTTACAGTGATGATCCTGCCATTATGGTAGCGGGTACAACAGACTGTGTAGCTGAATATGAAGGCATTTTATCAATTCTTGACTTTAAGACTTCGTCAAAAATGCGTGGACAAGATACTATTGACTCTTGGATGATCCAGGCCACGTTTTATGCGCTGGCCTGGGAATGCCTGACAGGCCAAAAAATCCCTCAGATTGTAATTATCTGTGCAACAGAAGATGGCCAAACGGAAGTTTTCAAATCTGAACCATTAGAATACGTTGAACGACTGAAAAAGTTGATATCTGATTATAGGGCTGACATAAAAATTTCAAATAGGGGTAAAGTGTAGTTTATGATCTCTATGTCAGCACAAGAAAGGCAACGGCGACTTGACTTGGTGGATATGCACACAATGCCTCATGAGGCATTAGTTGGATTGGTAAAAGAGACAGCCGCAGAAAGTGAGCAATTCAAAAACGATTCAGCAAATTATGCAAGGAATTCTACAAAAGCTTTACAATTAATGAAGAATAATAATCTAATTAAAAGCCTAGATCTTAGCACCATAGAACTAAAATCTTCAACGTTACCTTACACAGTTGGAATAGATGGAAGTAATCAACCACGTCCAACTCCTGATGGTTACATGCTTTACTTTTTTAGTGCTGTTAGGATTAATTTTGAACCAGGTAACATAGATCCAAAAATCTACTATGCAGGTCATACTAGAAGAATTAGAAGTACTGTTGAAGAATCAGCAGGTAAACAAGCTGAATTGTTTATGACTGGTATGGAAACCAAAGAACTTCGGCAAGTAACTAGTGAAAAACAACCAAATGAAGATGGTAAGTACACGGACAGTTTGGTTTTCATGGACGGCCCAATCATTGAACCACCTTTTGACAATGATAGTACAAATATTAAAGAAAGATCACGAGCATTAAAACTTGCAATTGAAAAAAATATAATCCCAATTGGAATTATTAAACGTGTTTACAGTCAGTTTTTCATTGATAGATACGCTGGATTGTTTAATGTTGCAGCAGAACAAAACTGTTTCAAGGCATTAAATCATGATAAAAATTTTGCCATATATGTTTTAACAAAATTTCTGGAAAATTCAGAAAACATTGGATACACTCAACCATTTAAATTCTCAGATATTGCTGATATGGATAAATACATTAAACCTGTAAAACAATATTATGCAGAAGGAATAGATGTTCTGACATTTTTAATGTCAAATGGATTTTCGGGCAATCCTATAAGAGTTGATGTAGCAATTCCAGCTGATAAACCGTTTGATGTTGATGTATTTACAAAACAAATTGTGACATATATTGCTCAATGGTCAGCACCTGGTAGGCATGTTCCTATTCCAGTAACACTTGCTCACGATCAGTGTAATATTAGGCAAGGTACAGCGAACATACTTTACTCGGATTACATTACAGGTTCAAAAACTGGTGATGTTTTACAAGATGTAACTGCACATAAAATGTTGGAGGAGACACATTAATGGCGGCGGCAGTTGAGAAAAAAGTTGGTACTGTTCTAACTGATGCCAGTACTTATTCTGCAAGAATGCAGGCATTAGAAGCATATGAACAGATAATTTCTGAAGGAAAACTGCTTAAAATCAAAGTTAATGGTCCTGCCAATGATTTTATTCTGGGTTATGCAAATAGCGTTGAACCTCATAATGATTTTTATGCAAAGGGCGAAGAATGGTCACAATCTATCAGAAAAGATTATGCTATACCAAGCAATGTTGCAAGACAATACATAACCTGTGATTTAGATGTCATTGGCTTAATGCCAAATTTGGCACTTAGTCCTCCCAGAACAACTTTAGATCAAATTGACAAGCCACCTTCGCCAGGAGATTCCGTCTTTGAAATTCCAGAGGGTGGAAGCCATGAAGACCAACGACCTGATAATGCTCCAGCTAATTGGGTTTGTCCTCATTGCATACATCTAGATTCATTATTTGGAAAAAACTTTGGAACTAAAGGGTATGTTTGGTTAGGAACTCTCTTAGGATATAGCAAACTGCCACTTCCATTAAATGTTGAAAATGCTCTAATGCACATGGGGATTTTTGGAAACACCGGTAGTGGAAAATCATACACAACTGGTGCACTAATTGAAAAATTTTCCAAGATTCCAACTGGTAATGATACAATTCCCTATGTAGCTTTTCCTATGATTGTAACTGATCCAAATTCAGACTATTATGATTACGTAGAACATACTGATGGTGCACCTGGCGCTAACCATGTTCAGGGACAGCAAACATTTCGAGAACATTATCCCGCTAATGGTGGAGTTGAGAGTTATGTCTTTCCAACATCTGCTTGGAGAACCCGTCCGAACACACATCCTTTTACAATTGATTTTGGTGAATTTGGGCGTGACGGTGCATTCTCAGCACAAGACTTGGCTGAAACTATAATACAATATAGGCTTGGTGCAACACAATCAGATTCCGCTGATCTTCAAACAGGTACATTAGTAGCTTTAATTACAAGAGCTCATGACGACCACTTGTTTGTTAATAGCAATGAATTATTTACTAGCGACAATATTGCAAACGCAGTTTGGCGCGACAGGTCAAACACAGCACAACCAAGTCTACTAGATCAATTAGTAGCTAATCATACTTTTCAAAGTGCTAATGCTGGAGCAGTGAGACGAGGATTAGAAAAATTTGAAACAGATATGAGACATCATCATCTTTTAGGCCAAACAGGCACTACTGCACTGAATTCAACTTGGGTGAATCAAATTGTTGATAATCGTCAAATTGCTATCTTTGATTTCTCCATTGATGGTGCACCTGGTATTAACCTACCACTAAAACAATTAATTATTGGATACTTGGCAAAATTAGTTTTTGATACTTTTTCTACAAATCGGACACGCAGGAAATATCTTCTATTTCTAATTGAAGAAGCACATAATTTTATACCAAATTCACAAATTTACCCAGTAGGTGGAAATCTTGCGAAGAGAACACTTCAATTAATTGCCACACAGGGAAGGAAATTTGGTATAGGTTTAGGTTTAATCTCACAGAGTCCGTCTTATTTAGATCCTGTTGTAAGTGCAATGATAAACACATTTTACATCCATCGAGTTTCACCTAATGACATTGCCTTTGTAAAAAGGATCGCGCCAGGTTTAAAGAAAGAACATGAAAACAAGATAACAAATCAATCTAAAGGCAGAGTGTTTGTTACTGGCCAAATGAATGATGTTATTTCAGCACCGTTACCTGTTAAAATTTTAACAACTGATAGGATTATTAGAACTCACAGGGCTGGCTCAACATCATTTGTTGATGATACGGTTGAACGGCTAGCATCTCAGGGAAACAACCCACCGAATTAGAACTGAATTGCCAGTTAAAAAATTTCCAGTCAAAAAATTTGATTCTTCAAGATTACCACAGCCTACAGGAATACCATTTGCCGAAATTTTAGGAATAAAAATACCCAGCCGTGATACTGTAGCGAGAGTATTATCTGAATTCATAAAAAAATCTAAGATGTCGAAAAATGCGATAATTTCACTCATTAAGGCTGAGTGGGGAGAAGGAAAAACTGATGCTTATGATAGGTATATTACAAAAGAATTAGCTGATCATTTCCACTATTCTGTCAGTACAAGCACTGTTATCATACGTTTAGAAATGATAAAAAAAGATTCAACATCTGGAAATACAGCTTCTAACCTTATAGCAGCAATTTTTGCTTCTATAGGTGATGATATTTATAATAAGGAAGGCAAAAAAGACAAAATTTTCTATAAGGAGAAAATTAATGATCCCGTAGAATATTACAGCAAAGTCATATCAAAAATTTTGAAAGGTAATAAAAAAAACCTTTACATTTTCATTGATGAATTTGAGGAAATACTTCATTCTGCTAAAATTAAAACTGATATAATTTCTGGAATGAAAGAAATTTTCAATAAGCAACTTGGAATTATTTCACAGGGTGGGGAATTTGCAGGGAGGGTGCATTTTTTTATTGCATCAACACCACATGCATGGAATAAAATCATTGAAGATCCTGATCTATCAAACATTATGGGTGGGCTAGAGAGAAGATTAGCACCATATTTAGTTGAGCTACCAGCTTTAACGAAAGAAGATTGCTATAACTTTCTAGCCGGATTATTCAAATATTCATACGGAAATAATTTTAAAAGATTACCGATCGCTTCTGGTGGTGTTATTGAAACCATAGCTAACGTTTCCCATAATAATCCTGGAAATCTTATTCAAACATTCTCTCATTTGATGCATAATGTGCAAGACATTGACAGCTCTAATATCAATTGTATAGATTTTGAGCAAGTTTTCAAAGACTTGGCAACACAAAATTTGGCAATTTTTGGTTCTACTATACCTGCAATTGATTCTTCAATCATGTCTCATTTCCAAAGAGAACTGGATGACGATAAAGCGAGAATCTTACAATTGCTTCTTGGTGAACAAAAACCATTCATGCTAGATGAAATAGCTAATAGAATAGGAATTGGAAATATTACTAATCATATTAATGAAATCAATCAAAAATTAGAATTATCTGTAAATCTAAGTTCTGCGATCCAACATTATTTTCCTGCAAAAGACGGAGTTAACTTTGATACAATTTTATCATTGTTCACGACATCTCCAGGAAAAGAATCTATAATTATTGATAGATATAATGTTGATACAGAGATTTTCAAAACAGCTTTGTTGCACCATGAAATAGATCCTGAATCTTGTCATATTGAGGAAAAAATATTGTTACCAAAGGATGAAAAGGAATTTGCAAAACTTCTTGATTTGGACAGCACAATATCAAAAAAATTACATAATATTGTTAGAAGAAAATTTGATGAAGCAGTAGAAAAGAGGCATTATTTACCGTCAATTGATATTAAAGAAAATATTTTCCCATCACCAAGCCTGATAAAATTTAATTTTGTAAAAGAAAGAACTAAAAGATTAGAGATTAGGCGTTCCATTCAAAAATTAATCAACATGCCTCAACAAAGACAGGCAGTCAATAAAAAATTAACAGATGCAATAATTGAGGCTGTTCAATATCAAACAAGACAGGGAATATCAAACGCTGGAATTTCCTTTGAGCGTAACGGAATTTATTGGAATTTAATTATTGATATAGACAGCGAAAAGATCAAGATCCCAATTTTGATTGAAGGAATTTTTGAAACAATTGATGATAGTAAAATTAATGAAATAAAAAACAATGTGAAAAATTCTCCTGCTTTGCTTACAATTTTGTTTCATGTATCTACTATCTCTGACGAAATGAGCCAAAAATTGGCTGATGTTGGTGAACTCCTACCAATTCCAGTTGATACGATGGCTGCTGAACAATTTTTAGTTTGGAAACACGCTAAAGTAAATTCTATCGAGATACACCACCAATCAGAAGATCAAATATTAAACGGAATAATCAAAAATTTGGGCATTAAGGAACATTTCCTTGATGGTTGGGTACCAAGAGGAGAAAAAATTGGAATGATAATTCCGCCTCTTAAATCACTAGCAAACGTAGTAGGAAAAGCTGGTCAGGTTAAAAGCATGATAAAATGTTTGATTCAAACATCAAACAAGAATATTGCTGATCAATTTACCTATTATCAAAAACTAATTTCTTTGAAACTGTTTGGGAAGGGAACAGAACTTGTTCCAATGGATATAGAAACAAGTAACGACTATACAGCAAAAACAGCAGAATTAGCAAAGTACGGATTTGTTAACGATGTCACTTCTAATCTTGTGAAGATACAAACTACGTATGTTGAAGAACGCATCTTATCTTTAATTGAAAATGGAAAAGATACGTACTCTGATTTAAAAAAAGAATTTATAAATTTGTCACAATTTAGGCTTGAAAATCCAAATGCGGGTGACGCCCTCAAAGATTTTTACGTTGCAAGTCTAATAGAAAAGGGGAAAATTTTTGAAAGATCTGGCAAGTATGAAATTAGAAAATATGATGATTTAGCAGCAGATATTTTACAAATCTCAACAGAAGTTAATACTATTACAACTGATAGATTTCTATGCCAAAATAAACAAAGAGATGTTAAAGTTATCGCTGAGATTAGTTATGTTACAGAAATTAAAGATCTTATAATGACTAAAGATGCGTTAGAAGCAGAACTATCTAGTTGTTCTGAAGAAGAAAAGCCGCAAAAAGAAGATGAGATTTTACGAGTTTCATTTTTAATTACATCAATTTCTCGATACTATAAAAAGAATTTTCTACCTGCTGTTACTAGTGCAAATACAGAGACAGCGCTGTTGATAACAAACTGTGAATCTGAATTTAAATTAATTAAAGACAACGCAGAATCTATTATTAATTCATATAATCAATCTGTAAGTGCTCAATATCAAGTAAACAAGGATGATTTTCTAACTGAATTAAAAGCTCAGCATGAATCATTAAAACAGCAAGAAGCTAAAATCTATACTAAACCTGAAATTGTATCTGGTATAGAACAGGTTAGTCCTAAAGATAGACGTGGTAATTATACCCAAACAGCACCGTTTTGGCATGAAAATGATAGCCAAAATGCAAATTATTTTAGTTTTGTTTATTACAAATTAAACGAAATTTCCAAAAAATTTCAAGAATTGGGTGCTAAAATAGAACCAAACATTGAAGCTGCCATAAACTATAGAACTAGTATTGAACAGAATACACTATTACTAACTAACAACGTATCTCCGATTCAATATCCATCAAACCGCGTTTCAACTAGTCTTCTGAATACACTCAAAAGTTTTGGACGTGAATCAGTGGATCCCAGTAGCAAACCCACAACCATAAAGGAAATTAAAGATGCATTGCAAAAAACTGATACAGAGATATCGTCACTTAAAAATCAACAAACAACTATTGTGCAAAATTTACAAAAGTTGAATGACAAGGAAGATAATGTTGCGTCAATCATTCAAGAAGCCAAAGAAAAAATTCCTGAGCTTACTACGTTTCTTTCAGGGTCAGAGTTTGAAACCAGACTTAATCTGATAAGTAGTGAATTTAATGGTCATAATCGGGAATATGAATCTCAAAAAGCACAAATAATTCAAACAAAAATTTCAGGTTATAACGATTATTCTACTCTGTTATCAGGAATGCTTACCACTATGTCTGATTTGCATAAGGAACTCAAAGATACTGAAAAAGATTTGAATACATTAACAGAGGAAATTAAAACCGAAGCCATACTTGAACTAGATAACATGAATAAATTCATTTCATTATGTCTTAATGATTCAACACTCACTTCTAATAATAAAGAAAACATTGAGAAAGAAAAAATTGCACTAACAACTTTTAGAACTAGTATAGAAAATACCAGATCGACACAGACTATAACTGAAAAGCGTGAAAAAATTGCTAACTTCAAAAATGAGCTTGTAACAAAAATAGTATTACATCTTAACTTAAAAGAAAATCAAGCAAAACTTCTAGAAATTATTTCAAGAAAGTCAGTAGGAAGTCAGTTAGTTGATCCACTTGCTTTAAAATCAGAATTAAAAGGAATTGGAATTGAGATATTTACAACGGAATGGACAGAAAGTCTTGGGGTTCTTCATAATAGAAATCTTGTAAAGTTACGTCTATCATTAAACACCGATCAAGAAAACACCGATCAACAAGCCGATCCTGACCCTAATCCTTAAAGATCATTGCGTTCCATGTTCCATGTTTGAATTCAAAACTTTATTACAAAATTTCAAATAAAATTGGGAAAGATGTAACGATAAGGCCGTCACTTTGTTTTTACAACCCAAACGAGGTTTTTCGAGGCCTAAAGCAAAACAAGACCGTTAAAAAATGGCATAACTTTATGGCGACAAAATACAAGCCTAAAAAAAGCAAATTTCTTGTTATTTACCCCTGTACTACGATAAAGCCGTATTCTGCCTCTCGTTCGTACAAACAACTGTATTCTCAGTTGGATAGGCTAAACGGAAAAAGAGAGCAGGTTAAGGTTATGGCAATCTCGGAGCCATTTGGGCTTGTTCCAGAAGAATTCTTCTCCAAGTTTACTTGGTATGACTGCCCAGGGCTGTTTGAGTGGTGGTGTAAGAAGAACGGCCAAGAATATGAAAGAGAGTTTCTAGAAAAAAGTCTTGAGATATTATCTGATGCAGTGGGCCTTTATCTGAAAAGAGCTGTCAAAAATCGATTTCATGAGCGAGTAATTGGACTTGTTCGTACATTTTCTTCAAGTTTGGAGAAAAAACACGATCATACACATCGCAGAATGCTAGAAATGGCATCAGAAAAGTACAACATTGACATTGAAATGATGCCGAGTAGGACGCAAGTAAAAAATCTGGTTGGAAAAAATGGTTTTTTTGCCTGGGACATGTATGGTGTTGCGCATACAGAAATGCTAAAAAAACTTGTAAGCAAGATACAAACTAGTTGAAAAAGATTCAATATCCAATGCTTTGGTTCAGCCAGATTGTTGGTGCTGGGAAAAGTACTCCGTGGAATTACTTTAAGGTGGATGGCGTACTAATGAACGCCTATGATTTTATGCGACATCCTATGGCATTTGAAAAGGCCAAAGAACAAAAAATTCACAAGTATTTGGGATATGATGGCCCTGTAATGATGGATTCTGGCGGGTTTCTTTTCATGAAAAAAAATGACCTCACTATTTCTGCAAAACAAATTATTTCATTTTACGAAGAATCAAAACCAAATTTTGGAGTTGTATTGGATCATCCTATCACACCTATGCTGTCAAAGAAGGTAGCCATGGAAAGAAAAAACAAAACATTACGAAATACCAAACTAATGCTTGAAAAACATGGAACAAAAAATCCAAAATTAATACCGGTTGTTCATGGCTATTACCCAAAAGAAATTACTTGGTATCTTAAGAGATTAAAAAAGATTGGAAATTTTTCAATGTATGGGATTGGGAGCTTAGTTCCTTCTATGTTTAATGTGAAGGGTGTTGGTGGAATTTTAAATGTCATCAAGGTGATATTAGAAATTAGAAAGCAAGAACCCAGGAAAAAACTGCATGTTTTTGGTGTAGGCGGTTCACTAACAATGCATCTCATGTATCATGCTGGTGCCGACTCGCTTGATAGTTCAGCATGGAGAACAAAGGCTGCATTTGGTGCAATACAAATGTCTGGCGTTGGAGATAGGTACATTACAAAAACCCATAGGCACAAACAGTATCCCATGCTTTCTAGAGATGAAAAGAAAAGGCTGGAAAACTGTAGATGCCCAATCTGCAGAAAATATGGTTTCAAGGCGCTTCAGGAAGATTTTGTTGGGCGCGCCATTCATAACGCTTGGGTTCATCAACAGGAAGTGAGAAAGACCAGAAAACTGATGCAGGAAAATCGTTATGATGAATATGTAGATAAAATCATGAAGAAGACAAATTTTGCAAAATTATTTCGAACTAGCAAGTCTTTAAAGTCACAGTACAAAAACAGATGATTATGGTAAGATACACTATTCCTGTATGGCAAATGATTGTTCAAACCATTAGTTCAGAGTCACCTCCAGATAATTACCTACCAATTCCTGAAATCATTAGACTTGTAACCCAACATTTTCCGGATGAAAATGTTAATCCTAGAACAGTTGAGTTACAAACAATTTTTCATTGCGTAAATCACCCACAAAACAGACATGGTGGCGGTTTACATGAATCAAATCCTCTTTTCGAAACAAACGAACGTGATGAATTTCGATTGATAAGAGCCGAGATGGCACGATTGGATCGTGATGGATTTCTACGTTAAGAGAATAATATACTGATCTTATATGCGGAACGTTGCCATAATCTGCGATTGCGATAATACGCTTACGCCAGATACTACCTCGTTATTACTCGAGTCAAACGGCATTGACACCAAGCAGTTTTGGCCAGTGATAGAAAATCTTGTCAGGGAAGGTTGGGATCCTCCAATTGCGTGGATGACAGAAATCTGTAATTTAATTCAAGATGGAAAGATCAGCCAAGACACAAACCAAAAGCTTGCTGAATTTGGAAAAACCATTGAGACTTTTCCTGGGGCTGTAGATTTTATCCCAGAATTGAATTCAATGCTGCAGGAAAAGGGATTGGACGCTATGGTCAAAGGTTATGTTGTGTCCAGTGGTTTTGAAGATTTAATGAAGGGAACAAGGCTTTCTGAGACGTTTACTGACATTTTCGGCGGGAGATTTTATGAAAAGGATGGCAAGATTACAGGAATAAAATCAGCAGTATCATTTACTGAAAAGACAAAATTCGTCTTTGCAGTCAGCAAAGGAATCACGTCAAAAATTAGAACAGAGCCATATAGCGTAAACGAGCTGGCTGTTTATGCACCTGACGCAGTTCCGTTTGAAAAGATGATTTACCTTGGTGATGGCCCAAGCGACATTCCATGTTTTTCCACTATCAAGAAACAAGGAGGCACATGCATTGGAATTGATGTTGGAAAGGAATGGCATAAGGATTTTGAAAGGGAGTTGAGAGCTCGTAATGTGCCTGCGTATAGGCCTGATTACACTGCCGGGAGCGAACTAAGAATAGCGATAGAAGACTTGATATTAAATTAATTTGATATTCCACCAGTATGTATGATGCAGTAATCATTGGCGCTGGACCCGGTGGATATGTTTGCGCAATAGAGATCTCAAAACTTGGCGGAAAAGTCTGTATAGTGGAAAAAAATGGGTTTGGCGGTACTTGTACTCAGAGGGGCTGTATTCCTACAAAATACCTGCACTCAGTTGGAGATTTTGTTAAAAAGGCATCAATGTCAAAATCATACGGAATAGATTCAAAAATTGATCTAGATTACAAAATTTTAAAATCTAAAATGTTTACAACAGTTGGCAAACTGGCATCCGGAATTCAGCTGTTGTTGAAAGATAACGGTGTGGAGATAGTTGAAGGAGAAGCGGAAATAATTTCATCAGAAAAGGTCAAAGTAGGCAGTAAAATTATAGTAACAAAGAATATTGTAATAGCAACTGGCAGCACACCAGCCTCTATAGCTGGTTATGATTTTAAAGAAAAAATCCTTTCAACAGATACCTTCTGGAGTATGGAGGAACTGCCTAAATCCATCGCTGTTATTGGTGGCGGATACAGTGGTTGCGAATTTGCGTCAATCCTGAATGTTCTCGGCTGTAAAGTTTGGCTGATTGAAATGGAAGAGGCGCTAATGCCAGATAATCCCCAAGAAATTGGAAAAACATTGGAAAAGTATATGCGAATTGATGGAATTACTGTTCTCACCAATTCAAAGGTTGAAAAAATTACCGATAATGGAATTTTGGTGAATGGTCAAAACATAGATGTCGAAAAAATTCTTGTTTGTGTGGGTAGAAAACCGAACATAGGTTCTGATGAAATGAAAAAACTTGGAATTGAATTTAACGGTAAGGGTATTGATGTGAATAAAAAAATGCTGACTAGTGTTTCAAATATTTATGCGATAGGCGACATAACAGGAAAATATCAACTTGCTCATGTAGCATCAAAACAAGGCGAAGTTGCAGCCCATAATATAACGGGACATGATAGTGAAATGGATTATAGCGTTAT
>Ga0315336_1005070_pt1 | contig 14810 bp, 13 predicted proteins | sample ASW5metaG_FD_204512 | JGI IMG/M metagenome (GOLD analysis project Ga0315336, IMG submission 204512) | Ammonia-oxidizing marine archaeal communities from Monterey Bay, California, United States - ASW #5 | ecosystem: Environmental > Aquatic > Marine > Intertidal zone | place: USA: California...
TTAAAGAGATGCATAAGCGCCTCAACCTACCGAAAGCAAAATTCATTCTGCTGGACAAAGAACGCAGCGGCGAGCGCGAGGTGGAAATCAAACTGCACAGCCAAAGCGAAGCCACGTTCGAGCAGATAGACGGCCACGACATCGTATTGTTCGACGACATGGTGCGTACTGGCTCAACCGTGGTGAAATCCTGTGAGGTACTAAAGGAAATTCATCCGGGTAAAACTGTGTTCGCCGTGTCGCACTTTTATGCCAGCGAAGAAGGTCGCGAGAAAATGGCCAGCGACGCCATAGACGAAATCCTGACTTTGAACACGCTTCCCACGGTGCTTAACCGCGACGTGCAAGGCCGTTTGCGGCGCAAACTGGTGGTGCTGAAGATCGAACGCTGGCTGGCCACCAAACTTTCTCAGATTCTAGAGGTCAAAAATCCCCGGGAAGACAGCCTGTATCAGATCGACATGTCCTCAACCAATCCGCGGTTCATACGCAAGATCTACGCAAGCGATCAACTACCGGAGTTACACCCGAAATAGCGTTCACACCTTCATAGCATCGAGATTAAGTGCATCGCACACGTCTGACCTCAAATTGAAAACACCCGCCCCCATCACGCTGGAGAACGAGCACGTTCGGCTGCTGCCGTTATCCGAAGATCAGGCCAGTGAGTTTCTGCACATCGGCAGAGACGACGACATCTGGACTTACCTTGTGCCCAAACCGTTCCGCATCGTCGAAGACGCCCGCGCGTGGATCGCAGGAATGCTGCAACGCTGTGCTGAAGCAGGCGATGTGCCGTTTGCGGTCTATGACAAGACCTCGGGGCAGTTGGCGGGCAGCAGTTCGTTTCTGGAAGTCCGCGTAGCGCACGGCGGATTGGAAATCGGCTTTACCTGGTACGGCAAAGATTTCCGGCGCACCCACGTCAACAGCGCGACAAAGCTCGCCTTGTTCAGCCACGCGTTCGACGATCTGGGCGCGAACCGCGTGCAGTTGCAGACCGATGCGCGCAACGTGCGCTCCCAGGATGCCATCGCCCGCCTGGGAGCGACAAGGGAAGGGGTTCTGCGCAAGCACAAAGCCTACCCAAACGGTTACGTGCGCGATTCCGTGATGTTTAGTGTCACATCAGACGACTGGCCTGACGTTCGCGTGCGGCTGCAGGGCTTTCTCGCGTAATCGAAACCATGCTTGCAAGGAGCCCGCGATGAGCGCGATCGAAAAACGCATTCCAATCCGCACACCCTCTGGCACATTTAATGTGTGGACGCGGCAGGTGGGAGAGCACCCGACAAAGAAGCTGTTATTGTTGCATGGCGGCCCGGGCGCAACGCACGAACTGTTCGAGAATTTCGAGGCATATTTCTCGCCCGACGAGATCGAGTTGTACTTCTACGATCAGCTCGGTTCTCACCACAGCGACCAGCCAGATGAGCCCTCTCTGTGGCAGGTCGGTCGTTTTGTGGACGAGGTTGAGCAAGTCCGCCAGGCGCTCGGCTTGGATGCAAACAATTTCTATCTGTTGGGCCACTCCTGGGGTGGTATCCTGGCTATGGAGTACGCACTTGCTCACCAGCAGCACCTCAAAGCTCTGGTGATCTCCAACATGATGTCGAGTTGCCCTGGGTATAACGCCTACGCCCACGAAGTGCTGATGCCTACTATGGATCAGTCTGTGCTGGCGGAAATCCAGGGGTTCGAGGCCGCGCAGGACTATAACAATGACCGCTACCTGGACCTGTTGATGGAACATCACTACGTTCACCACGTTTTGCGTATGCCTGCTGACGCTTGGCCCGATGCAATCGTCCGCGCCCTGGAACACATCAATCAAAGCGTATACATCCCCATGCAGGGGCCCAGCGAACTGGGCATGAGCGGCACCTTGAGCAATTGGGACCGCAGCGGCGACCTGCATCTGATTAACGTGCCCACGCTTGTGATCGGCGCGCAGCACGACACCATGGACCCAAAACACATGGTTTGGATGGCGCAGCAGATGCCGAATGCGCACAGCGTGATCTGCCCCGATGGCAGTCACCTGGCAAACTACGATGACCCAGAGCACTTTTTCGCCGGGCTAAAAGCCTTTGTAAGTGAGGTGGATAGCGCTGTGTAGCTCGTCCGAACCGCGCTGGAGCTGGATTTTAGAAGTGTGAACCACGTCTCAGACGCCCCGCGCACCCGTTCCTATGATGGTTGCCAACTCCGACATTAAGGACGTCGGCATGAGCAATCACCAACTTGAACGATTCGAAGGACGGCTGTTCGCTAAAGACGGTCACTTGCACTTTGTCGTATCCGCCTGCGAAGCAACGAACAGCGCACGCGTCAGTTGCCGGGTTGACGGCGAGCGCAAGGTGCTCGAGCTAACCCTCACTGAAGTCAGGCAGCTCATCTGCACAGATTCAGACCTTGTTCTGGACAACGCCAACGGTGGCGAGTCTGCCAAGCGCATCGTGCACAACAAGGATGGCTGGTACTTTTCAGCGCGCGAAGGGCAAATGGGTCCGTACGCAACTGAAAGCGAGGCGGAGAAAGGGCTGAGCGACTACATTGTGTCGGCCCAAAGCAAGACGGCGGCAGGCTGAACAACGCGGCAGCAATCTCCACGCAACAGCGTCGGCGGTTCGTGACATAATGGGTTTCAGCCAGCCCGTTCCGACTTCACAATCTCGATTCGAACGCAAAAACAAGACCTGACACAGGGCTCCGTGCCCGTTTCTCTCATGAGACTCACTGCACCTATGGTGATGGGCGTGTCGTCGAGCATTCTGGTGCAAACCCTGGAGATGGGTTTTATCGGGCAGCTGAGCACTGCACACGTGGCAGCCATCACGTTCACGTTCCCGCTCACCATGGTGCTGACCAGCATCGCATTGGGTATCAGTATCGGTACATCGTCTGTGGTCGCACGCAGCATCGGCAGTGGCAAAGGTGATGATGTGCGTCGCTTGAGCAGCCACAGTCTGTTGCTGGTTACATCACTCATGATCGTTCTGTCTGGCTTGGGCTGGCTCTCCATCGATCCACTGTTCCGCGCTATGGGCGCAAGCCCCGCGCTGCTGCCGCTCATCCACTCCTACCTCGACATCTACTTGCCCGGCACCGTGCTGTTCACCATGACGATGATCGCCAGCTCTATCATGCGAGCCAGCGGCAATGCCAATGTACCCGGCGTAGTGATGACCGTGGGTGCGTTGGTTAACCTGTTGATCGATCCGTTTCTCATCTTTGGTTGGTGGATTTTCCCGCGCATGGAGCTGAGCGGGGCGGCCACAGCGATGACGCTCACGCGAATATTTACCACGGGCATTCTTTTCTACTACGTTTACGCCGGCGATATGCTGCAGTTGCGCAATCTCACGACCGGGTTTCTGGCGTCTGCTAAGCGCATACTGCACATCGGCCTGCCGGCCATCGCAACGCAGTTGATCGGGCCGGTCACGGCTGCGTTCATCACGCGGATGTTGGCGCAACACGGCGAGACCGTGGTCGCCGGTTTCGGGGTCGCCGGACGCATCGAGGCGGTGGCGGCGATGATGTTGTTTGCTCTGTCTGGCTCCATTGGCCCGTTCGTTGGTCAAAACTGGGGCGCGCGAAGATTCGGCCGAGTTCGCGAAGGCGTTCGAGCAAGCTATCTGTTCTGCATCGGCTGGGGGTTGATAGCGGCGCTGCCGCTGTTTTTGTTCGGCACCACCATTGCCTCCTGGATAGATGACTCGCCTACGGTTGTCGGCGTGGCCGCGTTCTATCTTGCTCTGGTGCCGTGGGGCTATGGTATGTGGGGCGTGCTCATGATGGCGTCAGCCAGCTTCAACGCGCTGGGCAAGCCCCTGCCATCAACTGCCCTCGCCTTCCTGCGTATGTTCATTGTGTATCTGCCGCTGGCGGCATATCTGAATCATGAAATGGGGTATCAGGGTATATTTATCGCGACCCTGGTCAGCAATGTACTCCTCGGCGCCATAGGATGGCTATGGTTCCGTGTTCGACTAGTGGACATGAGCCGCAGGAGCTACACCCTTTCGCGCACATGAATCGAGCCGAATCGGGCTGGAGGGTGCGCAAGCACCCTCCGGATTCCATTATTCTTCAGGCAGGTAGCTTAGCTCTGGTCGCGACCTGGACAGGTAGATGGTTTGCGATTCCACCACCGCCGCCCGCTGCTTCAACAAACGCTGAGCCTCATCTGCCCCGAATGCCTGTTGCAGGCGTTGAGGTACTGAGACAAACGTTCCTTCATCCATCGAGGCCCAACTCGCAATAGGGTTGGCGAACGCATAGGTATTGTTGCCGCCAGGGCCCGGCGCCCAGACTACGAAAGGCGCACCGGCATCGGTCTGGTCCCACGCCTCGGACACTTTCTTCAGATAGGCTTCATAATCGCCGTTGCCGTAGGGCTTCACCGTCACCAACAGCCAGTTGGTCATCGCCGGCGTTTCGGCATCATCGGGTTGCGTAGGGCTTAGATCCAGGCGTCGCGTCCAGATGCCGGTTTCCTGCGACAACACTTTACCTTCGATAGACGCACCCATGCCGCCGGCCTCCTCTGCACCGTACGCGTCAACCATCACGTTCATGGGAGCCAGGTCCATGTCGGCGAAACTGCGGAAAATACTCACAAAGGTATACGTCGTCGGGCTGCCCACTACCTGCGTAGAAACGCCGTAGTATCTTTCCGTGTCGAGCTGCTTATGCGCCGCGGCAAACTTCTTCAACACCTCTTCGTAGGCCCGTTGGCTGTTGGGTTCTACTTCAGCCGTGAACAGCCGCGCGTACATCGGCCCGTGGTTATCAGCAAAAGCAGAAAGCGGCGGAAACAGCAGAACTGCAAATAACAGTATTGATCGATATTTCATTGTTCGTTCTTCCTTTTTAGAATTAGGTCAATCCTCGCTAGGACCACCGAATATGCACCTATTCGGATAACGGGTAAAGTCAGGATCATGAGAGGCCTTGTCTAAATGATCATCCGGCGGCTTGTCAGCCTCAGCGTGCTTGCGGTTGTCACCGTAATTCTCTACGGACTTGCGCCAGCCTTGTTCGTGTTAGCGTTGATAGGCAGCGCGCTCCCTCGATTTCGCACCTTGCCCCATGCTCTGGCTTTCGCGTTGGGTTTTCTATTTTACGAATGCACCGGCGTCCTGCGCCTGGGGTGGCTGTGGCTGCGCTATCGAAATGGCGCCGACTACATGGCCCGCAATCAACAGGTCCAGTACTGGTGGGCGGGCGGGTTGTTGAATTTGGGGATCCGACTCTACGACCTGAGCATTGAAATAACAGGCGAACAAGCCATCGATGGCCCCAGCGCTCTGGTCATAGCCCGGCATACCAGCATCGCAGACACCGTTCTGCCCATGATTTATTTTGCCGAGCGGCGCGGTGAGGGTATGCGTTATATATTGAAGCGCGAGCTTGTGAAGATGCCTTGCCTGGACATTGCGGGTCACAGATTGCCCAACCTGTTCGTCGACCGCTCCGGCGCAGACACTGACAAAGAACTCGCCGCTATCCGAGTTTTGACTACGCGTGCCGGCGAATCCGAATCGGTATTGCTCTACCCGGAAGGGACGCGCTACACACCGCAAAAACATGCGCGCCTACGCGCATCCAGACCGGCTTTGGCCGAGCAACTAGACAGATGGCCGGATCTACTGCCGCCTCGTCTGGGTGGTGTTACGGCCATGCTGGACGCAAACCCGGGCAAGGATGTGGTGTTTCTTGCCCACACTGGCTTCGAAGGCTCGGCCTCGCTAACGGATCTCATGAACGGGTCCTGGCACGGGCAAAGGGTGCGGCTACGCTTCTGGCGCGTGCCCTACGCGCTGATTCCGGATGATCACACATCATTTATGTTCAATCACTGGAACGAGATGCAGCGCCAAGTCGCGGCAAACCCCTGAAATACAATTCTTTTTCCCCAAAAATGTAGTTTGATTTAATTTTTGAAAGGTTTATTCTTCGCGGCGAGGGAAAAATGGAGACATAATTGAGGTCTCCTTTTTCAATTTTTCGTACTAGTTGGAGAGAGTACCTAATGACTCTGAATCTGAGGTTCCGCATGGCATTTGCCGTGCTGGGTGTAGCGTTAGCTATGCCGTATTCGTATACCTTTGCCGCCGAACAGGTGATTGAAGAAATCATCGTCACGGCCCGGCAACAGGAAGAAACTCTGCAGGACGTACCGGTTACCGTGGCCGCATTCAGCGAAGCCGACCTGGACCGTTACAACATCACAAATCTGGTCGACGCGGCCAAGATGGTCCCTAACATGGTTATTTCCCATGGCGGATCAGGCAATGGGTCTTCTCTGCGCTTGCGCGGTATTGGATCTAGCTCTATATCAGCGGCGTTCGACCACTCTGTGGCGCTGAATCTGGATGGCGTGGTTGTGAACCGCGGCCGATTCATCCACAACTCTTATATGGACATGGGCCAGCTTGAGGTCCTGAAAGGCCCTCAGTCGCTGTACTTCGGTAAGTCTGCAACTGCAGGCGTTATTTCGATCACTACCAATGATCCGGGTGATGAGTTTGAGCTACAGGTCAGTGGTGGTGTAGAAACGGAATACGAAGGTACGTTCGGTGAATTCATCATCTCGGGGCCAATTACCGACACATTGGGGGCACGATTGGCAGTCGGTTACACAGAGAATGATGAGCTATTCGAAAACTGGCAGGCGGGCAGGACTCCGATTGATCCCGACGGACCCGGTCCAATCATTGTGGCTCCACAGGCAGGGGCGCAAAAGTACTACGGTGACGAATCCCTAAACGCCAGACTGACGGTAGTCTGGGATCCGACAGACAACTTCACCGCAAAGCTGAAATACAGCTACTCAGAGTATGACAATGACGGTGCCGGCACAGCATGGGCCGAAGAGATTTGCCCTGAGGGCAGGCAGCAAGCCACTAACAGCACCGCTGGTTTTGTCTTTCAAGGTGCTGATGATTGCAAAATCAACGGTAACACCTCGAAGCTACACCTGAATGAAGCACTCCGTGCGGGTCTTCCCGGTGGTTGGGACGATGGGGCTCCGGGTCTCGAACAGGAAACAGATTTCATGTCCCTTCGCATGGATTGGGACTTCAACGAGAACTATACGCTCACATCAATCACCGGCTATGTCGATCTGGAGCACGAAGAGTTGGACGATTACAGCTATGGAGCTGGCGTTTTCGGAGGCCTGCACTACAACACATATGAAAGCCTGTCACAGGAAGTACGGCTCGCCAGTCACTACGCTGACAGCCCGATCAACTTCCAAGCAGGCGCGTACTGGCAGGAAATAGAGCAGGAGTTTGACGCTTATCAGTATGCGGCTAACCTCGGGCTGATCGCCCCCGATCCGATTACCGGGAATGCATACGACTACAACAAGCATCACTTTCTTGATACCGACGTCCTTTCTGCCTTCCTAGCTGTGTATTGGGACATCAATGAAAAGACCGAGTTGACGTTCGGCGCTCGCTACACCGATGAAGAGAAAGACGGGAAGATAGAGATCCCGTACGTTCACTTGTTTCTGCAGGGAGTGTTTAGCGCGCCGCCCGTTATCGACGGTCTTGAATTTGAAGATGACAACCTATCTCCAGAGATTGCGATCAACTACTACATTACTGACGACATAAGTGTGTTTGCAGCATATAAAGAAGCGTTTAAATCCGGCGGCATAGACAACAGCGCCCTGCCGACCGCTGCTCTCAATCCGCCTGACGGCGATTTTAGTTTTCTCGTTTACGAATCTGAAGAAGCCGATGGCTTCGAGGTGGGCATGAAAGCAAACTTGCTCGATGGCGCAATGCGCTTGAATGCCACCGCTTTCAGTTATGAGTACTCAGACCTGCAGGTACAGCTATTCGATTCGACGGCCATCCAATTCCAAACCTTCAACGCGTCAGCGCTGGAGACTGAAGGGGTGGAGTTTGATCTGATCTGGAACACCAATCTCGAAGGCCTGTCGCTCCGTTCAGCATGGGCATGGACGAATACCGAATATTCCGACACATTCATTAACGCAACAGGTGAAGACCTGGAAGGCGAAGACGGCGCCGGTAGTGGGGACATCACTGGGTTTTTCGGCTTCACGTATGATCGAGAGATTACCGATGGATGGCGCTTCGCCCTCTCTGCGGATGCGCGATACACGGACGACTACGCTATCACGGTAACGTTGGATCCGTTCGAACAGGATTCCTTCTGGGTGGTTGACGCGGCACTGAGCGTCTACTCTGCAAATGGCAGACACGAGTTCAATCTGATCGGGCGTAATATCACCGACGAAATTTACGCCATCGGTGCTGGCGCCATTCCAGGCCGAGTCCCATCCGACAACACTGGGGCCAATACCCTTGACCAGGCAGCCACTACGCCGCTAGGCCAGACGTTTAGCCTGCAGTACCGCTTCTCCCTCTAGGGCGTTTCGCCACAACGACAAAGGCGGCCTCATGGCCGCCTTTTTTGTCCTCAGCTCACGTCCAGCCAGAAGCCACCATCGGCCCGGTGTTTGATGTGCCCGGCAGTGGGCGTGGCGAAATGCGTGCCTATGATGAGGATGTCATCATCCACATAGCGCTCCAACAAGCCTTCCCGTGTAGATCGGCCCTGGGGCTGATCATAGTCTGCGGAACTGCACCAGTCCGTGCGGGTCATCTGTACCGGGTGGTGAATGCAGTCACCCGTAATTAGCGCTTCCTGCCCGTTGGAGGTGATGTGTACGCTCACGTGGCCGGGCGTATGCCCTGGGGTAGGTTCCAGGCATATGCCCTCACACACCTCGTGGGTCTCGCTGACAAAGTCCACCACGCCGGCCTCAACCACTGGACGCACCGAGTCCGCCAGAACCGGACCATAGGTGCTTTCGTCTTCGTTGGCATCCCAGTACGCCCACTCTTTTTCGGCGATCAGGTAACGCGCGTTTGGAAACGTCGGTACCCATTGCCCGTCCACCAGCATGGTGTTCCATCCGACATGGTCTACGTGCAGATGGGTGCACATGACAGTATCAATGGATTCCCGCGGATAACCCGCAGCTTCCAGATCTTTCAGAAACTCCGTCTGCAGATGGCTCCAGGTCGGTATGTTGCGTTCTTTGTCGTTGCCGATACAGGTGTCGACCATGATGCGCCGATCGCCGGTATCTATGATCAGCGCATGGATGCTCATGATCAGATTGCCCTCGCCATCCATGAAATGCGGCTGCATCCAATCGTACTCCAGGCACGCATCCCTGCTCGCGTCTGGAAGAATGAATTTGGTCCCACCCGCAATTTCCATCTCGACGATTCGAGTTATCTTTACGTCACCAATCTGCCATTGATTCATGCCTGCCCCTCTTTTGAATTTGCCCTCGACATTACCATGAAATCGCCGTGGCGGCGGGACCACGGGACGCCATGGTTCTATCGTTATAGCCAATTCGATGAGCAATCAGATCTTCTTTCGTTGACCCACCCCTGACATGCGGCTAACGTTTTTGTCTGCTTTACGAGGCGTTTGCCCGTAGCATTTTCCTGGAGGGGGAGGCTCCTTAAGCGGAGCCAGCCAGGGGCCACTTTTTAAGTGGCCTTTTTTTATTCGCTGCGCCAGAACCCTGCGCCCTCGCGCGCACAGCCAGTTGAACGGAAGCAAAACCACCGACCGGCGATGCCGATGTACCCTGAGTAGCCGATCAACCCATTGCTAACATCAGCCGTATTGTTCGCGGAAAGCGACTCCAGATTCATCACGTCAATATAGAACACGCGCGGTACGTTTCGACCAAAGCGTTCAAGATTGGCGTCATATGCCGCGTGCCAACGTATACTTTCCAGCTTTTTGCCCCGATGGGAAGTCGCGGTGCGCGAACCATAGCTATATACGTAGGCGTCGCGGAATCTGAACTCCAACCCTGGTCGAACCCGCGTAGGGCGTTGGGTATACAGGGAGCAGCCCACGACCTCGTTCCTATCCTCTTTCTCGTTTGCATAGAGCGTGGCGATGCACACGTCTCCCCGCGCAAACGCATCCCTGCAATCGACCCCCGCCAGCTCCGCACACAATCCGTCATGGAATTCTCGAGCGTCTACCGCCCTGGTGACGTACCCGTCAACGTCTGACCACGGGGGGTATTCATCTGCATTCCGATAGACCCCGCAGAACTCGAATGTGACCAGCCGCCGTGGCAGGTTGTAGATCACGCGCGCGACGGATTTCAGCCAACCATGCCGTCCCACCGACGCCTTGAAACCCATGCGCATGCCTCATTGTGTTATACAGCTCACTAAGCGTTAGAATCCTTCATGCTGCCAGCGGGAGCAACCCTACTGGTGCATGGCGAGACCATCGTCATCAAACTGCCATCAATACCAGAGGGAGGCGTGCAACATGACCTCAAAACAGCTGAAGATCATCCCCCAACCGGGGCCGCTGGGAGCCATCGTTGAGGGTTGGCTACCAGACGCGGAGCTTACGCCCGCCCTCAAGGCTGAGATTGTCCAAGCCCTGCAATCCCATCAGGTGCTGATATTTCGTGGCCAGGAACTACCCAGCGATGACGCATTGATCGGGTTCGCCCACGCCTTCGGTGATCTGGTGAAAGGCTCTGAATGGTTCGGAGACATTGGCCCTCTGCCGGAGATATTGAGGGTTAATAATCTGGTCGATGATGCCGGTGTGCCACAGGGCACCGGCGGCTCTATGTCGCTGGAATGGCACGCCGACTATTCGTACGTGCCCACCGTCGGCAAGGAAAGCTTTCTGGAGGCCGTGGAATTGCCGGAGGATCCACCCGCCACGAGTTTTTGCAGCCAGTACGCCGCGTTGGAAACATTGCCCAAGGCAACCGTCGAGCTGTTGCGCGGTTTGCGCGCCCACCATTCCATCACCGGCTATTCGTCGCGCAATGATGAAGTGTCGGTTAGCGATTCGCCGCAGGCAGGCACAAATTTTCGCGAAGAATTCGCCGCCAAGCGCGACCGCAATCAAGCCCTGGGCATCCAGCGGCCGGACATACCCCAAGCTACTCATCCGGTGATTGTGCGCCACCCTGACTCAGGGCGAGAAATTCTGTATGTGAGCAAAGGCATTACCCGCCGCATCGTAGACATGCCTAAGGACGAAAGTGACGCGCTACTAAAAGAGCTCGCCGCCCACTCCACCAAGCCAGACAACGTGTACGCGCACAACTGGCAGGTCGGCGACCTGGTGATGTTCGACACCCTGGGGACCTTGCACCGGCGCGAAGCCTGGGACCCGAGCCAGCGCAGAGTGATGCGTCAACTGAGTACTTTCTGGACCCCGCCAGGCGCGTCGCTCGCAGCATAAAGCCACACAACGGAACCGAATTTCATGAGATACGCAGCACTTCTGTTGTTACTGGCGGCTTCCACAGCCCTCGCCGGGCCGAAGCTCTATGTCTTCGACTGCGGCATGATCTATCTCGACGATGTGGATATGTTCAATCTGACCAACGAGGAGACCTCTGTACGAGAACTATTCGTGCCCTGTTATCTCGTTGAGCACGAGCAGGGCCTGATGCTGTGGGACGGCGGGTTGCCCCTGGAATACGCGGCGGCCGATGGCCCGATAGCTCGCGATGGCGGATCCTCCAACTACGAAATTTCCATTGTCGAACAACTCGCCGCCATGGGGATTACACCAGCCGATGTCGACTACGCCGCGTTCTCGCACCTGCACTGGGATCATGCGGGCACGGCAAACACCTGGGTACAGTCCGAGGTGATCATGCAGAAGGCCGAATGGGAAAGCGCCACGGGACCCGGCGGCGCGTTTGTGGAAACTCAGTATTTCGACCAACTCACGGAGGCTGGTCTGAGGATGATTGAAGGAGATCACGACGTATTTGGCGATGGCCAGGTGCGCATCATCTTCTCGCCGGGACATACGCCCGGCCATCAGGCACTGCTAGTAAACCTTCAGAATTACGGACCCGTGCTGCTGTCCGGCGACCTCTATCACTTCCGCGCTAACCGCACCTTGCGCAGACCGCCGAAGTTTAACGTCGACGCTGCCATGACCCTGGAGTCCATGGACAGAGTCGAAGCAGTCATCGAAGACAATGGCGCGACGTTGTGGATAGAGCACGACAAAGCGTTAGCGGATACGCTCAAGAAAGCGCCCGCATTCTACGATTAGCGATGTGAGAATGCAGTAGCAAAAATGGGGCTCGACGTTTTTCACACGTTAGCGGAAGTGGCGGTGGCCATTACCGGTTTCTCGTCGCTCATCATCGTTTTTCGTGGAAACTCCCCGGATTGGACCCGCCAGGATTACGTCGGCTTTTCCTTCGTGCTGACCTGGAGCGTCGGCAGTATCTTTCTCTCACTCCTGCCCATCGTTCTGGCCGAATTTCAGATAACCCTCGACGCCGCTTCCCAGATCGGTCTATTCAGCGCAGTCGTGTACCTGTATGCAGCGGCTGGTTTCCTCACCGTCACCCAGGCTCGTGTCGCCAAACGAACGGGCGAAACCGTACCCACAAAACCCCGCTTGATCATGGGTATGTCATTTCTCGTTATCACCTCGGTCGCGTTCTCGGCTGGTTTCGGATGGTTGCCGGGCCCGCGTCACGCCTGGTACGCGACCACCATTGCGCTGCTGATGATGCACGCGACCGCGGACCTGGGGGTCTTCGTGGTGCAGACGACGCAACGAAAACAATCCTGAGGGCACGACATCATCGATATGTGCGACAACTCCGGTGTTTCCCCCAACAAGGCAAACTCGCGCGCCTAACTTGCCCATGCCACCTCCTACCAATGTCCATCACAGCATACAGCAGGATGGCGCCATCACATTCCCTCTAGTATCGTTACCCCGATAATAGATCTGGGGCAAGCGATGGGAATTGTCGACGTTGCATCGACGCTGGCGCAGATGCCAGCGCTGTTGAAACTGAAGAAAGCGATGGTGCCGCGGGCATCCAACGACACCGACTGTTTTGGTGCGCGTGTGCAGGCAAACGCGGAGCGCATTGGCGATCGCAACGCGATCGTATTCGAAGACCAGGAGATCAGCTGGGCGCAGTTCAACGCACTGGCAAATCAGTATGCGAATTACATGACCAGCGAAGGGTTAGAGCGAGGCGATTCCGTTAGCGTCATGATGGAAAACCGCATCGAGTTTCTGGCCCTGCTGGTCGGCCTGAACAAACTGGGCGTGATTGCCAACCTGATCAATACCAATCTCCACGGTCTGTCCCTCACCCACTGCATCACCGTGACGGACTCGAAGAAGTGTGTCTTCGGCAGTGAGGTCGCAGCACCCATGAACGAGATTAAGGGCGAGCTCGATCTCAGCGAAGGCAGCGACTACTACGTCGTGCCCGACGGCGGCAATGACGAGGGCATCAACTGGGCAAAAAATTTCACTACGGAAAGCGCGGGGGTTTCCACCGACAATCCATCCCAAACACAGCAAACCACAGTTGGCGAAACGGCTTTGCATGTCTTCACGTCGGGCACCACAGGCCTACCCAAGGCGGCGGTCATGTCCAACCGGCGATTCCTGATGGCATCCGACATGGTGGTGCAGGCCGGATTAAAGTGCACCGAGCAAGACCGTCTGTACATCTGTTTGCCCCTGTACCACGCCACCGGGCTGATGATCGGCGTGGGCGCATCGTGGACGTCCGGCGCGAGCATTTTCGTGCGCCGCAAATTTTCCGCGAGCAACTTTCTCCCGGAGGTGCGCGAGCACAACTGCACCTGCTTCGTTTACATCGGCGAGCTGTGCCGCTATTTGAGCAACACCGAAGCGAAGCCGGACGATCATAAGAATCCCATCCGCGCCATGATCGGCAACGGCATGCGCCCGGATGTGTGGATGGGCTTTAAGAACCGCTTCAAGGTAAAACGCATCGTCGAGTTCTACGGCGCGTCCGAAGGCAATGTTTCTTTTGCCAACCTGATGAACAAAGATTGCACGGTTGGCATGACCGCGTCGGAAATTGCGCTGGTCAAATACGACGTGCACAACGATGAAATAGTAAGAGACGCCAACGGCTTCTGTATCGAAGTCGAAGACGGCGACCCGGGCCTGCTGCTGGGCAAAATCACCGAAAACGCAGCATTCGAAGGCTATACAGACCCGGAGGCTTCGGAAAAGAAAATCATCCGTGATGCTCTACAGGCCGGTGATGCCTGGTTCAATTCCGGTGATCTGATGCGTACCGTCGACGCCGGTTTCACCCTCGGTTATCCGCATTACCAGTTCGTAGACCGGGTCGGCGATACATTTCGCTGGAAGTCTGAAAACGTTTCCACCAATGAAGTGGGCGAAATCATCAACAGCTTCGAGCAGATCAAGTTCTGCAACGTGTATGGCGTTGAGGTACCCGGGGCGGACGGTCGAGCGGGGATGGCCGCGATCACGCTCAATGAAGGGTTGGAGGCATTGGACCTGGATCGATTCGCAGCCTTCGTTGAACACGAACTCCCGTTGTACGCTGTGCCCGTTTTTCTGCGTATTCAGCCCGACATCGACGTTACCGGCACCTTCAAGATGGTCAAAGGCGACCTGCGCGAGCAGGCCTACGCCATCGATAGCTTTGACGACCCGGTATTCATCATGCGCAGCGGCCAGAAGACATACCAGCCACTGGATCTGCAATTGCTGCAGACGATCAACGAAGGATCGGCCGGGTTCTAGCGTAGTGTCCCGCAAATAACGTGACAAAAAGAGCGGTTCGCTACAGCGGGGACGGGAGGGAGCTATTTCCCGTAAGGGAGCGAGCGGCTGCAGCGAACCTGATGAGGACCGCGTGCGGGATTCGTAGAACGCATGAATCAAGCACCTCTCACCATGGG
>Ga0315336_1005071_pt1 | contig 14805 bp, 13 predicted proteins | sample ASW5metaG_FD_204512 | JGI IMG/M metagenome (GOLD analysis project Ga0315336, IMG submission 204512) | Ammonia-oxidizing marine archaeal communities from Monterey Bay, California, United States - ASW #5 | ecosystem: Environmental > Aquatic > Marine > Intertidal zone | place: USA: California...
ATCATCAGCCGCATCGATTCACAGAATCAACAGCGCAGGAACAAACCGGAGCCTGGAGGGCCCGAGCGAAGAGAATTTCAGTCCGACAGGCTGCTAGGCGACTTCCGCTACATGGAAATTCGCTCCATCCAAAAAATAGATCTCACTTCTGCAAACACTACGTAGTGCACTACGTAGCACACTACGTGGTGGTTGAGATATTCTCGAAGATTTCCCGCACCTTCTCTTCGACCTGGCGGACGAGAAAGTGGTAGTACGCGCCTACCGCGGCACGATCCGTTGTTTGCACTGTTACCGGCGCCACCGCCTCGACCGCCGTACGGCCCTCGGCGATGCCACGTGCATACCGTGCCTTGGCTTCGGCAAGAAATTCCGCGGCTTCATCGGTCCCCGTCGCTTCCTTTGCCTTCGCCAGCGCCTGCCGGCCTGCGTTCACTTCGATGATCTCGAGAATGGCATGAATTGAAAACGCGAGGCGGCCGATCCAATAGGCAAGACGCTGTCTTGCATCATCAGACGGCGCGGCGGAGTGCATCTCTTCGAACAGCCGGTGGACCTGCTGAAAACTTGCTACCACATGGAACACTTCCGCCCGGTCCTGTTGCGGGTCGGGGTGCTCGCACCGGTAGGTGATGATTTCGTCCACCGGGAACAGGAACCCCAGGAACGTGGTGTCGAGAAAGACGGTTGCATCGGTCAGCAGCCACATCGCGTTGCAGAATGTCTCGACTGCCTGTTCTCCGAACGCGTGCGCTGCGTAATCCACGTAGGCCTCGCGCGGTGTGTAGGTGGGAATCCATGACGATCGGGCCACGTGGAGTACCGCCGGGTCGAGGTCGCCGATCGGCCAGAACCGCGTCGTGTATCCCTGCCAGCCGGCCTGGTGCCCGGTCTGCAGGAGAATGTGGTTGCTTTCCGCTTCGAGAGTCGGAACCCATCCGACATTATCGTCCTGAAACGTCAACACCGCCCGGGCGTTCACCTTGTCAGTGTCGATGTCATGCATCATGTGCAGCCTGCGTACGGAGGAGGTCGGCGTGTAGTCCAGCACCGTGTTGACGACACAGCCCGGCCAGAGCACATCGCCGAGAATGCGGTAGGAAAACCGGCCGCCGCCGCTGATGCTGAGACCCACGTTGATGTTCTCGTCCGCGGCCCGATCGAGGAAGCGGGTTTCCTCCAGGATTTCACGAATGAACCGGGTCATCGCAATGCTCGACTTGAACTCGCGGATCGCACGATCCGTTCCGCCGGATTGGAGGACATCGTTGGCGGCCCGGTCCAGCAGTTCCTCGACATCAAACCGGGGCTCCAGCCCGAATCGTTTCGCCATGACTGCCCAGCTCTCCTCGAACTTGCGCGCGGCGTGTGGATGTTCCGGCAGACCCAGCAGAAACTCGTCGCACCGGCTCCAGGTTTCCAGGTGAGCCTCCATGACGGCATGAAAAACCTTTCGGTGCTTCGGATTCATCAGGTCCGCCTGCTCCGCACATGTCAGCGAGCCGAGATGAATGCTGTGATTCGTGGGGTCTTCAAGCAGCGGTGCAAACTCGATGGGAAATTCCAGGGGCTGGAAACCCAGCGAGTTGTGCATTTCATATCTTTTTGCCTCGTCAATCAGAGCGTTGAGAAGCCCTTGTCCCGCGGCGAGGCGGTCCTCGTAGGCGCTCTTTCCCGCGAGCCAGGGCGGGAGCATTGGATCTCCGAAATCTTTCAGCGATTCGTAGCCGGGTGTGTCCGGCCCGAGACGAAGGTTGTCCCGCTGCAGGGTATCGGAAGTTTGCTTGGCGATGCCGTCGATCTCGAAGTGAGTGAAGGGTTGAGCCGGCCAGATCGAATAGTGAATCCCGTTGAACTTGAGCTTGTGCAACTGTCCGATGAATCGTTTCTGGTCCGTCAGTGTCCACATCAAGGAGCCGTACGGCAGTTCATTCATGACCCGCCAGGAGCGAAGTTTCTGGGCCGGCTCCAGAACGAGATCCAGATCCGGCAGGAAAAACGGGCCCGGCTCCGCGGGCAAGACATCTTCGGAGAGCAGGAAACGAACCCCGTAACGCTCCAGCAGTTCGTACACGGCCCACGCAGTCGCCGCGTCACTGCCGCCGGCGAGCAGCATCGTGTTTGGATCGACACGTCGCAGAAGATGTCCCTGCGCGGACAGTCTCGGCAGATCGGCCGATGCGGCCTGCACGTGGCCATCCTCCATCCGTCCGATCACGATCGATTGATGTGCGTCCTCTCCATCCACAAACCGCACACCGAATAATCTGGTGAGGTAGGACTGGAGAAGTTCGGCGGCCTGACGTACGAGATGGCCCGCGGATGGGTTGAGAACGATAGACAGTCGATTCGTCATGGTTAATCGAGAACTTCGATCAGTGTGTGCCGGGAAAGGTGAAAAAGGCAACAGCCGAAATCGAGAAGGATGAGAGGAGTCAGAAACTACACCGAGGCAGTCATGATTTCGTCGACTCTCTCGGTAAGAGCTTTCGGCGAAAATGGTTTCGCCATGAACTCTACCGCCGGATTCTGCGTCATCTGGTCTACCCGTTCATTATGATCGAATCCGCTGATCAGAAGGATCTGCATGGACGGACGCTCACGGAGAATCGCCTGCACAATGTCTTCCACCGGAGGTCCGGGCATGGTGATGTCCAGAACGGCGATGTCGAATCGGAAATCTCCCTGGTCGAGAAGATCCATGATCTCCTGGTGAGAGCCGCACTCCTCGATGAACCACTTATCGTCCCCGAAGATTCTCCGCACGATGTTACGAACAAAGGGCTCGTCATCGGCAACGAGCATTCGACCCTGTTCTTCTGCTGGAATGGCGGTTCGTGCGGGTTTTTCGGCCGCCGGTGTTTGGGGGGCCGGATCCGGTTCATCCGGAATCGATTGCTCGAGGGCAGGTTCCTCGAAGACCGGCGCCTCAGTGTCCGGCACCTCTTCGGGCAGAGGGGCAGTTGCATCCTCCTCCGGAACCGTAGGTTCGATCTCCGGGATCGTGGGCGCCGGGTCAACGCTCACATCAATGTCCTGGAGGCTTATGGGAAAATAGAGGTAAACGGTCGTGCCGCGGTTCACAATCGTATCGATGTCGAGAAATCCGCCGTGCTGGGCCATCATGCCATGCACCATCGGCAGTCCCATTCCGCTTGCGCTGGCCCGTCCACGCGTGGTGAAGAACGGGTCCAGGACCGATTCGAGGTTGTTTTCAGTAATACCGACGCCGGAGTCTTCAATTTCTATCCGGACATAGTGGCCTTTTTTCGCGTCTTTCGTTCTGAAGCGGGTGGTATTCTTTACAATGAACGACTTCGCCCGGATGCAGAGGGATCCGCCGTTGGGCATGGCTTCATACGCGTTCTGGATCAGGTGATTGATCCCCTGGCGGAACTGGGTCTTATCCATGTCCACGCTGGGAAGATCTTTCGGCAATTGCTGAAACACGCGAACGGATTGCGCGTTGGGCCGATCTACAGAGAGGCTGACTCGCAAGGCTTCAGGCAGGACATCATTGAGCGACGTACTTCGAAGCACCAACAGGGACTTTCTTCCGTATGCCTGCAGCTGGGCCACCAGTTCCGAACAATAGATCACGCGATCGAGAGCCGTTTTCAATCCATCGACCACGGGGTGATCCGCGGGGAGATCATCCAGGGCCAGTTCCAGGTATCCCCGCACCGGGGTCAGGTGGTTGTTGAACTCGTGCGCGATGCCCCCGGCAATGGTTCCGACCGTATCGAGACGGCGATCCTCCGCCAGCAATTCCTGGTTCTTGTGAAGATCGTTTGTCGAGCGAACCACGCCGATGGCGGTAGGAAACTTGCCCGCGCGATCCCGGACCGGCGCGACATTCATGGAGAACCAGGACCATGTTCTGCCGGGTTGCGCGAAGCGAATCTTTACGTCGACTTTATTCCCCCTGGATACGCCTTCCCACGCTTCGTGCAGCGCGTCACGGTCGTCCGGATGAACTCTCGAATAGTCGATTCCGATTTGCAGCCCGTTCTTATCCGCGTCGGCGATCTCCCCAAGGCCCGCGTAGCTCCGCCACTCAAGCCTTCGCGTCGCGACATCCAGCTCAAAGAATGCGTCCCCCGCAGCCTCTGCGATCATCTCGTAGCCGAAGTTGCGGGGTCTGCGCCGGCGGCCCGCAGTCAGATTCAGGATCCAGAGCCCGCCGACCAGAAGCGCCAGAACCACCAGCACAACGGAGAACAGCCCGGGATTGGCGCCCGTCCAGTCGGCGAATCCTGTCCAGATTCCGAGGGAAAACTCGTTTCCTCGAATTCCTATTATGGAGTTCAGCGTGTTCAACGTATCGAAAAGTTCGCCCGTCTCTCTCTTTGACCTCTCAGGAGTCGATCCGGGTACATTTCGGAAGATAAACCATGTTTTGTGCCAAAAATCCTCATCGTAGGGCTGATTCGAACGTGGCCCGCCCCCAGATCAGAGTATCGAGCGGGATGTTTCGAAAGAATGGACCGAACCAGGCGTCATTGTTTCTAAATGGTGAGAATCCGAGAGGGTAAATCCGGGTCTGATCTTGTCGCCGGAGCCCGTGGAGAGCATAAACATATTGACACTTCGCGGTCGTTTCTGTGAGCCACGGGGGCTCATGACGTGCTACCCTCCCGCGAAATCCAAGGAGTGACGAATGGCGAAGCAAACCGGTTTGGGACGTGGGCTGGGCGCGCTGCTGAAAGACACCCCGCGCGAGGAGGAAGGCGACGGCGGCGTTCTCGAGATTTCAATCGAGAACATAAAAGCAGGCGCATGGCAGCCGCGCAGACATTTTGATGAGGCGTCTCTGGTCGACCTCACGGAATCTATTCGGATCCGCGGTGTCGTACAGCCGCTATTGGTTCGGAAATCCGGCAATGAATACGAATTGATTGCCGGGGAGCGGCGGTTCCGGGCGGCCCAGAAGGCGGAGCGAACCAGTGTTCCGGTTATTCTTCTCGAAGCGACGGACCAGGAGGCGCTGGAACTCGCCCTTATCGAGAATCTTCAACGCGAAGATCTGAACCCGATCGAAGAGGCTGAAGGATACCAGCTCTTGATGGCGGAGTTCGAGCTCACACAGGAAGACGTTTCCGCCCGGGTCGGTAAAGCGAGAGCGACCGTCGCCAATGCCCTGCGGTTGCTGGATCTCAGTGAGCCGATTCGAAAGCAGCTTGCCGAAGGCCGGATCAGCACCGGACATGCGAAAGTCCTGCTCCAGGTTTCGAATCCCGCGGAGCGAGAATTGATCGCGTTATCGATCGAGGCCGAGCACTTATCCGTGCGTGCCCTGGAAAAACGCATTGCCGCACTGAGCCGGGCGCCCCGGAAGAAGCGCGTCAGCCGGGCCGATGTTCCCGCGGATCACGTTCGTCACCTTGCCGACACATTGCGAAAGCACCTGGGGACCGGGGTTCACCTTGATCCCTGTCGAACACTCGCCAACGGCAAGAAGTCCACCGGCCGCATCGTGATCGAGTACTACTCGGCAGATGAATTGGACCGGTTGTTGGAGTTGCTCGGCGTGGTGGATGACGTTTGAGCCACGTCCCTGTCATTCTCGGTTGTATCCTTCTGTTTTGCAGCTGCGCCGAAAAGGATGACCCGAGCGGGCGACCGAAGTTTCACATGAATCCGCAGCTCTTTGACGGATCCCGGGCGTTCGAGGACGTGAGTGACTTCGTTGCGTTGGGACCCAGGGACTCCGGGACGGAGAGTGGGGCTGAAGCCGCCGCTTATCTTGCCGGCCGGTTTGAAGCATTGGGGCTGGAAGTGGAGCTCGACGAGTTCCAGGATCCCAGTCCGCGGGGAGATGTGACGTTCAGGAATGTCATGGCGAAAATTCCCGGATCCGGACCGGGGATCATTCTGATCGGGTCGCATTACGACACCAAGAATGGAATTGCTGATGATTTCGTCGGGGCGAACGACTCCGGATCGAGTTCCGGCATCCAGATTTCGCTCGCGAGGATTGCCGCCGCGGCCGCCGCGGAGGCCCCGCCTCCAAAGACCCTCCTGTTCGTTGCCTTCGACGGGGAAGAGTGTTTCCGGCGATACGGTCCTGAAGATGGGTTTCACGGAAGCCGCCATCTCGCGGAGAAGTGGGAAGCATCCGGCGTCCTCGAGAAGGTCGAAGCTGTCGTGGTAATCGACATGGTCGGGGATCGGGACCTCAACGTGACCGTTCCCCGGAATGGGGATTCGAACCTGATGCGCCTCGCCTTCCGGTGCGCTTCGTCCCTCGGGAGCCGGGAACGACTCGAATTGGTGGACAGCAGCATCGGGGACGACCATGTGGCATTTCTGGAGCGCGGAGTTCCGGCGATCGACCTGATTGATTTTGAGTTCGGGAGCGCGCCCGGTTTGAACGATTATTGGCACACGACTGAAGACACGATGGACAAGCTGAGCCCCGAGAGCCTTGAGATCATCGGGCGCATCGTCGCATGCATGATCAACGAACTGATGGAGTCTGAAGACTAATCCGTCACCGCCCTACGAGAAACCGTTTCCCGCTGTGCGCCCAGATAACCAGGAAGGTGCAAGCGAGGAGAGCCGTGTTGCGCGCAATATTCATTCCGGAGATGGTTTCGCCCTCTCCGCTGGTGGAAAAGCACCCGCAGGTTATGTCCAGGCCGCGCGCAAGGACGGACACCATGCCCGCCGCAAAAACGACAAGCATTGCCGCAATCAACCAGCCCGATGCCGCCCGCCACCACGGCACAAGAATCACTACCACTCCGCACAGCAGTTCGAGCCATGGAAGATAGATTGCCGCCAGATTCACCAGGGAATCCGGCAGGATTTTGTAATGGTAGATAATCTTCGCGAAGGAAAGCGGATCAAGGATTTTCGGCAGCGCGGCCCGCACGAAAATATACCCGACGAAAATTGCCGACAGTATGGCGGCGGCACGAACCCACGGGTTCCCGTTTCGGGGACCCGCTCCCAGAAAATCGAGAATGACTTTCAAAGGCCTTCCTCCACCGGCAACCCGGCTTCGACCCATGACTCGTACCCGGATTCGAAGAGGACTACATTTGTAAACCCTTGCTCGACAAGATATTTTGAAACTTGAAGTGACTCGTCGCAGTCGGCGCCCGAGCAGTAGACCATGATTTCCTGTTCTGGAATCAGCATCGGGGCAATCTCCAGAAATTTTTCATCGAATTCAGTTTCCGGAAGAGACATGGCCATCGGCAGGTGTCCGGCTTCGAAATAATCTGTCGACCTTGCATCGAAAATGAAATGGATGCCGTCGTCCACGATTTGTTCCGCCTCCGGCAATTCTGCAATTCGTACACCCAGTTCCGCCGATTTCTCTTCGACCCTTTCCGACCAGGCCTCGAACCAGGGTAGCGGTGTCTCGCGATTCGCATTGACCCCCCCCGCGGCGAGCGCCGCCACGGTGATCATCAGTGTCATTGGCAGCAGAACGCCGGCGTTCCCGCCTGTATTACTACGAGGTAAGCTCATGTGAAAATCAGTTGATTGAAATTACACGAATCGGGATTTCGACGACTTCCATATTCTTTACTGTCGTGAAGATTTTGAATGATTTTCCGTTCAGTTCTTTGCGGGGCAGGACATTCCGGAGATTAATGCGGAACCGGTTGTCTCTCAATTCCTGAATTTTTACCTGGATGGAATCGTCGGGAGATTCGACGCTTGTGACATCGAACACCTTGGTCAGACCGGGGCCTACCGTGATCGTTTTCGACAGGGCCTTGTCCTGAAGAACGAATGACAATTCGCGCGGATGCACCGAGATTTCTCCCGCAACCTGGTACACGAAAGGAATCGTGATCACAGGTTTTGATTCGGAATTCGATCGAATCGAAATGCGCCCGTAGGTCGGCCCCAGGGGGAGAGTTCCGTCCATGGTTACCCGCACCTGTGCGTTGCTTGACCCCGGGGTTTCCACGAGCTCCGCCCGGACGTGACGATTTCCCGTTTTGAGTTCGGAGATCAGGAGGGGTGTCTCTTCCCGGCTGACAATGTGGATATCGTTGGTCGTGGACTGGCCGACTCGAAGCGTCGAAGAGGTGATTCTGGGCGGGGTGGCGCTCACCATGGCCTGGGAAATTCCTGTGAACAGAAATTCCATGGATGGGCGCTTGGGGTCATTGGAAAAGACTTCGATGGAAATCTCCTGCTCTCCTTCTTTCCGCCGTAAATCCAACTCGGCTCGTATGGAGGCAGACTCTCCGGGAGGAATGGTGCGGGTGGAGATGTCCGCCACGGTGCAACCGCATCCCGGCTTCAGCTTCTCAATGAGAAGAGGCGAATCGCCCCGATTCTGGATTCGAAATTCATGCTGAATCTTTTCGGTGTTCGAGAGGGTGCCGAAGTTGTGATTCGGCTCGGCGCAGAATATTTCCGGCGCCCCGGACACTTCCGACGCGCAGGCAGCCGCGAGGAAACCCAGGACCCAGGCGAAGTGAAACTTCTTCAACGGGGCAATCCTGACGAGCGGATCGGCGGTCCTGGCGGAAAGAGGAGGTGTCGGAAACCGGTTGCGTGTCGGCATCAGGGGGACATCATTTTCGAATATGGACCTTGAATGGAATTTCAATAGATTCCATGTTCGGCGCAGTCGTGAGAATCCGGACGAACTTTCCGTCCAATTCTTCAGAACGCAGGATGTTCTTCAGCACGATTCGATATCGGTTGCCCTTCAGGTCCTCTACCGATGCCTGGATGCCGTCATCCGGAACAATCACCTGGTCGATGGTAAATTCTTTGACCAGTCCCGGACTGACGGAAATGATTTTCGTCTGCGGGCGGTCCCGCGGAATCAGCGAAATCTCCGCGGGATAGACCGAAAGCTCCCCCACCACGTTAAACCGGAACGGCACATTGATGAGGGGGCGAGCCGAGGTGCTGGTCTTCAAGACGAGCCGGCCGGTCGTCGCTCCCTTCGGCAGGGAAGGTTTGGTGGTGACGCGGACTTTGACCTCTTTGTCGTTTTCCTTTTCCAGCAGTTCCGCTTCCAGGTGCTTGCTGCCGATGTTCTCGATGGAAACCTCCAGCGGGCTATCCTCGAGGCTGGTGACGGTGATGATATTGGTTGCAAGCTCACCGTGCACAAGGCTCGGTGTCATCATGCTGCGGGGAGTGTAGGACACCAGGGAGGTTGCTTTTCCTTTGAGGGACAGGATCGTTTGCTTCGAATTCGGGTCGTTCGAATGGACCGTGATCCTTTTGTTCATCACCCCGTCTTTTCCACTCAGGTTCAGCACCGCGGAAATTGTTGAAGACTCGCCGGGAGGGACAAGTTTTGTGGAAACATTTGCCACCGTGCATCCGCAGGCGGCTTTCACGTTGGAAATATTGAGAGTGGTATTGCCCTCGTTTCGAATAATGAAGTCATGCTCGACTTTCTTCGTGTTGTCGACTTCACCGAACTCGTAGACCGGCTCGTCACAGACGAGCTTGGGCGCAGGTTCGTCCTGCGCAAATCCCGGGCCCGTAAAGACGAAAATCGTGAATATGGTGAGAATTGGCAGTTTGTATACGTGATTCATGCGTCAACCTTCAGGTGCGTCTCCGACAGCTTCAACAACCTGGATAGTATCCATTACCACCATCGAATTGCAACTATCCATGCCAGCATGCTCCGCGCCACGATTGCCGACAGATGAGCTTGACCTCACCGCACGGCTCGAAAATACTGATTTCGGAGGTAAATCACGCCCCGGGTTCGGGTGGCGCTCAGGAATTGTGCGTTATAAACAACGGAGGGCGTTGTAATCGCAGTGTGAATCTGCCCCAGGTAGAGTCCACTTGTTAATCTTCCGTGCGATCATGCCATTCCGTTGCGGGTTCGCCGGGGTGGAAGGTTCTTGCCGGATAGCGCAGGGAACGTGACATGAATAACTGGTATGCAGATTTGTCGTTGCTGGACCGCGTGTTCGTATTTTGCGCGTTCATAGGCATCTTGCTTTTCATTGCGCGGTTGATTCTTCAGATTTTTGGAGGCGACCACGGATCGGATTCCGGCGACGGAGGCGACCTCGGAGATCTGGGTGATGGCCATGACACGGACGTAAGCTTCAAGTTCATGTCGTTGCACGGAATCACGATCTTTCTCGTGATGTTCGGCCTGGTTGGACACGCCCTGCTGGCGGACGGGGGTACCGGAAACCGCGTGGCCATCGGGGGCGCATTCGGGGCCGGGATTCTCTCCATTTTCGTGATGGCCAAAATTTACATGCTGATGAACCGTTTACAGTCGAGCGGAAACGTGGACATGAACAACGCCATCGGCGCGGAAGGGACGGTGTACCTGACAATCCCCGCCGGCGGATCGGGGCAGATCCAGGTTTCCTTCCAGGAAAAACAACATGTTGTAGATGCGATCCACGAGAAAGACGGTGAACTGAAAACAGGGGAACGTGTGGTTGTCACCGGCCTTCGTGGAAGCAGTACTCTCATTGTAGTAAAACAGGAATCGCCGGAATCCCCGGCTTAAACCCGGAGGCAGAACTATGATTTTAGCCCTGAGTATGGAATCGCAAGGCGTCGCCACCCTGATGGTGGGAATCTTTATTGTCGCCCTCATCCTTTCGACGGTCATCTTTTTTGCCAGCCGGTATAAACGATGTCCATCGGACGCAATTCTTGTGATCTACGGCCGGGTTGGAGACCGGTCCTCTCACAATATTCACGGTGGGGGCGCGCTCGTTTGGCCGCTTATCCAGGACTGCGCTTTTCTCAGCCTCACTCCCATGACCATCAATATTCCGCTACAGAATGCGCTCTCCCTTCAGAACATCCGCATCCATGTGCCCAGCACATTTACGGTGGGAGTCAGCACTCGAAGCGAGATCATGATCAATGCGGCCGAACGCCTGTTGGGGCTGAATCCTCCCGAGATCGAGGACATGGCGCGGGAAATTATCTTCGGCCAGCTCCGGCTGACGGTCGCTTCGCTGACCATCGAACAAATCAACCAGGACCGTGAAAGTTTTCTCACTTCGATCCGCAACAATGTCGAACCCGAGCTCAACAAGATCGGACTCTACCTGATCAACGTAAACATCACGGATATCACGGACGAATCCGATTACATCAACAGCATCGGCAAAAAGGCCGCCGCGGAAGCAATCAACCGGGCCTACGTGGACGTGGCGGACCAGGAGAAGATCGGGGCAATCGGTCAGGCCGAGGCGAACCGGGAGCGGGAAATTCGGGTGGCGGAAAACCTGGCCGAAGCGGAGAAAGGTAAGAAAGAGGCCGAAGCTTCGCGGCGTGTTTTCGTGCAGCAGCAGGAGACTCTGGCCGCCGTCGGGGAGTCGGAAGCGCACCGGGAGAAAGAGATCAAGATGGCCGAGAACGAGGCCGGCGCCGCCAAGGGCATGAAGTCTGCGGAAGCCGACCGGCGTGTTTTTGTACAGGGCCAGGAAGCCGAAGCGGTTGCGGGTGAAAATGAGGCGAAGGGTAATATCGCCGTTGTTGACGCTACCCTCGCGGAGAAGCAGGCCGAGGCCAACCGGCGCGGAGAAGTGGCTCGGATGGAAGCGGTCGCGGATATTCAGCGGTCCAAGGCGAAAGCCGAAGAGGAGCGCCTGGTTGCCGCCGAGATCGTCCCGCGTGATATCGATCGAAGAAAAATTGAGATCGACGCGGCGGCGGAAGCTGAAAAGGTACGCCGAGAGGCCAAGGGGCAAGCGGACGCGACTCTATTGAAGTACGAAGCCGAGGCCAAGGGGATCAAGCAGGTTCTCGACAGCAAGGCATCCGGGTACTCTGCCCTCGTCTCGAGCTGTGATGGGGACGCGAGCGCCGCGGCGACACTCCTGATGATCGAAAAAATCGAAGAGATCGTTGCCCATCAGGTGGACGCAATCAAGAATCTCAAGATCGACAAGATCACGGTGTGGGATAGCGCCAACGGAGACTCCTCCTCTACGTCTAATTTCATTTCCAACCTGGTGAAAAGCATTCCTCCGCTGCAGGATGTGGCAGGAATGGCCGGCGTCGAGTTGCCCGAATATCTCGGGAAGGTGAAGGATGAGACCGGGGTCGAGAGCGGAAGAAGCCCCGTAGGTCAGGACACGGCCGGATAGTCATGGGTCCTACTCGACGCCTTCGCCGGGCCCGACCAGTTCCATGACTTCGGCGCGGCTCAGCTTGGGCTGGCCGGAGAGCATGGCATCCAGGGTCGCCTTGGCGAGAACGAGAGGAATACGGCAAAACTCGCGGACCGGGCCCGGAGGGAGTTGCATCATGTATGCATCCGCAAGGTCGGCCTGCCTGCGCACGTAATCATGGAGATCGTCGGTCGTCCAATTCGCGGGGTAGAAATCAACATCGCGCGAAAGATCTTCTTCGCGATTGCGGATGATGTTCACTGCCTGTAGACACCGACCGAATCCGACGGCCAGCGGCATCTCTGCTTCCGTCCCGTCGTACCATTTCCAGATATTGGTCAGGAGTTCGCCCACCCGGCCCGCCACGTCATAGGTGTATAGATCCAGGTCTTGTTCGGTTTCGATTTGGAAATCGCATTGAACCCAATTTCCCATTTCGCGTGACATCCCGGCCGTTGCCGACCAAACCTGTCCCGCGATTGTGGGCGGGGCCATCGCGGCGAATCCCGGCAATCCCAAGGTCACCCGTGGCAACAGGGTCCGGTAGGGACGAAAAAGGTCCTGAAAAAGATGTTTCTCAATTTTTCCGCATTCCGCGGCGCGGTTCAGGAGTCCGCTGACTTCGTGCAACAATTGTACTTTTGCGGTGCGATCCAGACCCTGGTGATCTTCAATCTCATCGATTGACCGCATGCATAGATAAGCCGATCCGACGGCATCACGCACTTTTCCCGGAAGCCGGATAATCGGAATGAAAAAGGTCCGGCTGGTCTTCCGCAACTCATCAAGTGCTTCGATGGAGAGTGACATTTCATCGTAACTCTAATGGAAATGGGCGCTCCGCAGCAACAATCTCTGAAGCCCGACTCGGAATCCGGAATCTGGTCGGGGAGTTTGAATCAGGGGAATACAGGGTGGGCGGGCTCCCGCGGAGCTATTCCCGAATGTTAGAATGGTCCAGATATCTAAACTTTTTGCCGATATTCCCGTTTCGAGGTCGGATCAATGCCTCATTTCATTTGCTGCGCGGTTGCCCGGAGTCCGCCCTGAGGGTACAATCCAAGGTAGCGGAAACCCGAACCCTTGGGAGTAAGATCGAATGAAAACCGCAGTTTTAGCCCTCCTCCTGGCGATCGTGCCCTCGGCTCAGTACATCGGTGCCGTTGTCCCCGGCGACACGCAGCATGCGGTGATCGAGGAACTGGGCGAGGCCCCAAGTTATGTCCGTACCGGCGACCAGTTGATCTGGATCTATGACCGGGGGCGCATTGAATTCGACGGAGAGATTGTCACCGTGGTGGACCTGCTGACGGTCCAGCAGATGCAGGCGCGTCGTGAGCGGGAAGCGCAGCGCGCGGCAGCGGCTCAGGTAGAGCGGGATGCGGAGCTGAGAAGGATGACGGAGGAACTGCGCCTGCGTACGGCACGCCTGCGTGAACAGGCGCTGGCCCGCACTGCCGATGAGGAATACCACCAGGCCCTCTCCGAATTACAAAACGAGGAAGAGAGAATTCGCAAGGAAGAAGATCGGGAGGCATCGCTCACGCGGCTCGAAGCGCGTGTTATGGAGGCCCAGACCGGCGCGCTGAGGGCGGAGGAAAGCGCCGCGCGCGCCCGTGAACGTGCAGCCACTGCAGAAGCGACCGCGCAGGATGTCCGCGCGGAACAGGCTGCCTCTCAACAAGATCGATTCCAATGCGACGGGATACACGTTTCCGGAAACAGATGTGATTCCTGCGGATTCGGCACGTATGAGTACGCCTATCCCGTTTATTACAGTCACGGCCCGCTACGAAGGCCGAACCGCACTCCTCCGCCTCCCGTAGATGAAAAGGCGACCCGCCGATATAACACGGAAAAACGATTGGGTCCCAGCGGCCCTACATTCGGCGGCGTACCCCCCAGGTGGTCCAGGTAGATTCGGGCGAATCAATCCCGGAGAGAATTGATCTGGGGGTCGACGAATTGCGACATGCAATCCGGGCAGATTCCGTGGCTTACGTCCGTCTCCATGTTCTTGCTGAGGTAGAGCTCCAGAGAAGACCAGGATTCGTCGGTATTCTTGATCCGCTTGCAATAACTGCAGATCGGAAGCAGCGTTTCCAGGTGCTGAATGCGTTGGGTAGAGGAAAGGATCCGCTCCGCCACATGGAGCCGGATGAATAACTCCTGCGCATCGACAGGTTTCGAAAGAAAATCATCAACTCCGGCAGACATCGCCGTCTCGTATCGATCCCGGCCCACATTCGCGGTCAGCAGGATGAAATAGGTATAATCCCGTTCGCCCGCTTCCCGGATTTTCTGGCACAATTTCAATCCGTTCATGCCGGGCATCATCCAGTCGCTGATAATCACGCGCTGATGATTCTTTTCAAACTCTTCCCAGGCGTCGTTTCCATTGTGTGTTAAAGCCACGTCGTGGCCTTCCTCGACCAGCAGGTGATGCATGGTTCGGGCGAAAGCAACATCGTCTTCAGCCAGGAGAATTCTCATGTTACGAATAGGTTACGCGGAATGGGGCAACCCGTATACTTACTTATTACCGAGTTCGTGAGAAGCACTGATTTGCAGCCGGGCGGATACCGGGTCCGTCCGGCAGTTTTCCAACCGGATCTCAACGATCTCCCCCCGTAATCCCGCGGCGCCCTGAAATTCGACGGGGATGTACCGCTCGGTATATCCCCTGTATGCAGAGGATTCCGGA
>Ga0315336_1005072_pt1 | contig 14805 bp, 16 predicted proteins | sample ASW5metaG_FD_204512 | JGI IMG/M metagenome (GOLD analysis project Ga0315336, IMG submission 204512) | Ammonia-oxidizing marine archaeal communities from Monterey Bay, California, United States - ASW #5 | ecosystem: Environmental > Aquatic > Marine > Intertidal zone | place: USA: California...
AAAAATCAAAAAAGAAATACGGAGATGATCAAATTGAGATTATAAAAAAATATAAAACAGATTATAAAAATAATGTAAATAATTGTATTAAATTATTAGAATTAAAAGAGAATATTAAAATATCTAAAAATATTTTAAAAAAAATAATGGATAATGAATATTAATCCATATTAATTTTATGATTTAATAATAATTTATAATAATCTTCAAAATTATTCACAATTTGATTATCAAAATATACTGGTTCTTTACGAATTGTTTCAACAGGTTTATTTGGATCATATTGACAAGAATTTGTATTAGTGATTGCTGCGACTCCTTCCATAATAACATCATCATTTAGGCAAACTGAATAACTTGCCGTTTGTTCGGGTAATTCGCATCTATTATTCATAATATACTATATATTATAATATATTATAATTAAAATAAATATATAATTAAAATAAAAATAAAATATTTGTTTTAAAAATAAATATAATTAAAATAAAAATAAAATATTTGTAATATATATATATATATTTAATTAATGTCTGGAAATAGATTAAATCAAGACCCTCAATTAAAAAAGTTAAATGAAATTACAGCTGGTTTTGGGACTGTATATTTAATTATATACTTTTTCTGGCAACTTGTATGGGTATATGCTTTATATTTAAGTTTTAAATGTAATAATGGTTTTAGTTTTGTTGGTTTCTTGGGGGCTTGTTGTTGTAGTCCTTGTTATGTGGCATATAAATCTTCTTTTTGTAAATAAATTATGGTGGTCCTCTAGGATCTAACATTCTTCTACCTCTTCTTTTTCTAAATGGTCTTTCCCGTCTATTGTAAAAATTTCGTCTATTGTGTACACCTACCCAACCTCGATTCCAAGGACGAGATACGGGTTGGTAAAAGGGAACATATTCTTTTTGTCTAATGATAATAGGTTTATTATCATTATCATCATCATCTTCATTATAAATATAATAACCGATAAATAATATTAATAGTATAATTATTATTGTTGATTCTTGCATTATAATAATATAAATATTAAAATATATTATAAATAAATGGAATTTAATGATATATTTATGAATGAAAACTTAATACATATAATATTTAATCATTTATCAACTCTTGATAAATTATCATTTTTTAGAGTAAATAAATTTACATATTTAAATTACAAAGGTGAAATTAAACTTGGTATTTATAAATTTATAAATTATGATTATCTTAAATTTAAAACATATTTAGATAATAATAACTATTCTGTTTATGATATCAAGGAAATAGGTTTGAAAGCTGTCGAAGGAATAACTATGGTTTGGAGAACAGATTATATGGCATTTTTTGATTTAAGATATATTTTTGAATTAATATATTTAAATTTAGATATTCATGATAAAGATATTAAATCTAATCTTAAATTTAATAGTTTATTTATGTTTATGAAACGAATTAAACAATGTATAAGTTTAAATAGAACTATGACAATATGGAAAATTTTGAATGAACCTATGTTATATACACTACATTCTGATTTTGATGGTTGTTTAAAGAATGGTGTAGCTTGGTCACCTATTAAAATATAAATTAAAATATAATATATTAGTATATAATAATGGAATCCCCCTGGTCTATACCAATTGATACAAATATTTTAAATTATGTAGAATATAAACTTACTACTTATGAGTATACTGAATTACAAATAGATAATATAATACGAGCACTTAAATATTATAATATATCACCTGATATAATTACTTCCGATAAACAAGCACTTGAAGAAGCATTAAAAATAGCCAATCAACTAAAATATAAAAGACCGGCATCTAATTCTGTTGGGGCGAATAAAAGGCATATGGGACCTCCAAATGCATTTGTTGCATCGGCGGCACCAGCAACAGCACAAGAAACAATTGAACAAGCGGATTCAACACAGGGTTCGCAACATCAGCCACTGCTGCAAGCAGTGGCAGCTGTAGAACCAGCAGCAGAACCGAAACGCCGGCAACCACCAAGAGCGTCCACCCAAAATAACCCAAGTTTACAAGAAATATTGAAGAACTCAAGTAATCGGAAAGAATGGGGGGACATTAGAACGTCGACAAGATATCAGCGGGGTGTATTCGAGACGCCAGAGGAGCACGCTAAACGAATTGCACTCAAGCAAGCTGCTGATGCGAAGGCGGTGAAGCGGCGTGAGGAACAGGCACTAGCACAGGCACAGGCACAGGCACTAGCACAGGCACAGGCACTAGCACAGGCACAGGCACAGGCACTAGCACAGGCACCTGATACACAGACGAGTTCACATATGTTGGGGAATTATATAAAATTTTTTAATATTAATACTACTATAGACGAAGAAGAATTTGATGAAGAATGGGAGTCTCAAATAGACGATTATATTAAAAACTACGATGGGGGAGTTATTATCGGCAATTTCTCTGAATTTTTAGGTGTAACGAGTCATGGTAGTCCCGACTTAAAAGGAAAACTTAAGCATTCAGCGCGAAATGAAATTGAGATAATAGATCCACAAGAACAAGCTCTTATATTACATAGTAATAATTTAAATTTATCAGACGACGATGTAGAAAACGCCCACCTCGCAGTTACGGTAGAAGAAGTTAGTTCGTCTAATAAATATGATGATGTAAGAATAGCGGTAGATTATGCTGTTGCTCTCCGTAATCCTAATTTTTCGGGTAATTTTTCAGAAAAAAAATCATATTTAAATGACGCTGAAAAAAAAAAAATAATTCAAACAAATATACCAATTATAATCCGTGCTTGTTATGCCACAAATATAAATGTTGAATATAAATACCCTTTTAAAAATGCTAGGTCTAATGAATGGGAACACATTTTTCCATCATTATTATATAGTTGTATATGTGGATTAGAAATTAATAAAATTGGACTGAATAATTGGTGGTTAAATGCTAAAAACAGATTAAAAAATGGATCAAATTCACAAGTAAATAAAGATACGTTAGAATATTATATTTTCAAGTATTATTTTGATACAATGGAAGATGATGGTATAGAAGAAGTTATAAAAATAATGAGACAAACAAGAAAAAAATTTTTATTACTTTCTTCGGGTTTATTTAATCAATCCAAATGTAGTCTAAACTTATTTAAGTTGAATATAGCCGAAAATAAATTCAGGATTGATATTAATTATAATGTTGCCAAATCCATATGGGACTCTATGGTTTCTGGACGTAATGGATGTTATACTCAATACCTAAATCATGGTATTATGTTGGACGATACCACATTCTATGAATGTTTGGATTATAGAATAAGTAAGGTCAATGATTATTGGAATCTACCTAGTGATATATCTGGTTTATTAAATGGTCAAATTGTTTTTTTATTTTCACCCATATTTACTGCTTTTATTGCTGGAAATAGTCACTCGGCGGGAAATATTCACTCGGCTGGAAATAGTCACTCGGTGAATAAAACACCTGGTGTATTTGATAAATCACCTATTTATAATATTGCTGCATTTAATAAGAAGTATATAGAAGATACATTACTACAACAACCCAGTAATTCTAATGGCTCAATGGGTGGGGGGGGTGGTCCAAAAATTAATCAATTATTTGACCTTATGGAAGTAATTTATATAAAACAACCTGAAGCCTTTTATGAACAAATCAGAGTCAATACAAGAATAGATATAATAAATAAAACAAAAGACATAGAATTGAGGAGTGAACTATTAAAAAATTTAAATAATGATTTAAATAATTATTGGGGGGGAGGAAATGAATATCAGGATTATATGGAAACTGAACCACAGGGTATGGAACCTGAACCTATGGAAGAAACTGAACAGGTGGAACAACCCGAACAGGCAGCACAACCTAAACAAGTGGTAAAACAACATGAACAATTGGCAGAAATGGTTCTTGATGGAGTGGTTCTTGATGGAGTGGTTCCTGATAAAGGGGAAGAACTGCTTACACCAAAGGATGATAGAATACCACCACGGGGAAGAAAACCACAACGCACTACATCAAATAGATCGAGACCATATGGGGGACAAAGGGGTGGCAATCGAAAGAAAAAAACTAAAAAAAAATACAATTATAATAAAAAAACTAAAAAAAAGAAATCTTTAAAAAAGAAGAAATCTATAAAAAAGAAGAACTCTAAATCTTTAAAAAAGAAGAAATCTTTAAAAAAGAAGAAGAAATCTAAATCTATAAAAAAGAAGAAGAAATCTTTAAAAAAGAAGAAATAATGTAATTATTTATAAATCATATAATGATTTTAATCTTTGTCGTTCACTTATACTTAGAGGACCTTCAGATCTTCTTCTTTGTCTTTGTCTATGTCTCATACCTCCATCCATTGGATCTACTCCCGGTTCTTGGACCATTTCGTCAGGTTGTAAAGGTAATAAACCTAATTCATGTGTATTATGAATACCACCTTGAATATGAAACCATTGATCCCATATATTTATAGTATCTTGAGAACTTATACCCATTTGATCATGATGTTGTGTCCAAAATTCTCTAAATGTATAATATGGTCCAATCCCTTGTTCTTCTGTTTTTTGGACTTCATTATCAAATCTTTCAAATAAACTTTCTATAGTATATCTATGTCCCTTATAACATACAATATTATCAAAATCTTCTCCTTCCATAACTTCTTGCCATAACTCAATAATACCATTTGTTAATTCTGCAAATAAAGATGTTTCTTCAAGTATTTGTTTTTCATCATGGTCTTCTAATAATCTATTAATATGTGTAAATAGGGGGGCATTTAAAAATTGTCTAGAAGGATCATTTATTAAACCACTTCTAGTTATTAATCCATCTTTTAATGCTTTTAATAATATTTTTTCTTCTCTATTACCTTCATCGGGTTCAATATATTCTAAACTTTGAAAAGCGTGCATATTTGCCCCAGTCCTCAAACTTGTAATTTCACAACTGGCACGATAAGAACCTATAATAATACATTGTCTTAATATTTCAGCTTGATTAACTGATAAATTAGATTTATCTAATTCACCATAAAATCTACCTGCTGTATATAATGCTTCTTGTGAGTTTATTTCAGCACCTCTTATCCAATTTACAGCATTATCTCTTGGTGTTGGGTGTGGGTTAGAACCAAACCTGATATCTATATCATCTGAATCCATAATATTATATAATATATAATTAATTTAAATATTAAAAAATAATACAATAATAATAATAAAATGGAATCAAATATGGATATTATTAATGATATGTTTTCAGATAATTTAATATATGATGAACAAGATGAAATTAATATGGTAAAGGGTGAAACTAAAGAATATTATATTGGGAAAGCAGAATATATATTATCATTATTGGATGATGATAATTACTTTGAATTTTTAAAAGTATTTTCTAAAAAATTTAGAGAGTTAGAAACAGATAAACAATCAGAGGTTAAAGAAATTATGGGTATTCAAAATAAAACTGAAATAATTTATAAAGAAAAAATTGTTTATAAAGATAAAAAGAATACAAAACCAAAAATTAATAATTTTGATGATTTTGATGATTATTAATTAAGTTTAAATTACTTAAAATTAAATATATACAATAATTATATATATATAATGAGTGGTAAAGAAGATTATCTCGAAGTTGACGACCCCATTAATGGACAATCCTATGTGTGTTTATCTTTTGTATCCCCTGAAAATATGATACAAAATAAAGAAGCATTTAAAACTGCCAAATTCTTACAATCCATTGCTAAAGAAAAGGAAAAGGATTTTAAATACTTTTATAATCAATATAATGATTTTATGTATAAACATCATGATAGTATTCAAAGGGATTTTGATAAAGACAATAAACTAAAGACAAATATTAGGGGTGTAAAGGTTAGAGGAGTATTTCAGACCGAGGAAGAGGCCAGAAGGAAAGCAAAATCTCTACAATCAAAAGATACATCTTTCAATGTATTTATTGGACCTGTTGGTTATTGGTTGCCTTGGGATCCTTGTGCTGATAATGTAGCTGAGGAAGAATTTATGAATGATCAACTGAATGAGATGATTAAAAAATATAAAGAAAATGAAGTTAATAAAGATAAATTATATGAAGAAGATAAGAGGGATAAAATCAAAAGGGCTGAGGAAGAAAATGAAGCAAAGGATAAAGAAAGAGAATTAGAAGCTGAAAAAGAATTAGAAAATGCAAATAATTCTGAAGAAGTTGAAAATATTAGTTCCGCCCTTGAAGATGATGATCCGTGGATAAAAAATAAACTATCTAAAGATTTAGAACCCGAACCCGAACAGGATTCAGAACTACACCCAGTTCCTGAAGAAGTTTCACCTGAACCTGAACCCGAAGAATCGGTTAAAGTCGTTGAAGAAGTTTCACCTGAACCTGAATCTGATTGTTGACACTAAATTTAAATTTAGATAATTATGAATGATATAAATCAATGACATAATTATTGATAAAAAATAATAATAATTATTGAGATTACATATTATTTATAATTAAAATCCTCTTAATATTTTATATCCTATCGAGGTTTCAGGATTATCTGTAATTGCGCTAACTATAGTAGAATCTTTAAATGTATATATTTTATTTTCATATTTATATTTATGTAATAAATTAGAACAACTATTACAACAAAATGCTGATTTAATATATCCCGCATTTGAATACCTCCAAATATAAATATGATATTTTTTCTTTTTATCTTTATCTCTACAATAATGTAAGGCTTCTTCTTCGGCGTGAAAGCTTAACTTTCTACCATTACAACCACATGGTTTAGAACTACCAAAATCAACTATTATTTTTTTTTTGGGGTCGTAAAACGCAATACCGAACGGCCACGGCGTTCGTTTCGCGAGAATATAGATTCATAATAGATGTATTACTCTTCAACTTCAAAGGCGGAAATTCCAAAGATACCATTTATACTTTTACTTTTATATTTTTATACTTTTATACTTTATATTTTTATACTTTTATATTTTTATAACTTTATAACTTTTAATTATATTATCAAATTATATTATCAAATTATATTATCAAATTATATTTTTATTATAATTATAATAAACAATACTACCAATAATTATAATTATTAATATAGCTATAAATATTAATATATAATTATTATTAAAATTAGAATTATTATTTACACTTTTTATATTATCTAAATTGTATGGATTTTTTATATTATTTGGATTAGAAAAAATTTTTTTATAATAATCTAAATATTCTTGATATTCCATTGTAGGTTTATTATTAAGTTTATTCACTTTATTATGTATTTCCATTAACCATTTATTTAATTTTTTATTATCATCAAGATTATCATCTATGGGTGTTTCTTTTAAATTATTTGAATAATGATTTTGACAACCTAAACAAGGAAGAACATTCTGTAAAGATTCAAAAAAAGTTTTATAATTTCGTTTTTGAATATAATTGGGTGATTCAGGGTATGTTAATGCTATTGAATGTAAAAAAAACCATGCTTGGGGTCCCCAAATATTTGGATCTAATCCCATATAATATAATATATTATATATAATATAATATATTATTATATGAATCTAAATGATCTTAATAATTTAAATGGTTTAACTATATTAAAAAAAGAATATTTAGATTATGATAAAAATAAAATAGATAAAGATCTATTTTTAAATTTACATAATATACTATTGGATAATTTAACTAATTTTCAAATATTAGAAAAAATAAAACAAATACAAAAAAAAAATTTAAATACAATTGATTATGAAAATGTTACTTATATAATCGATAAAAAAAAAGTTTATGATTATTCAGAAAATGAAATAGGGATTTATACTACTAAAAAAAAAATTAAATTTATAAATGATTCCTACAAACAGAGACATATAGAGTTTAAAAAAATAATAGATACGAATAAAGCTTATGAATTCAAAAGTAAAGAAATTAAAGATAAAATAAAATTAACAGATATATCTGAAACATATTCTAAAGAATATGAAAATTTACCAGATTATAATAATTCAAATATGAATATGATTATAAAAAATAAAGTTGAATTTAATACAGATATTATTAAAAATAAAGAAAATTGTATAAAAGAAAAATTTAGATTAAAACCACCTCAGGTATTTTTAAAAAATTTTATGTCAAATAATACTATTTATAATAGTATATTATTATTTCATGGAACTGGGACGGGGAAAACTTGTTCAGCTATAACTATAGCTGAGAATTTTAATAATAATTATAAATTTATAGATAATAAACCAATTGTATTATCACCTACAAATATAATACAAAATTGGAAAGATACAATATATGATAATACAAAAAAAGATAATCAATGTACTGGGAATATTTATAATAATAAGATTATTGATTCGAATAATATAATAAATGAAAGTAGGAATATAATAAAAAAAAATTATGAAATTATGGGATATCGTAAATTTTCTAATTTAATATTATCAAAATTAGATTTAGATTTATCATTATTAAATAAAATAACTCAATTTCAAATTGATATTATTAAAAAAAATTTTGATAATAGACTTATTATAATAGATGAGGTTCATAATATTAGGGATGAAATGGAAACAAAAGATATAATGAAATTATTAAAAAAAATAGTAGAATATTCGTCAAATATAAAATTAATATTATTATCTGCAACGCCAATGTATAATAGTTCTTTTGAAATTGTAAATATAATAAATTTAATGTTATTAAATGATAATAGAGAAAGCGAATTAATTGACAAAAAAGATATATTTGATGAAAACGGATCTTTATTAAAAATACCCAATGATAAAGGTATAAATCCAGTTGATTTATTAAATAGAATATTACGAGGGTATATTTCTTATAGTCGTGGAGAAAATCCTAAAACATTTCCTATGAGATTGTATCCGAAAAATATTGAATATCCTGATTATAATTATAAAGGTGATAAATTGAATGAAAATAAATTATCTTTTTTACAATTATTTGGATCTAAATTAGATAAAATCAATGGAAAACCACCATACACTGGTGATATAACACAAACTAAAATATATTATAATGAACTTAAAAAAATAAATGCTAAAGATAATCTTCAAATTGCTGATGAAATTAAATTTATGCAAATATCAAATATAGTATATCCATTTAAAAAATATTTTACGGGAGAAAATGGATTAAAAATGACAATGGTTATAAATATTAAAGAAAATCATATGAATTATAGATATCATAAATCAACATTAGATAAATTTGGACCTATATTTGATCAAAAACATATTGGTAAATATTCAAAAAAAATAGAAAATATTATTGATATTGTTAAAAAATCTACTGGGATTGTGTTTATATATTCTCAATATATTAAAAGTGGTATTGTTCCTTTAGCTTTAGCTTTAGAACATGCGGGTTATGCCAAATTTAATTCTGAACCTTTATTAAATTATCCAGATAAAGAAAAACCTATATCATATGATGGAAATAGACTTGATTCTGGAAATAAGTCTTCATTTAAAAGAGGAAATTATATTATATTATCTTCAAAAGATAAATTATCTAGTAATATGAATGAAGAAATTAAATTGTGTAAAACTGAAGAAAATAAAAATGGTCAAAATATTAAAATTATATTGGGGACTGCTGTTGCCAGTGAAGGTTTGGATTTTAAGAATATTAGGATGATACATATTATGGATCCTTGGCATCATTTAAATAGATTGGAACAAGTTATTGGGAGAGGTATTCGATATTGTTCTCATATTGATCTCCCAGAAGAAGATAGAAATGTTTTAGTTTTTTTACACACCCTACAAACATATGATAATAAACGTGAAACAACCGATATTTCAATATATAGATATGCTGAAAAAAAAGCTAAAAATATAGGGGATGTTGAAATGATTTTAAAAAAGAATGCTATTGATTGTAATATATTTAATAAAAAAGATACAAATTTGGGAGATATTACATGTAATTTACCTCTAAGAGATAAAGATAATAATATTGTTAAAATTAAAGTTAGTCTAAATGATAAACCATATTCAAAAATATGTTCTTATTCAAAAGATTGTGAATATGATTGTATTGATAATAATAAACCAAACGATATTAAAAATATGGATACCTTGGAAGTATCACAATTTAAACCCGTATTATATGAATTGTGTGAATATATAAAACAATTATATATAGAAGGTTGGTCTTATACAATGGAAGAAATTATTGATAATTTAAGAAAAATTGGAATAAAATGTGAAGATCGAGTCATATATTTATCATTAAGAATTATGACCAATGAAAAAAATAAATATACTGAATTGAAAATTAATAATACTATAGGTTATTTAAATTATATAGGAAATCAATATATATTTAAACCATTTTTAAATAAAGATACTAAATTACCGTTAGTATATAGATATAATAATATAGAAAAAAAAGATAAATATATTGATACAGGTAAAAAAAAAAGAAATAGAACAACAAAGAAAATAATTGTAAATAAAAATGATAAAGATTCAATTATAATTAATATAGATAAATTAAAAATTGATTTAGATAAATTAAAAGAAAAATTAAAATTATTGGATGATAAATTATTGGATGATAAAAGATTTATAAATAATATAGATGAAAAATATTTAAAAGATTATATTTTAGATAGATTAACTATAAATGATAAAGAAAAATTTTTAAAAATACTTATTCAAAAATTATATAAGGGTGAAAAATTGGAAAAAGATGAAGAATACGTTTTTGAACATTTCCAAAGAAATCTAATTTATAAGGGTTCAGATATAGGAGAAGATTCAGAATATGTATTTGATATTATTAAATCAGAAATTATAAAACCAATTGGGTATTATTTATATGATGGAACTACATTTATATATTATTTATTAATTGATGGTGAAATTCAAAAAATAGATAAAGATGATGAAAAGAGTGATGATATAAAAAAATGGCTTCAAATATATAGTAAAACAGAAAAATATTATGAAAGATATAAAGAATATATTAAGGGTAAAATATGGGGATATATTTCTGCTAATACAAAAAAACAATATATATTTAAATTAGTTGATAAAAATATTTCTTCATTACCTGGATTTAGAGCAAAGGGTCATATTGATTGTAATACACAGACACAAGGTGCCCGTTCTATAAAAGACATATTGAATGAATTAGATAAAGAAACTAAAAAATATATTGATGAAGATATTGATAAAATATTATTTGGTATTATAGATGAAAAAAATAAACCTAAAAAAAAAGGAGGCGCTAGTAGATCGATTATTTGTATATATTTAGAATTAGTTATGAGGGAAATGGATTTGATTTTTAATTATGATAATGTTATCATGATGAAAATATAATTTGATAAATATATAAAATTAATATATATATATATATATATCAATATGGTTACTTATTTAATTAATCAAATGTTATCAACTGAAATGTATATAGAACCAAAAGATATCAATATTAATTTAAATGAAAATATAAGAAATTTATTAAAAAAAAAAGTTGAAGAAAAATGCAATGATATTGGATATATATTAAAAGATAGTGTAAATATAGTTAAAAGATCTTTGGGAAAACTTGTATATATTAATAAAATAAATAATGTTAAATATAATATAGATTATACTTGTTCTATTTTACAACCCACAATTGGTGAAACAATTAAATGTTGTATTGATAGTAAAACGGACGCTGGTATTATTGGTTATATTAAATTAAAAGATATTGATGAAAATTATAAAATAGATAATGATATAACCGATACTCCTATAATATGTATAATACCCTTAAACAGATTTGAAAATCCAGAGGCTATCACGAGTAATCAGAGAATCAATATTAAAATAACCGCCGTTCGAAATAAATTTAATCAATCTAATATACAGGTTGTTGGAACACCTGTTTAATTGTTATAATTATAATATATATATATATATAATGAATGATAAAATCTATTATATAAAAGAAAATATAATAAATCATAATATCAATCATAAAATTGTATATGATTTTATGATAAAATATAATATAGAATATATTAAAAATATGAATGGTATATTTTTAACTATTAATATTCTCAATGATAATCATATTGATCAATTATATGATTTAATTAAACATAATATTAATAATTATGAATTTATATCAAATGAAATGGAAGATTATAGCAATAATATAGAAGATAATAAAATTATAATTGATAAAAAAATAAATAAAGAAACTTATAAACCTATTAATATTGAATTTACAAATATAGAAAAAATAATACTGGAAGAGTCTAGGTGCTATTGAATTTATTTAATACTTGTAGGGGGAACATAAAAAGCATATCTAAATATACCGGGTGTCCAAGTTTTATCAGAAACATCAGTATCTTCCATATTATCTTCTTCTTTCTCAATGATTTCTAATGTATCATCTTCTTCTCCTCCCCCTCCTTCTCCTTCTTCTTCTTCTTCTTCTCCTTCTTCTCCTTCTTCTTCTTCTTCTTCTTCTTCGTTTACTTCTTCTTCTTCTAAATCACTTTGTTCTTCTTTTTCTTCGTCTTCTCCATCATTTAATAATTCATTTAATGCATCTAAATTATCTTTATAGCATACATAATTATAAAAATTATAATATAATGTATATTTTTGTTTTAGATCTTTGACAACTTCAATTATAGGGTTAATAAAATAAATCATGTATATATTAAATTTAGAAAATAAAGAATACTTATTATCATTTTCTATTGTATATATTAATTCTTCTATTTGATTCAGAATTCTAATAATATTAGAATCATCTACTTCATTAAACTTAAAATATAAATATATATTATATATTGCTGTATCCATAGAATCAATTAATTCACTTTTATTTATTGTTTGTTTATCATCATATTTTTGAATATATAATATAATTTGATGAAATGTAAAATATATAATATATTCTATTTCACTTAAATTATCAACTTGTTTATAATCTTCATCTTTATCATCGATGGATTTAATCGTTAAACCATTAAATTTAATTTTATCATTTTTCAGATTAGATAATACATCAATATTATTTAAAGCTACTTCATTCAGAACAACCATTTTATAATAATATATAATAATATTATAAATTTAAGTATTTAATTAAACTAAATTTATTATATTAGATAATAATATATATTATGGCGAGAAAAAAATGCAAAACTAAAATGAAAAAGGGTGGTAAAAAATCTTTACTAAAAAGGTCTTTAAAGGGTGTTAAAAGACTAACTGGTAAAAGTGTTAATTTTTTAAATAAACATACTGGAAAACCATTAAGTTTAATTTCTAAAAGTGGTAGATATAAGAAATCTAAAAAATCAAATAATGGTATGTTTAAAAAAGTTAAGAAACTTACTGGGAAAAGTGTTAATTTTTTAAATAAAAATACAGGGAAACCATTAAATTTAATTGCGAGTGGTGGTAGAAAAAAAAGTAAATATAATATGTTTATGAAATGTGAAATGAAAAGACTTAAAACTATGCCTGTAAATAAAAGTAAAAAACATAGTATGGTTTTTAAAGAAGCTGCCCATAATTGGTCTAAAAAGAAATAAATTTATCTATTTAATTATCTAATCTGATATTAATATTATCATTATTTTCTCCTCCTTCTTCATCAGAATCATTTTCTTCTATATCCAAACAATCTAGAACGTGTTCTCTATTTTCTGGTGTGTGATTTAAACTATAAGTTAAATCTAATAACATATGTATTTTAAGTTCATGTTTTAAAATAAAATAGTATTTAGCTTCTAACATTTTAACATATATATGTTTCATATCATCATAATTATTAACTTCCATATGATTATTATTAATAAAATTCAATATACAATCATGAAAATTAATTTCATTTACTAATGTTAAATTGTTCGGCATTATTATTATAATATAATATATTTAATATTAATGGATATAAACGAACTTAATAATATATTTAATAGAATTGATGATAAATCTAAATCATTAGATATAGATTTAATAAATATTTCAAATAATATAAAAAAAAAAGAAATGAAAGATCGATATGATAATATATTTGAAAATACATATTTACAAAGTAAAGAAGATATCATTGAGTTATATAAATTATTTATATTTTATGGATTAATGGAAAGTTATTTTGATAATTATATTTAAATTAATTGGAGTGGTGTTTGGGTAAAACCATATGTGTTTTCCAATTTTTTCTAACATCCGAGTTATCTTTTTTTTTTCCTAGTGGAGATGATAAATCACATTTATTTGTACTATCATTTATTTGTTTTATAAAATTATATATTTTTGCATAATATGAAGAATTATCATAACATTGAATTGCATTACTCTTATATAGTTTATCATCGGTCATTATCATTTCTAAAATACTTTGTTTACTCGGTGGGTGTATGGGAATGCACTTATTGTTATTCATATTCCATTCGCATTTCGAAGGCTGGCCCAACGGGTTTTTTTTGCAATCTTCTTGTAATTGAAAAGTGGAACAATTATTTTCATCTTTATTAGATAGATAAGTCATATCCTCCTCCCCTTCAACTTTCGTATTAGACTGTCTTTTTGTATCATTTAATGATATATCTGCTATTACTGCTTTTGATTTTTCTGCGTCTACTCCGTCATTACTCACAACTCCCCCTTCAACTAAATTTTGATTTATAATTCCATTTAAAAAATATCCAATTATGAAAGCTACAATTACCATAAGTATTTCTTCAACCTTAATATTCATATATATA
>Ga0315336_1005074_pt1 | contig 14801 bp, 9 predicted proteins | sample ASW5metaG_FD_204512 | JGI IMG/M metagenome (GOLD analysis project Ga0315336, IMG submission 204512) | Ammonia-oxidizing marine archaeal communities from Monterey Bay, California, United States - ASW #5 | ecosystem: Environmental > Aquatic > Marine > Intertidal zone | place: USA: California...
ATCATCTGTCAATTCCATACAATTTTTAATTACAACATTGGGATGATTGTTTGGATTATGTAAATCATATCCAATACATCTATCATATCCAAAATATTTACATAATTTATCAAATGTATGACAATTATGAGTTCCAAGTATTAATATTTTCCCATCTTTAGGTATATCTTTTAACTTCATTATAATATTTTCATAAAATGTATGTACATAGTATTTCTCACCACCCTGGTCCCAACTGTCGTGTTCTTGATTATTAAACCAATAATCATATGAATAATAATCCATTTCACTATCTTGATATATCCCCAATTCTTCTAAATTTTTACACGTGCCCGAACTTTCCTGATCTGGATTATCATCGCCAATTTTTTCAAATAATTCCAACCCACGTGCTGCCTGTTCGGGTGTCATATACATATTCCATCCCAAAGATTTAATAGTATCCTCTTTGTATAGTTTATAATTTATTCCATCGTCCGAAATTGTTCGTCCTTCGTAACGCACCGTTCTAAACCAGTCATATGCTTCTTTGTCATCAGTTAAAATCATTCCTCCCTTCCCAATCGGTATATGTTTTCTAATATGAAATGATAAACAATGATAAGTTCCCGATTTATACATACCTCGTTTCATCCTGACTGCTCCGTCGTATATCGGGTACGGTTTTAATTGATACGCTCCCGACCATTCATAATTCTCAAATTTAACTTTACAACCCGCATGAAGTACCGTACATGGAACCGAAATCCATGTATGTGACGGCAGTATCACATCTCCGCTCGCTTTTAGATATTTTAAACATAAAAATAATGCGTCGGTACAGTTATCCACGGAGACTGCATACTTACTACCGGCATATACCGCTATTTTTTTTTCAAATAAATCTACGATACCCCATGCCCCAGATACATTATATTTAGCAATGACACTATTAAATTTTTCTTTTTCTTTGTCCCAAATATCAACCGATTTATAAAGTGGTTCATCCGTTTTTATCAATGTATAGTAATCACCTTCCTTATATTGTTTATTAGTAGTAACGCTGGTTTTCACAGACACGGTATCATACTCCAATGGCAATATACGAAAATCCCAACTGACTCGTGTTTTACCGGTTTCATTAATTTTATTATGATGTGAACATTTATTACCATTAAAACATATACATTCGCCAGGTTTTAACAGTATCGGTTCATATTCTTCTAATCTAGGCATTTTCTCGACAAAGATTGTATTTGTGTCATACATATCGGTAAAAGCATATACAAAATTAATTTCGCCGGTTGGATGTCTATGATTATCGTCTGAATCATAATGCTTTATAACGACTGCCACATTATTAGGCAACTGTACACGAAATGTTGGAAATGTTTGAACCAAACATTCGCTAAATCCTAAATAAGGTAAAATTTCATTTTTAATAAATGTCATATACTCGCTTTTCATTTCATCCCACCCATCATTTAATTTGCTATAAAATTTATTATGATAAACTGTATTAGCATCTTTACCCAATTCAGTGAATAATTCATATTTAATATTTTCTGATAAATGTAATTGAGATAAATCCTCTATATTGAATAATTCTTTAACAAATTTAATGAATTTATAGTTCATTTTTATATTTAATTTATCCAAATGTTTTTTACCATAAACCATCTCTTTTGAAAAATCAAACATATATTATATATTAATATTAATAATTAATATTTATATTATTTATATAATTAATTCAGTTCCTACTCCGCATCGCCCGCATCGCCCAAAACGGATAATGTAGCGACCTTCCTTGCCCAAATGGTGCGGCTCCCATGTCGTCCCTTCGTTCACTTGTCTGCTGCCTGCGACACAGCGGCTTCTTATATTACTTTAACAGATAATGAAATATTATATTAAATACTAATAGTCTTATTATATAAATCCTATATTATTTATTGTTTATAAATATATTCAATTCAAAACATATTGAATATTTAATAATTTAATTCAATAAATTTATTACATACTTTTCTTAAGTTTTTTTCATTTGTATTATTTAAAAAATTGTAATTTTGACATAATGCAGTTTTATCATGATTATACATATTAAATTGAAGATAATTTTGATATTCCAAATTTAAAACAGTTTCTACATTATTTACTATTCTACATATATAATACCATATATCATCAGATGTTCTACATAACTTTTTAATATATTCTAAATTAAAAATTAAATCACCAGTTTTATGATAAAATGATGGATGATGTACTGTTCCTACCCCACCATTTGCAAAATTATATAAATGTTTTCTACAAGGTATAGGTCCTTTTTCATAAGTTAATGTTTTTAAGTTTACATTATCAACATTTTTTGGTGTAAATCCACGATAAGCAATACAACATTTATATTTCCTATAATCACTAACAAGTTGTTCTATTATTTTTTTATGATAATAAATATCATCATCCATAGTTAAAATAAGACAATCTTCATCCCATTTGTCTTTTAATAATGGCAATAATTTTCTATATGGACCAATATTTTCACACCAACATATTTGAAATAAATTATTTTTGCTAATAAAATCCACTAAATTTTGATTTAAACTTTTATTTTCAAATCCACTATCTATAAGATATGGTTCAGATGATAAATAAATAAAACATTTTGTAGGTAATAAAGTTTGTTCAGTTATACTTTTAAGTGTAGATAATAATAAATCTTGTTTTTGGTATATTGATGTTAATGATATATATATATTCATAGATTTTTTAACATTTAAACATATTTTATCAGAATAATCAACATTTTGTCCCATTATATCACTATATGAAGTTTTTTGAGAAATCAGACTAGGGTAAATACCATATATATTATATTTTTTTTGACACATTGTATAACAAACATCTATTTCACACTGACAATTTAAAATTTCTTTTAAAATAATATCATAAAAATTGTTGTTAATAATATATGCATGTGTTGTATGAGCAGAACTTAATTTTTTTAAATAATTTAATGATGTACTAGTATATGGATTATCCCTAACAATACTAAATCCCAAATACAACATATTTATATCTATTTTTTCTTTTTCTATATTACTTATTATTTCATTATACTTTTCTATAAAATTATTGCAAAATAAAAAATCATCCTCAAGAATTAAAATATTATTATAGTTATTTTTTTTTGCATTCTTTATTATATTATAATGACTAATTTTACAACCCATTGTTCCAATTATATAATTATTACTTAATTTCATATTATTATTTTTATAATGTATTGGGTTAATATCTTTAAAATCATAACGTATTGCATCAAATCTTTCATAATTTGTTATATTATATTTATTCAATTGTTGTACACAATTATGCCATCTATCTGTTCTATGTTTTAAATTAATTATATATATTTTACTAATATTATTCATATTCTATAATAATTATGATTTATATGTTTAAATTAAAACTAATATTCATATTATCGTTATTAATAAGTTTGTATCCTACTTTACATAATCGTTCTACTATTTTTTTTTTTCAAACGCTATTTTCATCTAATTTGGCATTTTTTGGAATCGCCCATCCTCCGTAATTTGTTCCAAGTTTTTCCATTTATAATTTAATTATTTATTTATATTTAAATAATATTAATTATATAAAATATCCTCCATCATCATATTCATATATCATTTGGTGACAAGCATTTGACATATTTAGCCATTTATCCGAATTTGTGATAAAAATGTTGTTCAGGAGTTTTTATGGTTAAGACCAGAGTTAAAAAACTTATATTTTATCTGGATTTAAATAAGTTTCATTCATATATATATGTTATAAGTTAGGATTTAATATTTAATTCAAACGTTACATAAATCCATTGTCATTCAATCTTTTTACTATTTTTTTTGCACATAATTTATATTTAAATATAATTATAATATTGATATTGTTTTTTATTATATTTATCTTGAAGAATATTATATATTTCAGTTTTATGTTGACATATATTTTGTTTCATATATAAAAATTCATAATTAGTATTTTCTAAATATTTTTCAGGAGTATTTTTACCTTTTAACACTCCATCTTTATTTTCTAAATTTAATTTTTTAAATATTAAGTTTTGTATTATGCGCGGTCCAGTAATATCCATTATATGTTGTTTTTTATTAATATAATTATTTTCTATTCTGGTTGATACTTCAGTTATAACATCATTAAATAATTTATTATTATAACCACCTATGAACATATAACTTATATTATTAAATCCACAATCAAATAAATGTGTATCACCACATGATGGTAATTTTAATTTAATAGGTTGCAAATCAATATCAAACCAATAGCCGCCTTTAGTATTAATATAACATATTCTAAATAAATCAGCTATTGCTACACCATTATTTAATTTTATATATGTATCATAATATTTAGTATTTTTAAAAAAAGTATTAATATCATTATCAGAAAAATAAAGAATATTTAGGGATGGGTTTAATAATCTCCACCCTGTAAGTATATTTTTAACTAAATTATCTGTATTATCGCAACTATATGAGGTAAATATAGTATTTCTCCAAGAAATATTTTTATTATTTTTATTATTATTTAAATAATTTTCCTTAAAGTGATTGTAAATTTTAATACAATTCTCTCGTCGTTCACATTCTTCTTCTTTACTAATTTTATTTAGTATATTTATCATATTATCTAAATCTTTCTCTTTAATTTTTATAATTGCTTTGTCCCACAATTCATTTTCCGGTAAATCCAATGTATCCGAAAGCAGTATAGGTATGGAACCTATTGCCAATGCTTCCCAAAACCGTATTGAATTAGGACCAGACCCCGACGGACACAAAGTATATCTTGAATTTAATAGTAATTCATTGTATTCCATAGTTTCATTATTATGATTATCACTTGTATTTAATTCTCCATTAATATTTTGTTTATCATTATAGACGATTTTTTCAAAATGCCAATCACCAATATGTTTTATATAAGTATTTTCAGGATGTTCCATTGTAAATATCTTCTCTCGAACTTCACTCAAATACCATCTTTTGTCGTATGCTCCTTGAAAACTATATAAATATTTTCTATCAAAATTTAAAAAAAAGGATAAATCTTTATCTCTAAATAAATCATTTCTATTATTATCTTCTATATTAACGGCATATAATGGACAACTTATAATATAGATACCTTCTATTATATCTTCACCTATTATTTTATGAGGGGTAAAGAGATAATTTATTTTCAATGCTTTAAATAGTGGAATAAGTTGTCTGAATGAAATATGTTGACAACACGTAATATTATTTATAGTTTTTATATAAGGCGATAAACTACTATAAATTAATTTTAAACCATGATTTTCATGTATTTTTTTATCTATTATGGTTGCCCATGGAACATGTATGTATTGTTCTATATCTTTACATTGGTCGGAAAATGTTTTTTCAGTAATAACAGGATATTGCCAAAATAATTTAAATTTTTTCATATAATCATCATAATCCATTATATATAGAAATATTCAATACTTTTTATATATTTACTATGTATATGGTGAAGTGCTTCCGTTGTCAAAGCGATCAAAATATAACTAAATATAATTTCAAATGGATTAATCCTCAAACAAAAGTAAATTCCTTAGAGCTTCCACTGTGCTTCAATTGTAATCTAAATGCGCGAATCACCTACGACGTCTACGGCGTTCCTGATAAAGCAACAGAACAGGAGGTAATTGACTTCATAAACTTCGATGACGAGATTGAGGAGATTTGGTCAAAAATTCATTACGAAAACTGGTGCAATACGCATAAATAAATTAGATTGGGTGAATATATAGATCCAATCATCAATAAAAATAAATTGCTACCTCCGCGATAACACTTGAATAATGCCATTATTTTATTTCCTTTAAACTTTAGATATAATTCTTAATGCGATTGACCGCCCATATATTTTTTGATAATTTACTCATCAATTGAAATTTATCTTCGAAACATAATATTCCATTATTTTATATTCTACAATATAATATGATAAAATACGATACTTAATTTGCTCTTAACATCGTGAATACCCAGAATTAATCGCCATGCCTGTAGATTATGATTCTCTCCGAATTCAAAATGATCATATTTTTTAACTAAATCTTCTATTGACGCCTGATCAAAATATCGCGATGTCTTTGTAAATAAAATCCAATCTTTTGGAACATTAATTTCGAATGGAAAGATTCTAAAAATAATATTAATATATTGCCCTTATTACTATGTTGTAATTGTGCTACGAATGCGCGAATCACCTACGACGTGTATGGAGTCCCACAAAGAAGTTCGAGCGCCGAAGTAATAAATAATTTTTTAGTATTTACGGACGACATTGAGGATAAGTGGAGCGAGTATCACTATCTTTCGCTTCCTTCTAAATAAACTCCATCTAATTTATAACACTCATACACTTATCATTATTATTTATCGATAGCTAACTAACTATTCAAATCGAATTGTTATATGTCAATTTGCTGCCTCCTTTTATAATAGTCTTGACCTACTGCAACAAAATTATGATCTTCGTCATCTCGCACGAATTGGATCATCTTCGTAATCCGACTCTGCTACATGGGTCCAGGATGTCTTTCCTGTTTTACTATTTTGATAATATTAGTCCCTGACTCTGTTGTAATGACCTCCGCGCGGCGACCTTTCCACTACTCTCTATTACGACCAGATTTTTTACCACCTTTCACACTCCTGCTCCTGCTCTTGCTCTTGCTTCTGCTACTGCTTCGCCTGCTTCTTATTCTACTGTTTCTCCTTCCAGGTGCTGACTGTGCCTGTCTGCTTCTGCTTCTCCTTCCCGGTGCTGACTGTGCCTGTCTGCGTCTGCTTCTCCTTCCCGGTGCTGACTTTGCCTGTCTGCGTCTGCTCCTGCTCCTGCTCCTGCTCCTGCTCCTGCTCCTGCTCCTCGGTTGCAGCTTCTCTCTCATTTTTTCCGCATCGATCTCTCTCGCTACATAGTTTTGTAATTTTAAACAATGATCTCCAGTTGTTAGTTTAGAAGGCAGTGTAATTAAAACACCATGATTATCCCTTTGATCTTTTAAATATTCTATCATACCTGTTATATTGGACATGGTATTTTCAAACATTTTAGGATTATTATCATCCTTAGTGAGGTTGTACATTTCGCTGTTGAATAAGAATGAATCGTTCGTGACGATATCTACAGATATTTTGTCTTGTTTTTCAATTTCATTCATTTTCTTATTTAAATAATGATAAATATCATAATATACTTGTTGCTCAGCGCTTTCAGGTATTTTATATAAGTCAATAACTAAGCCACGTAACTCGGATTGGATTGTTTTGTTTTTACAATGGACACTGGCGGCTAAAACAATTTCTCTTAAAGAATGATGATAATAGGACATCATCCATATTAAACAGCCGACTATGGTTATAATACATGGATCTACTGAGTCGAACTCGTCAAACACGTTCTCGTCTGTAAACAAATTTGTTAAAAATCCAATTTCTATCGTATGACCTGATATACCGGCAGCAAATGTTCCCAAGGAGGTACCCTTAGATTCAGATGGCAATGGAGAAGTAAATAAATCAAGACCAGTTAAAAAAGTATTACCTGAGCCGTTTGCCTCGTTCTCCATATCATTTAAACCTTCAATGGAATCTCTAATTTCTTCACAATTTTTTTTAAGATCAGCGATTGAAGTTGTATTTTCCGTAGGTGCTACTCTAAGTTTTTTTCCGAGAAACTCGGGATCAATATAATTACATAGTTCAGACCTCCATACATTGCTGCTTCCATAATTATAATCTCTGGTACGAATACAATCATCAAAATAAGCTATCGCTCGACTAACGTGTTTATAATTATTTTCATTAATCTGTTCCCATACTTTAATTATAAAATCTAACATAGTAAGTGTTTGTCTTATTAATGGGCAATATGTCTTCACAAGGTCTGCATAGTTCTTTATTTCTGGGGCTGCACCAAGATCCTTAAGTTCAGCAATAAATGCTTTATATTTAGTAATACCAGTTAAATATGACCCACTTTTTGCCCTCTTAATTATAGTTCCAGTTCCTTCAGCAAAAACAGCAGCAGTTCCTAGTAATTTGTCATCAAATTTTTTCTCTAACTCGTTTAAAAATTCTGGACGCACATGCATTTTAAATAGTATATGTGTTAATAAACTATGATAGAAGTTCAATATAATTTTTCCAAAGTCTGTATATAATTGTTGAGTAAATCGATAAGATATGTCCCAATTTGCCTTATCTTTTGCTTTGGCTAATATAGCATACTCTTTATTGAGCGTGGCTAAATCATCTGGTGATTCGTCATGACCGACCGCTTCCCTGTTTTCCCTCATCTTATTTAAAATGCCAATTGCTTCTACTTTATCGCGAACTTTATTCCAAGACATATATATATATATATACAATATAATTATTTAATAAACTGATTATCTGGACTTTGTGGAATAAAATGTATCATCTGTATTTTTCAATCATTTTGGTATCTTACCACCAAATGCAACTTCGTGTTGAAATGATCCCTCAATGTTCTAACTGCTGTACCAATGCTGTGTACGGCATTGCTCCATAAACCTTCCGAACGAGAGGCAATCGCCTCGCTACGATTCGATGCGACGACGATATTGAGACCGAATGGTCAACGGCGCACTACGAGGCGTGGTATAGAAGTTTCAAAAAAATAAATTTAAGTAACCAGAATGTAGTTTTCCTCTAAATCTCTAAGCATTTTTATAGAGCTCTGGTGTTTTTTACTGTGTATCAAATCGTTAATGGGTATATCCAGGACAAACCGCTGTAGAACCTGTGTCTTTTTAGCTAGGTCTTCGATACATTTGTCACAATTCATTTCCGTAAATAGCAACTTATCGGTTTTAATCCGGATTGCGCAGCAAAGTGGATAAAATCTTATATACGACCGATTCCATATACGCGAAATAACGTCCTCGCTCAATATGGACAATGGACTATTTGGCGAATAAAGACATCCATACATCAACACGAATAGATTACCCGCGCCACGACTACACTCAAACAAAGACATAATGGTTTTCTTAGAACCAGAATTATAACGATGATGAATGTTGTTCCCACCGCGATTTTTAACGAAATACTCATCTAAATATATGGATAACTCACGACCCGACAACTCTTTACATTCATTTATCAGTTTCATAAATAGGCGATGGGTTTTGATACGATTGCGCGACCACAGATTGCGACCACTGAATTTCGTGTCAACCTTGGGTTGTAAACACAATTGGCATTTGGGATAGTTCTTAGATTCGTTCATGATTTATTTATAATTATTAATTTATCAATTTTAATCCGATTAGCACAAATCATGATATTCTTCCTTTATATCCTCCTCGTTTGACGACATTCGTATTTTTACGCTGATATTCAAATTTAAATTCATCATTTCGGACACCTTGTATTTTTTTTGCGCAATCGGTCATACGCGGTCATTGGTTTCTGTTCAAATATATCGTATTGTATAGAGCGCGCTTCCTCAAGAATCAATTTAAATACCAAAGGTAAATATTAAGTTATTAGATGTATTTAAAAATACGCACGCCGGAACTTGTTTATCATCGTTAAATATATTAATATTAGCAAATACAAAACCATTCGGAGTATGCCGTATATTACCGAACGGTAATACATTTTTTATTTCAATTTCGCGATTACTAGTATATCTCGGATTATCTAATAATAGTGTTATTTTTGTTTTCCAATCACAAAAAGCTTTATTATTATTAGCGAAAAAAATCTCCTCATCATCGCCTTTAAATGTAAATTGAGTTACAGAAGTCATAATTATTGTACAATCAAAATATTAAATCAATTTTATTTAAATGCATCAAAAGTAAATATTAAGTTTAGTATATAATTTATTAATATTTCTGTCATATTTTATAAATTAATTAAACACATTTATTTAAGAACGACATCCATAAATTCTTTCAATCCTTCATATACGTCCGCCTTCTTCATCTTTGGATTATTAAGTTCGTAACTTTCGCAGATTTTATTTAGTTCGCTTGCGGTGTACTTAGCAATATTCATCAATATAATATGTTCGTAAGTATTATATTTTGATTTGAATTCAGTCTCCAACTCTCCGTATATAGAATTTTTATAAATAGACGTATTCGCATAAATAGCACCATCCTTATTACAGAGCAATACCGTACCGACCGAAGTATCGTAAGTTTTTTTAGCACTATAGATCAATCGCTCGTTCATAATCACAATATTTATATTTAGATAATCAGCCAAGTAACGCAGTACGTTATAATCATTTACAATATGTTTAGTTAAGAGTTCAACTAATAGTTTTTTCCTTATAAAACTCTTGTAATTGAATTTTTTATAAAAATCTTTTTCGTCAAGATCAATTATCATTTTACTAAAAAGATTATCCCAGAATAAGCTATAATTATTGATTAAGAAATATTCGGCGCTATTTATTGAGTAAAATATCGCCGAAAGAATCTGGTACTTTGGATGAAGTGTGCTACTGATTTTTTCAGCACCTCTTACAAATTTATTTAAGGAGATTGGGCCGCTTTCGGATTTAGACGTATCTATCATCTTTTTGCTGGTATATATAAAGTCATTGTGTATATCGTTTAAACGAGATATCAAGGTGTGATCTCGTGGTAGCTTAGACAAATTTAATTTAAGATTATTAAAATGGTTGCTCATTACTATTTATTAACTTAATAAATTTATATCATTTTTATTTTATTGTTCGTATTTTATAATTTTATATTCTTGTTAATTTATAACCATTTTTAATTTTTTCCTTTACTTGATATTTTATATATTGATGCGTGTCTTCAGTATTATTAAATTCTATTTCATTTACCTTTTTCAGAGGTTTTCCACGGTAGGCGTGATAAGCAATAACAAAATTATCGCGATATTTTAATTTCCAAACCTTAGTTTCAGATAGTAAGTAGATTTGATTCCAATATTTATATACACAGCCTTTTTTTGTATTCCATTTGCATCTGGGTTGATCTTCGCAACGAGGGTGTGTATTTTTAGCTAAAGATCTACAGCCCGTTGCTGATTTTTTTAATACTAAATGATTATTATAATTACATAAATTTATATACTCTAATAAGTCTCCTTTGTTCATTTTAGATAATGCTACGTTACAGTGTTCGTGTTTATTTTTAGATTTTATTAATTTAGCTAAATCATACAAATGTTTTTTACTCATATATATATATATTATTATTTATTTTTAATCCCATCCGATTTATTATTTATTGTAAAATCTTCCTTATTTTTTACTAGTTCATCCAGTGCGAAATAAATTAAATCGGAATCTACCAGTCCTTCGCTTTTCAAAGACTCTTCTATCTCGTTAATATCGAATGAATATGAAGAGTCAAACAATTTTTTAATTTTTTGTTTATAAATATATAATTTATCGACAATTATATTCCGATTATCATAGTAGGTCGTCTGATCGATATTGACAGGATCTTTAATTTTACACTCTATTTTATTAGAATCCCGATAATTTTTATCGCGTGGAAATTCTGTATTTTTTTCGTTATAATTTTTATTTAATTCGCAATCTATAGTATTTTCTTTAATTATATATTCAATATCCGCTATTTGTTTATCTTTATTATAAGAGTGTTTATACATCCATTCATCGTAGGTTTCGTGTTTATCTGTGCTACATACATGATAGAATATTTTAACATTTCTATCTAAAGGTGGTAAATCATTGTGTGAATTATTACGAACAGCGCGTCCGGTAATTTGTTCTATTCTGCTTAAATTATACCAAGGTTCTAATATATGAACTTCTCTACAATTCTTTAGGGAATGGCCCTCAGATATAACAAATGTACCTAATATAACTTTTACATCTTGTCCGTAATTATTATTTGGATTATTTGTATAATTCTTTAAGGATTCTATGTCGGCGCCACTAGTCAAAATCACATATTTAGCTTGATTTTTTATTTTAGGTAATCTTTCAGAATCTGTATCTGATTTTCTTTTTCCGCGAGGTCTGCCTCTGCCTCTGCCTCTGCCTCTGCCTCTGCCTCTGCCTCTGCCTCTGCCTCTGCCTCTGCCTCTGCCTCTGCCTCTGCCTCTGCCTCTGCCTCTGCCTCTGCCTCTGCCACTCGTTGCGATGGCCCCTCCCATATATTCATAATCATTAGAACCCCCTTCGCTATCGTCCCGATATCTTAAGGTGCCGTCCTTATTAACTACCATTTTTTTAGTGTCATCGTCCATTTTTAATAAATTTGTTTCGACTGGTTCGGAACCATCGAATACGAGTTGATTAAAGCCCGCGTGATCTAAGGCCATCGCTAATGGATAAATGCCGTGCGATTTAAAAAAAGAATATATAAATACAATGCCTTTACAATTGTTAGATTTTAAATGCTCTATTATATTATGAATTTTTATCGAATATGATTTTAAATTATCGCTATTTAACATATCTTTATATCCGTCGCGATATTCATATTGTTCTATTTTTTTATTAAACTTAAATATTTTATTAAAATCTATATTTTTATCTTCATTGTAAACAATATTTCCTAATTTTCTATAGGTATTTGCATAAGTTTTATTTAATATTTCATCTTCGTCGTCCTCGTCGTCGTCGTCGTCAGCATAAGGTTCCGAATAGACTTTATTTTGCGGTCCATCCTCAATTAGTGTATGACTAATAAGTTTAATATGATCGGTATTTATATTTAATTTGTTATAAGTAGTCTCTTTTTCACCAGTATTGACATCATCTTGATAATATGGTGCGATTTTTGTACCGTCCGAATCAATTAATTCCGGTCCCCATTTTTTAGTTGGTTGATTATTTGGATTATGTTTTAAATACGAAATATATCCAGTAATTTGTTTAATAAATATAGTCTTCAGTTCTTCGTTGGCGGGGTCTTCAATGAATTCCTTAAAGTTATGAAGCGGTGCTCGTTTATCATTTAATAATAATAGATTTATAATATCTTCAATCTCTTCGGCTTTGTCATACATAGGCGTGGCGGATAATAATATAAACTTATTATTTTCACCATACCGAGCAATCATTTCAAATGCTTTTTTTTTTGTTAGTTTGTTAAACTTAATACCGGTGACAATTTCTTCGGTATCTTCTGTTTCGGTTTCGTCGTTATTGTCGCGAATATTATGAATTTCGTCCATAATAAAAATCATATTACTGTAATTATCTCTAATATATTGTATTTTTTGATATTCCTTGGTAAATTTATTTAAATTCTTATCTAATTCTGTTGCTATTTCTCCATAACTATTTGTTACTTTTTGTAAATTTTTAACTTTCTTTTCAATGGTAATATATTCTTCGTGCAGTATTCTATTTCTTCGTTTGTTAAGATAGTATATATAATCGTCATAAATACGTTTTACTTTGTCTTTTTTAGATAGGTCTTTCATGCGGTCAAAATATTCATTAAAGCTTTTTAAATTTACTAAATTCAGCTCAATGTTTTTAATAAATTCTTTTATATTTTTATCATCATCGTAATTGTCATGGTTCGTATTATCGGTATAAGACGGTAAATATCTTTTCAGTTGATCATAATATTTATTACGTGTACACTGAACGTTACCTTCGGTCAGTTTGCTTAATTCCTTTTCGATATCAAACAATTCATTTTTCCAATTCTTTGATAATCTTGTTGGACATATTATATATTTATTTTTTTGGCGGATATTATCGTTGACGCAAGATAAGGCGGCGCACGTTTTCCCTACGCCCACGCCATGATATAATAATAGTCCGTTATAGCCAGTATTGTTTGACATAAAATTTCTTATAATTATTTGATAACTATTTAATTCAAATTCAGTTTTATTGTAATTAGCTTGCTCGTCTTCTATTTTATTTTCATTAAACTCCCTTTTGTTATATATGAATTGATTAAATGAAGGATTTTGTTTAGATGGGTATGGTATATATTCATCCGTTTTTAATTGCTCTGAAGAATTAACAACCTTCATTTCTTGTATAAATAATAAATTATCCAGATGTTTTTCAGCTTGAATTCTTTCCGCTTCTGTATTAACTTTAGTATTCAATAAATGTCTTATATCCATAATAATCTTATTTTTAGGAGATTTAGAATCTTTAAATTCTCTTAGTATTGTATCCATATACTTAATAATATTTTTAAATTATACAAAATAGTCAGAATTAATATTTTTTAATAATTTAATCAAATCTTTATTTTTGTTCATAGTTCTTTTAGACTGTTCTTCTTTACGCCTATTGGCTTTCTCCTCCTCCTCTCTACGCCTATGGATTTCCTCCTCCTCCTCTCTACGCCTATGGGCTTTCTCCTCCTCCTCTCTACGCCTATGGATTTCCTCCTCCTCCTCCTCTCTGAGCCTATGGGCTTTCTCCTCCTCCTCTCTACGCCTATGGATTTCCTCCTCCTCCTCCTCTCTGAGCCTATTGGTTTTCTCCTCCTCCTCTCTACGCCTATTGGTTTTCTCCTCCTCCTCTCTACGCCTATTGGTTTTCTCCTCCTCCTCCTCCTCTCTACGCCTATGGGCTTCCTCCTCCTCCTCCTCTCTACGTCTATGGGTTTTCTCCTCCTCCTCTCTACGCCTATTGGCTTCCTCCTCTCTACGCCTATTGGCTTCCTCCTCCTCCTCTCTACGCCTATTGGCTTCCTCCTCTCTACGCCTATTGGCTTCCTCCTC
>Ga0315336_1005075_pt1 | contig 14798 bp, 14 predicted proteins | sample ASW5metaG_FD_204512 | JGI IMG/M metagenome (GOLD analysis project Ga0315336, IMG submission 204512) | Ammonia-oxidizing marine archaeal communities from Monterey Bay, California, United States - ASW #5 | ecosystem: Environmental > Aquatic > Marine > Intertidal zone | place: USA: California...
AACGCGTAAAATATTTTGCCCACTATTTGATCTAAATCAAGGCCTGTCAGCGGCGCGTCAGCTACTGTAACTATGTTTTTAACTAGACAGGAGAATGGTTTTGTTTAAAAAAATTGTTGTCGGCCTGGATGGATCGGAAACGTCCGAAATAGCCTTGCGCATCGCCTGTGATATGGCTCAAAAATATGAGTCTGAACTTTACCTCGTCCATACACCACAACCCAAGGTCGCCGCCTTGGCTGTCGGCGCGGTTGCAGGGTATCACGCAGCCACCACCATGCCCTCTGAGAGTGAGGTCAAGGAAGCTGCAGAAAAAATCCTTAACTCAGGAAAAGCCATTGCAGAAGAATGCAATCAAAAGGTTGCCGAAACTCATATGAAGCGTGGCGATCCCGCAGAAGAAATCATCGCCTGTGCAGAAAGTTGCGGGGCCGACTTAATCATTACTGGCCGCCGCGGTTTGGGTGGAGTTGGGTCTCTTGTCCTGGGAAGCACAACACAGCGTGTCAACCACCTGGCTAAATGTGCGTGCCTATCGGTTGTTTAGGCTACTCAGATAATTCAAGAGTAAGGGCGCAAAAGAGCCGGATTCCGGCTCATGCCAGAGCTCGGTCTTTAGCGACCTACTGGCGTTTGGGCAACCGCTAGCGCTGCTACTTAACTATCGTCATTGAGCCTTCTCTGGGCCTTCCGCAAGTTAATGTGACGCTGGCGGCATGGATGGTGACTCAATTATTGGGTTGGTAAAATTATCAAAGCTCTTTCTATTTATTAAAACGTAATTTGGAACTGAGAACCAGATTCTTCTGCCTTCGTTGATCTGAATCAAGTTTAAAAGCGATGTGATTGCTAAAATTGCCACGACGCCGCAGTTGCACAAATACATAGATGAAATTGGCCTGCTTTCAGACCATTGTTGCTTTCAGGGGTCATACGAATTCCGCGTCTTGTCTAATTCCCAGTATATAGTTTTGGGTCAAAAAGCGGGATGGATTCCACATATATCCGAAATATTTGGGTAGCCAGAGCGGCGGTTTTTCGACATCAGAGAGGACGGAAATCAAGAATATTGACGTGATAACTTAATCTGCAACATTGTGATGTGCAGAATATGTGACGAACAGGTTGTCTGCTCGAAGTATTGAGCAAAGCCAATCTCCCCAGATGGTAACCTGTTCGTCGCCTGAAAATTTCCGGAGGTTACCTTCCGGATGCCGTAAATTAACAAATTGACCAAGGGGTAGCGATAATGCAAAAAGCAGTTTTGAAGCGTGGATTTAAACAGATGCTTGCCGAAGCCAACGCAATAATCCAGACCGTTTCTGTTCAAGACCTGCCGTACTTGCTGGATGACCCCAGTGTCATACTTGTAGATGTCCGCGAAACAGTCGAACGCGAAGCTGAAGGCGCCATTCCCGGCTCTGTTCATGCACCAAGAGGTCTTTTGGAATTTCAGGCGGATCCAGAGAGTCCCATGTACAACTCAGCCTTACATCCGGAAAAGAAGCTTGTGATATACTGTGCCAGCGGCGGCCGTTCGGCGCTTGCGGCTAAGACCCTGCTGGATATGGGGTTTCCAAACACGATATCAGTCGCCGGCGGCTTTGCGGCCTGGCAAGCTGCCGAGGATAGATAGGAAGCATGCACAGGCTCAGGATCCGGCTTTTTTTATCACTTTTTCTTGGTGTTATTCTGTTCAATAAACCCGGTATCGCCGCCGAAGTCTTAACGGGTAATAGCGCCGAAGGTAAGGCCCTTGTAGAGCTGCTTTGTTCACGATGTCACGGAACCGAGGAAGATACGGAAAGCCCATTTGTCTCTGCTCCAGTTTTGCGCGAGTTGTCAACGAGATGGCCGTTAGAACATCTGGCAGAAGCGCTTGCAGAAGGAATAACGGTTGGTCATCCAGCAATGCCAGCCTTCGAGTTCAGTTCCCGTGAAATAGACGATATTATAGCTTATCTGGAAACGCTAAAACCCTGACGACCACCGCGGAGCTGGATCAGGACTGAGCACTTAGAAGCCGTAAGAACCTATAAACGAACAATGGACTGTGGGAGAATCAATATGTGCTGCAAAAACAATCCTTGTACATGTTCGTAAATCTGCTGTCATTTCTGTCGCTGAAGGTGCCGACGGCTGCTTCGGGTCAAAAGCGGACTAAAGTGTTTGAACTACGTAAGGTCTGCTTTGTGCCAGGAGCGGACATTCATGGAAATTGTGCGAATGGCTACTCATAGTCCTTAATTGACAAGGCTGTGGTGTCGCTGAGTGATATTGATGACCGATCACAACGTGAAATAATGGGCCAGTGCAGAAATTCGTTTAGTTTGCATGACCTTCCGGGTTGCGAACAAAGCGCCCGTTGCGGTAGGCTCTCGCGACAACGAGGTAGACGCTAACGAGACCTTCTTAGCCGTATAAATCCAACTGAAGACGAAGTCTTTTTCTGTGGATTACGCTGGCGCATCAATTTGTAAGAATTTTGGGTAGCCTATTGAGGTTACACAGAAGAAAGAATCTTTCTAGGCATCACTCCCGGCCACTAACCGGCATGTTGCAGCGGCGATAACCTCTTCTTCATTGGTTGGAATCACCAGAACATCGACAGTTGAGTCCGGAGTGCTGATAACGGCAGCGTTTGTGGCATTGGCGCTTTCCTCCAGACAGATGCCCAACCAGGTCAGATGGCCGCAAATCTGCTTTCGCACTATTGGTGCTTTCTCACCAATACCTGCCGTAAAGATGATCGCGTCAAGCCCTCCCAATGCGGGAAGCAGGGCACTGAGTTCGGCGGCCGCGCGATAGCAGAATAAGTCGATAGCTTCCTGAGCATGCGGGTGGGGGGTTTCGAGCAAGACTTGCATATTATTGCTAATCCCGGAGACGCCGCGCAGTCCGGAATTGGTATAGAGCAGATCCTGTACTTCCGCCGGTGTCATGCCCTGATCCTGAATCAGATGCAGGACGACGCCCACATCCAGCGATCCCGGCCGGCTGCCCATCATCAGGCCGTCAAGTGCCGTAAACCCCATGCTGGTGGCGACGCTTCGCCTGTTTTTCAGGGCACATATACTGGCACCGTTTCCTAAATGGGCCACAATCACCCGGCCCTCTGACTTGTCTCCCAGGTGGTCCGGCAGGACGCCGGCAATATAATCGTAGGACAGGCCATGAAAGCCGTATCGGAGCACGCCGTCGTCGGCAAAATGGCGGGGCAGCGGGAAAAGCTGGGCAAGGCGCGTTTGGGTTCGATGAAAACTGGTGTCGAAACAGGCAATTTGCGGTATTTTCGGCATCAGGACTGAGACGAGGGCGATGGCGGCCAGATTGTAGGGTTGGTGGAGCGGCGCAAGTGCTTGAAGCTTTTCCAACTCACCAATAACGTTCTCGTCCAATAAAGCCGGCCCGGAAAACTGCCGCCCACCATGCACAACCCGATGGCCGACGGCAATAATGCTATCCCCCTGAGTATGGTCCTCCAACCAACAGAGGAGTCGACGTGTTAGCGCCGTCTGGTCTTCTTCAACGTCCAGAACGGCCAGATCCCCTAGGGGCAGGTCACCGCCTGTTGGCCCGAGGGCTCGAAAGACAGGCGCCCTCTTGATGCCGGCAATCTTCCCGGTAATCAGCGGTGGAGACCCCGTTTTGGATACGGGATAGAGCGCGAATTTTATACTGGAAGATCCGGCATTAAGGATCAAGATCACATCGGTCATTATTTGTTCCGCAGATAGACAAGCCAATAGGTGAGGGCAACAAAGCCGCTACCACCAACAATGTTCCCAAGCGTGACCGGGAGCAAGTTCATGAGCAGACCGAGCGAAGTTACATGTTCCGATCCAGCTAGATAGCCGACTGGTAGCAGGTACATATTGGCCACAGAATGTTCAAAGCCAAGAGCGACGAACGCGGAAATTGGAAAGAGCAGGGCGGCAATTTTACCGGCCACAGTTCGGGCAGAAAAACATAGCCAAACAGCCAGGCAGACAAGGATATTGCACAGAATTCCGCGAAAAAAGGCTTCTTCAAAGGTCAGGCTAATCTTGCTATCAGCGATGGTGACGGCCGTCGTTCCAACAGCCCCACTCTTAAATTCGAGGATACCGGACAGGGCGACCAACAAGGCGATGAAAATGGACCCAACGAAATTTCCGACGTAAACGATCCCCCAGTTGCGGAGTAGCTGTCTATGGCTAACCTTGCCGTCGGCCCAGGCCATGATGATTAGGTTATTACCTGTGAAAAGTTCTGCGCCGCCGACAATAACTAGAATTAGACCCAATGAAAAAGCAATGCCGCCCAACAATTTGGCGGGCCCAAACCCTAATCCGCTTTCCGTTATTACAATGGTGTAAAACGCAGCACCTAGGGCAATAAAGCAGCCGGCGAGGATAGCAAGGGTGAAGGTTTGAATAAATCCAAGTTTGGCTTTGGCGATGCCAGCATTTTCGACCCGAATTGCCATAACCTCGGGGGAATAGGCATCATTGTCTATACGTGGCGGTATTTTTTCCATTCTCTACTGCCTTTTTCCTGCTGCTCAAAATTGCTTCAATCTCGTCGTGATTGACTGTCTCTTCGGCCACAAGTTTCTTTATAAGCTCCTCAATGACAGTTCTGTGGGTGGTGATAATTTCCTGCCCGCGTTCTTCAGCATCACGAAGTAGTTTTAAGACAGCCTCATCAACTTTGCTCGACATGACTTCGCTAAATCGGCGCGGTTGCGCTATTTCCCGGCCCAAGAAAGGATGCTCCTCACTCTGGCGTACGTCAATCGGGCCTATTTCATCCGACATACCCCATCTGGACACCATTGCGCGGGCAAGCTGCGTCGCGGTTTTTATGTCATCATCAGCGCCGGAGCTGACACCACCCAAGAATATTTTCTCCGCACAGCGACCTGCTAAAGATACAGCGAGGCGATCACGCAAATATTCTTCCGGCAATGTATGACGCTCTTCCGTTGGTAACATATGGGTGCCGCCCAAAGCCCGGCCCCGCGGAATAATGGTGACCTTGTAGAGCGGATCGGCGTTGGGTAAAAAATACGCGACGGCTGTATGGCCTGCCTCGTGGACTGCTAGTCGGTGATGCTCTTCTGGTTGAATAGCGAGAGTCCGAACGGTTCCCATAATGATCTTGTCGCGCATTTCATCGAAATGATGCATGGAAACTTCCGCCATGTTATCACGTGCCGCAGCGATCGCGGCTTCGTTCACCAGGTTTTTAAGGTCAGCGCCGGAAAACCCAGGGCAACTCGCTGATACGACGTCCAAGTCGACATCCCGGTCGAGGGGAACTTTTCGCGTATGTACCGCCAGGATTGCCTTGCGGGCGGCCTTATCGGGGAGTTCAAGTGTAACGTGACGGTCGAAGCGGCCAGGACGTAGCAAAGCGGGATCCAAAACGTCCGGTCGATTGGTCGCGGCCAAAACGATCACGGTTTCATGGCCGGCAAACCCATCCATTTCCGATAAAATCTGGTTCAGAGTCTGCTCCCGTTCGTCATTTCCGCCGCCAAGACCAGTCCCACGAACGCGGCCCACTGCGTCCAGCTCATCGATGAAAATGATGCTGGGTGCGCGTTTTTTCGCCTCGTCAAACATTTTTCGAACACGGGATGCACCAACGCCGACAAACATTTCGATGAATTCCGAGGCTGAAATATTAAAGAAATTGACTCCGGCCTCACCCGCAAGCGCACGGGCCAGTAAGGTCTTTCCTGTGCCGGGAGGGCCCACTAGAAGAACCCCGTGTGGCGGTTCAGCTCCGAGATTTTCATAAACTTCCGGATGCTTGAGAAAGTCTACAAGCTCTGCAACTTCCTGCTTCGCCGATTCCTGGCCAGCGACATCATCGAAAGTGACAAGACGTCCGGCTTTTTCTTCCTTCTTTGCCGATCCGACTAAAAAGTCGCTGGACCCGCGCCCGCCAAAACGATCCATGAGATTGCCCTGCATTCTCCTCATGATGAAAAAATAGATTCCAATGAATATGATCCAGGGAAGGAGTGCGAACAGCCAGCTATTCCCATCCTTTACCGGCTGGTTCCATACAGCGACATTTTTTGCCTCCAGCAGCTTCAGCAATTCGGGGTCGCCTCCCGCGGGGAGTATGGTAACAACTTGACTTGTTGAAAGACCGAGACTTTCGAAAGTTGTCGGGATTTTTAGCTCGGCGGTTGCATCTTCTCCTTCCAAACGGACTTCTTTTATCGCACCGTCGGTAACCATTTTCTTGAATTCGCTGTAGGCTATAGAGGCTTCTGTTGGCTGGCGGGCCATCTGGGTTGTTACCAACGACGCAAGAATAAAAATCCCGACGACAACGAGCCATATCCAGTTCGGTATTTGCTTCATGGCGGTCTCCGGCTAGCCCGTCTATTTCGTTACGAGAATTCAGAAGAAAATGGAATGCTACCAGCGGTATTGATTTATATCAACCGGCGGAACTTTATTGCTTCTGCTCCCGTTCACCTTGGGCTTCAAGAATTTCAGGTTGTAACTGGCAAGACTCCTAGACAATACATTTGATGATGTCCGCATAGGGTCACAAGCAGGCAATTCATTTATACGGACAAGTCGCCAGCTGTCAGTGCAATAGCCAGCTCATTGTTCGACAAACTCAAAAAGCACGGCTTTGGCTTAGTCCGTCGATCTTGATGTTTTGGGAAAAAGTGGTGCCCAGGGGCGGATTCGAACCACCGACAGACTGATAGTGCGTCAATATGCTGCGTGAAAGTGTTACTTGTGGCCGTAGTAATGCAATGTCCGCTAAGTGCCATAAGCGGACCTTATCAAACCAAAGTAATACTGGTAAATTCAGGTATCAGATATGTCAGGGTCAAATCCATTTTTATGGCAATAATGTCTGTTTTCCCATTGTGCGTAGGCATTATTGCAGCTGTCATAAAGCCCTGCTAAGCAGCTACGTGCCGAACGCTTTGTTGTAGATGTGACATCCGATAACGACATCAGGATTCGCCGTGGCGCTAAATATCTGCACGATAGGATTGGAACATTTTCCGATAGCTTGATGGGGTAAGGCCAGTACGTCGTTTGAAGACACGGCGGAAGAAACTGGAATTTTCGTAACCAACATCTGTAGCGATCTCATCGAAGGGTTTCTCGCTCGACTCTAGCAATTGTTTTGCCTCTTCAATTCGAAGATTTTGCACGTAATCCATTAATGTCGTGCCGGTGGCCGACTTAAAGCGACGTTTCAATGTACGAGCTGGCGTATCGGAATGGGCGACAACGTGGGCCACAACTTCATCCTCTCGATAATGTTCGGCCAACCAATTTTCACATTTGCGCACCATCGCGTCGGCATGTTGCACCTGGCGTACCAAAGTTTCAAAGGGAAGTTGGCCTTCAGAATGCCATTTCAGCAGATACACCTTCGCAATCCGCAATGCTTCGCCGGTGCTGCAATGCCTTGAGATGATGTGGATCGCCAAGTCGTGCCAGGAACTAGTACCGCCGGCCGTAACAATACGACCACTGGTGTCTGCAAAGCAAAGATTTGGCTCCGGCTCAAATTTAACTTGCGGATAGCTGACCCGAAATAAATTCTGATAGCCCCAATGCGATGTTGCTTTACGTCCATCCAACAACCCCGTCTCCGCCAGCATGACAGCGCCTGAACAGGCGGAATAAATCGACGCGCCATCCTTATAGCATTTACGTATCCAATCCATCAGTTCGGGATAACGTCCTTTGAAATCCTCATCCGGTGCTAACCAAAGCTCCGGAAGAATGACAATTTCGGCAGTCAGCTGATCGCTTATGGTAAAATCTGGCTTAACCGGAATACCGTTGCCACATTCAAACTCATGGCTCAAGGGCGAAGCGATCTTTGGTGCAATCAGCATGGCTCCGGTCGCAACACCAACGAGCTGTTGCCAAAGATTGCCGGCAGATGCCAACACATCGAGCATCCCATAGAGCGCCGAGCCTGCGGTTTCCGGCACAGCGATAATGATCGCGGTTTTCGCTTTCAGGTGTTCAGAATTCATGTCTAACCCTTTTTTTGGCATGATCAGACCTTTTTTGGCAATTATCGATCTCGGAATCAAGAGGTTTTGCAATTACCTTGTACTCAACGCTACTCAAATAAGGAACGCCAAACCAGATACACCCGTTCCGCCACGCAACATAAAGCCAGAGGATTAAGACAATGACCATACATAAGAATATAATCGAACAACATGTAGAGAATAGAAATTCAACAGCGGATGATCTGAACGTTTTCCGCTATGCGCGATGCATCACAGCGTCAAAGAAGGTGCGCTGGACTGTTGAAGACGTCATCCAGGGCCGAACTTTCGATATGGCGCAAAACTTTCTGCCGAACGGCTTTGCCAAGGCGGAGGAATTTCCTAGTCTCTCGTCAGCGGAAATGCGTTTTGTCAGCCAAATCCAGGGACGTACTTATGCGAATATGTTCGGTCTTCTGGAGCGTTATGTGAATGCCAAGATTTTGGAATTGAGTCAGGATCACCGGTTTGGTGACCAAACAAAATTAGAAGCACTGATCCGTTTCAGCGATGAGGAAATCAAGCATCAGCACTTGTTTCGGTGTATCGAAAAATCGATCGCGTGCGCTATGCCTGATGGCTATATTTTCACGCCGCAGCCGAACCCGGTCGCCAAGATGGTGTTGGGCAAAAGCACCTGGGCTGTGCTCGGGCTGACTTTGATGGTTGAGCTCGTTACCCAAGCTCACTATCGCGAAAGTATTGCGAAGTGTGATAACCTGTCGCCCTTGTACAAGGATGTCTTCCGCTATCATTGGATGGAAGAATGCCAACATGCAATTTTGGATGAGCTCGAATGGCGACGCGAGGATGCAAAATTGGAAGCGTGTGAGCGAAATAACGCCGTGGACGAATTGATTGAATTGGCTGAAGCGATTGACGGCATATTACAAGATCAATCGGCGGCGGACGCTGCATATTTCCAGGTGACTGTTGGCCGGCCGGTTGCACCGGTTGAGTTGCAGGAGATAAGCGCAGGATTTCTAAAGGCTTATCGCTGGCAATACATATTTTCCGGTGCGGAGAATGCCCGTTTTGCCAAAGTCATCAAGGAACTAACCACGGATACGCAAATGCAGCGGGTCGAGGACGCGCTCCAGACACTCGTTTGATCTTCATATCCAGACTGGGCGGTTTGCCATTTCATAGCAGGCCGTCCATTTTTATGGAGATCACTTCTTGGAGTGGAAAATACGATGACCGACCTTTTGCCATCAGAAACGCCGTCGACAAAATCAAGAAAGTCCGAAGAAGATATGAGGTACAAATCCGCGCCAGTCATGCTTGGTTGGTGGTTTTACAATTTTTGCTCCAATGGCCGTGCATTTCGAGAAGCTCTATTGGGATTGTTGTTAAGTCCGCTATGGGTCAGATGCGGACATTAATCCCTGGCTCTTTTTAAGTCCGCTTTGTGCCAGTTTACAGCTCTATTGATTGACTAATCTTACACGATCCCAAGTGCCTAAACAACCGAAAGGCACGCACATTTGGCCAGGTGATTAACACGCTGTGTTGTACTTCCCAGGACAAGAGACCCGACACCACCCAATCCGCGGCGGCCAGTAACGATCAAGTCGGCCCCGCACCCTTCTGCACAGGCGATGATTTCTTCTGCGGGATCGCCACGCTTCATATGAGTTTCGGCAACCGTCTGATTGCATTCTTCTGCAATGGCTTTTCCTGAGTTAAGGATTTTTTCTGCCGCTTCCTTGACCTCACTCTCAGAGGGCATGGTGGTGGCCGCGTGATACCCTGCAACTGCGCCGACAGCCAATGCGGCGACCTTGGGTTGTGGTGTATGGACGAGGTAAAGTTCGGACTCATATTTTTGAGCCATATCGCAAGCGATACGCATGGCGATTTCGGATGTTTCTGATCCATCCAGGCCGACAACAATTTTTGTAAACAAAACCATTCTCCTGTCTAGTTGAAAATATAGTTACAGTAGCAGTTGCGCCGCTGACAGGTCTTGATTCAGATCAAATAGAGAGCAAATCACATTTCCGCGTTGAGAATGCTGACTTTGGGTCAGAAGCGGTCATGCTGGCGGGCTTCGATCGACGTCCGCTCTAACCTTAGAAGCAGACGTGACGCTGGCGCAACGATAATGTCTGCTTTGTGCCAGTAGCTGCCATTTCACTATCAATGCCAGTGCTTCGCAACGTAGAAATGGCGACCCGTTAAAGCCATTTCTGCTTGTTTCATTTCACGTTAGTCTTTGCAAGGTTTTGGTGGTAGCCTTTCTACATCAGGCTTGTAATATCGAACCACAAAATAATATGGCACACCGGCATTCACAGGCATCCAGTAAGTTCCGTCCTTTGGATCTTCGACGCTATAGGTCACTGTTATCTTCCCGTCAGCATCCGGTTTCGTATTATACGCGTTGAAGAGATCGTTTTTACTGGGAATAGTATTACGTGTAAGGGCGCTATATCGAGTTATCGACCAGAATAACTCTACGCCTTCTGGGTAGTAGGGGTAAACAAACACTTCTGTTTGATCCCCGTTAAGCACTTGATCGTTACAGTTTGTGAAATACGGTTTGTAAAAGGCGTGATGAATAGGAAACCCCAAGTGACCTACGATTGCCGCTGCCCTATAGACAGGGTCATTTGAGTTGGGCTCGTCGCTGTCTATTGGGCCAAACATGCCAGTATTGCCGGTTACACTGAATTGAGGAGCAATTGCACCAATGTATTTACTGACCCGAACGTAATCCTCCTGGCCGAAACCAATAGCCGACTCCAAAAGCTCCTTATTCTGGGGATAGACATCGTGATTTTGCAAAGCAAACTTGATCGGATCGTCTGTTGTTAATGGAGGGTTGCTTTCCCCCATCAATTTTATCTGTGATTGAATTGGCGGTATATTGGCTCTGTCGGCGTCATCGAAAACTTGGATCCGTACAAACAAGTGCGGGTAATCGCTCCGGCTTACTATGACTTTAGCGCCTGCCGGAGCCTTCATATTTTTTCCCTTGCGTACAAAAGCATATTTCCCGGAAGGCTGAATCTCATCATAAATGGTGTAGTGTTCCTGATCCATAATCTGCATCGAGAAGTAACGTTCCTTCTCCACACTTGGCAGTTCGACGATGACAGGGCCTTCTGTCAAATCGAGCACAGCTTTCGTGTACAAGTGATCCAACGCAGGTGTAACGACCGGATCCGTACCTTCCGTTGGTAACTCCGTAGTGTGTAATAGTTTGTTTGTCCCACCTGCTTGTTTAGTGGTTGTCGATTTGTAAACAGTGTGGTGGTAAACCTTGAATGCCATAAGATCCGCGTCACTAGGCCGTTTAAGTTCAGCCTCTGTAGCAATAACACCTTGATTTAAACCGATCATAATTACCGCAAATGCAAATACGCTGAGCAGTTTTGTTTTAAGCACTCTCGACTCTCCCAAGTATTTCCAACGATTTTTCGATGAGCGCTATATTATTACATAATCTACTGCTCGTACATGATCAAGGTCATACAATCGTACCTGAAACCGCCATATGAAAGTTTTCTAGACTGTCTGTAATTGGATCATTTAGCAAGTCTCCGGCTCATTGTTTCAGATCGTAACAAATGTCGGATACGGGTCAAAAGCGGCTGTTTTCGATAGTGTAAAAACACTTCTGCTTAACCCCCTCATAGCGGACATACTTTCACCGCTCTGAAAGAGTACGGAAAGTGCCAGAGGCTGCCATCACAAGTTACTGGTAATCCCCTGCCAGGTAGATTATTTTTGTCGTACTCGGCCCAATTTAATAATCTTTGCAATATGGGGAGTATTCAACAGATGCAAGCGATTGTCTTTTTGTCTAGGATGGCGGTATTTGCAGAGCAATTCATTTCAAGGGCCCTTTTTGTTTTAGTGATCGCCGTGATGCTATTGTCCGGCTGCAATTCGAATTTGAAACAGGACGCCGACTTTCCAGTTATCATCGGTGCGAAAAGCGGCTCGGACATCCAACCCTGTGCCGACTATGCATCCCACTGGGGCTATGCGGGGAGATCTTATTACGTGCGGGTCCCTGAAACCGGTGTGATCACTACGCGCCACGAAGGTATGGATTTTTGCACTTCTACCGGTGCGGTAGTTATAGCATCTGCAAACGGAACAATTGTAAATTTGGTGCGGGACAATCCGCATCGGGGCGGCCGAGTGACTATCGAAATGAGAATGCATTATGATGCATATGGAGACGGCCAGAAATGGCCTCTGAATATAGATGCATTACATATTACGCCAAAGCAAGGCTTGGAAATTGGAGACGAGGTGAAAGCCGGACGAGTTATCGGGTATACGCAACCACCTGGAAAACCAGAAATTGGTACTCGTTCCCACGTTCACCTGACAGCTGGACCGACTTTTCGAACATGGAAATGGCATACGGACCCAAATCGTTTCTGGCAAAAAGGGCCGGGTATAGTTAGCTGTTTTGATCCGAAAAACCCGCCAAATGACAAGCAAATAGTAGCGCCACTAATGTGCTAAGATAAAGCGGCTTTAGTTAAGGGTCCGAACAATCCAAAAGACCCTGTCTCACGCTATACTTATTGTCGGCTGTGGGTCAAACTGAGAAGTTTTCGATGCTCTTAAATCACTTCTGCTTAACATCACAATGCAGATTTAGGCTGAAGGCAGTGTAGGATGCATGGAAGGTTAATTCTCTGTAGCGCCAAGAGGGGAAAATTGCACATGTTATCAGAGAAGAATGGATCGCATGAGTAGGTATATTATCATCCTCTTGATAGCAGTTGTGGCGGGAGCGGTTGTAGCCTATGCCGATACCGCAGTGAAACGCTGCAATGAGCCCAGCAGATTGACGTTTAAAGATTGGCGAGATTGGTGGCAAGTAACATCTAAGCCGGTTGTCTCTGCAGCACACAACAACAACTGGGTTGGCATTTTCGTCGATAAACTTGCGAAGGATACATACTTGAATGCTAGCGCGCCTTATCCGGTGTGTGCCAAAATCGTAAAACCAATATATAATGACGCAGAGGGGAAATCTGTTCGTAAATTGACAATCATGGTCAAAATGCCCCCCGGATATGACCCAGAAAATGGCAATTGGTGGTATGCATCTTACGATAAGACGGGGCAGCAAATTTTCAAGCATGGGAAACTTAACGATTGCATCCAATGCCACAAACAGGCCGTAGCAACAGATTACCTATTCTCGGAAGAAGTATTGAAGAGCGTCCACGAATAACCATTGACAGCTATTCTCTGATTGATACCTGACGAAGTCAGTTTCGGGTCAATAGCAGACCATATACCTATACAAAAGCCAAGTCATTGAATGGCAAATCTAGACTGCACGGCTTTGACTTAGTCCGTCGATCTTGATGCTTTAGGGAAAAAGTGGTGCCCAGGGGCGGATTCGAACCACCGACAGGCTGATAGTGCGTCAATATGCTGCGTGAAAGTGGTACTTGTGGCCGTAGTAATGCAATGTCCGCTAAGTGCCAGAAGCGGAAGTTCATCAAGTCAGCAAGGATCGGCGAATTCGATCCCAAAGTCGCCGGGCACGATGCATCGCAAATTGAACTAATGCGTAAAGTGTAACTAACTTACGACAACATGTTCAGTTGGGTGATTGCTTCTTCAAGCTTGATTATTGCTGATTTTTTGTCCCGTTTTCTCAACTGATCCAAATCTATAGTAATCGTTAAACCTTCAACTTCGCTGCGAAGAACGCTACCTTCAGCGGCAAGGTCTTCATATATTCCCTTGACCCGATAGGTTCTGACCGGTTTAGGAAATCCTTTCATTATTATCTCTTCTTGTTCCTCAGCCAGGAGCCAGTCTTTAACATAGGAATAGGTTTCACTGGCTAGCAAAATACCGCCAGCTTCAGCACTAGATTCCAGGCGGGCTGCCAGATTGACTTCACTTCCTATAATTGTGTAATCCATCCGCTCTTCAGAACCAAAGTTTCCAACGGTGCAATATCCAGTGTTAATGCCGATACGGGTTTCGAACGGCTGATCAATAAGCCCTTGCTGCTTCCAATCTGATTGCAATGTCTTCAACCGCTTTTGCATTTCAATCGCCATTCTGACGCAATCATTGGCATCCTGCTTGACGCCTTTACTTTCTGAATCGCCGAAATAGAAAATCATGGCGTCGCCAATGAACTTGTCAAAATAAGCGCCAAATTCACGGGCCACATGGGACATTTCCGTAAGATTGTTCCCCGTCAGCGCCTATGGGCCTAGATAAGGGAATTGCATAAGAGAGGGTTTTTGGTTCATCGTAGCTGTTAAGGAGCGAAGATGAGACAAAAAGCCGAGAGCCGACATTCCGCGTCAGAACGCCTTGTTAAAGACATTCACCGTAAAACACGACGCCAGTATTCTGCGGAAGAGAAGATCCGCATTGTACTGGACGGTCTGAGAGGTGAAGACAGCATTGCGGAACTCTGCCGCAAGGAAGGCATATCCCAGGGCATTTACTACAAATGGTCGAAAGACTTTCTCGAGGCTGGCAAGAAACGCCTGTCTGGTGACACAGCACGTGATGCCTCTACAGATGAAGTCAAAAGCCTGCGTGCGCAGGCACGAGATCTGAAGGAAGTGGTTGCCGAGCAAACACTGGAATTACGGCTTCTCAAAAAAAGCATGATCGGGTATGGGGGCGACGAAGAATGAGATACCCAGCCTCAGAGAAATTCGAGATCATCCGCCTGGTTGAAGGCTCGCATCTGCCCGCCAAACAAACGCTTCACAAACTTGGCATCCCCAAGACAACATTCTAT
>Ga0315336_1005076_pt1 | contig 14798 bp, 9 predicted proteins | sample ASW5metaG_FD_204512 | JGI IMG/M metagenome (GOLD analysis project Ga0315336, IMG submission 204512) | Ammonia-oxidizing marine archaeal communities from Monterey Bay, California, United States - ASW #5 | ecosystem: Environmental > Aquatic > Marine > Intertidal zone | place: USA: California...
AGCCCCGCCAGGTCGATGAGCATGACTTCATGCGGTGGACCGGTACCACCGGACAGGTCGAGTGGTTCACGCAGGACATCACGGGTCGTACCTGGTGAAGCGGAGACCACCGCGCGGTTGGAACCCAGCAGGGCATTGAACAGGGTGGACTTTCCCGCATTGGGAGGACCACAGAGCACGACCCGTGGCAGGGCCTGCAGCGATTCCATGCCGACGGATCGTTCGAGTACCTCCCGGATCCGATCCCGAACGGGTGCGAGGCGATCCAGCAGGTCCCCGGGAGCGATGGCGACCACGTCCTCCTCGTCGCTGAAATCGATCCCGGCTTCGACCAGCGCCAGCATCCCGGCGATGGACTCCGAGAGTTCCATCGCCTCCGTACCCAGTCGACCGGTTCGCAGCATCGATGCAGCCCGCAGCTGCGCATCCGAGCAGGCCGCGATGGTCGCCGCGACGCCCTCGGCTTCCGTCAGTGAACAACGACCGTTGAAGAAGCTCCTCGCCGTAAACTCGCCCGGCTCGGCAAGTCGAACATCGAGGCCGGCGCCGGTCCCAGCCTCGATGAGGGATTCAATGATGCGAGCCAGCAGTCGAGGATTGCCGGGAGCCTGGAGTTCCACGACGTCTTCGCCGGTGGCGGTTGCAGGGCCCGGTGCAGTGAGCACCAGCACCGGCAGAGCTGCATCGCCGAACTGGAGGCGGGCAGGGACGATGGCGCGTGGCATGCCCGGGTCGGGTGGGCAGGGGTCGAGTCGCAGCCGCAGGAGGGCGAACGCATCATGGCCACTGATGCGGACAAGCCCCCGGGCCGAGCGGCCCGGTGGAGAACTGACCGCCAGGATGGTGGCGGTGGTATCCACGTGGTTCAATCCCTCACTTGCGTTTCTTGAAGGTCTTGGCCTGCTTCTTCTTGGCCTCGCTCTTGCGACGATCAAGCATCTTCGCGTAAGCGCGACCCTGGGGGTCCTTGCTCTTCTTCCCGTCCTTGGACTGCGTGGGGCGTTTCACGACCTCGACATCGAGGTCCTCGCGATCGACCTGGCGGCGGATGTGGCGGCTCTCGATGATGCCAATGGACGACGAGGTGAGGATGTAGAGCGTCAGGCCCGATGGTGCCGAGTACAGCATCAACGGGAACAGGACGATCATCATCACCCGCATGATCTTCTGCTGCGACTCCTGCTCGGGAGACAGGGAAGACGAGGGCGGCGTCATGTACTTCTGCTGCACGAAGAACAGAACCCCCAGCAGGATCGGGAGCAGGTTCAGGCCGGTGAGATTCCAGAAGAGGAAGCTGACAGGCTCCTTGAACTCGGTGAAGAAGTGGTCCGGGCTGCTCAGATCCGCGAGGAACGGCCAGTCCCAGAACATCTGAAAGAAGCCCCAGAATGCCGGCTGCTGCCGCAATTCGAAGGCGAAGTACAGCACCGCATACAGGGCGATCCAGATGGGCATCTGGAGAAACAGCGGCAGGCACCCGAGCATCTGCAGGGGATTGACCCCGTGCTCACGCATCAGTTTCATCTGTTCCTGCTGCTTGCGTTTCGGTTCGTCACCGTACTTCTGGTTGATCTTGTCCATCTGCGGCTTGAGCTTGCCCATCTTGCGCGTGAAGCGCTGCATGCCCACCTGTGATTTCTTCGTGATCGGATGCATCAACGTCCGCACGATGACCACGAGGCCGATGATGGACAGGGCCCAGTCGAAGAGGATGTAGTGGTCGAGGAAGGACAGGACCACCACCAGGATGTCGGCGAGCCACTGGAAGGTGCAGATCGCGCAGAACGACGACATCTGGTAGAGGATCAGTCCCCGCATGTTCAGCGCCTTGAAGGGCTGATCATCATCGAGAACTTCCCGCTCCAGCGGACCTGCGAAGACGCCGATGCTCAGGTCGTGCGTGCCGCCGCCGGCCAACGTGATGTCCGGGCTTTCCAATGTGCTGATGATCACCAGGCTCTGACCGTCACCTTGCACCCACTTGCTGATGGTCTGCACGAGCGGGGCCAGTGAACGGCTGCCCTGGCCTTCGGGCCCGAGCACGGGGTGCACCGCCAGGCCGAAGTAGCGATTGGTCGAAGCGAACCAGGAGAGGGTGAATCCCTCGGATTCACTGAGTTCGTTGGGCCAGAAGTTCTCACCCGCCTCGGAGGCATCGGTCAGTTCAAGGACCATGTCCCCGCCAGCGATCACATCGGCGACGTGGTTGGGGTCGAAGGACTCGGGATACTCGTACCCGAATCGAAACCGCCTTCGATCCATGTACCGGCTGCGGTCGGGGATCAAGGAGGGCGGGCCGTATTGCGCCCAGGAGATCGTCATCGGATCGGAACCGAGGTTCTCGAGGGACTGCTCCAGGGTGATGTCGAAGCCGGATCCGAGTTGCCATCGGCGATGGACCCGGGCAACCGGCTGATCGTCCTCGTTGAGCACCGTGGCCTCGAAGACACCGGGCTCGGGCTGGACCCAGTACTCGCCCCGTGTCAGGTCCAGGACGGTTCCATTGATGACCACCCGGTTGGTCGACAGGACCGAGATGAGCCGCTGCTGCAGTGCTCCCTCGGGATTGGTCCACGAGATCATCTGCTCGTTGAGCAGGATGTAGCGTTCCGACTCCGGCGGCAGGCTGTAGCCGGTCGTATCTCCCGCCGCCTTGGCGCTGAAGTACATCGATGCCTGCCGGCGGGCGGAGGCGGTCTGCCAGATGTTCGAGAACGGAATCCGGATCAGCCCCGCACCCTCGCGTGTGAAGACCAGTTTCATGGACCACTGGTCGGGGTCGTCGAGGTTCCCGAGGGACTGGAGCGGTTCGTCGGGGGAATACGGATGCACCTGCATGTGCAGGGACTCGACCGACATCGTCTTCGGGGGTGTCGCCCCGGTCTCCGCCTTGGCGGTGGTCTCCGACGGCTCGGTGGTCTTCGGTGGCTCAGCGGGCGCCGTGGACGCCTGTTCCTGCTCCGTCGAAGCAGGAACATCCTCCGTGGCAGTGGTCGCGGCAGCCGTCGTCGATTTCTTGAGATGAGCCGAGGTGTCGACCTTGTTCGCCCCACCCTCGCCGGTCGCCACCAGGAGGATGATGATCAGCGCCAGCGCACCGACCACCAGTGGCACGATCAATCTCAGTCTTCTTGATGGCTGCGGCATGCGGGGAGGAGTGTCGGTTGAGGAAGGGGGAACACGGGAAACGGGAGTATCAGCGTCCTTCCAGGAGTCGGTCACCCAGCCAGTTGCTCAACTCGGGGATCGCGTGAATCTTCTTGACCACGCTTTCGACGTCGTAGGGCAGGCGGTAGAACTCGACGTGCCGCTGGTCCTCGTCGAGGACGGCGTAACTGGATCGCGGATCAAGATCGCGTGGCTGGCCGACCGAACCGGGGTTGATGATCAACCGATCCGATCCGTTGAGCTTGTAGACGGAATCGACATCCTCTGGAGGGTAGAAGTCCGGCTCATCCGTGAAAACGCCGGGAACGTGGGTATGACCCACGAGGCAGTAGGTCTGCACCCGCTCGAAGATCTGCTGCATCTTGACCGGGGAGTTGATCGCGTCCTCCGGAAAGATGTATTCGTTGATGGGCCGCCGGGGCGAACCGTGCACGCAGAGGAAATCGCCGAATCCAACCCGGACCTTCAGCCGACCGAGGAACTCCCAGCGACGCGCGGCCGACTGGTCATCCTCTTCCTTCTCGAACTGGGCTCGGGTCCAGTAGGCAGCCTGCTCGGCGGCGACGTTGAAGTTCGTCGGCTCGTAGAGGGCCCCGTAGTCATGGTTGCCCAGGAGAGACCATTCGCAGTGCTCAGTGATGAGATCGACGCAACTGACCGGGTCCGGGCCGTAACCGAGGATATCCCCAAGGCAGATGATCCGATCGCAGTTGCGTTCCTGGATGTCCCCGAGAACGACCTGAAGGGCCTCGAGGTTACCGTGAATATCACTGATGATGGCAGTTCGCACTGGGTGCTCCCAAACGGTGAACGGTGGATGCTAGGGGGGGTCCCGAGGACCGTCAACGCGACGGCGCACCCAAGGACCCATCACCTGCCTTGGCGACCCCGTGGCGGGGACTTGCCCGGGCCATGCCCGGGCCCCGGGCATGGTGGTGCGGACCATGAACGCCCCCGAGGGTTACAATGCCCACCTTCCTCGACACCAGATACGGGAGTGTGAAGCGTGGCAGATTCAGCGCAGTACGACCTTGTCGTCATCGGTACCGGCCCAGGCGGCTACGTCGGGGCCATCCGAGCCGCCCAGTTGGGCATGAAAACCGCCGTCATCGAGCGAAACAGGCTCGGGGGGGTCTGCCTGAACTGGGGTTGCATTCCCAGCAAGGCACTCCTGCACAATGCGGAGCTCTATTCCGAAGCGGTCAACCACGGCGACGAGTGGGGGATCAACTTCGAAGGCGTCAGCGTCGACTGGGACAAGATCATCGGTCGATCCCGGGGCGTCGCCGACAAGCTCAACAAGGGCGTCGGCTACCTGATGAAGAAGAACAAGATCGACCTCATCGAGGGCCATGCGAAGATCACCTCCGGTTCCGTCGACGGGTCACCCTGCAGCATCGAGGTCATGAAGGCCGACGACGACTACTACCACGGCACGGGGGCGGATGTCGTCGCCACCGTGACGGCGAAGAAGATCATGATCGCCACCGGTGCCGCCCCCAGGGAACTTCCCTTCGCCCCGTTCAACGGCACCACGATCGTCGGTTCCCATGAAGCGATGATCCTTCCCAGGCAACCCGCGAAGATGGTCGTCATCGGCTCGGGTGCCATCGGCATGGAGTTCGCCTACTTCTACAACGCGATGGGTACGGAAGTCACCGTGGTCGAGATGGTCGACCGGATCCTCCCGGTGGAAGACGAGGACGTGTCCGCAGCAGCCCTGAAGGCATTCAAGAAGCAGGGCATCACCTTCCATCTCGGGACCAAGACCACCGCGATCGAGCCACGCGACGGAGGCGCAACCGTGACCATGGTCGATGCCGGCGACGAATCGAAGTCGCAGCAACTGGATGCCGACGTGGTGCTTGTCGGCATCGGTGTCAGCGGCCGGTTCGACGGACTCTTCGACGACGCCCTCGAAATCGAGATCGACCGTGGTCACATCAAGGTGGACTACCACTGCGAAGAACCCACGTATGCAACCAGCGTGCCCGGCGTCTACGCCATCGGCGACGTCATCGGGCCTCCCTGGCTGGCCCACGTCTCCTCGGAAGAAGCCGTCACCTGCGTCGAACGCATCGCCGGCGAGCACACACTCGGCGTGGACTACGCCGCGATTCCCGGCTGCACCTACACCAGCCCGCAGATCGCCTCCATCGGCATGACCGAAGCCAAGGCGAAGGAAGCCGGCATCGAGTACGACACCGGCACCTTCCCGATGAGCGCACTTGGAAAGGCCATCGCGGTCGGGCAGACGGAGGGTTTCGTGAAGATCATCACCGCGAAGCCCTACGGTGAGATCCTCGGGGCCCACATCATCGGAAAGGATGCTTCGGAACTCATCCACGAGTTCTCCCTGGCAATCCGACTTGAGGCGACCGCCGAGGACATCATCTCGACGATGCATGCCCACCCGACCATGGCCGAATCCATCCACGAAGCCTCCCTGGGAACCGTGAACCGAATCATCAACGCCTGAACGCCATGCCCGTCACCTTCTGCGAACACATCCTCCCCAACGGCCTGCGCATCGCGGCAGAAATTGATTCGGAAGCGCATTCTGCAGCAATGGGATTCTTCATCCGCACCGGGGCACGGGACGAGGATCCGGCCCGGATGGGAGTCAGCCATTTCCTCGAGCACATGATGTTCAAGGGCACCGAGCGGCGTTCCGGAGCCGATGTCGATCGTGAATTCGACGACCTGGGTGCCCGGCACAACGCCTGGACAAGCGCCGAGATGACGGTCTTCCATGCCACGTGCCTGCCCCAGTACCTGCCCGAAGCGGAGGACATTCTCTCCGACATCCTTCGGCCGTCCCTGCGCGAGGACGATTTCAACGACGAGAAGCCTGTCATTCTCGAGGAAATCGCGATGTACGACGACCAGCCATTCTGGGGGCTGTACGAGAAGACCCTGGAGGAGTTCTACGGCGATCACCGTCTCTCCCACCGGGTCCTGGGAACCAACGAGACCGTCAGCGACCTGACCCGGGATGCCATGGACGAGTATTTCCAGCAGCGGTATTCCGCGGACAACACCATCGTGTCCCTCGCCGGCAACCTCGATTTCTCCGCCATGGTGCAACGCATCGAGGAACACTGCGGACACTGGGCCCGGACCGGGGCGGACCGGACCTACGATCCCCTGGAACCTCGACGATCGGAGTTCCGGGACGAAACGGATCGCATCCACCAGCATTACATGTGCCTTGCTGCCGCGGCCCCGCCGCTGCAGGATGACCGTCGATATGCCGCGGGCATGCTGGCCCACATCCTGGGCAATCACGACGGCTCACGTCTCTACTGGGCCCTCGTCGAGACCGGGCTGGCAGAAGAGGCCCAGTGCCACTACGACCCCCGAGACCAGGCCGGCGAGTTCCTGACCTGGTGCTGTTGCGCCCCTGGCGACGCCCAGCAGTGCCATGAAACGGTCCTGGCCGAGATCGACCGGTTGCTCGAGGACCTGGTAGAGGACGACCTGCTGCGGGTCCGAAGCCTGGCTGCCACCGGCCTGACCCTTGCGGGGGAGTTGGCCGCCGATCGAATGCAGCGACTGGGACGCCTGATCTCCAGCACCGGCACCTATCGGCCGCTGGAAGAGGAACTCGACCTCATCAAGGCCGTGACGCTGGATGATCTTCGCGCCACGGCCGAGGCATGGCCCCTGGCCCCGGTCGTCACCGGTCACCTCACGCCGAGTTCGACTTGATCCCCAGCAGAATCGTGGTGGGGTTCCCGTGGATCACCGGGGGACAGCCACCACTGATCAAACAACTCTTGTATTCTTCATGCACCTGCAATGACCTCAGTACCCACCAAGAGGGGCATGCAGCCCGCCGACAAGGATGTCGAGCTCGATGAATCCATGTTCATCGATGCCCTGCTTCCATTGCAGGATGCAATGCACCTTCCATCCAATGCGGAAACCGCCTGGCACGAACTGCTTGTCACGGGGTACGACCTGTGCTTCGCGCACCTGCATGATCATCGAACCAGCCGGAGCATGAAGTCCTTCTCTTCGCTGGCCGAGGCCTTCCTGGAAACGGTGTTCCGTGGCCAGGAGGGAAGAACGCCCGACGAGCATTCCCTGTCGCGGATGCATGAACGACTGCTCGAGTTCATCCCCGCGATCGATCCCGCCACCCGGCGACTCGTGGTCCACGAGGCCACCCGGGAGCGACGGCGACATCGCGGAGCCTTCTATACACCGGACACGATCATCGACGGCCTCCTCGATCGCGGACTCGACCCGCTCCTGGATGCCGCCGACGCGTCCGACGATCCACTGATGGCCATCCTGTCGTTGCAGGTCTGCGACCCGGCCTGCGGCACCGGACACTTCCTGGTGCGGGCCGCGAATCGAATCGTACAGCGGGCCATGGCGCACGTACCGGACCGGGATCTGCACCAGGTCCGTGTCCACGTCCTGGCCAACTGCCTGCATGGATCGGAGATCGATCCGATCAGTGCCCACGTGTGCCGACGTCGTCTCTGGAGCCTGGCCGGGGATGGATCGCTCCCGCCCTCGCTGCACGAACAGCGGATTCACTGCGGATCGGGCCTCCTGGGCGCTCCCCCCCAGGCACGATCGATCGAGGACGCCGACCGCTGGTGCAGCGCGCACCTCGGCAGTGATGGTGTCACGACGGTCAAGCCTGTGCACTGGCACCTGTACTGTGAACACGGGTTCGACCTGGTCATCGGGAATCCGCCGTTTCTCAGCCAACTCGGTAGCCGAACGAGCCTGGCCCGCAACGCAGCCGCCCTGCTTCGTGAACGATTCGGCGACTCGGTGAAGGGGTATACCGACCCCGCGGCCATCTTCCTCCGGCTCTCCATTGACCTTGCGAAACCCGGTGGTCGAATTGCGATGATCCAGCCCCAGTCGATGCTGGCCACGCGTGATGCCCAGGGCATCCGCCGGGACCTGGCACTCGCAACGCGGTTGACGAACATCTGGCTGGCCATCGACCACGTCTTCGACGCCGCGGTCCATGTCTGCGCACCGGTACTGGAACGAACCAGCGAACGAACCTCGCGACTGCAACGTTCAACAGGTGTCGAGTTCCTTCCCGTGGATGAAGTCGAGCTCGATATGGATCGTCTCGCCGACGAGGACACATGGTCCAGCCTCGTCAGCGACCTGGTCGGCATCCCCCGCATCTCGACCACGACGTCCAGCACGATCGATGACATCGCCGGGGCGACCGCCGACTTCCGCGACCAGTACTACGGTCTCCGGGGCATGGTCAGCGAAGCTCCCATGGACGGACCGGATGCCGGTCATGTTCCCCTGGTCACCACCGGGCTGATCGACCCTGCCGCGTCCTACTGGGGACAACGCAGCATGCGCTACGACCGGAAGCGATGGGAACGTCCCCAGGTCGACCTCCAGTCCCTTGCCCACAAGACCACGCTGGGCCCCTGGGCCGATGCTCGACTGGTACCCAAGATCCTGCTGGCAACCCAGACCCGGGTGCTGGAAGCCTACGTCGATGAAATCGGCGAACTGCTGCCGATGACGCCGCTGATCACAATCGTCCCCGATGATGCCAACCGGATCTGGCACCTCGCGGCAGCCCTGTCATCACCGGTCATGACCGCCATCGCCGCTGGACGCTATTTCGGAGTGGCCCGATCCACCCACGCCATCAAGCTGGCGGCATCCCAGGTCCTCTCGCTGCCGCTGCCCGAGCCGGGGACGCACTGGGACGAAGCGGCAGTCGCGTTCCACGCCGCGAACGACGCCACCGATGCCCGTGCCCGCGCAACACTGCTCCTGGACGCTGCCAGAGCATCATGCCTTGCGTACGGATGCCGGGGAAATACGATCAGTCGCTTCATGGACTGGTGGGTTGAACGGGCAGGCCTGGTGGAGGCGGCCGGGCAGGTGTGACGACGCGGCAAGCCGTTCGTCAGGCGGCATGATCGATGCGTCCCAGCACATCGCTGCGCCCGGACTGCTTGTCATCGTACATGGCCTGGTCGGCCCGATCGATCAACTCCTGAGCCGAACAGGGAGCGTCCGGGTTCGAACAGGCGACCCCGATGCTCACGCTGGCCATCAGCGGGGGCCATCCATCGCCGGCGGGGCACGGCGTGGTGGTGATCACTTCCTGCAGTCGCTGTCCGACCTGGCAGGCAGCGTCCATGGCGCAGTTCGGAAGCACGATCACGAACTCGTCACCGCCGTAGCGGCCGACAATGCTCTCTTCGCGGGTATGCGTGTCGAGCAGTGATGCGATGTGCTTGAGCACCGCGTCACCGGCAAGGTGACCGTACTCGTCATTGATCTGCTTGAATCGATTGGCGTCGCAGAAGAGCACCGAAACCCGGCGGTGCGTGTCCTGCGCCGCCTGCAGTCGCATCGCCAGCGTTTCCTCAAGGGCGCGTCGTGACCAGGCCCCGGTCAGCGGGTCGGTCATGACCTGCTCCTCGAGATCCGCCTTGGCCGACTGCAGGGCCGCGGTCTTGCGGTCCATGTCCAGCTGGTGGGCGACGAGTTGTTCCTCGGCAGTGGCCAGCAGCCGCTCGGCGCCGGACGAAGTGCCGGTGTTGATCGAGAAGAGGGAGGCGATCGCCTTGATGGCGTCACCGACCTCGATGATGATCGCCTCCAGTCGCTTGGCATCGATGTCGAACCAGTTCCTCGCGAGGACCCGGCACTCCGCCAAGGCGGATCGAGGCGTCTCACTTTCCATCGCCGCGGACAGTCGGCCGGCGAGATCGATGATGCGTGAATGCGACCGGAATTCGAGGGGGGCGGGTGTCGCATCATGGTGATGCCGGATGGCCTCGACCTGGGCGAGAGGCAGTTTCCATCGTTCGGCGATCGCGGCGCTGAGCTGTGCATGATCGCAATCCCATGCCGCCATTTCCAAGGCGGCCACCAGCGAGTGATCACCGCGAGCCGATGCGATCTGCTCGAGGTATGCGGGGCCGAACTGTCGATACAGGGCAATGACCCCGACGTCCTGCATGAGTCCGGCCAGGAAGGCTTCCTCGGGATCCCATGCGCCGGTCTTCCGGGCCAGTTCGCGGGCCGCGACGGCGCAGTGAATCGACCGCCGCCAGTAGTCGGTGAAGTTGAACCCGTTGAGGTCGGCGCCACGACCATCGACCGTCTCGACGAGGCTGAAGCTCAGCACGAGGGTCTTGACGGTATTGAGGCCGAGGTAGACCATCGCCTGCCGAACGGTTCCACATGGTCGAGAGAGCCCGTAGAAACTCGAGTTGACGGTACGCAGGACCTTGGCCGCAAGGGCCTGGTCCATCTGCACGACGTCGGCGATTCGCCGAATGTCGATATCGTCCTCCGAGGTCATCTCCAGCACCTGGGCCGCGACGGCCGGAAGGCTCGGCAGTCGGTGGCCGTTGATGATTTCCTGGATGGTCTGAAGGCTCGACACGTTGCATTCCTCACATGGGTTCTGAAGAGACCGATAACCATTGCCGGGCCACGGGTCCGTCAGTTCTTCAATCGACGGCATCACGGGCCGGATCCAGCCGGATCCAGCAGAAGAGGCAAGGCGCAGGAGGCTCAGCGGCCTGTGAACCGGGTCTCGTGGGCCAGGTCGGGAAACGCCCATCGCATCGCGGGGGGCTCCTCGCCCAGCAGTTCCCGGGTGTAGCAGGCGAGCAGTCGGTTCGCCTTGTCCAGGGAATCGTTGTCCTCGATCGAGGAACCGGACGCCATCGAGCGAAGGAGGTTGATGGTGGACGGCCGGACTCGCCAGCGATCGGGATGACCGGTGTCCTCCACCGTGCCTCCATGCTGGGCGCTGAAGCCGATGGCCTCCGACGATTCGTCGAGCGGCTCACCCGTGACAACGTCGTGCTGCAACTCGGGGCGATACCCGCAGGCATCCAGGATCTGCCACTGGAAGGCGAGCAGTGCACGCGATGACTCTCCATGCATGCCGCATCGCTTCATCGACGAGAACAGGGCATCGAAGACGTCCGGATGCGGATCCTGGTCGGTCAGCATCCGGTGGGTGATGTCCGCCATGTAGAGTGCCGCACGGTTTGCGGCAAGGTTCTGACGCAGGGCACGGAAGACCTCCTGCAGGTGCCAGGCCGTCAACAGGGCCAGTTCCCGGCCGGGCTTGACGATGGCGACCAGTTGCCCGCAGGTCAGGGGGTCGAAACCACCTGAAAACGAGCCTCGAGGACGCTTTGCCCCCTTGGCGATCCCACGCAGCATGCCCCGGCCACGCGTCAGCAGGCTGACCGTCTGGGATGTCTCGGAGTAATCCCAGCAACGCAGGCAGATGGCCGTTTCGGTGATGCTCGACACGTTGCTGACTGTAACACGGTGGCCGGGTTCCGAGTTCATCCACTCTCGAGGCCCAGGCGACTCGGTTGCCGCTTCCCGATGGGCTGGGGGGCTATACTCGCTGCCATGCCCCGGGTGATCGCGATGATGAACCAGAAGGGTGGCGTGGGCAAGACCACGTCAGCGGTGAACCTCGCGGCCGCCCTGGCCGCCTCGGGTCAACGCGTCTGCCTGATCGATCTCGATCCCCAGGCCCACATGACCCTGCACGTGGGACTCGATCCCGACGAGATCGAGTGCACCGTCTACGACCTCTTCTCCAATTCAACCAGGTCCGCAGCCGATGCCGTCGTCAAGGTCGATGAACGACTTGACGCCATCGTGTCGGAAACGGACCTGGCCGCCGCCGAATCTGAACTGGCCCAGCAGGATGGGCGCAGCAGCCTGCTCGCGGAGGCGTTCAAGCCCGTAGCTGACCGCTACGACGTCGTGATGATCGACTGCCCGCCAAGCCTCGGTGTCCTGACCATCAATGCCCTGTCGATGGCCGACGAGGTGCTTGTTCCCATGCAGGCGCACTTCCTGGCCCTGCAGGGAGTTGGCAAGTTGCTCGAGACCGTCGGCCTGGTCTGCCAATCCGTGAACCCGGACCTGGAAGTCACCGGCATCATTCTCTGCATGCACGAACGGAATACCAACCTGGCCAGGGAAGTCGTTGATGACCTCGAGAGTTTCTTCAACGAGGCACGTGGCAGCGAAGCGCCCTGGAGAAACTGCCGGGTGCTGCACCCCCCGATCCGTCGGAACATCAAGCTTGCCGAAGCTCCCAGTTTCGGACAGACCATCTTCCAATACGAACCTGCAAGCCACGGAGCTTCGGATTACGCGGCGCTTGCATCATGCCTGCTCGCCGGATGGAATGGTGATCCTCCGTGTCCGACGGAGTCCGATCCCCCGGCCATTGAAACACCGGATGCACCCATCGCTGCCGACACCACGGGCGCACAGGGGAACTCGTGACACGCATGGACCTCTCGGATCCAGCCGCCATCCGCCGCGAAGGCACCGCCTGGCCGTGGCGCATCGCGTTCCTGCTCTTCACGCTCTTCCTGCTGATCGCAACACTCTGGCCTGGATCGGGCCAGCCCAGCAGTGGCCTCGAATCGCCCGACAAGCTGCTGCATTTCCTGTGCTTCGGCGGCCTTGCGTTCCTGCTCTGGATGACGAATTGGATCCGACGATTCTGGATCGTCTCCCTCCTGGCCATTGCCTTCACGATCTTCGATGAACTGTTGCAGTCCCTCTTCTCGGTCAACCGGGAAGCGTCGGGTGCCGACATCGCCGCCGGTATCCTCGGCGTCCTGACCGCCAGCGCCTGGATGTCGACTTTCCAGACTCCCGAGCAACTCGTCACGCGACAACAGGACCGGCGAATCCACTACATCCTCGATGAGATGCTCTCGCGGCCCGTCAACTGGCTCCTGATCGGTGCGGCATTTTCACTGCCGATGGTCCTGATCTTCCTGGTGATCTTCTACCTGAGCTGGACGCTCCTGGGCATCAGCATCGGCAACATTGCGCTGACCATCGGGGTGGTGATCGGCCTCGCCCTTGCCCTGGGCATGCTGCTTCGACTGACCCCCCCGTTCATCGAAACCATCGATGGGCAGCACCCCTGCTTCGATTGCGGCGCCTACCTGGGCGACCTCGAACTGGGTGAGAACGGGCTCGGCCACTGCACGTCCTGTGGACACCCCGTCCATGCATCACAGTGGCACCATCTTCCCGTCCCGAACATACCGGTGTCGGCCATCCTGGGTGCCGACGGCCCGGTCGGCATCGCGTGCATGATCAGCTACCTGGTGCTCGCCATCGTCGTAGGACCCTTGCTGCTGCTGGCCTCTGGCCATGCAGGCCTCGCCACGGCGATCCTCTATACCGGCGTCGGGATCACCGGTGCGATGTGCTGGCAGTGGTATCGGACCCAACGCAACGTGCTCGTCGATCAAGGCGGGGACCGCTGCATCCGGTGCTCGAATGATCTTGCTGCCGTCGATGCGGAGGGTGGGCTCGGGCGCTGCCCGGGCTGCCAGGCGATTTTCGCGCGAAGCCTGTCGATCGCGGACGATGAGCAGAACAGCGACTCCACATGATCGCACCCCTCTGAACCAGCCACGAATGACTGACCGACTCGAATCCAATACACGGACCATCATGGTGCTCACGGCCGCCAGTCGCGTGACGGGCCTGGTCCGTGACGGCGTGCTCAGCCGGGCATTCGGTGCTACGGAGTTGATGAGCGCCTTCTGGTTCGCCTTCCTGATTCCCAACCTCTTCCGGCGGCTCTTCGGCGAAGGCGCATTGTCCGCCTCCTTCCTGCCGGTGTACGCGAAACTGCGTGACCGGGATCCCAGGCAGGCTGCCCAACTGGCCAGCATGCTCATCGCCGGACTCATGATGCTGCTGGGCACGCTGCTTCTGATCGGGGAGTCGATCCTCTTCCTCGTCTCTGCTGCCCGGGATCACGGGGACACCGCCATCTGGCTGATGATGATCACCCTCCCGTACATGCCACTGGTGTGCCTGGTCGCGATGCTCGGTGCCATGCTGCAGGTCATTGGTCGCTTCGGCCCACCGGCAGCCGCACCGATCCTGCTCAACGGCTGCATCATCGTCGTCGCGATCGTGCTGAGCCTCGTCCTCATCGACAGCGATCAGTCACGATTGATCAGCATCGGCAGCATCGCCGCCTCGCTGGTCCTCGCCGGCCTGCTGCAGGCGGGGTGGATGCTCTGGGCATTGCGATCCGATTCGGGCTGGGAGTGGAATCCACAGGCCGCGATGGATCCGACACGCACGGTCCTTCGCAAGGCGATGCCGATGCTGCTGGGGCTGGGCGTGCTGCAGCTGAACACCTTCCTGGACGGCATCATCGCCAGCTACCCGGCCATCATGGGCACGGACCAGGTCTTCGGCGTCACCTACCCACTTGATACCGGGGCGATGACGATCATCAGTTACGCGCAGCGGCTGTACCAGTTCCCCCTCGGCGTCTTTGCGATCTCCGTGGCCACCGCGATCTACCCGATGCTTGCACGGCAGTCCGACGATGACGCCGGGTTCGCCGATACGATCCGGCGAGGGATGCGGATGATCCTGTTCATCGGCGTCCCGGCCAGCGTCGGGCTGGTCCTCGTGCGTGAACCACTGGCGGCCTGCATTCTCCAGGGTGGCGAGTTCTCCGCCAGTGACGTCCAACGAGTGGCCGCCGTGCTGCTGGGGTACGCAACCGCCATCTGGGCCTACTCGATGAACCAGGTGCTCACCCGCAGCTGCTACGCGAAACTCGACAT
>Ga0315336_1005077_pt1 | contig 14797 bp, 9 predicted proteins | sample ASW5metaG_FD_204512 | JGI IMG/M metagenome (GOLD analysis project Ga0315336, IMG submission 204512) | Ammonia-oxidizing marine archaeal communities from Monterey Bay, California, United States - ASW #5 | ecosystem: Environmental > Aquatic > Marine > Intertidal zone | place: USA: California...
TGAATGGCCCGGGCTTAATAAACACGCGTCTAAGAATGCTTACCTAGATTCACAGACGACGGTGACTGCGGGTGGGGCGAATATGGATAATATGCGATTATATGTACCACTTCAATTCTGGTTTTGCCGTAACCCTGGACTAGCTTTACCATTAATTGCCCTCCAGTATCATGAAGTTAAGGTTAAATTAACAACAAGGGACATTAACGCATTAGTAAATGCTTCCGTAGGAGCCACAGCAGTTGGCAACGCTGTCCCAACAGTTGAATTATGGGCTGATTACATTTACCTAGATACTGATGAAAGACGGCGTTTCGCACAAGTTTCTCATGAATACCTTATTGAACAATTACAACGCGAAACAGGGACAGCGCCCACTAATCAGAAACTTAATTTCAACCACCCTGTAAAAGAACTAATATGGACCATCCAGGCGAGTAGCGCTGCCGTTGAAAAAACAACGACCGGTGCCGACATTGACGCTACTTTGAATGTGGATGGCACTGTAGCCACAGAAGGAAATGATTATTTCTGTTATGCTTCAAATAACTCAAATGCCGAAGTAATTAATGGTAAGAGTGCAAATGAAGGTTTTGCAACCTTAAAACTCCAACTTAATGGTCACGATCGCTTCGCGGCACGTAATGCTTCATACTTTAGAACCTGCCAGCCACTTCAGGCAGGTCACAAGGTCCCCACCAAGCACGTCTATTGTTATTCCTTCGCCCTTAAACCCGAGGAACACCAGCCATCTGGAACTTGTAACTTCTCAAGGATTGATAATGCCAAAATGGTTTTCACGGGCACTACTACGGCTACAACTTTAACGGTATGGGCAGTCAACTACAACGTTTTACGGATCATGTCGGGTATGGGTGGTCTCGCTTACTCGAACTAAGTTCTTCGTAATCATCGAAAACCAGTTTATATCTCGCTTATTCGAACTAAGGTTCTTAAATAACATCTTTTCTTTAAAAATATCTTATAATTTAAATTATTCAAAGTAATTTAAAATCTTAAAAAATAAATTAAAAATATATAAGTTAATTGATTTCTTCCATGGATTCATCTAATTTGGGTTCAGGTTCATTTTCTTGGACACCCTTCTCTTCAAGTTGCTTGCATATTTCACAAACATTATGATAAGTTATTCCGATATCTTTTAATTCCTCATCTTTCCAACAACCTCTTTCTTTAGACACATCAATAATTTGTTTGACATTCTTTAACATTTGAATGATAATTTTAGATTCTGATTCCATATTTTATAATAGATATGAAATATTTTTTAAATAAATTTAACTTAATTGGCGCCGACCATATCACCCGTATTTGCAGCCAATCCACTCGTTTGATCAGTGACTGAAAACGCTGTTGCCGCCGTGGCCGATATACAAGTGATTCTGAAAGACGCACCCACCACCGCGCTGGCGGTAAATCGCGCCTTATTGAATGTGCCGGCCGTGCAGGTTCCGTCGCCATCGGGTTCAATAAGAATAATTTTGTCGCCGGCGGGGACCGTATCAACACTAAAAATCTGTGCTGCGGTGCCTAGCATCGTGAATTTGCAGGTAAATCCAATAATGTCCGCTGCTGCTGTAGGCAGAGAGATTGTCTGGGTTCCTGATGTTAGTGGAGGAACGATGAAGTGTGTCCCAGAATCTGCCATAGTAAGGGCACTGCGGATCGCCCCGGCTCCCGCGTTGTCGACAAGAAGTTTTATTTTTTCTCTGTATCCCACTTCTCCTAAGTCCGTTAACCCATCAACCTGTAAATTCTGAAAGCATCCATCTTTTAAACATCCAACTTCAGCCATATTTTTATACCTTAGCATAGAAAATAATTTCATGAAAAATGAACACATTTATACTTAAATATTCAACAATCCTTCAACAATCCTCAACAATCCTCAAAAATATTCAACAATACTTCAACAATTCTTCAAGTTTCAAGTATTATTTCTCTGATAATTTTTTTCTATGCTAAGGTATAAAATATGGGAGGAGGACTTATGCAACTTGTAGCTTATGGCGCTCAGGATATCTACCTTACGGGTAACCCGCAAATCACTTTCTTTAAGGTTGTCTACCGCAGACACACCAACTTCTCGATGGAGGCAATTGAACAGACTTGGAATGGTAATTCAGAAGGTTCCACTGGACGCTGTACTGCAACTATTTCTCGTAATGGTGATTTAGTTCATCGTATGTATTTTGAAGTTGCCATCACCGGTGCAACAAGTGTAACCGTGGATAATCCAGGTGCATCATTTGTTACTAATGTTGAATTAGAAATTGGTGGTCAAAAAATTGATAAACATTCGGGTCATTGGATGGAAACTTGGGCTGAATTAACAGAACCAAATCCATCTGGAAAAGTAGCAACTGATTCTGATGGAGATGGAACTTTATTTCAGAAAATGACTGCTATGGGTGGTGTCTTCTGTGGGACGAATATTGGCGCGGCAGATGTATTTTTTATTCCACTTTCATTTTGGTTCTGTCGCAACCCCGGTCTCGCTCTACCTCTAATTGCCCTCCAGTATCATGAGGTTAAAGTTATCTTAGATCACACATTAGATGCTGCATTCGGAACTTCCGCAACTAATAAATTATTTTGTGACTATATATACCTTGATACCGATGAACGTAGACGTTTTGCTCAGGTATCACATGAATATCTCATTGAACAAGTTCAGGAACAATCCCTTACAACTGGGGCGGGTACCAAGGAACTAAATTTCAATCACCCAGTAAAAGAATTAGTATGGTCACTATCTACATCAAAAATAGGTGACACCGGCGCTGCTGCGATAGGTTCTGGTACTTTCCAACTTAAATTAAATGGACATGATCGTTTTGCGGAACGCAATTTCAGATATTTCAGTCGTACTCAAGTATGGGAACATCATTCGGGTGCTGGTGGTCTAACGGGGGCTGCCGCCGGCGTTGGTTTTAATGACTCTGTCGGTGTCTACTCCTTTGCTCTTAAACCAGAAGAACACCAACCTTCAGGAACCTGTAACTTCTCTCGTATTGACAACGCACAATTAGTAGCAACAACAGATAGTAATGCCAACACAATCTTCGCTGTTAACTACAATGTCCTTCGTATCATGTCGGGTATGGGTGGTCTTGCCTACTCGAACTAAAATTATCGTAATAATCGATAACTCCGTTAAGTCCCGCTTATTCCAACTAAATAATTAATTTTTATATCTTATATATGTTTTAAATCATTAATATAACTTGATAGATTTGTCTGATTTTTTTTCTATGCTAAGGTATAAAATATGGGGGGAGGACTTATGCAACTTGTAGCTTATGGCGCTCAAGATATTTACTTAACCGGTAACCCACAGATCACTTTCTTTAAGGTTGTCTACAGACGGCATACGAACTTCTCGATGGAGGCCATTGAGCAGACTTGGAATGGAAGTGAAACAGGGGCAACTAATGGACGTTGCACTGCCACTATTTCACGCAATGGTGACTTAGTTCACAGAATGTATTTAGATATTTTATGCTCAGCACACGGTGATGTAAATAATCCAGGTGCATGGTTTATAGAAGATGTGACATTAGAAATTGGTGGTCAAACAATAGATAAACATTCAGGTGATTGGATGGAAACGTGGACAGAATTAACTGAACCAAACCCAGATGGTACTGTGTGTGACGGATCATCTACATGGGGAACTACTGCCACACTTTTTCAAAAAATGAGTGGTATGGGTGGAGTTGATGGCGATGGCAACCTTGTAGATATATCCGCCGAAAACCTATATATCCCCCTTCAGTTCTGGTTCTGTCGTAATCCAGGTCTAGCCTTACCTTTGATCGCCCTTCAATATCACGAAGTTAAGGTTATTTTAAATCGTCGTGGAGATAGTGACCTGACAACAAGTCGTAATAAATTATGGTGTGATTATATCTATCTAGATACAGATGAGCGCCGTAGGTTTGCCCAAGTATCACACGAATACTTAATTGAACAAGTTCAAGAACAAACTCTCGTCGCCGGCGGTGGAGACCTTAATTTTAATCATCCGGTTAAAGAATTAATATGGAATGTTGCACAGACTATAAATGGTGGAAGAACCATTGTTGCATCTACTGGCCTCGAATTTAAACTTAAGCTAAATGGTCATGATCGTTTTGCTGCCCGTAATTACAGATATTTCACTAGAACTCAAGTATGGGAACACCATTCAGGTCCCGGTGGTCTAAACTCGAATGGTAAAGGAGCGGGTGCTTTTAATGACTCTATCGGTGTATATTCATTTGCACTTAAACCAGAAGAACATCAACCTTCAGGAACATGTAATTTCTCTAGGATAGATAACGCACAATTAATATCTACCAATAACACCGTCGCACTTAATGTCTACGCCGTCAATTATAATGTTTTACGGATCATGTCGGGTATGGGTGGTTTAGCTTATTCGAATTAAATAAGATAAACTGGAATAAAAATAAATTTAGTAAGGGATACAATTAATAAAGGTTATCGATAATTTCTATAATTTGAGTAAATATCATTTTTCCGTCGGCATAATCAACCATTATTTTAGATAATTGTTCTACAACTTCAACTTTTTCTATTATATTTTTTTCATTAAATAAAGGTTTGTTTAAAGTAAAAGAACCTATGTTTTTAAAGTAATTGGTTCCTGAAACTACTTCTCTTTCAACCCATAATTTAACTATTTCTGGTAATTTTTCAAGTTGATCTAATATATCTTCATAATTTACATTTGAATCAACTAAAACGTTTTTATTCTTCCATAGAGTTAGAAATTTAACCTTGTCCTGCTCTACCACGAACCACAACCAAATCCCACATAATTCACGTAAATAATCCAATTCAGCAATCCGTTGTTTTAAGTCATCACTAAGTTCTGAAGAACTAGATACTTCTACTTCGTTAGTGCTTGCTGCTTCTACTTCGTTAGCACTTTCAACTGGAGTAAGAATTTCACGAATATCTGAGGCAACTTGTTCAACGGGAACAGGTTCAGGATCAGGTTCTTCTACCGGTGCTTCTACTTCTTCAACTGGAGCAGGTTCTTCTACAGGATCAGGAGCAGGTTCTTCTACTTCTGCTTCGCTAGCAGATTCCTCAACAGGAGCAGATTCTTCTACTGCTGCTTCGCTAGCAGGTTCCTCTTCTACTGCGCTTGCCGGTTCCTCTTCTACTGCTTCTGCTGCGCTTGCAGGTTCCTCTTCTGCTTCTTCTACAGGAGCAGGAGCAGGTTCTTCTTCTACTTCTTCAGATTCTTCCACGGGTTCCGGTTCAACGGGATCACTAACGTATTCACTCATTTTATATATTACAATATAAAATAATTTTTAAATATAAAAATATTGTGTAAGGTATATAATGGGAGGAGGATTAATGCAACTTGTCGCTTATGGCGCCCAGGATATTTACATAACGGGTAACCCACAAATCACATTCTTCAAGGTTGTCTATCGTAGGCACACGAACTTCTCGATGGAAGCAATTAAACAGACATTTGATGGTTCTGTAGGTTTCGGAAATGATGTTGTTGCCACAATATCAAGAAATGGTGATTTAGTTCATAGATTGTATGTTGAATTTAGTCCAAATAAATTATTTCCGGATGCTCTGGGAAGTGCTAACGTGGCGGCAGCAGCAAACCTTGGTAATGCGCTTATTAAAGAATGTGAGATTGAAATTGGTGGTCAAAGAATTGATAAACATTATGGACTTTGGTTAACTATATGGAATGAATTAACTGAATTTAATCCTTCTGGTTCTAAAGGAGCAATCAACGGTAATACGGTGCAAGAACCTGCCGGTGGAACCTTATTTCAAAGAATGACTTATAATCATAAAGGAGTTGACATGGCCCACGCGCAGTTTGGGGCGCCGACAGACGTCGAAGCACCCACTAAGGCATTTATCCCCCTTCAATTCTGGTTTTGTCGTAACCCTGGTTTAGCTCTACCTTTAATTGCCCTTCAGTATCATGAGGTTAAAGTGAAAATTACATTCCCATTACAAACTGAATTATTTGAGGTAGGTGGGGGTGATATAACTGCTTCTTCATTATCAAATGTAGATCTATACGCTGACTATATATATCTTGACACCGATGAAAGACGCAGATTTGCTCAGGTTTCACATGAATATCTAATTGAACAACTTCAATATCAAAACTATTCATCCGGAACAACCTTAAAGTTAAACTTTAACCATCCAGTTAAAGAATTAATCTTCGCTGGGCAGTCAGCAGCAGTCAGTGCCTTGGGTATAATGGGGCCTTCTACACCAACCACCATGAGCAATGCTGGCAATATTCAACTTAAATTAAATGGTCATGATCGCTTTGCAGCACGCCCTTTCAAATACTTTACTAGAACTCAGGTATGGCAACATCACACTGGATACGGTGGAACAACCTTGAAGGATTCTATTGGAGTATATTCATTTGCTCTTAAACCAGAAGAACATCAACCTTCAGGAACTTGTAATTTCTCTCGTATTGATAATGCTCAATTAATAATAGGAGGAACCAATCCTAATGGTCTTGAATTGTACGCCGTCAACTACAATGTTTTACGTATCATGTCGGGTATGGGTGGTCTTGCTTACAGCAACTAAGGTGGTCTTGCTTACAGTAAATGTGGTTTAGCTTACAGTAAATGTGGTCTTGCTTACAGTAAAGGTGTTTTATAGCATACATATTGATTTAGCGTAAAAGAAACTAAAACAAATAAAAAAGGAATGTATAAGATTTTACATAAATAAAAAGGATATTAATAAGGTGAATAATAAGGATTCTTCAAAAGTTAAAGGTTTGAATTCTTGAGTTTGGTGTCCCATATTGTTAATTAATGTAGGTGCCACTTTATTATACGTCCATTGAACAATTAAGGATCTCAATAAAAATAATAAAACTAATACTGTCATAACAGATAAAGGATTCACATTAGATTCCCCACGTAATACAGATTTGATCTTTTTTCCTCCTCCAAGCATCATTACATCTTTCAACATTTATAAAGATACTTATATTTTAATTTAAGAATAGTTTTTCTGTTTCTCCGGCATCCATTTCTAAGTCTAAGACTTGTTTCACTGGATTCATAATTTGATTACTTATATAAAATTTATAATCTAACTCTAATTCATGTTTACTAATATGATCAGGATCTTCTATACGATCACCCTGTAATATAACTCTCTTCTTTGTTTTTTCTGTACCATTCATAGTAATAGTTTTAAATTTAGGTTTTCCATTCTTATAAGTTTCACCTGTTTCAGCACGTATTTTGACTTTTGTGAATTTACCCGTTTTAATAGGAGAATCATCTACTTTAACATAAGCGTAGGGCATTCGATCTCCTGCTTTAGGATAATTTCCTGGATCTCTTTCTCGCATTCTATCTGCCAGAACTTTGTGAGCAATCCCTTGTGGATTCTTATAATACCCTCTCAAAGATTTAGTAATGATAAAGTAACTCATTGGAAATTGACCAGAACGAATACCTTGTAAGGTTTGTTGTAACCATTCTATTGATTTATGTAAATCTTTATCAGTCATAATTTTTTCAATCACATTACCGAAGACATGTTTAACTATGGGAGCATTATCACGTCTTTTAAGAACAATGCCCATAGAATTACGCTTACATTCATTGATATCAAATTCATATTTATCAGCAACATATCGCTTCTTAGAGATTAGAATAAATGGATAAAATGTTTTTTCATATTCTAAATCTTGAGGTTTTTGAAGTTTATTCTTAGTGACCCATTCACCTGCATCTTTTCCACAATCAATACAGAATTGTAATGCTTCTTTGCCTACCAACAGTCTATCATTTTTATATCGTTGCCATTTAATGAACACAGAATCTGTATCTCCATAAATAACTGTAGGAGGTCGGCATCCATTAGCGATAGCCCATTTAGATTTCTGCCACCATCCTTCTTCAACACCTTCTCTAGCATCTTCAATTCTGTCTCTACCAATAGCAGTTGTGCATGCTGCTAATTTATTCTTATAAATAGGACTCGTTCTAGCACCCATTTGACCATACACTGAATTTGCTACTAATTTGTAAGATAATTGTAAACCATCTAAAACTTTCTTTTTAAAATCATTTGTTTCATTTTTCAATCTCTTCTTGGTTGCTTTTCTTTGATCGAGTAAGTGTTGAACAACTGTTGGAATGATACCTAGGGATTGTCCTTCTTTATTTTTTAAGAAATGACAAGTAATCTCTGGTTTATCCTTACTTACATCCTTGCTAATGGTTACTTTTCCTTCTTTTTCTTCCCAAATATAATTTTTATAAGTAATTGTTTCATATTCAGATTCATCTAAATAATCTAAATACTTGGGATCTTCAATCAATGTATCATGAGATATATTCTTCTCAATAATCGAACTAGGATAAAGTGAAGCATAATCCACAACTCCTACAGGATCATCTAAATAGATACCTGGTTCCGGTTCTAAGACAATGGCACCTTCATATCCTGCTCTAGGAGGTGGATTCATTATTTCATCGAACCAGTCATTAATGTCATAAATTTTATAAGGTCTCCATCCCTCAAAATTATCTTTTTCTAATTCTTCTTTAAATTCTGGTTCACCAGGACATTCTACACTATCCCATTCTTTACAGGCATCTTGAACTAAACGGTATTTTAGTTTAAATTCATCTTTGTGTAAATCTTCATTAAATAATTTAATATAACTATGAATTTCTCTAGGTTTTTTTAATGTAGGGATACGAACACCATTACTATCACATACTTTTGCAATTAGGGAAAAGATCTTGGCACCTTGACCTCTCAGATAAATATAAGATTGAGGAACTGAACAAACATTTGCCATCGCAATATTGTTCGGTATAATATCTAAGGCAAGCGTTAAATTGATACAAAGTTCACAATCCTGAATACAATATTTAGCAACTTCTGCTCTTTCATTAGGACCACTTTTATGTTTCTCAAAAATATCCTGAGGTGAAACATCATCTTTCATTAAACACCATTCTATCTTGAAATATTCAGAACTATCGGGTGTCCATGTAGACACTGTTTTATGTTCTAATGGTTCTTCTTTAAATTTCATATAGACTTGACTAAGTAACAGATAAGACGTATCCTCATTTGATACTAATTTATGAACTTTAAATTTTTGATTATCTTTGTAATAGGTTTCACCGATATTACTGTGTAATCTCAGAGATAGATAATCACCTTCCTTCAAATGTCCAAATTCGGTTGTATATAAAAGAGTTGTTGTGATATTTTTTGCTTTAACTTTATGTGAAATAATCTTTGTAATTTTGCCTCTCATGAAATGAGCAGCAACATTGTCTAATTTATATGATTCTAGATTATGACCTTTTTCAACTTCTTTTTGAAGATCATAAAGAATGCGTCCATCCATATGTAAATATCGTTTATAATCAACAGATCCAAAACTACTTGTTTTTATTTTTTTCTCTTCACACTTTTTATTCCGATGATAATAGGCGTAGATTGAATTGATCTTCCCTAAATTTAAGAATTTGTTTAAGGGACACCATTTATCACAATATCTCTTTTTACATGAACAATATGTTGTCATTCGATCTATCATATAGGCAAAATCAAAACCAAAGATATTGTATCCAGTTACAAAGTCAGGGTCTTCTGTCTTCATAATATCTTTCCATCCTAACAATAAATCTTTCTCATTTTTACAGCAGACAACTTCTATATTGTCTAATGGTGAACAAATTTCTTTATCAGGTAAATTATCATCGGGAGCAATGACTACAATATGACGTTTATAAGGTTCGGGTTCACCATATTTATGAAATACGGTTCCAATCTGGATAACTTTATCTCCTTCTACTTTCACTAATTTACCCTGTTCATCTTTTAAATTATTTAATTGGTTAGTTAACTTAGTAATAACTATATCTCTTTGTTTAGTATCATAAAATGTCTCTATAAATGATTTATTATCAAATATCTTTAGAAAGGTTTCAATAGATTCTTCACTAGGTATCTTTTTATCCTTCGTATATATGTGACTAATATCTAATGATTTATCTATATCATGTAAATTAATAGATGGATCAAAGGCAGATTGAATACAAAATTTAGCGTATATAGCGATTGTATCATTTAACACTGGACTGTGTATATTTTTTTCATGGAAACGATGCATAGAATCATAGAGATCGATTGATAGTTTTTTGAAATCTTTATTGGCTAAGGGAAAATCACCGTGAGAACTGTCACATTCAATATCAAAGGATGCGATTACATAAGGTGAAATAGATTCATCATCTATTGATTTCAAACTTGTATAATATAAATCATCTATGACTAAATCACTATAACTAAATAATCCACCACTAATCATTTCTTCATCATCAATATCTATTTGAATCCAATTTGCCGGTTGAATTTTACATTCATGAATAAATCGTATAATAGGATGAATATTTGATTCATATAAATGACTATCACATGAATCATCTTTATCTAGATTTAACCATTCTTTGAATAGTTTATCGTAATAAGTGTTAGATTGTCGTTTTAATAAACTATATTTTTTACGTATTCCTTCACTATATTTACCCATTGCTGTATAAGAACTAAATTCTAGTTTTACAAATTTATAGTTTATTTCCGTTTTATCTGGATTACATTTGAATCCATATAATTCTTTATACTCTACAATATTACTTGACTTTAGTTTTTGAAGATCATTAGTAGGTTCATATGATTTATATCCTGATAAAAGAGATTCAATGTTACCATCTATACCTTTTAAGAATCTAGATACATCTAAATAGATCCACTTTTCTGGTATCTTCATATAGAAATAAGGTTTGAACCCTATTACATTACATACCATTGATTGATTATCTTTTGTTTTACCATATAATGTGACTTGAAACTCTTTTCCATTTGTTTCACTATTAGGTATATCATCAGATAATATATCAACAATTTGAAATTGAACCATTATAAATATAGAATATATGATATATTTAAGTGGAAAATTAAATCAAATTTAAATTTAAATTTAAATATATGATTTAGTATGAAGGAACTTACAAGTTTATTACTAGGTATTATAGTTGTAGGTTTTGTTTGTAGTAGTTATTTAAAAAATATGAATCTAACTGATGTAGTGTCAACAGTAGATAATAGAAGTTATCGAGTTAGAAAATTACCCGATAAACAAGATGCAGCAAACAAGTTAGCAGAAATCAGTGAATCATTAACAAAGTTAGTAGATCAAGTATATACTAGAGATAGGGATAAAGAAGGAGTTAATCAATTAAAATCTAATTTTAATAGTCGAAATATTATTGAAAATACATCGGGTGGTCAGTATACAGCATATTCTGTGAATAAAGGAGAACAATTAGCATTATGTTTACGTAATGCAAAAGATAATAAATTTGTAGATACTAATTTAATTTTATTTGTAGCAATTCATGAGTTAGCACATGTAATGACAGATGAAGTAGGACATACAGATAAATTTTGGGCAAATATGAAATATTTATTAGAAGAAGGTGAAACGCTAGGAATCTATACACCAGAAGATTATAGTAAGAATCCAAAAATGTATTGTGGGCAAGAAATAAATTCAACTCCTTATAAATTTAATTAATTATTTTATTTTATACTCTATTTTATATATGTCTAAAGATCATTTTTTAGATACAACTGAAATGAAAGAATCATCTATTCAAGTTATATACGTTGATTCAAATAATAAAAAAACTAGTAAAAAGATACCTATCTTTGAAGATGATACATGTAAAGATATTTATATTAAATTAGCACAATCATCGAATCAACCAGTAACAAGTGATCATATTTATGCTTGGTTTACTCATGATTCAACGATATATTCCTTAGGATTTAGTTATATCGGTGTAACAATGGATGATCCTTACAAACATAAAAAATTAGATAAATCATTTATAACAGATGAGGGTATGCGTATTTTAGTGAATGCTGATACAAGTCCTATGAATATGATTATTGACTCATTTCCTATTAAAACATTATATTTCACAACCTGTTTAGATTATTGTGAATCATTGAAGTTAAAACCTCTTCGTAAAATAACAGATGAAGTTTGTAAGGATGTTACTGGGTTTTCTATCCCGGAATTATACAATGGTAAATTAAGAAAATATTGGTCCAGACTCAAACAAGAAGAAATATTTAATTATGAAAATTCTAAGGGTATTCTTGATAAAATTAAATTAGAAACAGAAATTTTTAAGAGAACAATGAAACATTTAGATATTGTATATTCAACCAAAGTAACCGTAGAACCTAGTGAATTTACTATATCTGTTTTCACAGTATCTAATAATAGTGAAACAAATACAGTTCATTTATTTAGATTATTTTCAGATATATCTTTAGGAAGATTGAAAACACACTTAATACCTTTTTCAAAAATAACTCTAGATGATTATACATCTACTCATTGTAAATTATTAAAAGATAGTATCTCATTGACAGGTATAAATAAAGACAGATTTATTACAAAGGAATTATTTTTAAAATGGTTTCGCAGTCAAGTAACATCTATTCCAAATACTCCCTTGTCTTATATGGATGAAAGAAATTCTATTTCATTTAAATTGTATAAAGATTCATCTTATGTGACATTAATTATTTATTCAAATGGATTAACAAAAATAATGTTTTCAGATGTTCCTTCATTACAATTCACAAAATCATATATCAGAGATATGATATCATTTACAAATGAATTTATAGATTATCTAAATAAGAAAAAAGTGTATTCTAATAAATCCATAGAATTAATTGATACTTCTTATGAATCATCCTTTAGTTTTATGACATCAAGTTTAATCTATCCTATCAAAGATTACAAAATGGAATTATTTATTACAATGATTGAAAATATGACAACATTTATACGATTTAATAGACATCAAGATATGTGGATATCGGGTATCTATAAACGTGTTAATAATTATGATTCTATTAGTTCTAGATTACGTGTTATATCTTTATTAAATCATTCTAAACGAAAACTAAAAAAAGAAGAAATAATTTTAGAAATTGAAAAGATATTTAATATTAGTAATGAAGAAGCCATAGATGAATATGAACAATGGTTCACATTATCAAATGGAGGGAAAATCATGCAAAAGAGTGAAAATGGTGTAGAATTAATTATTGATTTAGTTGGAACAAATATCAAAGTAGATATTTCAGGTGTAGAAGATTATAATGAATTTACACGTATTTACAAATTTATAAATTTTATGATGGCATCCTATCAAGTATTTATGGATACAAAGAAAGATCCTCATAATTTATTCAAAAAATCAAAAGAGGGTCAGCAGTATGAACGTGTTGAAGAATTGTTATTAGCAGATCAATTTGAAAATGATATTCAAGAAGATGTAGAAGATGTAGAAGATGTAGAAGATGTAGAAGATGTAGAAGAAAAATCTATTTTAGAAAATAAAGAATCAAAAGAAGAAAGTATTCAAAGTCAACTATCGAGTGGTTCTCATTCAGGTTCTGAATCATCTTTACGTTTATCAAAAACAATAGAATCTAGCAAGGTTGATAGTGTTAACGAAGGAGAAGTAGTAGCAGCAAAAGAAGAAGCAGTTGCAAAAGAAGAAGCAGTTGCAAAAGAAGAAGCAGTTGCAAAAGAAGACGAATCACCTGAAGAATCATCTGAAGAATCATTTGAAATGGCGCGTTTAGAGGATAGTGATAGTTCTGGGGGCGGTCAAGGAAACAGTCATGAAAACAGTCATTTACAACGAGGCGGATATAATGTTAATCGTTATTATTTGTCACGTTTAAATAGATTTGATAAAGAATTATTTTCAGGTTATTCTGTAAAACAACATAAATCACAGAAACAGGGAACTCAAAAATATACATATGCAGGAAAATGTGGTGCTGTTATAGGAAGACAACCCGTAGCAATTACGAAACAAGATTTAGATAGATATAATGAAGGTGAAGAAGGTGAAGGTATCTCATTTAGTGATGCAGTTACAGTCGACGGAAGAGATCCTAATATATATTACATTTGTCCAAAATACTGGGACGTAAAAGATGAACGTCCTAGAGACCCTGCTAAATTTGAAGAATTCAAAGATCACATTGTAGATAATAAAATGAACGCCCAAGGTAAAAAAAATACAGATAATTATATTTTGAGACGCGATGAAGGAGGATATTGGGATGAAGCAGGAGATGATATTACAAGATATAAAATTGAATTATGGGATAATTTTCATCCCAAAGGATATCAAGTCCCTTGTTGTCGCGCTCCTAGGGAAGGATTTGATGATTATACGAAAGGATGGAAAGTAGATGTTTTGATAGATGTGAATGGAAAAATGGAATGGAAAACAGGTGTCGTTAAATCATCCACTAAAAAAACTGTAACAGTCACTAGAGGTGGTACTACTAGTTCATATGAAAAGAAATTTGTAAGAAAACATAAAGATAGTAAATATATTACAAATAGTTTCCCATGTACTCTGGGGTCTTACGGACATATTAATCCTATTATCAAACAACTTGTTCAACAAGATATAAATAGACCTGAATTAGTTGAAGGAGGGAATGTAGGATTACTTAGGAAAGGTGTTAGGAGAGGTTCAGGTATTGGAGATCATTCTTTATTAGAATCCTTATGTGAAATTTTATCAAATACAAATTCATCTATAGTTGAATTACGGAAACATATAATATATGATCTTACAAAACATCCAAATTT
>Ga0315336_1005078_pt1 | contig 14792 bp, 11 predicted proteins | sample ASW5metaG_FD_204512 | JGI IMG/M metagenome (GOLD analysis project Ga0315336, IMG submission 204512) | Ammonia-oxidizing marine archaeal communities from Monterey Bay, California, United States - ASW #5 | ecosystem: Environmental > Aquatic > Marine > Intertidal zone | place: USA: California...
ATTTTGAAAAATAATGAGTGTAGCGGTGAGGTGCTGACAGCGGTAGTACCCGAAACAGCATCAGGTGAGCGGCTGGATAAGGTGCTGCCTCAGATCTTTCCGCCGTATTCACGGTCGCAGTTGCAGACCTGGCTTAAAGAGGGTCGGGTGACATTAGACCGAGAAATTCCTGCTCCCCGGCTCGCGGTGTTCGGCGGTGAGACTTTGTGCTTGGAGGTTCCGTCGTTGCCCGTCTCTGACTGGTTACCAGAGGCATTGCCGATCTCGGTCGTCTATGAAGACGACCATATTGCGGTGATCGATAAGCCGGCGGGGTGGGTGGTCCATCCGGGCGCGGGAAATGCCTCAGGGACTCTGGCCAATGCATTGTTGCACCGATACCCCGGTGTAAACGGTTTGCCCCGTGCCGGGATTGTGCATCGCCTCGACAAAGACACGAGTGGTCTCTTGGTGGTCGCATTGAGCGAGTCCGCCCGCAGTGAGCTTATTCGCTCGCTTGAGGCGCGTGAGATAAAAAGAGATTACCTCGCCATCGTCAACGGTTGCCCCATCAGTGGCGGCACCGTAGAAGCGCCGATCGGCCGCCACCCGAGAAACCGCCTGAAGATGGCGGTTACCGATAACGGTAGGCCCGCCTGGACTGACTATCGGGTGAAGGAAAGGTTCCGAGCGCATGGACTGCTTACTGTTACCTTACAGACCGGCCGGACTCATCAGATTCGAGTGCATATGGCACACTTGGGTTTTCCGTTGGTAGGTGATCCCCTCTACGGCGCTCGTTTGCAACTTCCGCCAAAACCAACCGCAGACCTCGTCACCGGGCTTGAGCAGTTTTCCCGTCAGGCACTCCACGCAGGCGCACTTGGGTTGAGTCACCCCGTCACCAGCGAAACGCTTAACTGGAAGAGTCCATTACCTGCAGACTTTGCGGGTCTGGCAAAGACCCTGGCGGAAGATGCTAGGTCGAACGCGTGAGCAGCACCGCATTTAGGTGGATTCAGCCCGACTGGCCCGCACCGGCACACGTGCATGCGCTCACTACAGAGCGCAGTGCTTCGCGTCCTGATGATCCGTACGACGGATTCAATTTTGCTGATTACGTAAAGGATACACCTGCCAAGGTCGCGACCCACCGTGAGATTCTGTACAAGACCTTTGAATTCTTGGATCCACCCACATGGCTTAGTCAGCAGCACGGAAACACCGTTCTTGGATTGGATCATCGGTGTGAGACCAGGGTAGCTGATGGCAGTTTCACGAATCGGGATCGCACCGTCTGCGCTGTTCTCAGCGCGGATTGTGCGCCGGTGTTCCTCTGCGACCGCGAGGGTACTTTCGTTGCGCTGTTGCACGTGGGCTGGCGTGGACTCGCAGTTGGGGTGCTCGAGGCGGGAATCGCCGCAGTATCGAGTACTGCGCAAGAGATGATTTGCTGGGTGGGACCCTCGATCAGCCAAGAATATTTTGAGGTCGGTGATGATGTGCGATGCCAACTGATCGAAAATAACCCGGCGGACGAGAGCCATATCGCGCCGAGTGGCGAACGCTATTTTGCGGATCTCCCGGGTCTGATTCTGGCACGGCTGAGGCGCATAGGTGTGGCTTATGTGGGGGCGAGTACGGAGTGTACCTATGCCAAGGCTGACCGCTGGTTTTCCTATCGTCGCCAGGGTGTGTGCGGAAGAATGGTGTCCTTGATCTGGATTGCTCGATGAGGCAAAAAAAAGGCGGGGCACTGCCCCGCCTTTTTCAATATACAGAAACTTATGGCTTGGCAGTGCTCAGGCCCAAGATCTCCCAGTCCTGCATGCCGCCCCGGTACCATTTGATCTTATGTGCCGGATAGCCGAATTTGAGTAGATTCTTGATGTTGTTCGGCGACTGACCACACCACATGCCGTTGCAGAACATGACGGCGGTCTTTGCGCTGGTGAAGTCGAACAGACCTTCGCTCTCCGAAACATTAAAGACATCCTGCATGATCTCGGCAATCTCGATCGGGGTCGCGCCTTTGGCCGGATTCAACTTGGTCCACGGTACGTTAATCGCGCTGGGGATAGTACCTTTGGCAACCCAGTTTGGTGTCCGCGAGTCCACCACGATGATTGATGAATCGCCATCGCTCATTTGCTTGGCATAGTGGATCATTTCGCGCTCAGCGATGGTCTCAACACCCGGGGCCAGAACCGCTGGCTGGATGCAGAACGGTGGGCAAGGACGCGAGGTTTTGCCAAAAGCCGGATTCACCGTATTTTTGTTGTCCTGGTTTCGGGTAATGTCCATCGCGGAACCATTGTGCATAACGGTCACGGCCATCGTGTCACCAGTAATGCCAACGGGCTTGTTTGCCTGCGCGCCGAGGGGCAGCAACAGGGCCAGTCCCAAGGTGCCGGCAGTTAAGAATTTCAGGTTGTTCAAAATCACTCTCCTGTTCAGTTGGTCAGATAGTTGTATCGCTTTTTCTCTATTTACAAAATTTACAAACGTTTACAGATTCGGGCACACGGCGGCACCCGCGGGATTCATCGAGCGTTGAGACTGTATGACGCGCTTCCAAAAAGCCAGCACAACACTTCAACGAATTTTAATCATATATCAGTCACACTCCGGTTCCTGACAGATCTCCGCGTCCGGGTTACTCTCGCACCACGTGACGCAATCATTCTGATTGGCTTCGCACCAGGCTTCCGCGTCCCCATTGGCAGGCGGGCCCTCCGCAATGGCGAGTGATGTTCCAATCAAAATGCTTATGGCAAAAGCCAGAAACTGCCTCATTGGGGGGAAACCTCAAACTGCTCTAAGATCAGATACATTCTTTATACCGCAATAGAGTAACCCGCCGTGAAGAGCGCTTCCACCATCAGTTTACTATCGAATGATAAAATCCATTAATGCACATGTGGGATATCCGAAAAGTAATAGTTACCATTTTTTTGGCGGGTTTATTGGGCTTTGGCCCAACCGGGCCGCGCCTGGTTGCGGCTGATGCACTGCAATACAGGCTTCAGGACCTTGAGGGGGCTACCCAAAGTCTGAATCAGTATCGAAACCAGTGGGTCATTGTCAATTTTTGGGCGACGTGGTGCGGGCCGTGTATCCGTGAGATTCCGGAGTTGATGGCGTTTGCAAAACGTTACCCGGAGCAAGTGCAGGTGCTGGGCATTGCCTTTGAGAAAACCCCAGTTGATGAGATACGCGCTTTTGTTGCCGAGTTTGGTGTGAGTTATCCCGTGTTCTTGATCGGCGACCAGCCCCTGGTGCCGATGGAGCCGCTCAAGGGACTGCCGTCCACCTTTCTGGTTTCACCCTCTGGGCAGGTGGTGCATTCGCACGTTGGACCTGTTAGTGAGAATGAATTAGTCGGATGGCTGGCTCAGTACGCAAAAGGGGGGTCAAACTGAAGGCTGAGGTCGATAGCACGTACGTTTTTTGTAATCTCGCCGCAGGAAATGAAGTCCACGCCAGTGAGAGCGATCTCCCGGATGGTCTCGGCAGTGACGTTCCCTGAGGCCTCAAGTTGGGCTTGACCCTGATTCAGTTTAACCGCGCTACGCAATTGGGTGACTGAGAAGTTGTCCAGCATGATTCGCCGGGCGCCGGCTTGAAGCGCTTGAGAGAGTTCGTCTAGGGTCTCCACTTCAATCTCGATCAGGTCGACTCTCCCGGCATGGGTTTGCGCGGCGGCAAGTGCAGATGCGATCGAGCCCGCCGAGCGGATGTGATTCTCTTTAATCAAAATACCGTCGTAGAGACCCAGGCGATGATTGTCGCCTCCACCGCATTGCACGGCATATTTTTGCGCAAGACGCAGCCCGGGCACGGTTTTGCGGGTATCGAGCAGTTGCGCCTGCGTACCTTGTAATTCACGAACCAAGGTTCTTGTTGCCGTTGCGGTGCCAGCCAGCAACTGGGCGAAATTCAATGCGGTACGTTCTCCGGAAAGAATAGCTCGGACCGATCCTTCGATGATGCACCATGTCTGTCCAGCGTGGAGGTCATCGCCGTCCTCACAGTGCCAGTCGATCTGCACACCGGTATCGAGCGTTTCAAAGACTGCATCTACCCAGTCGCGCCCACAAGCGACGGACTCGTCCCGGCAAATGAGTTTGGCGCGAACACATTCTGACGGACTAATGAGCGACGCCGTGAGGTCTCCTGCGCCGATGTCCTCGGATAGAGCCAGTGCTACCTGCTGATGAATCTGTTCTTGTGATGGGTTCATGATTTTCTTTGATCGAGTTTAAGTCCCGCTCTCACCACCGTAGGAGACAGAGTGAGTGTCCAATATCATGGGCCGGGTTCTTCAAGCCCACCTTGATTCGCTCCAGTTTACCCCCACATTATTAGTGTAAAAGGTTTCGGGTTCCATCGTGAATCCCACGGGTCTCAGGCTGTATTGTTTTAGGAGTGTGACGACCATGCGAATGGATAAACTGACAACAAAATTTCAGATGGCACTGGCGGACGCGCAAAGTCTTGCGGTGGGTCGCGATCACCAATTCATTGAGTCGGCCCACCTGATGGTGGCGCTACTAGATCAGGATGGCGGCAGCGTTCGCTCATTGCTGACCCGCGCGGGCGCCAACGCCAATGCTCTGCGATCTCGCCTGGGAGAAATTTTAGATGGATACTCCCGCGTGGAAGGCACCGGCGGTGATGTCCAGATTTCGGCAGATCTGGGCCGGGCACTCAATCTCACTGACAAACTCGCACAAAAGCGGGGCGATCAGTTCATCTCGAGTGAGTTATTTATTCTGGCGGCCCTTGAGGATCGGAGCCAACTGGCCAATGTGATGAAAGGTGCCGGTATTGTCACGGGCACTGTAGAGAAAGCCATTGAAGAAATACGTGGCGGTGAAGCGGTGAATGACCCCAACGCTGAGGAGCAGCGCCAGGCGTTGGAGAAATACTCCATCGACCTGACCGAGCGTGCCGAGCAGGGCAGGCTTGATCCCGTGGTTGGACGGGATGAGGAAATTCGCCGCACTATCCAGGTTCTGCAGCGGCGGACCAAAAACAATCCGGTATTGATCGGCGAGCCCGGGGTTGGCAAGACGGCGATCGCCGAGGGACTGGCACAGCGTATTGTGGACGGGGAGGTGCCTGAGGGCGTGCGCGGCAAGCGCCTGCTTGCACTCGATCTGGGAGCGCTCATCGCTGGCGCTAAATTCCGGGGTGAGTTCGAAGAACGACTTAAGGCGGTGCTGACTGATCTCAGTAAACAGGAGGGCCAGGTCATCCTCTTCATTGATGAACTGCATACCATGGTGGGCGCAGGCAAGGCAGAGGGTGCCATGGATGCCGGGAACATGCTTAAACCCGCGCTCGCGCGCGGCGAACTTCATTGCATAGGCGCCACCACACTAGATGAGTATCGAAAATATGTCGAAAAGGATGCCGCTCTGGAGCGCCGTTTCCAGAAGGTCCTGGTGGGTGAGCCCGGAATTGAAGACACCATCGCCATTCTTCGTGGCCTAAAGGAAAAATATGAGGTACATCATGGCGTGGACATCACGGATCCGGCTATTGTTTCGGCAGCAACTTTGTCGCATCGCTATATCAGTGATCGTCGGTTGCCCGACAAGGCGATTGATCTGGTCGACGAGGCTGCCAGCTGGATCCGGATGGAAATCGATTCCAGGCCCGAGTCGATGGATCGGTTGGATCGGCGTCTTATCCAACTAAAAATCGAAAGGGAAGCTGTAAAGAAAGATACGGACGAGGCATCCAAAAAGCGCTTGGATGCTTTAGAAAGCGAAATCTTGCAGATCGAGCGCGAATATGCCGATCTCGATGAAATATGGAAAGCGGAAAAAGCAGCGGTTCAGGGTAGTCAGCATATCAAGGAAGCTCTTGACCAGGCACGCAGCGAGGTGGAAGCGGCCCGTCGTGCCGGGGATCTCACCCGGATGGCGGAACTTCAGTATGGACGTATCCCCGAATTCGAAAAGCAGCTCGCAGATGCGCAGGATCATGAATCAGGCGGCGAGACCCAACTCTTGCGCAACAAGGTGACCGATGAAGAGATCGCCGAGGTGGTCGCTCGTTGGACCGGTATCCCCGTATCCCGGATGCTTGAAGGTGAGCGGGAAAAACTGTTGCGGATGGAATCTGAATTACATCATCGGGTCATCGGTCAGGAGGAGGCTATCCGAGCGGTATCGGACGCGATCCGTCGATCCCGAGCGGGACTTTCAGATCCGAACCGACCCTATGGTTCCTTTCTTTTTCTCGGGCCAACGGGAGTTGGCAAGACTGAACTCTCCAAGGCATTAGCGGAGTTTCTTTTTGATACCCAGGAATCGATGGTACGTATCGACATGTCCGAATTCATGGAGAAACACTCTGTTGCGAGGCTGATTGGTGCGCCACCCGGATATGTCGGTTATGAGGAGGGGGGCTATCTTACGGAAGCCGTCCGCCGTCGCCCGTATTCCGTGATCCTGATGGATGAGGTCGAGAAAGCGCATCCGGAGGTATTTAACGTGCTGTTGCAGGTCCTAGATGACGGCCGCTTAACGGATGGCCAGGGTCGTACCGTCGATTTTCGGAATACTGTGATTATCATGACCTCCAATCTTGGATCAGACCGGATTCAGGCGCTTGTCGGTGAAGACCGTTATACCGAGATGAAAGCGCAGGTCATGTCGGTGGTCAGTCAGCATTTCCGGCCCGAGTTTATCAATCGGGTCGACGATATGATCGTTTTCCACCCGTTAGTTAGGGAGCAGTTGCATGAAATTGCACGGATCCAGATTGCCAGTCTGGCCGCACGCCTTGCTGCGCGTGACTTGACGTTGCGCGTAACCGATGCGGCCGTTGATAAATTAAGCGCTGCCGGGTTTGACCCGATGTACGGGGCGCGGCCATTAAAGCGTACTATCCAGACGCAACTGGAAAATCCGCTGGCCCAGCAGATTCTCTCGGGCCAGTTTGCGCCCGGGGACGCCATTGTTGCGGACGTCACGGGCGGAGACTGGGTGTTTCGCTCTGACCAGACTGATACTGCACAGGTTGCCTGATCAGGTTATTCCTGTATCGTATTAGCCGTGTATGCACAGCACTGCCTTCTGTGGCCAACCTGACAGCTAGGCGGTAGACTTCCCGGCAGATTTACACGGAAGCCAGTATGAAAGCGATGATCCTGGCCGCGGGCAAGGGAACGCGGGTGCGCCCACTGACCCACGTCATGCCCAAGCCTATGATTCCGGTTCTCGGAAAACCGGTGATGGAATATTTGGTCGAGCATCTTGCCCGCCATGGGGTTGACCAGATCATGGTAAACGTTAGCCATCTCGCCCAGTCTATTGAGGGTTACTTTGGTGATGGCCGGCGTTGGGGCGTGGAAATCGGCTATTCCTTTGAGGGACACGTGGAGGATGGTGAAACCATCGCCGCTCCCGTGGGTTCTGCTGGCGGTATCCGCCGGATACAGGATTACGGGGGATTCTTTGATGATACGTTTGTTGTAGTTTGTGGCGACGCCGTCATCGATCTCGATCTGACGGCGGTGGTGCGCAGGCACTGGCAGTCGGGCGCTGTGGCCAGTATTGTGGTGCGGGAGGTGCCTCATGAGCGGTTGTCCAGTTATGGTGTTGTCGTTTGCGATGAGGCGGGAAGAATCCAGTCTTTCCAGGAGAAACCCCAGATCGAAGAAGCTCTTTCACAACTGGTCAATACCGGAATCTATGTCTTTGAGCCCGAAGTCATCGACCTCATCCCGCAGGATGTCGAGTTTGATATTGGGAGCGAACTGTTTCCTTTGATGCTTGAAAAGGGCCTTGCTTTTAATGCAATTGAGGCGCCGTTTAACTGGATTGATATCGGACACCTTAGTGATTACTGGCAGGCGAACCAGCAGATAATGCGCGGAAAATTGCGGGGAGTGCGTATGCCGGGAACGGAAGTTCGGCCCCGGATCTGGACCGGATTAAATGTAAATGTCGACTGGGATGAGATTCGTGCCGAAGGCCCTATTTATGTCGGCTCAGCGTCCCGTATTGAACCCGGATGCCAGATCTTTGGTCCTACCTGGATCGGCCAGGGTTGCCATCTTCAAAGCGGTGCTCAAGTCTCCCGCAGCATCCTCTTTGAGCATAGCCGCATTGGCTCAAGCGCCAAGGTCAGTGATTCTCTGGTGTTTGGTCGACACTGTGTCGATCAAAGCGGCGAAAGTGTTCCGGATACCGACGGTGCGCTGGATTGGGTCGGTGATGCCCGTGAACTGACGAGTATCACCGACTAGCTGACGATCGCAGGTGTCACGGGTTGCAGCACCTGCGATTTTAAGTTCAGCTGCCGGTAAGGACGGCTTTTGTCAGTAGATCATTGACCCGTTGGACGTATGCTGCGGGCTCGGGAAGCGGGGCGCCCTCGCTCAGTGCGGCCTGATCAAACAGCACCCGTGTCCAGTCATCAAGGTGCGTATGCTCGGGACTTAATTGTCTGATCAAGGGGTGATCCGGATTGATCTCCATGATGGGTTTGGCGTCAGGGGCGCTTTGACCCATGGACTGCAGAATCCGCTCGAGATTACCGCCAAGATCTGTTTCATCGGCCACCAGGCAGGCGGGGGAGTCTGTCAGCCGCTGGCTGACACGCACGCTTTTGACGTGCTCGCCCAACAGTGACTGCATTTTCTCTGTGAGCCCCGCGAGATCCTTTTCCTTTGCCTCGTTTGCTTTCTTATCTTCAGACGTTGCCAGGTCTTCGAGATCGAGGGCACCTTTAGCGACTGATTTAAGTGGCTTGTCCTTGTACTCACCCAGTGACGACACCAGCCACTCGTCGACCGGGTCGCTGAGCAGGAATACCTCAACGTTGTTCTTTCGAAAAATCTCGAGGTGAGGTGAGGTGCTGGCGGCGTTATGAGAGTCGGCCGTGATGTAGTAAATCGCTTTTTGCTTTATCGGCATACGCTTGAAGTAGGCTGCCAGAGACTCTGTCTGCGCAGTATCTTCGCTTCTGGTCGAGTTAAACCGCATCAGGTCGGCGAGGACGGTACGGTTGTCGTGATCTTCGACGACACCCTCTTTTAGCACCTTGCCGAATTCTTCCCAGAAAGCCGCATAAGTTTCGGGTTCTTTTTCAGCCAGGCGGCTGAGTTCCGAAAGAATCTTTTTCACGGACGCGGAACGAATCCGGTCGATGTCTTTATTATTCTGAAGAAATTCACGGGAGACGTTCAGAGGCAGGTCAGCTGCGTCAACGACGCCGCGCACGAAGCGCAGGAATGAGGGCATCAGGTACTTGGCATCATCCATGATGAAGATACGTCGGACATATAAATTAATGCCGTGGCGCTGCTCGCGGTCCCAAAGATCAAATGGTGCTTTTTGGGGAATGAAAAAAAGTGATGTGTACTCGAGGTTTCCCTCCACCCGGTTGTGCAGGGTCGCCAACGGCGCTTCAGTGTCATAGCTCAATGACTGATAAAACTGCTGGTATTCTTCCTCTGAGATTTCGTTCTTGGGTCTCGACCAAAGGGCGGAGCCGCTGTTGACGGCCTCCCACTCATCCTGTTTCTCCTTGTCTTGAGCAGGCATTTCGATTGGTAAGGAAATGTGATCTGAATAGCGACTGATAATGCCTCGCAGGCGAAAGTCCTCTGCGAACTCCTTATCCTCGTCCCGCAAATACAGAGTGATGCTGGTGCCACGCTCTTGGTGGTTTACTGATTCAATGGTGTATTCGCCCTCGCCATCTGAAACCCACTGCACACCACCATCAGCGGGCTGGCTCGCGTGGCGCGTAGTCAGTTCAACCTTTTTTGCGACTAGAAATGCAGAGTAGAACCCGACACCGAACTGGCCGATCAGGTTGGCATCGTTTGCGGCATCTCCGCTCAGCGCGTCGAGAAACTGCCGGGTCCCCGAGCGGGCAATGGTGCCGATATTCTCGATGACTTCATCAGCGGTCATGCCGATACCGTTATCCGTTATCGTGACGGTGTTTTCATCTTTATTAACGCTGACTTTGAGTCCAAGACTTGCCCCATCTTCCATCAGGCTGGAATCTGTGAGGGCAGCAAATCTGAGCCGGTCACAGGCATCCGAGCCGTTGGAGATTAATTCCCGCAGGAAGACCTCCTTGTTGGAGTAGAGCGAGTGGATCATCAGCTGCAGGAGCTGCTTCACCTCGGTCTGAAAGCTGTGTGTCTGCGCGGCGTCGGTCTGCGTCATCTGGCGATACTCCTGACAGGTGAATAAAAGTTCGTTTAGAGCGGGGAATTCTAATCACCAGAAAACATGGGGTTCGACTCAGGAAAATCAAGCGGGCCAGTGGCGCTGGGTTGGCTAAGAAATCGCCTCGGTGCCAAGGTGTGACCGATGTGCCCACACGGTAAATCACTGCGCCGTGAGAGCGTTATCCGCTAGAATCGCGCGTGGGCGGTCGTCTCCGCCCGCCATCGGGGCATAGCGCAGCCTGGTAGCGCACCTGCTTTGGGAGCAGGGGGTCGGGGGTTCGAATCCCTCTGCCCCGACCAGTTACTCTGCAGATCGGTACGGCGCCCGTAGCTCAACCGGATAGAGCAACGGCCTTCTAAGCCGTAGGTTACAGGTTCGAGTCCTGTCGGGCGCGCCAGCCGTTTGATTTCAGGGGTCCAGAAGACCTCTACCAATTTTGCTGGCGTCGGGACGCCCATTTATTGGATAATTGCTGGTTCGCGAAAGCACATGTGGTGACCGTAGCTCAGTTGGTAGAGCCCCGGATTGTGATTCCGGCCGTCGTGGGTTCGAGTCCCATCGGTCACCCCAGTTCTGCATTCAGTGCTGTGTGGTGGTAGGTCATTGGGCCGTTAGCTCAGTTGGTAGAGCAGCTGACTCTTAATCAGCGGGTCGCAGGTTCGATCCCTGCACGGCCCACCAGCCAAACACGACCAGGTTTCAGAATTCAGGATGAATTCAGGATAAAGTGGCGATCGGGGTTGGTCGGGCGCGAAAGTGGCGGAATTGGTAGACGCGCTGGCTTTAGGTGCCAGTGGGGTAACCCGTGGGAGTTCGAGTCTCCCCTTTCGCACCAACTTCCCGGAGTCGTAAGGTGCGCCAGGCATGGGAATGAAAAGATTAACTGATTGTTGTTAACGGGAAAATTTCCCAGGTGCAACGACAAATTCAAGTAAGAAGATAAGGCAGACTGCTCTATGGACGTATCCATTGAAAACACCGGCGCGATCGGTCGACGGATGACTGTGAAGGTGCCCGCTGAACAACTCGACGGTGCCGTTGTTGCGCGACTCAAACGTTTGGCCCGCACCGCAAAGATTCCCGGTTTCCGCCCGGGTAAGATTCCTATGAAGGTGATCGAGTCACGCTTTGCTGACCAGGCTCTCGCAGAAGCGGCGGATGAGATCATCGGTGCAAGTTATATGGAAGCGATTAACGGCGAGTCCTTAGATGCGGCCGGACCGCCCGCGATTGAGCCGAAGAACCTTACCCGGGGGGAAGATCTTGAGTTCATCGCCAATTTTGAGGTCTTCCCTGAGGTGCCGAAGACCGACATCCGTGATTTACCTATAGAGCGCCAGCAATGCGAGGTGGCCGACGCTGATATCGATCGCACGATTGAGACGTTGCGCGAGCAGCGAACGACTTTTGAAACTGTCGAAAAACCCGCAGAGAATGGCGACCGGGTCGTGATTGATTTCGAGGGTCGGGTTGACGGTGAAGTCTTCGAAGGGGGAGAAGCGAAGGACTACCCGGTGGTACTGGGCAAGGGAGCCCTTCTGTCCGAGTTCGAGTCGGGGATCACGGGCGCCTCTGCCGGAGAAGACCTGACGGTACAACTCACTTTTCCCGAGGATTATCCGGGTGCACAGGTGGCAGGCAAGGAGGCTGAGTTCGCAATCAACGTCAAGGAGGTCGGAGCGCCAAAAGTGCCCGGGATTGATGAAGAATTTATTCGGACTTTCGGCGTTGAGGATGGTTTAGAGGATTCATTCCGGCAGGAGATCCGCACCAGTCTTGAGCGTGAGCGTGATCAACGTGCCCGCACGCAGATCCGGCAAGCGGTACTTGAGGCGCTGATGCGCGATAACGAATTTGAAGTGCCCTCAGCGTTGGTCGATGAGGAAATCAACCGGGCTATCATGGCCGTACGCCAACAACTGCAACAGCAGGGATTGCCCCACGACGCACCTATTGACCGGGCAAATTACCTGGATGAGTCACACCAGCGTGTGCGGCTAGGCCTGGCAATGCACGGGGTGGTAAAGCGTCTTGAGATCAAACCGGATCCGGACAGGGTTCGCGAGCGCGTGGTGGAAATGGGCTCTAGCTATAGTGACCCGGACCAGTTTGTCCGCTGGTATTACGAAGACAAGAGCCGTCTTGCCCAGATCGAGGCGGCGATTGTCGAAGAGCAGGCAATCGAAGCCCTGCTCGAAGAAGCCCAAGTAAATGATACGACCGTGAACTTCGAAGCGTTCATGCGTCCACAGCCCCCTGCTACAGTAGCGGATGATGTGAGCGGCGATAGTGATTAAATTCAAAGGTGAGTGAAAAGAAAATATGACAACTAATTCTGGCAACGCTGAGTTGGCGACGGTACAAAATCTCGGACTGGTGCCTATGGTTATCGAGACCACGGGTCGGGGCGAACGCGCCTATGACATCTACTCGCGCCTACTGAAGGAGCGTGTGGTGTTCATGGTGGGTACGGTTGAGGACCATATGGCTAACCTGATTGTGGCGCAACTGCTTTTTTTGGAGTCAGAAAATCCCGATAAGGATATTCACCTTTACATAAACTCCCCCGGAGGCGCGGTCAATGCGGGCATGGCCATCTATGACACCATGCAGTTCGTACGGCCAAGCATCAGCACGGTATGTCTGGGTCAGGCGGCCAGCATGGGTGCGGTCATCCTGGCGGGGGGTGCGTCGGGTAAGCGCTTCACGCTGCCTCACGCCAGAATAATGATTCATCAGCCCTGGGGCGGATTTCAGGGACAGGCGACCGATATCGACATCCAGGCCCGTGAGATTCTCCGGTTACGCGAAAGACTTAATCAGGTGTTGGCCTCGCATACCGGACGAGATGTGGAAACTGTCAGCGCGGATACCGAACGAGATAACTTCATGGATGAACATGAGGCGGTCGAGTACGGTATCGTGGACCGCGTTCTGAAGAGCCGCGAAGACGAATAACCCAGACCGATTACCCTGAACCTAAGGGGCGCTTGCAATTTTTTCCCAAAACTTGCATCGTTAGACCCTGAGAGACAGTATAAAACCGGATTCAGTCTGGTATTTCACTCACAGAGGCGCGTAGAAATATGGCCGACAGCGACGAAGACAAAAAAGGCGATAAGCTGCTGTATTGTTCTTTCTGCGGCAAGAGTCAGCATGAGGTTCGGAAACTGATTGCCGGCCCTTCGGTATTCGTCTGTGATGAGTGTGTCGAACTGTGCAATGAAATCATCCGTGAAGAAGCGGAAGAAGGTGACGGTTCCGAAACATCAGACCCCCGTTATCCGACGCCTCGCGAGATTTGCGAGCGCCTCGATGACTATGTCATTGGCCAGTCGGAAGCCAAAAAGGTGCTTTCGGTAGCGGTCTATAACCACTACAAGCGTATCGAGCACGAAGAGGTCAATGGCGCTTCCGCCGAGGTCGACATCTCCAAGAGCAACATCCTGATGATTGGCCCCACCGGATCAGGCAAGACGCTCTTGGCGGAAACGCTGGCACACGAACTCAATGTGCCGTTCACAATCGCCGACGCGACCACGCTCACTGAAGCAGGGTACGTCGGGGAAGATGTCGAAAATATCATTCAGAAGTTGCTGCAAAAATGTGATTATGACGTCGAAAAAGCTCAGGCGGGAATCGTGTACATCGATGAGATTGATAAGATCTCTCGAAAGGCGGATAACCCCTCAATCACGCGCGATGTCTCAGGAGAGGGGGTGCAGCAGGCTCTGCTCAAGCTGATCGAGGGAACGATTGCTTCGGTTCCACCGCAGGGCGGACGCAAGCATCCACAGCAGGAATTTCTGCAGGTAGACACACGTAATGTGCTGTTTATCTGTGGCGGGGCATTTGCAGGTCTCGAAAAAGTGATCCAGGAGCGTTCGGAAAAGTCCGGCATCGGGTTTGGTGCGGATATCAAGAGTAAAACCGAGGATGACCGGGTTAGCGAGTTCCTCAATGATCTTGAACCCGAAGATTTGATTAAGTTTGGCTTGATCCCTGAGTTTGTAGGCCGGATGCCAGTAATCGCGACGCTGGAACAGCTCGATGAAGAGACGCTGGTAACCATTCTGACAGAGCCCAAGAATTCGCTTGTCAAGCAGTATCAGAAGCTCTTCGAATTGGAAGGAGTTGAACTCGAAATCAGGGAAGATGCTTTGAGTGCGATTGCTAAACGGGCACTTGCGCGAAAGACCGGTGCACGAGGTCTGAGATCTATCCTCGAAAAAGCGTTGATGGAGACCATGTTCGAGTTGCCCTCGATGGATAATGTCTCGAGAGTGACCGTTGATGCGAATGTGATTGAGTCGGGAGCGCAACCACTCTTCATGTACGAAGAATCGCCACGAAACGTCTCCGGCCAGTCCTCCTGATCTCCGTATTTGCGACTCTAAAGAGTCGTTTCTTCTTTGCTCCTTGAAATACCGGGGGCTCGCCCTCACACTTACTCTCTATCAGCCGCGTATATTTGCGGCACTTGAGGCCTTGGCCTGTGACACCCTGAATTGATTTGACGGACAGAATTATGAGTGACGATCCCGCCACCGACGACATCACACCCAGAACCCGCTACCAGATGTTGCCTCTGCGGGACGTAGTGGT